>Ga0208198_1000376_pt1 | contig 51929 bp, 30 predicted proteins | sample AD_JPNTR2_MetaG_FD_184446 | JGI IMG/M metagenome (GOLD analysis project Ga0208198, IMG submission 184446) | Active sludge microbial communities of municipal wastewater-treating anaerobic digesters from Japan - AD_JPNTR2_MetaG (SPAdes) (version 2) | ecosystem: Engineered > Bioreactor > Anaerobic...
CAATCCCGTGGTGCGCAAAGCCATCCATGAGGTCCGGCGACATTTGATGGCCTACCTGCGCAAGTTCCACAAGACACCGGATCAGATCGTGATCGAACTGGCCCGGATCACCAAGCAATCCGAGCGGCAGCGGAACACCGCCCTGGCCCGCAACCGCAACCGCGAGAAGATCCGCAAGGCGATCATTGCCGGAACTGAAAACGAGCCAGGCGTGCTGGTGTGCGCCTTTGGTGCCGAAGGCGCGCGACGCCTGTCGCTCAACCAGCAGCGTGCGGCGGTGGATCGCGTGATTCTGGCGATTCAACAGCGGGAGACGTGCCCCTACTGCGGGCGGAACGGGCTGACCCCGGTGGTGGCGGCGAAAGGCGATGACCTCGAAGTGGATCATATCGTGCCCTACAGCCGGTGCGGGGACGACAGCCTCAATAACAAGGTGCTCGTGCATCGAACCTGCAACCGCGGCAAGGCCAACCTCACGCCCCGCGAGTGGTGGGGAACCGAGTTCGAAACTCGCATCCAGGTTGCCGAGAAGTTGTTCAACGGCGTCAAGCCGGCCAAGGGCGACTACTTCGAGGAGCGGGACTACAAGCGCAAGTGGGAGAATTTCACCCGGGAGGTGCGGGAGGCCGACGAGTGGAAAAACTCGCAGTTGACGGACACGGCTTACGCGGCCCGGCAGGTGGCCGCCTACCTGGCCGATGCCCTGTTCAATGGGCGCGGCCTGCCGGAACGGGGCGACGGCGGAAACGAGCAGAAGATCTTCTTCACCATGGGCCGGTTCACGGCCATGCTGCGCCGGGACTGGCAGCTCTTCGAAACGCTCAAACCCCCGCAACGGGAGGGCCGACACGGCGAGCTGACCGCGGACGAGGAGGCGCGGATAGCGGAGAAGGACCGCGGCGACCACCGCCAGCACGCCATTGATGCCGCGGTCATTGCCCTGACCGATCCAAAGATCAAACACCATCTGGCCAACTGGGCGGCCTATGCCGCGGAGTACAAGGAGAAGCGTGGCGAATGGCCCCGGCGAGAGCCGATTGAGCCTCCCTGGGGCGACGTGCCCAGCTTCCGCCGGGAGATTCTGTCCCAGGTTTATGCGCGGTTCGATTCGAGTGAATTCGAATCAGGCCGGCAGGATGAGGCGGGCGCTTCGGACCTGCTGGTGGTGTCACACCGGCCGGTGAAGCGCCGGCTGGTCGGCGCGTTCCACGAGGAGACGGCCTATGGACCGGTGATCAGCCCCCTGCCGCCCCACCGCCGCGAGAAGCCGGAGACCTTGTTCACCAACCGGATCCAGGTGGCCGGTTTGACGCCGAACCATCTGCGCGTGCCGGAGGGCTGGGACGAACTGTCCGCCCGGCTGGAGGACCCCGCACTGACGGAAGGCGAAAAGAAAGCCGTTCGCCGGCAGTTGGCGGCGCTGACCGATCCCCCACCGGGCAAGAGCGGGATCGTCCGCGACCGGGCCCTGCGCGACTGGATTCGAAAGTGTCTCCGGGCCAACGGATTGAATCCGGACGGCTTCTCCAAGGCCCAGATGCGGGATTTCGCCGCCAGCGGCAAGCTGGTCATGCGCAGCGGCGTGCCCATCAAGAGCGTGATCCTGCTGCGGACCAACACCGATCCGGTCATCATTTCGCGGAAACGGTGGGATCCCGCAGCCAACCGGATGATTGTCGATGAGGACCCCCGCTCCGCGCGGGTCTACATCGGCGGCAACAATCACCATATCGAGATCCGCGAGCGTCAAGTGACCCGCCAGGGCGCCACGGTCACGGAGTGGACGGGCCGGGTGGTCACCACTTTCGAAGCGGCGCGCCGCGTTCGTCTTGAGGGTCGGCCGGCGGTCGATCGCTCCGATAACGAGGACGGCCGGTTTGTCATGTCGCTGGCCGAAGGCGAAATGGTCTTCATGCGCCATCCGAAAACCGGGACGCCGGGCTATTTCGTGGTGTTCAAGCTGGACAAGCCCAATACGATCCACTTCATTCATCATTGGGATGCCCGCCCGTCGATGCCGCGGAAGGACGAGAACGGGAACGAGATTCCCGGCAGCGCGCGTGAGGATATCGCCGTGGTCGCTTCGAAACTGCGGTTTCTGGGAGTTGAAGACGGCCAGCCGCCCTATAAAGTGCGAGTCGCGCCACTCAGGCGACCCAAGCCCGTGATGGGCGATTAAGCGCTGCCCATAAAACCAAGTGTGGCACCGGCGTCCCGCCGGTGTAGGCGAGGGTGTCTCGCTCGAGCCAAGCTCATTTTGTTCAGAGCCCAAAGTCATCCCGGCATTCATCCGATACCGAAATCGGGGGATGCCGGGATGATCAAACGCACCATCGAAATTTCGCGCGAGCCGGCCCATCTGGCCGTGCGTTTGGACCAGCTCCATATCCAGCGCAACGTCCGCGACGAGTGGAACTACACAAGCATTCCCTGTGAGGATATCGGCGTTTTATTGGTCGATCACCCGCAAGTGACCTACTCGCATTACGCGCTGGCCCGGCTGATGGAGTTCGGGGCAGCGGTGGTGGTGTGCGGGCGCAATCATCTGCCGGTGGGCATGCTCATGCCTCTCTCCAGCCACACCGAGGTGGTGTGGCGCCTCCAGGACCAGCTCTCGGTGAGCAAGCCGCTCAAGAAACAGCTCTGGCGGCAACTGGTGGTTGCCAAAATCAGAGCCCAGGCGGCCAATCTGGAAGACAAGACGCCGGCCCGGTCGAAACTGCTGGCCCTGGCTCGGGAGGTGCGGTCAGGGGACGCATCCAACGTGGAGGCCCAGGCGGCGAAGGTCTATTGGTCGGCGTGGCTGGGGGACTCCGGCCCAGAGGGAGGCTTCCGGCGCGACCCGGACGGAGATGGCATAAATGCCTTGTTGAACTATGGTTACGCCGTTTTACGGGCAGCCGTGGCCCGGGCCCTGGTGTCGGCCGGGTTGCTGCCGGCGCTGGGGATCCATCACTCCAACCGGTCGAACGCCTTCTGTCTGGCGGACGACTTGGTGGAGCCACTCCGGCCAATGGCTGACGCCCAGGTCCGGGAACTGTACCGCCAGGGGCACACGGAACTGGGACAACCAACAAAGGCCAAACTACTTGCATTGTTGACCCAGGAGGTGCTGGCCGGGGAGCAGCGCGGCCCGCTGATGGTGGCGTTGCATCGTATGGCGGCATCACTCGTGGCATGCTACCGGGGGGAGGCGAGGCAATTGCTGATACCGACGGCCACGGGCGAGGCAATTTTGTAGCGTGGGGCAACGCGGAACCCAGAGGGCGTGCATCTTGCACGCCTTTGCGGCCGGTAGGATGCGCCCCCTGCTGGGTCCTGCCGATTCCCCCTCATCCGTTGCCACTGCCGACGGCCACAACGGCCGCGGGCCAGGCCCCAACGGCTTGTAATTGAGGGCGGATCATGGTAATCAGCGGGTACCGATGCATGTGGCTCATCGTCATGTTCGATCTGCCGGTCGATACGCCCGCGGCGCGGCGGGAATACGCCCAATTCCGCAAAAAGCTGCTGCAGGACGGGTTTTCGAAAATGCAGTACTCCGTTTACATCCGGCACTGTGCCAGCGAGGAGAACGCGGAGGTGCATTACGGCCGGGTGGAGCGCAGCGTCCCTCCCGACGGGGAGGTCCGCATCCTCACCGTTACCGACAAGCAGTTCGGGCGGATGCGTGTTTTCTGGGGAAAACGGCGCAGACCACCCGAACAGGCCCCTGCCCAACTGGAACTTTTCTGAGCCGGTTCTGCCTCCAAGTCGTGTCTGCGGCGTCGCTTAGGTCGGAGCTAGTGTAATCGACCCCAGCCTGCGATCAATCCGCAACTCACGGGGCAAACGCCGCCAACCAGAGCGAGTGTAATCGACCCCAGCCTGCGATCAATCCGCAACGCAGGGCAGCGCCGCCGTCCCCGGCTCCGAGTGTAATCGACCCCAGCCTGCGATCAATCCGCAACGCGACACAGAAGCCTGTGCGAAAGAAAACGAGTGTAATCGACCCCAGCCTGCGATCAATCCGCAACGCCCAGGAGTAAAGAAGGCTGTCGGCCAATAGTGTAATCGACCCCAGCCTGCGATCAATCCGCAACTAGCCTGCCATTCGGAGGACGTTGAGTGCCAGTGTAATCGACCCCAGCCTGCGATCAATCCGCAACGTGCCACGAGCGGACGAGCGCGAAAACGAAAGTGTAATCGACCCCAGCCTGCGATCAATCCGCAACTCTGGATCGAGTTCCGCGAGGACGCTGACCAGTGTAATCGACCCCAGCCTGCGATCAATCCGCAACACCGCCGCATCGACATAGATGGCGTAGTAAGTGTAATCGACCCCAGCCTGCGATCAATCCGCAACAGCAAGCGGAAGACCTGCGAGAAACACGCAGTGTAATCGACCCCAGCCTGCGATCAATCCGCAACGCGACAGCGACGATTCGGACGAGCCGATTGAGTGTAATCGACCCCAGCCTGCGATCAATCCGCAACATGTACTGGCCGCGCTTTACGGCCAGATCGAGTGTAATCGACCCCAGCCTGCGATCAATCCGCAACGAGCAGCACCAGCAGGCCCGCGACCGCATTAGTGTAATCGACCCCAGCCTGCGATCAATCCGCAACCGAAACTCGATGGCAGTAATCTGTGTGGTGAGTGTAATCGACCCCAGCCTGCGATCAATCCGCAACGGATGGAGCGGTGTACTGGCTCATATCGCGAGTGTAATCGACCCCAGCCTGCGATCAATCCGCAACAAACGCTGCCCGGTCGGCGTCGTTGGCAGCAGTGTAATCGACCCCAGCCTGCGATCAATCCGCAACCGCAAGGTCGCCCAGGTCATGCTGGATTACAGTGTAATCGACCCCAGCCTGCGATCAATCCGCAACGGTGACGCTGACTTCCGCATACGACGCCGCAGTGTAATCGACCCCAGCCTGCGATCAATCCGCAACGGGCTTCACCCGCAGTCGTTTGGCCATCTCAGTGTAATCGACCCCAGCCTGCGATCAATCCGCAACGCACAGCGCGATACGCATCCTCGAATCGTCAGTGTAATCGACCCCAGCCTGCGATCAATCCGCAACACTTGAGGCATGTTATTCTCCAAATAGCTGAGTGTAATCGACCCCAGCCTGCGATCAATCCGCAACAGCACCTCGCGGATTTCCTGCACGCGACCCAGTGTAATCGACCCCAGCCTGCGATCAATCCGCAACCAAGAACTGCGTTCGCTTCTACACACCTCCAGTGTAATCGACCCCAGCCTGCGATCAATCCGCAACGTATTCACGTTGGTATTCATCAGTACCTCCAGTGTAATCGACCCCAGCCTGCGATCAATCCGCAACGCTACTCGCGTGGCGTCAATCGCGGTCCGCAGTGTAATCGACCCCAGCCTGCGATCAATCCGCAACTGCTGGCGCACTGTGGCGTCTCAGAGGAAAAGTGTAATCGACCCCAGCCTGCGATCAATCCGCAACTTCGGGCCACCTGCGCCTGTGCCCGCCTGGAGTGTAATCGACCCCAGCCTGCGATCAATCCGCAACGCAAGCCCTTCTACGGCCATCAGCAGTTCCAGTGTAATCGACCCCAGCCTGCGATCAATCCGCAACATGACCGGTGAAAGGCGTACAGGTCTGGCGAGTGTAATCGACCCCAGCCTGCGATCAATCCGCAACTGTATGGGCCGAAGGTTGTGGATGGGTCAGAGTGTAATCGACCCCAGCCTGCGATCAATCCGCAACCCTGCGCCTCCGCTGGCGTCACCGCGGCCAGTGTAATCGACCCCAGCCTGCGATCAATCCGCAACGGCTAACCTGGAAGAGATTCCACCCCTTTCAGTGTAATCGACCCCAGCCTGCGATCAATCCGCAACTGTGGATTCGGAGCGAGAATTGATTGATTCAGTGTAATCGACCCCAGCCTGCGATCAATCCGCAACAAAGGACTCCAGACGGATACCGATATTCAAAGTGTAATCGACCCCAGCCTGCGATCAATCCGCAACTTAGTTGCCTTTATGCATTCCTTTGCCAAAGTGTAATCGACCCCAGCCTGCGATCAATCCGCAACAGAAGCTGAAGATTGCCAGCGAGTGTACGAAGTGTAATCGACCCCAGCCTGCGATCAATCCGCAACTCGTCGCCTTGCATCTTCTTGAATCGGTCAGTGTAATCGACCCCAGCCTGCGATCAATCCGCAACTGAAGGGCGAATCGGCGGATATGGCTGCCTAGTGTAATCGACCCCAGCCTGCGATCAATCCGCAACTCCTGCTCGCGGACCCCGTAGCCGGCCACCAGTGTAATCGACCCCAGCCTGCGATCAATCCGCAACGGTACGTGTTACGATTCAACCATGCGAACGAGTGTAATCGACCCCAGCCTGCGATCAATCCGCAACAATACCGTATTTTGCTGCGTGGCTCATTACAGTGTAATCGACCCCAGCCTGCGATCAATCCGCAACCACACGGCGCCACTTGCCGCCTACCACGGAGTGTAATCGACCCCAGCCTGCGATCAATCCGCAACGTGCCGGGGTAGATGTTTATCGTCGTCACGAGTGTAATCGACCCCAGCCTGCGATCAATCCGCAACGCACTATCGAGGCCACCAGCCGCGCTGAGGAGTGTAATCGACCCCAGCCTGCGATCAATCCGCAACGCAGCTCGGTTTCCTGATTCATTGGTCTAGAGTGTAATCGACCCCAGCCTGCGATCAATCCGCAACATCCGGTTGGGTAGGGTGTCTTCTTCCATAGTGTAATCGACCCCAGCCTGCGATCAATCCGCAACAGCACATCCGTTGTATATTTTGAGCATGGAAGTGTAATCGACCCCAGCCTGCGATCAATCCGCAACTGCTCGAAGCCGTTGAGTGGTACCAGGTGCAGTGTAATCGACCCCAGCCTGCGATCAATCCGCAACACCGTGCCCCAGCAGGGCACGCAGTGCGGCAGTGTAATCGACCCCAGCCTGCGATCAATCCGCAACGATGATCGCTAATGCCTCGTCTAATGGAATAGTGTAATCGACCCCAGCCTGCGATCAATCCGCAACGATGGTATCCCAACCTTCCTCTCGCACGTTAGTGTAATCGACCCCAGCCTGCGATCAATCCGCAACTGCAGGCGTATTCATTCCGTAGCCAGCGGCAGTGTAATCGACCCCAGCCTGCGATCAATCCGCAACGCAATCGTCGCAAGGAACGTAGGCTTTCCTAGTGTAATCGACCCCAGCCTGCGATCAATCCGCAACCATGTGGTAATCGAGTGAGGTGGACGTGAAAGTGTAATCGACCCCAGCCTGCGATCAATCCGCAACCCGTCCCAGCCCAGCACGTCCCGCAGGGTTAGTGTAATCGACCCCAGCCTGCGATCAATCCGCAACATGCCCTCGCATGCGTTGACGCAGGCGACAGTGTAATCGACCCCAGCCTGCGATCAATCCGCAACGAAAAACTTTCGTCGACCCCGTAAAGGGCGAGTGTAATCGACCCCAGCCTGCGATCAATCCGCAACGCCATCACAAATGCTTTTACAATGTGTTCAAGTGTAATCGACCCCAGCCTGCGATCAATCCGCAACTTCTGCGGCATGATCTGGGTGACATAGGTTAGTGTAATCGACCCCAGCCTGCGATCAATCCGCAACACCGCAGGAAAGGAATAGCAATGGACACGCAGTGTAATCGACCCCAGCCTGCGATCAATCCGCAACCGGGGCAAAACTAGCGCTCGCGTTCACGCCAGTGTAATCGACCCCAGCCTGCGATCAATCCGCAACAGGAACGGATAGCACAGATCAGGAAAGAGCAGTGTAATCGACCCCAGCCTGCGATCAATCCGCAACGGCGACCAGGAGCGGATCGCGCTGGACACCAGTGTAATCGACCCCAGCCTGCGATCAATCCTAAACCGCAGAGACGCAGAGGAGGCAGAGAGCGCAGAGGCTATCAATCTCAACTGCGATCACTCTGCGTCTCCGCGTCTCCGCGGTTCTTACTGGTTCTTGGTTCTTTGTCCTTTGTCCTTGGTCAGTGGCATCGACCCGAACCTGCCATCGACCCGCATCGAGAGCTGATTGCTGAACGCTGATCGCTGAGTGCTGATCGCTGACCGCTAAAATGCAATCGACCCCAGCCTGCGATCAATCCTAAACCGCAGAGACGCAGAGGAGGCAGAGAGCGCAGAGGCTATCAATCTCAACTGCGATCACTCTGCGTCTCGGCGTCTCCGCGGTTTTTGTTGGTTCCTGGTTCTTGGTCCTTGGTTCTTTGTCCTTTGTCCTTAGTCAATGGCATCGCACGGATCCTGCCATCGATCCACGCGAGAGAGCTGACCGCTGAACGCTGATCGCTGAATGCTGACCGCTGAGCAGACAGCCTGTTCCTGGGGCGCGGTTCGTCTAGGGCCGGCGGCGGGCCCTTGAAAGCCGTGGGGGTTCGGTGTTCACTTTGGGGTCTATCCTGGCAGCACGTGGGGCCCGGGCGTCCCGCCTGCGTTTGCCCGGGCGTCCCGCCTGCGCTTGGCCGGGCGTATCGCCTGCGCCCGCCCCGGCTTCTCGTCGGCGGCATATCCGCGGGGATATCGGCGGCATACCCGCAGCGATATCGGCGGCATACCCGCGGGGATAGACTTTGAGGTGGTTCACATGGCCGGAGGACGGAGGACTTCGCGTGCCCGTTATTGCCCTGCTCACCGATTTTGGCCTTCGCGACCATTACGTGGCGGCCATGAAGGGGATGATTCTCCAGATCAATCCCAAGGCCACGCTGGTGGACGTCTGCCACGAGATCGGTTCGCAAGACCTGTTTCACGGGGCCTTCGTGCTCCGGCAGGTGCTGCCGTATTTCCCGCCGGAGACGGTTTTTGTGGCCGTGGTGGACCCGGGGGTGGGTTCCGGGAGGCGGATCCTGGCGGCCCGCTACAGCAACCGCTTCGTGCTGGCCCCGGATAACGGGCTGCTCACGCTGGTTCATCGGGACGCGGAGTTGCAGGACATCCGGGTGGTGGAGAACCGGCGGTATTTCGCCAGCACGATATCGAGCACGTTCCATGGGCGGGACATTTTCGCCCCGGTGGCGGCGCACCTCTCGCGGGGCGTGGCCCTGGCCGAGTTCGGCCCCCGGGCTCAGCAGGTCCACATTTTGAGCATCGCGCAGCCCGTCCGGCAGCCGGACGGGAACATCGCCGGCCAGGTGATGCTGGTGGATCGGTTCGGCAACCTGATTACGAACATTTCGGAGCTGGACATTTCGGCGGCCCGGGCCCCCCGCCGGGGCAAGCCGTGGGAGGTATTCCTGGGTGACCGGCGAATCGGGCCTATCCAGACGACCTATGCGGACGTGGGGCCGGGCGAGCCGGTGGCCCTGATCGGGAGCTCGCACCTGCTGGAAATCGCGGTGAACGGGGGCAGCGCGGCCGAGCAGTTTGCCGCGGGCGCGGGAGCGGCGGTGCAGCTCAGATAGACAGGAAAGCCGGGCACCATTCCTGATGGCCGACATTTTGCCATCCAGCGCTCTGGTCTTCGCGGCGGCCCTGTGGTATTCCCCAGTCGGCCAAGCAGGAGCGTCCGCCTGCCTTACGGTGATGGCGCTGTATGGCACGGCGCCGGAAGCGATGAAGCCGGCCGCGCTGGCGTTGAACGTGCCGGGGGCCTCGATCGGCACGGTGCGCTTCTACCGGGCCGGGTATCTGCGCCGGGAGGTGTTCCTGCCGGCTGCGGACACGCCCGGCCGGATTCCGCGCGGGCCGGAACCGGGCCAATTGGGGTGAATACCGAACCCGACTCATTCCTGCGGCGGAGTGTCTGACGTATTGAAAGAGTAGAGAGTAACAGAGATGCGAACAGGCTGTACGCCGCGGCCGGCCAGGGTCAAGAAAGGGGTTGCGGTATTTCTGTGAGTCCGCCGTGACTGACTCCCCGGAGGACCGTTTGGGCTTCTCCGCAACCGGCTGAGGTTCCGCGGGTATCTTGATAATAATCCCGGCGAGCTCGTGGAGTGAGGAATTCGTGGAGGACGCAAGGGGCTGGTCACGGCGCAACTTTCTCTCCGCGCGCGGGTTAGGCGCATCCGCGGGCGGCATGCTGGCATTGCTTTTCGACGATGACGCACAACCGTCTAATGCCGGCCGAACATATACCTACTGGACGATGGCGCGGCGGGCCATGGCCTGCGAGTTCAGCATTCTGCTCCCGCCGGACCACCCGGCGGCATGGGCGGCCGGCGAAACGGCGCTGGCGGTCATTGACGACATGGAGGACCTGCTGAGCGCCTATCGGGGCGACAGCCTCCTGTCTTACCTGAATCAGAACGCGGCCCGGGACCCCGTGCGGGTGGACGAGCGACTCTATCTGCTTCTGAAACGATGCATGGAGTTGTACGAGCAGACCGAGGGCGCTTTTGACGCGTCGGCGGGCGCGCTCATCAAGGCCTGGGGTTTTTTCCGTGGTCCCCGGCGGGTGCCCACTGAGGAGGAACGGCAGGCGGCCCTTGCCCGCACGGGCATGAAGCACCTGGAATTGAACGACGACGAGCGAACGGTGCGCTACCGCGTGGAAGGCCTGGAACTGAACCTGGGCAGCATCGGCAAGGGCTACGCCATTGACCGGGCGGTTCAACGAGTTCGCGAAGAATTCGGCGTAGAGTCGCTGCTGATGCAGGGTGGCTTGAGCAGCATCCGGGCAATAGGTTCGCCATCGGGGGATGATCGCGGCTGGCTGGTAGGAATTCAGAACCCCTTTGATTTGCGACGGCGGATCGCCACCGTGCGGCTGCGGAACCGGGGCATGGGCACGTCGGGCACCGCGAACCAGTATTTTGAGGCCAACGGCCGGCGTTACGGGCACGTGCTGGATCCGCGCAAAGGCGAGCCGGCGGGCGAGTTAGGGAGCGTGACGGTGCTGGCCCCGGATGCGGCCACGGCCGACGCGTTGTCCACCGCCTTCTTCGTCTGGGGCCTCGACAAGACGGCCGAATTCTGTCAGAATCACCGTGACGTGGCCGCCCTGGTGGTGCTGAACCCCGAGGCCGCCCCGCGGAGCGGCAAGCGACCTTCCGTTCTGACGTTCAACCTCCCGCGCGAGGATGTGGATCTTCACCCCGACGGGGAACCGTCGTTGACACGGGTTCTTCATATACAGGCGTAACCGGAGAGACCATTCAGAAGGAATCATCATGGCTCAAACGACTGCGACAGGAAAATGGTACCGTTCGGCCAGGACGGTGACCGGCTGGACCATTTTTTTCATGGTCCTGCTGCGGGTTTCCATCGGCTGGCACTTTTTCTACGAGGGATGGTGGAAGTTGACGTCCGGCGGGCAGTTCTCCTCCACCCCCTACCTGATGGCCTCGGTCGGCCCGTTCAAGGACGTTTTCCACGGGATGGTGGACGACATGGACGGGATCGAGAAGCGGCTGGTCAGCAAGGAGTATCTCTACTCCAAGCTGGACGAACGTTTCGAGACCATCAAGAAGCATTACGGAGACAAGCTGACTCCCGATCAGGTGGAATCGTTGCGGATCTTCGTCGAGCGCAAGAAGCACGGCGTGGTCGACAACTTGACGGTTGAGAATCTCTTCAACAACGACGCGCTCTTCTCAAAGGTCCACCTGAGCGCCGGCGAGTACGTCGATCCCAAGAATCCGTCCAAGACCGACCAGCTCTCGACTGTGCTGGTAACCCCCCGGCCGGAGAAGCGGGCCGAAATTATCAAGGAAATCGAGGCCCTGATCGCGGATCTGGACAAGAACGTCCAGGCGGCCCTCAAGGACCCGCTGGTCCAGAAGGAGGCGCCCAAGGAGGAGCAGAAGAAGCGGCTGCTCGAGCCGGTGCCGCCGGTCACGATCGTTCCAGCCGGCACGGCGGACGATGACGTGAGCTGGATCACGCGCGGGTACGTTGAGAAGCTGATCAGCGAGCGTTACGACCTGCTCAAAAAGCACTACGCTTTGACCGAGTGGCAGCATCAGTCCAAGTACGGCTGGCGCTACCGGGATCAGAAGATCCGCGGCCATCACGACAAGAAGAACGTGGATTACATTCTGAGCGATCCGGACTACCAGAAGGCCCTGGAAGACTACAAGGCCCTGCTCAAGCAGATCGAGCAGGAGGAGAGGGACGGCAAGATCCAGTACGACGACGAGCGCCTCAGGTTCAACATCACCAAGAAGAACAAGCTTCGCGACGCCCTGCTGGCCCGGGTGGAAGCGCCCCTGGGCGATGTGGATCTGCAGACCATCCAGGGCTTCAGCGAGTATCTGGGGCCCATCAAGGATCTCACCGCCGAGCAGCTTTCCGCCGGTCCCCTGCCCAGCGCCCGCGAGCTGCGGTTCCCCGGCAATCTCATCAAGAAGATGGGTTTTGAGCTGCCCAAGCAGACACTGACCTACTGGGAAGACATCGGGATGATGTTCGGCCTGACCGCGGTCGGCGTGTGCCTGATCCTGGGGCTGTTCACGCGGCTGTCGGCCTTCGGTGGAGTGTGCATGCTGGCCATGTTCTACCTGGCCATGCCCCCCTTCCCGGGCGTGGAAGTGCCGCCAGGTTCGGCCGAGGGCCACTACCTGTTCGTGAACAAGAACCTGATCGAAATGATCGCCCTGCTGATGATCATGTTCTCCGGCGTGGGCCGATGGTTCGGGCTGGATGCGCTCATCCACGCGCTCATCGGGCGGCGCCAGCCGGCGCTTGCGGAGGCCACCGTCCCCGCGGGCAAGACGGGCGTTGACCAGGGCCGCGTTTACATTCCGGAGACGCGCTCCCAGGAGAGCAACCGGGCATAACCCGCGGCACGGGCGTCCGGCCCGTGCCAGAGAGGACCCGCGCGGGCAGTGATGCCCGTGCCAGGAAGCAGAGAGAACCAGGCAATTACGAACCACTGAACGAAAACCCGAGACTTCGAGACGAAGAGGAAAACAGAATGTTTCTGAACAACGCTCAACGCCAGGTCGGCGCGGATAACTTCAAGGACGCGGTGCGGGTGACCCGCCGCCAGGTGCTCACCGGCGCGCTCGCCGCACCGGGGGCGGCCGGGCTCTTCTGGGGCTACGGCCAGGTGGACAAGAAAGATCCGGTGCGCGTGGCCGTCATCGGCACCGGCAACCAGGGGCAGGCCCACATCGGCTCCATGAACCCCGACTACCTCAAGCTGGTGGCCTACTCCGACATCCGCCCGTACAACCAGAAACGCGCCCAGATGTTGATCAACGACAAGTTCGGGGACCAGGCCAAGGACGTCAAATTCTACCAGGACTACCGCAAGCTGCTCGACGACAAGAGCATCGAGATGGTCATCATCGTCCTGCCGCTGCACCTGCACGCGGAGGCGACCGTCGCGGCCCTGCAGGCCGGCAAGCATGTCCTCTGCGAGAAGCTGATGGCCCAGACGGTCACCCAGTGCAAGCAGATGATCAACGAGGCCGACAAGGCCAAGCGGCTGCTGGCCATCGGCCACCAGCGGCATTACAGCTATCTCTACGCCAACTGCCGCTCGATCATCGAGCGCGGCGACGTGCTCGGCGAAGTCCGCCACATCCGGGCCTACTGGCACCGCAACCAGACCAACGCCGGCGCGCCGGGCTCTGAGAAGGGCCTCTATGACGGCTGGTTCCCCCCGATACCCGACGACGACAAGAGCGTCGATTTCGCCCAGTATGGATACAAGAGCATCGAGGAACTGGTCCGCTGGCGGGTCTACAACCGCACGGGCGCCGGCCTCATGGCCGAACTGGGCAGCCACCAGCTTGACGCGGCCAGCATCTTCCTGGGCAAGACCCATCCGCAGGCGGTGTCCGGTTTCGGCGACGTGCTCTACTTCACGGATGGCCGGCAGGTGGAAGATCACATCTTCCTGACCTTCGAGTTCCCCAAGAACAGCCCGGCCAAGGGCGCGGTGGTCACCTATTCGTCGATCAACACCAACGTATTCGACGGCTACGGCGAGCAGGTCATGGGCACCAAGGGTACGCTCATCGTTCAGGAAGAGCGCGACGCGTACGTATTCCGGGAGCCCAGGATCGGCGAAGGCGGGAGCATGCGCGACACCCGCGTGAGCTGGGCCGAAGACCGCGTCGGCCGGCCGGTGACCGAGAGCGGCTCGACCGCCCGGTGGGTCTCCAGCGTTGAAACCCCCGACACCCTGACCAGCCGTGGCTACCGCGAGGAGCAGGAGCACATGGCCTGGCTGATTCGCAACCCGGACAAGATCATCTGGCCCAGCGCCGCCGATCCGCACCCGGAGAACGATCCGGCCAAGGCCCCGTTCGTCCCGCGCTGCCACGGACGCGTGGCTCTGGCGGACGCCGTGATCGCCCTGGTGGCCAACATGGCCATGCACAAGCACATGCGGATTGAGTTCAAGCCCGAATGGTTCGATCCGGCCAGCCCCTCCAACCCGGAGGCCGAGGTGAAGGCATAAGCCGCCGGGGGGCGGGCATCCTTGCCCGCCTTCTGTCTCCACGGCCGTGCGCGTCACAGCCGTGTGTGCCACGGCCGTGTGTGCCACGGCTCTTGAGCCGTGCGGCACATCAAAGCCATGCGTATCACGGCCCTTCTGCCGTGCGATGCGCCCTAGCCACGTGTGCCACGGCCCAGAGCCGTGCCATCAGGTAATCATGCCCCGAAGAGGCGGCAGACGAACCGCAGACCGGTGCGTCTGCCGCCCTTTTCGGGGCCTTTGGAATAGGAACATGACCATGCAGAATCCCTTCGATCTTTCCGGCAAAACGGCGGTTATCACCGGCGGCGGCGGCGTGCTCTGCGGCGGTATCGCCAGGCATCTCGCGGAGCGCGGCGTGCGCGTGGCGGTCCTCGACCTGAAGCAGGAGGCCGCCGAGACCTGCGCCAAGCGCATCAACGACGCCGGCGGCAAAGCCGTGGCCATCGCGGCCAATGTGCTCGAACGTCAAAGCCTGGACCTGGCCCTGGATCGTTGCCGGCAGGAACTCGGGCGAGTGGATTTCCTGATCAACGGGGCCGGCGGCAATCATCCGTCGGCGACCACCCGCCCGGACCTGAGTTTCTTTGACATTCCCATTGACGCCTTCAATAAAGTCATGAGCCTGAACCTGGTGGGCACCGTGCTGCCGTCGATGGTTTTCGGCAAGCTGATGGTCGAGCAGGGCGAAGGCGTCATCCTCAACGTCGCCAGCATGAACGCCTTCCGGCCGCTGACGCGCATTCCGGCCTACTCGGCGGCCAAGGCGGCGGTAAAGAACTTCACCGAGTGGCTGGCCGTGCACATGGCCCAGGAGTATTCACCGAAGATCCGCGTCAACGCGATCGCGCCCGGGTTCATGCTCACCGAACAGAACCGCTTCCTCCTCACCGACAAGGAGACCGGCGAACTGACCGCCCGCGGCAAGAGCATCATCGCACACACGCCGATGGGCCGCTTCGGCACGGACGACGACATCCTCGGCACGGTGGTATGGCTGCTCTCGCCGGCCGCGGCGTTCATCACCGGCATCACCGTCCCCATCGACGGCGGCTTCAGCGCGTTCAGCGGCGTGTAGCCACTGAGACTGACGGCCACAGAACGCACCAGGAGCACAGAGACAAAACAGGGCGGGCCATGGGTCCGCCCTTTTCATGTGTGATGTGTGCCCCTGCTCTTGAGCAGGGGAAAGGACCAGTAAACTGACAAAAACCACGGTTCAAGAGCCGCAGCACATACGCCGGCGTTGTCGGGGGGGGGCAGGCATCCTGCCCGCCTCATGGGCCAAAGCGCGAAACTCCCGGACTGGAAAGAGCACTACATTCCTGACTCACGGATTACCTGCAGGAATCGCTCTCCGTACCCTTCGAACTTCGCCGGGCCCACTCCCGGCACCTTCATCATCTCCTCGCGGGTATGCGGCCGGGACCGGGCCATCTCTCTCAATGTGCGATCGCTGAAGACCATGAATGCCGGCACGTTGAACTCTTCGGCGAGTTCGCGGCGCAAATTCTTCAACACGTCGAACAGGGCCAGCGCCCGGCCGTCCAGCGGCTCCGGTACCTGAGATTTCCGGGTCGTCCGCGGCCGGTCCAACAGCGATGAGGCCTTCTCCAGCGGCGGCAACGATGAGCGTTTCGACCGGGCCGACGACTCGCTCTTGCGGCGCGTCCGTCTCTTGCGAGCGAACTGCGCGCTCACGTCGTATAGCACCGCCTCTTCCTGCGAGCGAAGCACCCGCCAACCCTTCGGCGTCACCTTGAGCACGCGATACTCGCCGTCACGGCGCATACAGCCCTGTTCGATAAGCTGATCGATCCACGCGCGGAGCACCGGCTTAGTCTGATCGGCCAGCAGGCCGAACGTGCTCAAGTCCCGGTGACCGCGTTCGATGACCTGCTCGGTCTCCTCGCCCAGCAGCACGTCGATCACGTGGGCCGCGCCATAACGCTCGCCCGTCCGCAACACGCAGGACATGATCTTCTGCGCCGTGATGGTGGAATCGGAGAGGGTCTCATGCTCGCCGAGGCACACGTCGCAGGCCCCGCACGAGTCGCGCTCCCATTTCTGGCCGAAGTAACTCACCAGCCGCCGGTGCCGGCAACCGATGGTGGTGCAGTAGCGATACATCTCGGAGAGCAGGCGAAGCTGCTCCTGTGCATCGACAGGGTCGTTGCCTCCGATGATGCTCTCCCACAGCTTGTAGTCGGCCCCGCTGTAATACAGGATGCACTCGGCCGGCTGACCGTCGCGGCCCGCCCGGCCGGTCTCCTGCTGGTAATGTTCGAGCGACTTGGGCATGGCCGCATGAATGACATAGCGGATATCCGCCCGGTCGATGCCCATGCCGAAGGCCACCGTGGCCACCACCACGTCGATCTTGCGGGCCGCGAAGGCGTCCTGGGCCTCGGTCCGCTCGATGTCCCCCATGCCCGCGTGATAGCCGACGGCCCGAACGCCCGCCGATACGAGCAGCGAGGTCAGATCGTCCACGTCCGCCCGGCGGATGCAATAGACGATCCCCGCCTTGCCCGGGCGGCGGCGAACGGCCTCGATCACATCCTGAAACTCGCCCCGGCGCCGCAGCACCCGGTAGGTCAGGTTCGGCCGGAAGAAGTCCCCCACCAGAACGGCCGGCTCAACCAGCCCGAGCTGGGCGATGATATCGTCGCGGACCCGCGGCGTGGCGGTCGCCGTAAAGGCATGTACGGACACCTGCGGAAATCGCCGTTTCAACTCGCCGAGTTGGCGGTAATCAGCCCTGAAATCGTGGCCCCAGTGGCTGATACAGTGAGCCTCATCAATGGCGAACGAGCGGACATCGACGTTCTGCAGGAAGTGATAAAACCACTCGTCGAATCGTTCCGGAGCCACGAAGATGAGCCGGTATTCGTTGCGGGAGATGCCGTTAATGACCCGTCGCCGGTCCGCCGGATCAAGCGTGCTGTTCAGGAAGGCCGCGGAGATGCCCCGCGATAACAGCCGGTCCACCTGGTCTTTCATCAGCGCGATCAGCGGTGAAACCACCACCGTCAGCCGCCCGGACAGCACGGCCGGCGCCTGGTAACAGAGGGACTTACCGCCGCCGGTGGGCAGGACGGCCAGGGAATCCCTCCCGGCCAGCGAGGCCTCCATGGCTTCGCGTTGTAACGGACGGAGGCTTTTGTAGCCCCAGTACTTCTCGATGATGGCCAGCAGCGATTCCAAGGATTCCAAGGCGCTTCCCTGCGGCAAACAGTTGCTGCAAACGAGACCCCCGGCGGGACGAGCGGGCTGTCGCAGTTGGCCCGACGGGATCCTGTCGAGCTTTGTAAACCGCGCACCACGGGCGTGTCAACCACATCGGCATTCAGAGAGCAGGCCGGCCTGAGGGCCGGTCTGAAAGACAGTCCCGGCGGAGCCCCGTGCCTGCGAAGATCTGCCCCTTTTCCCAAAAAGGAACCCACCTCCAGTGAATCGCACAAGAGGTGGGTCACCCCCATTTCCTTATCTGCCTCGCCACCTTCCCCGAATGCGCTCTCCGCGGTGAGAACTTCTATACCATATCCAACTCCACTCTCCCTGGAAACAGGGCATTCTCCCCAACTTATATTTTGGCAACCTTTTCCCGGGAAGCCGGGTGGATTTCCAGAGCTGAATTCGGGCCTTCGGTATATACAATCATCGACGCGGGTCTTCGAATCTGCCCCCCGAGGCGGGCAAGAGGTCCGCCTGCCGGCAGGGATGATCGAGAAATATCAACCTGTTCCGCAGCACTACCCAGACTCGTAACCTCCGCTATGCTAAGGGCATGAACGTCGTATTGATCGGCTATCGAGGATCGGGGAAATCGGCTGTCGGACGGACGTTGGCAAGCCGGCTGGGGTGGCCGTTTGTTGATACGGATGCCCTGATCGAACAACGGGAAGGGCTGACCATTCGGGAGATCTTCGCTGACCGGGCCGAGGACGGCTTCCGCGACCTGGAGGCCCGTATCATCGCCGAGGTCGGGACGCTGGATCGGCACGTTATCAGCACGGGAGGCGGGGCGGTACTGCGGGAGGAAAATGTGGCCGCCCTGAAGCGCAACGGACGCCTGGTGTGGCTGACCGCCCCGCCAGAGGTGCTCTGGCAGCGGATTCTTGGAGACATTCGCCGGCAGGAAACCCGGCCGCGAATGGATCTGTCCGTCGGTTTGCAGCAGGTTCGCGAGGCGATTCGCGAACGCAACCCTCTCTACCAGCGGGTGGCCGACGCGATCGTGGACACCACGGACCGCCCGGTGGAGAGCATCGTCGAGCGGATCCTCACCCGGACGCGCCTACGGGAAGACCATTGATCGGCCGCACCCTTGCGTGGCGGATTGAATGTCCGTGGAATACAGCGGCCTTGACAACTTCGCTGGATTTCACCATTCTGGCGGACAGACGGGCGAAAGCCCGATCGACGGGCCTGGATACCCTCAGCCACGATTGACGGAGACTTCAGCGGCATGCGTCTGGTATGCAGACCATCGCGATTGCGCGGCAGTGTTGAGATCCCCGGTTCGAAATCGCACACGATCCGGGCGGTGGCCATCGCCTCATTGGCGGACCGCGAGAGCCAAATCCGCGAGCCGCTGGCTTCGGCCGACACGCTGGCGGCGGTTGATGTTTACCGGGCGTTGGGCGCCCGGATCGATCTGAAGGACGATGTATGGACCGTCAACGGGATTGCCGGCCAGCCCACCGCGCCGGAAAACGTCCTCGACGTACGTAACTCCGGAACCACATTAAGGATAGCAGTTGGATCGGCCGCCCTGCTCACCGAGGGGCTGGCCGTTTTCACCGGGGACGAGCAGATCCGCCGTCGCCCCATTGGGCCGCTGGCCACCTCACTGAATGACCTGGGGGCTTCGATCACCAGCACGCGTGGCAATGGCCGGGCCCCGCTGGTCGTTGGCGGCAGGCTTCGCGGCGGCCGCACGAGCATCGAGGCCGTCACCAGCCAGTATCTGACCAGCCTGCTCATCAATACGCCGCTGGCCCTCGATGAGACGATTATCGAGGTTCCCCTGCTCAATGAACGCCCGTACGTGCAGATCACGCTCGACTGGCTGGCCCGTGGCGGCATTACCCTCGAACGTCGGGAGCTGGAATGGTTCCGCGTGCCGGGCGGACAACGTTATCGGCCCTTCGACGTCCGCGTGCCGGCGGATTTCTCATCAGCGACGTTCTTCCTGGCAGCCGGCGTGCTGGGCGACAACGACGTCCTGCTGCGCGGGCTCGATCATCAGGATGCCCAGGGGGACAAGGCGGTGATGGATTATCTCCGGCGGATGGGCGCCCGGATCGACTTCGAGCCGGAAGGTATCCGCGTGCGTCCCGGCAAGCTGGTCGGCTGTGAGCTGGATCTCAACGCCACGCCCGACGCGCTGCCCATGATGGCGGTGGTGGGATGCTTCGCCGAGGGCCGGACCGCGCTGGTCAATGTGCCGCAGGCGCGCCTCAAGGAGACGGATCGGATCGCGGTCATGTGCGCGGAGTTGAGCAAGATGGGCGCCCGTATCAGCGAACGCCCGGACGGATTGGTGATCGAACGGAGCGATCTCAAGGCGGCGGACGTGAACGGGCATTTCGACCATCGCGTGGTGATGGCCCTGGCCGTGGCCGGCACAGCGGTCAACGGCGAGACACGGATCAGCACGGCCGAAGCGGTGGACGTCACCTTCCCGACCTTCATGCAATGCATGACCGGGCTCGGTGCGGATATGCGCGTAGAAGAGGACAAGTAACGGAGCGGCCGGGCTCTGCACCGGCTGTTTCAGACCAGCGGCCGGCACAGAGCCCGGCCGCGACAAGGAGTACACCCATGCTGGGCTGCGATATCGGAACATTGTTCAAGCTCACCGTCGCCGGCGGCTCGTACCAGGAAGGGCTCACCGTCCATCTCCAGGGCGTCCCGCCGGGGTTGCTCATCACTGATGAGCAGATTTACGAAGACCTGCTCATCCGCAAGCCTGGCCAGGGGGAACTCACCAGCCCCCGCCGTGAGCCGGATATTCCGATCATCTTCAGCGGCGTCAACGCGGCCGACACCATGCCGGGCTTCACCAACGCGGGGTACACCAACGGTACGCCGATGGTCATCCTCATCCCCAACCTGGACCGGCATTTCGAGCACATCGAGCAGTACCAGGTGACCAACCGCACGCCCCGTCCCGGTCACGCGTCGTATGCCTCCTACATGAAGTACGACCACTGGGACGACGCCATCGGGGCGGGCATCTTCAGCGGGCGGTACACCTCCACCATCGTGGCGGCCGGTGTGATCGCCAAGGCCATCCTCGCCAAACACGGCATCCAGGTGACCGCCTACGTCCGCGAGGCCGCCGGCGTGGTCATGCCGGACATGCCCATCGAAGAGATCCGCCTGCGCCAAGCCGCCTATCGCAAGGTTCGCAAAGAACACGACCCCATCTGGCGGTTCGTGTACCAGTCCGGTCGGATCCGGCCCGGCATGCGGTTCCTTGAGAAAACTCCGGTGCTGGCCGAAGTCGAGAAGATGATCGGCAAATTCGCGTCCATACCGATGGATGAGGAGAAGATTCGCAAGGAATACGGCATCCATCCGAGCCTGTTCTGCCCCGATCTGGCCACCGCCGACGCGATGTTCCAGCGGATCATCGACATCAAGAAGGCCGGCGATTCCAGCGGCGGGGTGGTCGAAGTGGTCGCGACCGGTCTGCCGGCAGGCGTGGGCGAGCCCGTTTTCAGGAAGCTCGACGGGGAACTGGGCAGGATGCTCAGCATCGGCTCGGTCAAGGCGGTTGAGATCGGCGCGGGCGTCCACGTGAAGGATATGACCGGCTCCCAGTGCAACGACCAGATGTACGTCGACGAACAGGGCAACGTTCGCTTCAAGAGCAACCACGCCGGCGGCGTCACCGGCGGCCTGACCACCGGCCAGAACCTCGTCATCCGCCTGGCGGTCAAGCCTACGCCGACCATCAGCAAGGACCAGGACACCATCGACAAGGTGGAGCGTAAGAACGCCGTGCTCAAGGCGGTCACGCGCCGCGATCCCACGCTGGTGGCCCGGATCTGGCCGGTTGCGGAGGCGTTCACGGCCTGCATTCTGCTGGACCACTACATGATGCACCTGGGCTATCAGGCCCTGTGGCGCAAGTGAGAGGACTCCCGGCACTCCAAGTGCACTCCAGCCAACAAGATCCCTACAAAAGCCGGGCTTGCTCCGAGCCGCCAGTCCGGCTATATTGCATTCGGAGTGCAAGATGGCCGCAAACGTCCCATATTATCCACGCGCAATGGGCCCGGCTTGGACTGCGGCGTCAAAGCAGTTCCCGGTTCTCCTGTTGACCGGCCCCCGGCAGGTCGGCAAGACCACGCTGTTGGAGCACCTGGCCGCTGAAGGCCGACGCTACGTCACGCTCGATGCTCCGTTGGTCCGGGAACTGGCCAGGCGGGACCCGGCCTTGTTTCTGCAGCGCTATCAACCGCCCGTCATCATTGATGAGATACAGTATGCGCCCGAGCTGCTCCCGTACATTAAGATGGCCGTGGACACCTCTCGTGTTCCAGGCTCGTTCTGGCTGACCGGCTCGCAGCAGTTTCGCATGATGCAGGGCGTGTCCGAAACCCTGGCCGGTCGCATCGGCATTCTGAACCTGCTCGGGTTTTCCAGCCGAGAGCGTGCCCGCGGCGTGCTGGATGTACCGCCCTTCCTTCCCACAGATGAGCGCTTGCGACAGCGGGAGGCGTCGAGCCGAACGCTGATGCTCAGGGAGTTGTACCAGGAGATTTGGCTGGGCTCCTTCCCGGCCCTCGTGGCCGGCCCGATTCATGACCGGGATCTTTTTTACAGCTCGTATGTGCAAACATATCTGGAGAGAGACGTTCGGGATCTGGCCCAAGTCGGCGACGAAGCGAGCTTTCTTCGCTTCGTAAAGGCCTGCGCCGCACGCACCGCGCAGTTGCTGAACTATTCGGAGCTGGCTCGGGATGCAGGGGTCAGTTCCAACACGGCAAGGCATTGGCTCTCTATCCTGCAAGCCAGCTTCCAGGTCGTGCTTGTTCCCCCGTTCCACTCCAACGTGAGCAAACGGCTGGTCAAACGGCCCAAACTCTATTTTCTCGATACCGGTCTGTGTGCTTACCTGACTGAGTGGACCTCTCCGGAAACCCTGGAGGCAGGGGCCATGTCGGGCGCCATCCTGGAAACGTATGTCCTCAGCGAACTGCTCAAGAGCTGGTGGCATCTGGGGCTCCATCCTCACCTCTACTATTTCCGAGACAAGGATGGGCTGGAGGTCGATTTCGTCTTCGCCCAGGATCAACGCATCTACCCGGTGGAGGTGAAGAAAACGGCCTCACCTCGTGCGGACGACCTTCGCGGGTTTCGCGCGCTGGCCAAAGCGGGCGTTCCCGTGGGGCCGGGAGCAATCTTATGTCTGTGCCAGGAGCTCCTTCCGCTGACCAGTGACGTGCAGGCGGTGCCCATCGGCCTGCTGTAACACGTACCCTGTAGAACCCCGTGAGGGCATGCGCGTGCAGGATTCACTCGTCAACCGGCAGGTCCGCACCACACATCATGTGACCAGCTTTGATTACTCTGCGGGGCGACGGGCGGCCATCCATGTCCCCCCGCTCGCACCTGCCGGATACATGCGTTTGAGCCGGCGCAGGGCCTCTGCCGGAACCACGGTCCCTGATAACACCGCCCCGTAAAGATCGAGCAGCGATTTCGCCTCTTCAGCGGACTCACGGAGCAACTCCAACCGCAGGCAGCCGGGGCGTAATTCGAGAGTCTTCGACCACAACCCCAGCGCGGTCTGCGCGGTCGCGTTGAAGATTGTCGTTCGGCCGGCCGTGTCGATCAGCAACGGGTGCGACTGGCCGTTGCGGTCGCGGAGACGAACGTCGCCTGGTTCGAAACGCTGACCGCACCGGCCACAATCTTCTCCACTGCCTAGCTCCGCGGAAATCAGGCAATGGGCGGTGTGGAACAACGGCACATGCCCATGCACGATCAGTTCCAGGGCCACACCCGGCGCTCGCGCTCGCAGGGCAGCAAGCTGCGCGATATCCAGATCGTATGCAGGCGTGATCCGTGCGAAGCCCGCCTCGGCCAGCAGGCCGGCGGCAAGCTCGTTGGCTACGTTCAGTGAATGATCGGCGACTAGGGCAATACCCGGCGCATGCTTGCGCAGGTACTCCAGGGCGGCAAGGCTGCGAACGAGCACCACGTCCGGCGATGCCGCGACAATCCGATCCAGGAAGCGTTCCTCGCCCGGCATGGTAATCTGCGGAGTGGCCAATCCGGCAAGGCAACCCGCCTCGCGAATGGCGCGCACCGATTCTGCCAAGCCGGCCAAAGTCGCATCGACGTAGACCAGCCCCAGGGGAGCAGGCATCCAGCCCGCCTTCAGTGTGGCACCGGCGTTTCGCCGAAGCGTCGGAGGGACGGACGTCTCGCCCGCCTTCTCGCCAAGCCAGTCAACGACTCCGCGGAGCTGCTCCGCCGTGCGTACCAGGACCGACCAGGCAGGCCGCTCGGTTGGAACGCCAGGAACTCTTGAAAGCTCCGCCCGCATCTCCTCCAATGCCGCCGGACGAGTAACCGCGTGCCTTGCGGCTACATCGCGCGCCGCCATCAGCATCTCCACCGCCCGGCGGCGCAGATCGTTCAAGAGGCTTTTAGGAGCCATCACGGGCACGCACTCAACGGCCGTCCCTTCCGGACCGATCAACTCCACCCCGGCCAGTTCAAATGGTGTGTCGCCCAGTCGGCCCATTTGCTCGCGCAGCAAATCCACCGTCAAAGGGTGTCGAGTGGCCTGCTCCAGCAGCTTGGGAGACTCGACCGACGCCTGGAGTGGTCGCGATTCCCTCGCTTGCGTTTCGGGCTCAAATTGCGGCTCAAATCGTGGGTCAAATTGCGGTTCGAATTGTGGATCAAATTGTAAACTTAAGCGCAGAGGCTGACCTATGGCCGCTTCGACTCGCGCGTAGAGCAGAACCCGGCGAACCACGTCCTCTTTGCGAGCGCTGCGTTCCAACCGCCGGCGCAACGCGGGGTCGTCGGTCTTCCAGACACGGCTGCCGACCGCCACCGCCCGGATATCAACGTCCTCCCGGCCGAACATGATCTCGACTCGCCGTGGTCGGCCGGATCGCGGGCGGATCTCATAGACCCTGCCGCCCTGCTCTTTCCGCTCCGGCCGGCCTTCATCAAAGACCACGCCGTCGCCTGGTGAGAGTGGGCACTCGTGCGATTCCTCTTCGCTTAGCCGCACGACGATCCCGCGAGCCGTCCGGCCATCCACGTGCCCCACCAACAGTCCCCGGCTGCGCGGAAACCGTCCATCCACCAGCCTGCCGGGATGCCGGCCTTCGAGAAAACCCGTGGTGAAGCCGCGCGAGAAGCTCAGGGTCAGCTCCAGTTCCTGCTCGCGCGTGAGCTTCGCCGGCTCGCCGCGGAGCGCTTTATCGAGCACCTCGCGGTAAACCCGGGTCGCAGAGGCCACATACGCCGGCCCTTTGAGTCGGCCCTCGATCTTCAGGCCGGCCACCCCCAGTGCGACCAGCCGGTCGAGCAGATCGGCGGCCGCCAGGTCGCGCGGACTCAGCAGGTACCGGCGTTCACCCAGATCGCGAACCTGATCATCGACGACCAGCTCATAGGGCAGCCGGCACGCCTGGGCGCACAGCCCCCGATTCGCGCTGCGCCCCCAGAACGTCTCGCTCGCCAGGCACTGCCCGCTGAACGAAATGCAGATGGCCCCGTGAACAAACACTTCCAGCTCAACGTCCGTGGTCCGGGCGACGGCCTCGATTTGCTCCAGCGACATCTCGCGGGCCAGGATTACCCGGCTGACGCCCAGCCTCTTTAAGAAGGCAATTCCCTCGGCATGCGTCTGGGTAGCCTGGGTCGAAGCGTGGATGGGCAGCGTGGGGCACATGGCGCGGATGAGCCGCACCAGCCCCAGATCTTGAACGATGACCGCATCAGCCCCGGCTTCCGCGATGCCGGCGATGTACTGCTGAGCACGTTCGAGTTCGCTGGAGAAAATCAGCGTATTGAAGGTCACATACGCCTTCACGTTGCGATGATGCAGCCACCGGACCAGCTCCGGCAGAGCGGCCAGCGTGAAATTCGCCGCCCGCCGCCGGGCGTTGAAGTCGTCCAGCCCGAAATAGACCGCGTCCGCTCCGTTGGCCACCGCCGCGCGCAGCGCTTGCTCGTCTCCGGCGGGCGCCAGAAGCTCAGGTGGACCAACGTGTTGTGAACGCAAGGCCATCGGCAGTGATTGTAGTGCCGTTCGTAGTCCTTCGGTTCCGCGGGGCACTCAGCGGTCACTCGGCCTTCGGCAGCTTCGCAATAATCTCCTTGAGGAGCTTTGCATCATCCGCGATGACCTTCTTCTTGCCCGCGGCGTCGAAGTGCGGCAGGCTGTCGTCCTCGATGCACACGTCGCCCACGTAGCCTGCCCTGGCGTATATGGCCAGGATCTTCGCAAAATCGATGTCGCCCGTCCGGACCGGTTCGGCGTATTTGCCGTACTCCCAGCCGGGACTTCGCTGAACCTGCCGTTTGTCCTCGGGATATTTGATGCTCTTGACGTGGACGCTGCGCACATAGGGGGCGAACTGCTGCGTGAGGGCGTAGAGCTTATCCAACGGATGGCCGAACCAGTACATGTTGCAGACGTCGTGCAGCAAGCCCACGCGATCCGGTTTGCTCTCGCGGAGCACCGGCTCCAGCACCTCCGGGCGGTTCCAGTAGTGGCCGAGATTCTCGATGGTAATCTGGATGCCGGTCCGGGCCGCAATCGCGTCCAGCTTGCGGACAAAGGCCCGGCCGCGGGCGATGAATTCATCATCCTCGATGCGTTCGCCCTTGGGGCCGGTAATGGCGATGGGCAGCATAAGCATCCGGCAGCCGACCTCGGGGGCCGCCGCGGCCGCGCGCGAGACCCATTCCAGGGCCTGGTCTTCATCCTCCGGCCGGGCCAGTTTGATGCCCATCGCGAAGCAGCCGATGGACATGCCCTCGTCCTTGAGTTTGCGGTTCAGCTTTTTCCGGGCCTCAGGGGTATCGATCCGGTACGCGGGAGCGTCTTTGCCATCGGTGCCCTTTTCGAACAGGTGCGGGCAGGTGAGGTTCTGGTCGAGTACGACCTCCAGGCGGGAGATGCCGACCGATTTGGCCGCCGACCAGATATCATCAGCGCCGATGCCGCGCAGGTAGGGATCGCGGATGGTCACCGCCCATTCGCGCTGCATGTCCGCCCGGTCGGTGAGAGGTTCAGCAAGGCTCGTAGAGGCAATTCCCAGAAACACCCAACCGATCAACACGTTTCGCATGTCATCTCCTCGCAATTGCTGCTGGCCAGGATCCGTTATGGCCCTCAGTATACCGGGCCGACAGGGGCTCGTCACAGCGGGTATGGGGCCTGTCTCCGGCTGGCCGGGGGCAGGTCCGGGCTGGGGACAAATACTCTGGAAAGGGCCCTTGCGGCGAGAAAGAGAGTCGGCCGGCCCTACTCGGCCTTGCACCCGGCCGTCCGGTGCCCTATCCTGAAGGAGTAGTCGTCCGGCCGCACGTGCGGGATGCGGCCGGAATGAGACTTTCTGGGCGACTAGCTCAATTGGATAGAGCGCTGCCCTTACAAGGCAGAGGTTTCCGGTTCGAGCCCGGAGCCGCCCATTTCACCTGGTATTGCAGCAGCCATTGGACACGATCGGCCGGGGGATTTCCGGCCGGATCGCCTGTTTCCCCCCAAAAGAAGTACCAGGAGCCGCCCGCGAGAGCATGGCCCCTGGCAGAGTGTATGGTGCGCAGTGCGACGCCTGCGTGCTTGATGGGAGGCGGCCGACGTACCCGCCAGCCGTTCAGAGCGCCGGTTCGCAGACCGGTTTACCCTTTGTTGATCAGCACATAGGTGCCGGTCTTGCCGGCCACAGCGATATCGAGCCGATTGTCGCCATTCAGGTCCACAATCAGGATCTGCATGCCACTGCTCACGCCGTCGTCCCAACTGATCACGTCGCGCTCGAACTTTTTCGCCTTCGGATCCCACTCGTACCGCATCAGGCACACGGGGTCATGGGCGCCGGGGTCGCCGTCGCCGTGAGCACGGTAGCGCTTGCCGGTGATGATCTCCATGTTGCCATCGCCGTCCAGGTCCGCCCAGGCCAGGTAATGCACCTGCGAGAAGACGTCGTCGATCAGGTGCTGCTTGAAGCGGATGACACCGTCTTCGCTCTTGACCTGCTCCTGCCACAGAAGGCCGTAGTCATGAGCCCGGCCATGGATCACGTCGGTGAGGCCATCCCCGTTGACGTCCAGGACCAGCATGGGCACGCTTTCATGGCCGCCCAGCGACTTCTCGAACTTGTGGAAGGTCCACTCCTTGCTCCAGGGATCCTGGGCCGGGCCTTCGTACCAGCCATCGGAGAGCACCACGTCTTTCCGGCCATCGCCATTAAGATCGCCGATGCCCATGCCGTGGCCGTTGGGCCCCTTTTTGTTCAGGAAGAAATCAGTGAACCGGGGCGGCGCGCCGTCCTTGCCGGGGGTGATGCGCACCACCAGCACCGGATGATTGGCCTCCCAGCGATCGGGGATCAGTTCGGGAATACCGTCGCCGTCAAGGTCCTCGAAGAGCATGGCTTCGTTGGCGGTCTGGCCGGTGGTGACCACGCCCTCTTTCCACTTGCGACCCGCGGCCAGGCCCTCCTTGCCCGGGTTCTCATACCACCAGACCTTGTCGTTAAACCAGGAACCACTGATAAGATCGGGGTAGCCGTCGCCGTTGAGGTCGTAGAGGTACTCGCCATTGTTGCCCATGAACTCCTTGTTGGGTTCGGACACGTCGCGCAACGGATGCTGCTTCCAATCCGGCCCCTCGAACCAGTAGGGCCCGGCGGTCAGATCCAGCTTGCCGTCCTGGTTCACGTCGGCAACGGCGATGGCCTCGTTCTTGTTTTTGATCAGCAGGTGCTTTTCAAAGCGGATCTGTCCGGTTTTGGGCAATGTGATCCTGGGCTTGGCGGCCGGCTTTTCCGGTTCAGCGGCCCAGGACGATGAAACCAACCCAATCCAGACAGCACAAGCCAGAGAGACTACAACACGAGTCATTTGAGCGTTCACAGGGTTACTCCATCGGGGGTCCAAACTCCACGGGGACACACCGCCCCCCGGGGGAGGTTATCCGGCCACAAGGGATGGAAGTCAAGGGAGTGGCGGCAGAAGGCTCTCCCGGCCTTGCGGCCCATACGTCGTCATACCGGCCGGTCGTGGGGTCCGCGGACTTGACCTCGTGCCGTTGCCAGTACACCAGTTTCTCGGCGGATCAGGCGGGCAAGATGCCCGCCCTCCAGAGCAGCCGGCCGACGTTGTTGGAGGGCGGGCATCCTGCCCGCCTCATGAGCCCAAGTGCGAGACTCCCGGACCGGAAAGAGCATTAGGTAATGGACTCTGTCTGCTCCGGGGCCTCCTCCTCTTGCTCGTTGAGCGGGCTTGCGCAGGCGGCGGGCGGACTGCCTTCGATGGGCTGGAACTGGAGTTCGACCATGGCTCGATAGCGGCCGTTGCGGGCCAGGAGTTCTTCGTGCGTGCCCTGCTCCACGATCCGGCCGTGGTCCATCACGAGAATACGGTCGGCGTGGGTAATCGTGCTGAGACGATGGGCGATGATGAAGCAGGTTCGGCCGGCCATCAGCATGGCGAGGCTGAATTGGATCAGGCGCTCGCTGGCGGTGTCGAGGTTGCTGGTGGCCTCATCGAGGATCAGGATGCGCGGGTCGGCCAGGATGGCCCGGGCGATGGCGATGCGCTGGCGCTGGCCGCCACTGAGCTTCACGCCGCGCTCGCCGATGAACGTCTCGTAGCCGTCCTTCAATTCGCTGATAAAGTCGTGAGCGTTGGCCTGCCTGGCGGCTTCACGGATTTCGTCGAGTGTGGCCCCCCGCCGGCCGTAACCGATGTTCTCCGCCACCGTGCCGTCGAAGAGGAAGGTATCCTGCTCCACGATGCCCAGCAGGTTGCGGTAGCTGGCGATCTCAATGTCCCGCAGGTCGGTCCCATCGAGCAGGATGCAGCCTTCGGTTGGATCGTAGAAGCGGGCGATCAGGTTGCAGAGCGTGGTCTTGCCCGCCCCGCTGGAGCCGACCAGGGCCACGATCTCGCCCGGGGCGATATCGAGGTTGATGTTCTGGAGGACCCTGGCGGTGGTGCCGGGATAGGCGAAACTGACGTTTCGCAGGGTGATGCGGCCGAGGATGGGAACGTCTGCCTGTGGCTCACCTTGGTTAAGCGGTGACCAGGCGGGCAGGATGCCCATCCCAACTTGTGAGGCGGGCAAGATGCCCGCCCTCCGAGATTCTGAGGCGGGCAGGATGCCCGCCCCCCCAACGGCCGCCCCCTTGCTGGATGCATCCCGGCGCAGGATCTTGGCCCCGGGGCGGGTGGGAGCTTCCTGCGGTTCGGCGAGCAGGTCCAGCACGCGGTCCAGCCCGGCCAGATTGTTCTGAAGACTCGTCGCGCTGTTGGCCAGGGTCTCGAGGGGCGAGAGCAGGGCCACCAGATAGCCCAGGAACATCACCAGGTCGCCCACCGTCAGCGCGTCCTTGAGTTCCATCTGCCCGGCCTCAACGGCGGCCATGTCCGCAAGGATGCGCGTTCCGCCGTACCAAAGCAGGATGCCGGTGGCCAGCGGGATGAGGATGGCCCAGAGGACCTCGATCCCACGCAACCACCACCACGCGCGCAATTCCTGGCGAGCCATGAACTGGTTGTTGCGGAGGAACTGGGTGGATTCGGTGCGCTGCCGGGAAAAGCCACGGACCACGCGCATGCCGCCGAAAACTTCGGTGGCATGACTGTCGATCCGCTGCCGGCTGGCCCGGATGGCGCGATACTGCGGGCGGATCCGGCTGATCCAGGTGCGATGAGAGAAATACACCGTCGGCAGGAGCAGGAGGGCGCCGGCCAACAGCCGCCAGTCCACCCAGGCCAGGATGATCAGGCTGCCGATCAGTTGGATCAGAGCCCGGCACGGGTTATAGAGCATCGAGAAAATCAGGTCGGCCACCCCGCCGGCGTCTTCGCGGAGGATGCTGGCCACGCCGCCGCTTTTGAGCTCATAGACCCGGTGCAGGGGCAGCCGGGCGGCATGGTCGAAGGCCCGGCGGCGAACGCCGATCTGGACGCGTTTGGTGATGCGGGTGGCCTGCCAGCGGCTCCAGGTGCTGACCAGGATGGAGAGGGCGGAAATGATGATCGAGCCGATCACGACCCACCCCAGCAGTGTGCGGCGGTCAGCCGGCGAAGAGGCGGGCAGTAGGCCCGCCCCCCCAGATTCTGAGGCGGGCAGAATACCCGCCAGCCAATCGGGCAAGGGGTGCCCGGCCAGCACGTTGTCCATCACGATTTTGGGGGCGTACAGAGGAATCAAGGCCAGACCGGTGGCCAGGCCCATGGCGCACAAGGCGGCGGCCAGCGTCCCCCGGTATCCGCGAAGCAACCCCAGGAATTCGAGGAAGAGCCGCCAGAAAGCCCGATGCCGACGGGGCTGAGCCTGACCGGCAGGTCCGCCTCCGCGGGCCTCGTCCAGGCACTGCAGGTACTCAACGAAACGTGCGCGACTCGATTTCATCCACAGATCGTAGCACCCATTTCCCCGCTGAGCTGATACTTTTTTCATCCGCGCGGGGACGACTGATCCGCCCGATCCTCGACGCATCCGACCTCCGCCGGGCCGGGTGGGAGGCCTGGCGCGCCATTCTGAACCATCTGCACGAGGATGGGCCTGTTCCCCAGCATACTGATCGTTCGTTGCGGGAACGGCATCTCGATCCCGTGCTTGCGGAACACATCGCGGATCTCGAAACGGACTGTAGTCAAGAACCGCCAACGGGTGCTCGGGTTGGCGAACCAGCAGACCAACGAGAATTTCAGGCCGTTATCACCAAAATCCAGGAACCAGACATCCGGCGGCGGGTCGGGCAGGACCAACGGGTTGCGCTGCGCGATCTCCAGCAGCAATCGGTGCACGAGGCGCTCGTCGGACTCGTAGCCGACGATCACCTCCACCTGGCCCCGGAGGCGTTTATCGGGCATCGTCCAGTTGACCACCTTGTTGGTAACAAACTCGGCGTTGGGGATATCCAGCTCGATATTGTCCCCCGTGCGGATCTTGGTCGAGCGGGTGCTGATGGCGGTCACTTCGCCAACCTGATCCTGAACCATGATCGTGTCGCCCACCTTGATCTGGCGTTCGAAGAGGATCAGCAGTCCGCTGATGAAGTTGACGAACAGCGGCTGAAGCCCCAGACCGAGACCTAAACCCAAGGTTCCCAGCAGGACCGCCAGGGCTCCCAGCCGGAGGTTCATCAGAACCAGGGCGGCATATCCGCCCATGGCCACAATCGCGTAATTCAAGATGGTCAAAACCGCGGCCTGTCCGCCACGGGTGAGATTGACAGCCTGGGGGAAGACCTTGGTCTGGAGGAACGCCCGTACCGTCCGGGAAACGATCACGGCGCCGGCGATGGCCGCCGCGGCCGCAAAAGGCCGCCAGAGCTGCACGGGGCCGCCGCCCAGCGTGCCCAGCGGGTAATTCAGGAGGAGCTTGATTTCAAAGGGACTGATGCCCCAGCCGTACAGGAGCACCATGACGCCCAGAACCACGACGGACAGGCTGCCCAACTGGAGGCCCACCAGCATCAGCGGGTGTGTTTTCTCGGGATCAAGTGCGACCTCGGCGGAGTCGCCGGCGGCCAGGGCTTTGTCCAGTTGCTGTTTGCCTTCCTTGGAAGCCGAGTGCAGCAGCATCCAGAGCACGAGGGCCATCCAGATGACGCACACGGACCAGGCGACTCCCGTCAGTACGTAGAACGCCAGATCCTGGTAGCCGCCCCCCGCCAGGGCGATCAAAACGACCACACTCGCGGACAGCACGGGCAACGTCGTACGGAGCAGCGTCCGCCAGGAAGACCCGCCCGTCGCATCCGGCCGTCCGACAAAACTGTCCCGCCGGAGCACATAAAGGAAGCACACCAGCAGCAGTGCCGTCAGGGCCACCGCCAGCAGGATGGAAGTCACTTCCGGAAGCAGCCCGGCCCGGCCGAAGAATACCGGCACGGGCAGCAACAGCAGGGCCAGGAGCACCAGCAGCCTTAACCAGCGCTGATGGTGGGCGGCGACGGCATCGGCACAGGGGATCAGCCGGGTAGCCGGCCGGCGAGAGGCGAAGTTGATGTTGATCCAGGCCAGGGCGATGCGGGTCCCCGCCAGCCAGAAAACCACCGTCGCGATCAGTGCGAAGGCCTCCGTACCCCTGCCCAGGAAATACACGGCCAAGACCAGCAGCGTGAAGAGAGGCAGGATGACGGGCATCATCCGGCCGGCGGCGGCGGTGAGCTCGATTCTGAAGCGATCCCGCAGCGGCAGGCGGAAGTCGGCCGGGGGCTCTCCGGCACCGGCGAGCCATGCCCGCTCCTCGGTTCGGGCCTGCCTGAGCAGTCTGTGCCGGGACCCCAACCCCAGCGTCAGGGCGCCCAGGGTCAGGGCGAGGGCCATGATAGCCCGCCGGCTGGGAATGGCTTTGAACTCAGCCCAGGTTGACTGCCAGTAGCGCCGCCACGCCTCGCCGACCAACCCCTCGCCCGAGGCGGCCTCGCGCAGTGTGGCGAACACCGCCTTCCAGTCGTGGTCGAAGAGGCCGGGGCCGCCGACGAACAGGCGCGCCCAGTACATGGTGCTGCGGTATCGGGAGAGGAGCTCCACATACTCATTGAGCTGGGCGATGGCTTTCGTCAGTCTTTCGGCGGTGGCTTGCTGCTCCGAGATGATCGCCTGGGTTTTCTGCGTGAGATCGGCCTGGATTTCACCGGTCAACCGGGCCTGGAGTTTGCGGGCCTCCACCAGGTCATCGCCCTCGAGGCGCTCGATCTGTTCGGCAAACTGGCGGGTCAGGGCATAGCTGCGGCTCACGAGAATGCTCTGGCGATCCATGGCCGTCCGCTGCTCGTCGAGGGTCTGGTCAAGCTTTTGCTGGTAGGACTTGAGTATATCCTTGTCCGCGGCGATGCGCGTTGTGATTCGCCGATACGCCCCGTTAATGACGCTGCCCGGGCGCCGCTCGATGGATTCCATGAAGCCCTGCCAGTAGGTGCGGCCGCGCATCAATCGCTGTTCGAGCTGCTCGGCCTCGGAGGGCGGGAACCGGTTGCGCGTGGGGTCATCGAGGCTCTGGAAGTAGTTCAGGCCCTCGGAGGCATGCAGCACGGTCTCCCAGAAGGTGGCCTTCCAGGGGGGCAGGCCCGGGTGGGCAAGCTGCTCGGCGGCATACTCGGCCGCGGTCTGTGAGCGGGCTTTCTCCAGGCGGTTTCGGTATTCGCGCAGGGACTTCACGTAACCGGCCAGGACCTCGATCTGGGCGGCGTTCTGTTCATTCTGCAGGGCCAGTGAGGCACGCAGGTCGGCGGAAGCGGCCGCCCGCAGAAGCTGGAGATTGTGGGCCCACTCCAGGGCGCGCTTCCGCTGGAAGAGCACTTCGCGCTGCGCGGGCGTTGCCGCCTCGTCCAGGCGGCCGGGCAGGGCCGCAACAAATTTCTTGAGTTCATCGAGCGAAGCGGCGGTGCTCGCCTCGGCGGCCTCCTTCGTCTGGGTGAGAGAGCCGCGTTGTTGCTCGATGGCGGTTTGTGCGGCGGTCAGATCCGCCAGTCGGCTGTCCAGTTGTCGATACTCGCGCTGGACGGCGTCGATGTGCTCCTGGGTCGCGTTTCGGAGCGATTCTCCCTGGAGCTTCTCATAAAACTGTCGCCGCTCCTTCCAGTCCGCCAGCGTCTTACTGAGCCCTTCGATGACTTCGGCGCTTTTGAGCTCCTTGATTTTTTGCCGGGTCGCCTGCCACCGGACCAACTCGGAACGATAGAGAAGCAAGGCATCGTGGAGCCGCTGCGCCGGCGTGCGCGCGGCCTGATCGTCGGGTTGGCTGGCCGGGGCGGAGGCGGTCGGCACGCTCTGCGCCAACTCCGCCAGCCTGCTGTCAACCAGGGCCAGACGCTCCTGAATGCTCTCGTCATCAGTCGGAGGGGGGAGGATATTCAGGGACAGAGCCTCCCCGGTGGCATCCGTCGGAGATATCGACGGCTGGGAAGCGGGTGAGGTCGAGGTCGCCGGCAGGCTGGTGGCCTGCGTGGTCGCGGTTGTCGTGGTGGTCTGTCCGGGGGCCGTGGCCGGCAGTGCCCAGAGCCAGCACAGCGAAACCCAAAGGAAAAGCAGACCTCCGGCTGGGGTTTGGACTTTGGAATGCATTACCTGGCTTGTCTTTATGAAAACCCTATTGTCGTGTCCTTCACGCCGGGGCGGATTGTACCCCTCCGGTCATCAAAGCTCAATCGGGCCGGAGGCAACGGCTCTCCCGGTCCACATCCTGCCCGGGGGAGGTTTCTTCGGGCTAAACATGCTGGCGTGGGGGCAACATGACGGCGTGCGGCCGGCATCGTTCGGCTAATCAGCCCCTCCTTCAGACCCGGCATGGTCGAAAAGGCTCCGCCGCCAGGACCGGCATACGGCCGGGGAGCACCTGGAGAACCACGGGCCTGTTCCTGCCGGTGTTGTCCGCCGTCGAATTTGGGATGGTCACGTTCGAATCCCGGTCCGTACGCTCGAATGCCCGGTGGAAGCTCCGATTCAACTCTTCCTGACAGCGATACCCTATGCAATCCTTGCAGCCTCACAAGAAGCTCTTGGGGGTGGGCTCTGCCGGCTGTTCCGGCCGGGAATAGCACCCTGTAGTGCCTGCATATCGCATCCATCTGCCCTTCCGCAGAGAACACGTTGGCCTACTCGATCGTTTCAGTGCTGGTTACCCTCCGGACCTGTAGTCGGCGGCAGCTACCCACCTGAACCGGGATCGTCTCTCGGTCGGACGGGTCAGGCAGCCGCAATCTTGCAATACATCGCCCACACATTGCCGCGGCCACCACCGACGCTTCCTCAACCGCGGACATCTTCCTCAATAGCATCAGGGATGCGTCGCGATTATCGTTGATACTGTCGGCGCCAACAGTTACCGGCGTATTTGACCGGCTGTTCTCATGCGTGTCCGTTCATTTGTCCCCCGGTTCGAAGTCTCTTCTGCTGAGCCTCTCGATGGTGATCCGCGATGTGGGATGGACATGGCCCCGGTACGCGACGGGAAGCCCGCTGGAGCCGAGCAGCATTGTCTTGTCTGCGCGTTCTTGGAAGACGTGCGGGAGCTCATGGAAGATCTAAGAAGATGACAGGGGTAGCCCACGCCGAGGCACACTCGCATCGGCCGGAACCATCACGGCGGAGGCGGAAAAGAAGCTTGAGGCAGTCAACAATTAAACATTTTAAATTCTCTATTTATATTGCTTCAGCGAATGGCTGAGCATATATTGTTATTCGGTAGGTCGAAGTAACTGGGAATGAGACCAGTCCTCATTCGGAAAGGAATCCCATGTTAGTTCTTACCCGTTGCCTCAATGATGCCATTCGGATCGGCAACGACATCCGAGTGAAGGTCTTAGGGATTGGGACCCGGCGGGTAATGCTGGGGATCGATGCCCCCCAGGAACTGCGGGTTTCCCGGGAAGATGTCAACCAGACGGAGAAAGAACGCACGGAGGAAAGAACGCCCCCGAGAGTACAACTCAGCGTTCTGGTCGTCGAAGACACTCCCGTTCATGCCAAGCTGATCGAGAAAGCCTTAGAGAAGTTTGGCGTCGCACAGGTGGTGGTGGCTCCCACAGGGGAGGAGGCTATCCGCATCCTGGCGCGCGGGCGCGATACCAACGACTTCAAGCCCGACCTGGTCCTGCTCGATCTGCACCTGCCGGGCCTTTCGGGCTTCGAGGTGTTGCAGTTGATGCGCTCGGTCGCGGCGTTCAAGAATACGCCGGTGGTCATCCTCACCAGTTCAGATGTCGAGTCAGATGTGAGCCGCTGCATCGAGGCCGGCGCGAATGCGTTCATCTCCAAGTCCGAGAGCTATGACGAATTCCGCGCGGCCGTCCGGCGGATCGCCGATTTCTGGCGGTTCGCTCGCAAGGTCGGCTGAAATCATCCGGCTCGGCTCGGAGAAGCCGCGGCACAAATCCTTCCGGCCCTTCCGGGGCCGCAGAAACCTTGAACCTGTTTTTCCAGACATGGGCCTCCTCTTCGTGTCGTCCTATCCTGCCTGAGAGGGGCCACAACCATCATGCGGGCCTCATCGGCCCACCGCCGCCTCAACGACTTCCCCTTCGCCCACTACAAAGACGCGCTCGCCGGGGCCGGGTCGAATGGCTTTGCAGCCGGTGAAACTGCCGAAGGCCGGCACAACCGCCCGATCAGCTCCGAAACAGAAGCACGGCGCCCGCAGCCATTCGCCGCCGGGGCCCTCCAGCACCACGGCCGGATGAACGTGCCCGCCCATGACCAGCCCTCCCCTTCTGCCGGCCGGTTCATGACAGAACAGGAATGGCGGGTCCGCCAGGGGCTCTCCGGCCACGGTGATTCTCCACTCCTGGGGCGGGTCCCCGGCGTGGATGTCGTGATTGCCGCGCACCAGCAGAACCTCCACGCCGGAATGACGCCGGCGCCAGTCGGCCAGAGCCGCCGTCACTTCCAGCGAACGGCCGGCGCGAGCATGCAGGAAGTCGCCCAGAATCACCAGACGCCGGACTTCTGTCTGACCAATGAGACGATCGAGCCGTCCGAGATCGGTCCGGGTCATTCCCCCGGGCACAGGGATCCCGGCATCACGAAACGCCGCCGCCTTGCCGAAGTGCGGATCGGCGATCAGCAGCGTGCGTCGTCGCTTCCACAGCACGGCCTTCTCGGCCAGCAGGCACAGGTCTTCACCACCCCAGCGAATGTGCATCATGCGGGCGTCTCCCTGCTATTGGATCGTCGAGCATCAGGCGCTCCCTGCGCGCGGTGTAAGTTTCCCGCGCCTGCATTTCGGGCTTGACTCGGCGCACGCAACAGGGCTCAACATGCGCCGGCCCGCCCTGCGGGGCCGGGGTCGGGATGCGGTCTTTTCCAGCTTGACGACCATGCGCCGGACCCGTTCCGACCAGCGTTCCGAGGACACGTGCTGGCTGCGCAGGCGTTCCGACCAGATGGGAAAGGCCATCGGGCTGAACTGCGCGGTCTCAACCTGCACGAGTCTCATGCCCGCGATCCGTTCCAGGGTCTGTCGCAGACGGGTGATCTCAAGCTGTTGGTCGAGCACCTCCCGGCGGGCCTGCTGGAGCAGGCCATTTTCGGGGTCATAGTCGAGGAACACCCGGTAGAACAGGTCGCTGGACGCCTGAAGCTGGCGCATGGGCCGGGCCTGGCCGGGGTAACCGGAAAAAACCAGGCCGGCGATGCGGGCGATGTCGCGGAACTGTCGCCCCACCAGTTCGGTCGCGTTCAGGCAGGCGTGCAGATCGTCCAACAGCCCTTCCGGCGAGAGCAATCGCCGCCACCGGGTCTCATCCGGGACGGTGTCCACATTGGCCAGCAGCTCAAAGCCATAATCGGTGGCCGCGGTGGTAATCGAACAAGGCATAACCCGCGTGAGCCGGCAGGCGATCAGCGGCCCCAGGCCCTCGTGTACCAGCCGGCCCTCGAAGGGATAGATGAAGAAATGCCGTCCCTCGCGCGAACGCATGGTTTCAATGAGCAGTTCGCCCGGGCCGGGAATATGCGACCAGGCCGCCTGAAGTTCCAGCAGCGGGCGGGCGGCCTCCATGTCCGCATCGGCGTAGCGGCCGTTCCGTGCTTCGGCCAGCCGGGCGCGAACCGCCTCGGCAAGCCGCGAGGACAGCGGCATGCGCCCGCCGTACCACCGCGGTGTCACGCCGCCGCCGGCCGGTGCCTTACGCACGTAGGCGGTCATATCCCGCACCAGCCGCAATTCGAGTACCTGCCCGGAGAAGATGAAACGGTCGCCGGGGCGAAGGCGGGCCATGAAGCTTTCCTCGATCGTGCCCAGCCGCCCCCCGCCCAGATAGCGGACGGCCATCTGGCTCTCGCTGGTGATCGTGCCGATGGACATGCGGTGCAGCCTGGCGACCCGCGGCGAGTGTACCGCGCAGCCGTGCTCTCCTTTTACCACCCGTGAGAACTGCGCGTAGGCCTTCAGCGCCGGCCCGCCGGAGGTGACAAAATCAACAGCCCACTGCCATTCGTCCAGACTGAGATTCCGAAAGGCGTGGGTCCGCGTGACTTCGCGCCACAGATCCTCCGGCGTGAAGCCGCCGCCCAGGCCGACGGTCACGAGATGCTGCACGAGCACGTCGAGCGGCCGATCCAGCGGCGTGCGCGACTCGATGGCCCGCCGGTGCAGAGCGGCCCGGGCCGCGGAAAACTCCACCAGCTCAAACGCGTTGGTGGGCACGCACAGAATACGGCTGACGGCGCCCGGCTGATGACCGCTGCGTCCGGCGCGCTGCATCAGGCGGGCGATGCCCTTGGGGCTGCCCACCTGGATGACCTGGTCCACAGGGGAGAAATCGACGCCCAGGTCCAGGCTTGAGGTGCAGACCACGCATTGCAGCGCGCCGGCACGGAGCATCTCTTCGACGCGCTCGCGGATCTCGCGGTCCAGCGAGCCGTGGTGCAAGGCCACGCGGCCGATCCAGTCCGGGCGGGCGCGAAGCAGGCCCTGGAACCACAGTTCCGCCTGCGAGCGGGTGTTGGTGAACAGCAGCGTGGAGCGGGCACGGCCGATGGCCGCGATGACCTCGGGCAGCAGGCGCAGGCCGAGATGGCCGGACCAGGGGAAGCGCTCCATGTCCGGCGGGCGTAGGGTCTCAATCGCGACTTCTTTGTTCATGCGCCCCTGGATCAGCCGTCCGGACATGCGGCGCCGCGCCGCGGGCGAGGGGACTCCCAGCAGCACGGCCGTGGCCTCTGCGAGGTTCCCGATCGTGGCCGACAATCCCCACGTGCGCAAATCCGGCTGCCAGGCCCGCAGGCGGGCCAGGGCCAACTCAACCTGTACGCCCCGCTTGCTCCCCAGCAGCTCATGCCATTCGTCCACCACCACGCAGCGCAACGTGGCCAGCCGCTTGCGGGCGTCCGGATAGGACAGCAGCAGGGAAACGCTTTCCGGCGTGGTCACCAGGGCAGTCGGCAGGCGTTCGCGCTGGGCGCGACGTTCCCGGACGGGGGTGTCGCCGGTCCGCAAGCCTACCGTCCAGGGCAGCCCCATCTCCTCGACGGGCTTGCGCAGTGCGGCCAGCGTGTCATGAGCCAGGGCGCGCAACGGCGTAATCCACAGTACGCGCGGCAACGGGGGATCGGCGGCAGCGGGCTTCTCGGTCAGCCCTTCAAGCAGTGGGCCACACCAGACGGCATACGATTTGCCCATGCCCGTGGGCGCATGAACCAGGCCACTCGCCCCATCGAGGTACGCCGACCACGCCTCACGTTGGAACTCGAACGGGCGCCAACCCTGGCGGTCGAACCAGGCTTCCAGAAGCTCCATGGCCACGGCCACAGTATAGTCTTCCGCCGACGACACCTCCAATTAGTACTACGCCCGCCGCGCGGTCCGGCAGCCCGTTCGCCCGCCCGGCAGGAGGCCGGCGTCCCTGAGACAGAGCGGTTGATCCCCCGGAGCCTCTCCCCTGACGTGACCATGCGTCAACCACCGGTCAGCCCCACGCGCCGTTTAGCAAGCTCCCGACGCAGCCCGGCACGGTAATGAGCCGGGCGCCCCCCGACCGCCCCCGCCAGGCGACGCGGAGAGAAGCCATAACCATCAAAAAGATACAGTCTGTGTAGAACTTGTCCCGAATCAGCGACATCCTGAAAAGTATAGCATGGCAATCCCGCAGCCTCCGAACAGGCGGCGACGTTATCAGCCTTTCCGGACGGAAGTAGGAAGAGATCGATAACTATCAGTAGATTTGATGACTCCAAAGATTTGGCTTTACGAGGGTGGCGACCATGCCGTATTATATATAACCGCGTGGAGTTTGCATTAACCTATCAGACGTTAGCGGAGGGAAATTCAAATCATGACCCGCTCTATCCTCACCACACGGTCGACGTGGGCTCTCTGTGTATTGCTTCTTTTCGGGTCGGCCGCGATGGCCCAGGAATTTCGCGCCTTCTGGGTGGACACTTGGGGTAATGGCATTCTGAACCAGTCGCAGGTCGACGCCCTGCTGGGCGTGCCCGGCAACCCCAACAGCCGCGGCACCATCCGGGAGGCCAACTGCAACGCCGTCGTCGTCCAGGTCCGCCGACGAGCCGACGTGTGCTATCCGTCGGGCATGGGCGAGCCCTACTTCTCGGGGTTGACCCCCTCCAACTTTAACGCCCTGCAGGCCGTCCTCAATGCAGCCCACGACACCACCGGCGGCAAGCAGCGCATCGAGGTGCATTGCTGGATCGTGGCCTTCGCCACGGGCGGCGGCACCGTCTATTCCAAGCACAATAATCCAAACGATCTCGACAACTACTGGGTCACGCTCGACAACAACGGCAACGAAACCGATGACAAGGCCTTGGACCCCGGCCATCCCAAGTGCCTGCAGTACCTCACCGACGTGTGCATGGACCTGGTGACCAACTTCGACATCGACGGCCTGCACTACGACTACATCCGCTTCACGGCCAACAACCAGGGCTACAACCCCGTCAGCGTGGCCCGCTACAACGCCCGCTACGGCCTGACCGGCAAGCCCTCACCCAGCAACGAACAGTTCAAGCAGTGGCGCCGCGACCAGGTCACCGCTTTTGTGCGCAAGGTTTATGCCAACGTCCAGGCGGTCAAGCCCCAGGTCAAGGTGTCCGCCGCGGTGGTCACCTGGAATCCTTCGCCGACAGCCTCCACCCGTCAGGCCTTCATGAACACCCGGGCCTACTACGACGTCTATTCCGACTGGGATGCCTGGATGCAGGAAGGCATCCTGGACATGAGCATGCCCATGACCTACTACAACCAAGCCTCCCTGCCGAATGACTATCAGCGGTGGATGAACTTCCAGAAAGACCGCAAGTTCAACCGGCACAACATCGTCGGGCCGGGCATCTATCTCAACTCGCTCTCCAACGCGATCCTGCAGCTTCAGAAGACCCGCGAGGCCAGCCCGTCCGGCAACTACGCCCAGGGCTTCAGCGGCTATTCCTATCGCGTGCCTTACTCGGGTGGTAGCTGGGCCAGCTTCGCTCCCTCGCTGGTCAGCCAGGTTACGCCCACCCCCACCACCATTCCGGAGATGCCCTGGAAAACCGCGCCCACCAAGGGCCACATGATGGGCACGGTCACCTACGTCAGCAACGGCGAATGGGCCGATGGGGCCACCGCCACCATCACCGGCCCCGAAAACCGCACCCAGATCTGCGACGGGACCGGCTTCTACGCCTTTATTGACCTCACCCCCGGCACCTACACCCTCACCATCAGCAAGAAAGACTACGTTTCAAGCTCCGCGAACGTGACGGTGACCGCCGGGAAGATGGCCCAGCGCAACATGCAGCTTGCCACCCTCGTCCTGCCTCCGCAGATCCAGAACGTGCGCGTGTTCCCCGGCATCTTCAACGCGACGATCTCGTGGGATACCACCTCGTCCGCCGATTCCGTGGTGCGGTACGGTCCCGGCTCCTATGCATACACGGCCAGCGACCCGAACCAACTCACCACCCACACGATTGTGCTGGAGAATCTGCGGCCGGATACGGTCTATAACTACCAGGTTGTCTCGACCAACGCGGCCGGTTCGGCCGAGACTGCGGGCGCGACGTTCCGCACCATGGCCTTCGGGACGGAAATCGTCGTAGATAACACCGATCCCGGCTGGGCCAACACCTCGCCCGGCGGGGGCGCATGGACATCGGCGGCTTATGCCGGCGTGCCCAGGATTGGTGACACCTATCTTTATGCGTCAGGTGTCAACTCCTACAACGAAACCAGCGCCACGCGTAAATGCACCTGGACTCCTTACCTGCCGCAGGCCGGACATTACGACGTGTACGCGTTCTATCAGAGGGGCAGCAACCGGGCCAGCTCGGCGCCTTACAAGGTTTTCTACAGCGGCGGCTCGGTGACCAGCACTCAGAACCAGAACTCCTCAACGAGCGATGGCGGCTGGTTCCTGATCGGCGAGAACCTGCCTTTCGAGGCCGGGTCGACCGGCTACGTCCAGCTTTCCAACAATATCGGCTCCAGCAGCCAACTGGTCAGCGCCGACGCAGTCAAGTTCGTACCCCGTCCTGATACGACCCCGCCGTCAACACCTGTTGTGATCGACGAGGGCGTGCAGACGTCCCATCGCACTTCGTTGTCGGTCACCTGCGTTTCGACGGATCCCGAATCAGGCATCCAGCGCTTCGAGTACCGCATCCTGCGCCAGGGCCACGGCGTCATCCGTGATTGGACCGAGGTGGACAGCCAGCCCCAGATACACGCGACCGACCTGGCGCTGCCCATCGGCACCTATATATTCGAGGTCAGGGCCACCAACTATGCGGGCCTGACCAGCGACGTCGGCTCGTCAGACGGCATCACGGTCTTCCCCTTCGACGCGGACCAGAACGGTCGTGTGGATGAGACTGAAGTCACCCTGTTCCGACTGTGCCGAAGCGGTGAAGGACAGCCCTACTCCGCGGAAGAGGCCCTGCAATGCAACCTCTTCGATGTGGATATGGACGGCGATGTGGACCAGGCCGACTTCGGCGCGTTCCAGCGCTGCATCACCGGCCAGTTGATGGCCATCGACCTGAAGTGCGTTGAGGATTGACGGGCTCCGCCCCGGCTATTCGATAACGACCGGTACACTACCCATCCACCTCATGCACCCGCGCGGCCGGCAAATCCGGCCGCGCGGGTTTTTGTTCGGGCATATACTCCCAGGTGGCCGGGGCGATGGCGAGCTGAGAGTCTCCGCCCGTCCGCGCGCCGCACGTCCTGCTGAGAGGAGGCCGTCCATGCCCAGGACTCCCGACACCCGCAGCGCCGCCGATTTCCTCCCGCCTGGGCGAAGCCTGCCCGCCCTGCGTGAGGCTGCCGCGGGCTGTAGAGGTTGCGACCTCTACCAGCAGGCCACCCGGACCGTCTTCGGCGAAGGCGCCCCCGACGCCGGCCTGATGCTGGTAGGCGAGCAGCCCGGCGACCAGGAAGACCGTTCCGGTCGTCCATTTGTCGGCCCGGCCGGCAGACTGCTCGACCGGGCCATTGCGGAGGCCGGCATCGAGCGCGAGCAGGCCTACCTCACCAATGCGGTCAAGCATTTCAAATGGAAGCCGGTTGGCAAGCGGCGAATGCACGACAAGCCGCGCGCCGCCGAGATCAACGCCTGCCGCCCCTGGCTGGAAGCCGAGATCGAAGCCATCCGGCCGCGCGTGCTGGTGTGTCTGGGGGCCACGGCCGCCCAGGCCCTGCTCGGCCCGCAGTTTCGCGTGACCCGGCAGCGCGGCCAGGTGATTCAGACCCGGTGGGCGCCGGCCACACTGGCCACCATTCATCCTTCGGCCATCCTGCGCGCCCCAGACGACGACGCCCGCCACGCCATGTACGAAGCGTTCGTCGCCGACCTGCGCATAGCCGCGGCCCATCTCCATCAGGAATTACGGCGGACGGAAGTCTGACCAGCGTGATAAAAAGAACGGGTGGCAGGGGCCATCAGCGACAGCCCATGCCACCCGCGTCACATTCATTGGCGAGGTACGGAGATGATTCCCGCGTTACGCAGGCCCCGCGCTCACACCGAAGCAGGCGCCCCGCTCACATTCCCGGTGATCCGTGCGCAGGTGTCGCATGGTCCGTGCGTCCCGTGTGGCCGGTCGCGAGCGCCGTTCGCGATAAGGCCACCGCGGCCAGGAATGTCCCCCCGATGAGCAGGTGCAACCAGTGATCGGCGCGGTTCAAGCTCAGGAAATCCACCACCGCCGGCACATTCAGAAAGCCGAGCAGCGCGACGAAGCCATACGCGGCCGCGGACCCGATGCAGAACTTTCGGGCCACCCGTTGATCAGACCAGCTCGCCCACAGCGCGGCTGACCCCAGGGCGACCTGCAGAATGTGCTGGACCGGGTTAACCTCAAAGACCCAGAAGGATCCTCTGGCCGCAAAACCCCACAAGCCCAATCCCAGAAGAATAAAACCGCACAGCCGGCACACCAAGGCTGTCATTCGCAGACTCCGTCATCCATCGGCGAACGCACGCCCACCCCCACACGAAGGCCGCGTTCACAATAAGGTGCCCGTTTGTTCAAGGGGGAAATCAATCGCGCGAGATCAGGCGCCTGGCATCATGCTTTATAGGATTTTCCGACGGCCGGGAAGCAAGTCAAGCTCATGACAGGGATTTCAGGAATCATGCGGGCCGCTTGCGGTACACCCGTTTCGCCTCTCCGAAGCATGAACGGCCGGAACGGAGCCCAGACGCAACGAGCGGCGCCCCCTGGCAAGGGCATGAGGAGGGACTCATACACTTTTCGTTGCAAACTTGGGCAGGTTCCTGCCTGGTTGTCAGTCGCCGCGCTGCTGATCGCTTAAATCTTCGTGCGTTCGGAGTACCTCACCCTCTGAAAAGGCGGGGCACCCAACGCACAAGATTCATTGGGGATCCGTATCAAGTGGACAAGACCAGACCAGGCCTTGACCGACCGGAACCTTGCTCATGACTTATTCATCCGGCGAAGCGGGAGGGTTCACGTCCGCCGGCGCGGTTGCGGGAGGCTCCACGTGGATATAGAGCCATAAGGTGTATGGAAGAGGTGCGTGCCGGCTTTCAGTGGCAAGCCGCTGGAACGGTTGGCTGGTCGGGGCGGCCGCCGGCGAGCGCAGGGACGGTTCCGTCTCCACCTGTTCGATCTCGGTCCCCAGCGCGGGGGCCGAACGGGTCGCGGCGTCCGTTATGGCCGTATCGGGCAATGATGCCCGCATCGGCCGCCTTGCGATGCTTGCGGCCGGTGCGCTGCTCGCGCCATGGGCGCCCTGCCCGTCATCCGCACTTCGCACGGCCACACCGGCTCGCCCTTCGAAAGCGGCCTTGTGCCGTGCATCCACGCGCATGGCCGCCTTTTCCTCTCCGTCCGATGAGTCCACCATCTCGAAGGAACGAGAAGACGCGTCGGAAAGGGCCGCTACGGCCGGCTCCTGCTGGACGACCACGGGCAGAGGGGGCGCATCCTCCCGGCTCACGATCCGCAGATTGTCGGCTGACAGCGTCTGCCGCAGACTGCTCACCACCCGGCGGGCCGACTGGACGTCGGGAACGCGCACCTCAAGCGAGGCCGTCTCCAACGGCTGCCCCGGAGGCGAGACCGGTTGGAAGGCGTATTCCTCGCGCAGCCACGTCACCGCCGCGCGCCGGCTGACCGCATCCGCAAACGTCGCTTCCAGCACCGTCGAATCCGCCGACGGCCGTGCGAAGAAGGCGGTGAACTCGTCGGAATGTTCCGCGGCAGCTTCCACCTTGTCGTCCGCCGGCTTGGCCATCGGCACCCGCCGTTCTGTGGGGGCAGTCCGAGCCAACGCCCGATCAACCGCCGCGTCAGCCACCGGCTGCTCAACTGGCGCGGCGGCCGGCGGCGCCCCGGCCATCCGTTCTTCGTCCGCCGCGCCGGGCGCGCGGTCCGGGAGCCCCTGTTCCGCCAGGTGTTCATGCTGCCGCTCATCCAGTCGCAGGGCATATTGTTGGCCCGGCCGGGCGATCCACTCCTGAGCCCAGGGCCACGCCAGGTAGCCGGCCCCCACCACAAGGCCGATCGCGGCGGCAACGGCCATCCATTTGCGATAAGACCGTCCACCGTCGGCCGTGCGGCCCGGCACCGGCCGGCCTTCCAGCAACGACTGGCGTTCCATGCGCGCTCGCAGGGACTCGATCAGACGCTCCGAGGCCCTGGCCCGCGGCAGGCCGCGAACCGCCTCGACGGTGGCGCGCAACTGCTTGAGCAGCGCGCGCGCCTCCTCGTCGGTTTCCAGCAGCGCTTCCACCGCGCGCCGTTCCGCAAGCCCCAGCTCGCCGTCGAGGTAGGCGGAAAGCTGCGTTTCCAGTTCTCGTCGTCGATCGTCGCTCACCTGCTCACACCTTCAACACCCTCTTGAGTCGATCTCTCAACTCCATCCGTGCCCGATGCAATCGCGATTTGACGGTACCCACCGGCAGTTCCAGGATCTCGGCGATCTGCTGATAATCAAAACCCTCGATGTCGCGCAACACAATCACCGAACGGTGGTCGTCATCCAGCGCGTCCAGCCCCTCCTCCACCAGTTGCCGGGTCTCCATCGCGGTCAAACGGGCGGCGGGGTCGGGCGCCTGCGCTTCACTGGCCGGCGGATCCATCCCATCGGACTGACCGTCCCCACAGTACAGCGACAGACGAGGCCGCCGCCCCTTCCGCCGACGATGCGAAATGGACACATTCACCGCAATGCGAAACAGCCAGGTATAAAAACACGACTTCCGCCGGAAGGTGGCGATGGACTCCAGGGCTTTCAGGAAGGTTTCCTGGGCCAGGTCCTCGGCATCCTCCAGGCATCCGCTGATTCGCCAGCAGGTGTTCAACACCCGGTCCTGGTATTGGACCACCAGCCGGCTGAACGCGTTCATATCCCCGGAACGGGCGCTCTCCACCAGGACCGCCTCATCGGCAGTCCGAAGTTCTGCGACCGTTGATCCGACCGTTTCCTTACCCATTTGGACGCCTGGAAGAGCCACAAGTTCCCGAAGCCGCCCGACCGATTCACCGCCCCCCTGCACTTATCTTAATTCCGGCTTCGCCGATAACAACTACCGCGGACGTGCCGCCACTACATACAATTGACAAAACCCTACAGCACAAAGTGGGCCATTTTCTGTGGCGGCCGGGCCGGGGACCTGGCAAAAGCTGGGTGCCGGCCGTTTTACGGGCAAAACGGCCGGTACGGAGCCCGGCCGCTACGACCTTGCGCTGTAGTGCCAAAGGACCAGTGCGGGACCCTGGGCGGAACCCCGAACCAACAACTGACAACTGACGACTGACAACTGACACCCGCACAAGCCTCCTGGGTTGCAGGCGCAGCCCGCGCTGGCCCCCCCAAGGTCGAGCGAGCCGACTTTCCTTACACCCCCATTCCCGCTACCATGACGGACAACGCGGTTCAGGAGGAATAGCTCATGCGTTTACCCTTGGCCCCCGGCGGCCTGCGGGAAATGATCATCCTCACCCTGGTTTTCGGCGGCGCAGGCGTCTGGGCCCTCTTCATGGGCCTGGCCGGCTATGGGTGGGCCTGGCCGGTGGCCATCCTGTTCATCATTGTCTGGCTGAGCGGCCTGGCCTTCTTCCGGGACCCCGAACGGACCACCCCCTTAGAGGAGGGCATCATGATCGCGCCCGCCGATGGCAAGGTCACCGAGACGACCCTGCTGGAGCAGCACCCGGACATCGGCGGACCGGCCACGCGAATCGGCATTTTTCTGAGCGTGCTCGACGTCCACATTAACCGCAGCCCGTGCGCCGGGACGGTCCGTTCCGTCAGCTATAAGCCGGGCCAGTTCCTCGACGCCCGCGATCCCCAGTGCGGCGAGCTGAACGAGGCCAACACCATTGTGATCGATCCGGACCCGCCGCACGCCGGTCCGGTCGTGGTCCGCCAGATCGCCGGCCTGATCGCCCGGCGGATCGTGTGCAACGTCAAGCCCGGCGACCGCGTCTTCACCGGCCAGCGGATCGGGCTCATCAAGTTCGGCTCTCGAACCGAGCTCATCCTGCCCGGCCACAACCTGTACAAACCCGCCGTGACCATCGGCGATCGCGTCTACGGCGCGATGAGTATTCTCGCGCGCCGACTCAGCGAGACCGAATCAGCCGATGCGGAGGCACTCGATAAGGCGGAGCAGACCTCACCTTCGGAGTTGAAACATGCTTGAGCCTTCCCACGAGAGTCCCGGCGACCCCTTACGCCCCCTGCATCGTCGGCGTCGCTTGGCCGCCGTTGCCATGCTGCCCACGCTGTTGACCCTGGGAAATCTGATCTTCGGCTTCGGCGCGATTTATCAATGCGGGCTCGAAATGCGCGACCTTGGCGCCGGTGTCCGCTTCCAGGAGAAGCGAACGCTCAACAGCGACTTTGCCGAGGCCCGGGCGCCCTCCTACCTGTCCATCGCCGTGTGGATGCTGGTGGCGTCGGCCATCTGCGACGCCCTCGATGGGCGCATCGCCCGCCTGGCCAGGAAAAGCAGCAAGTTCGGCGAACAACTCGACTCCCTGGCCGACGTGGTCAGTTTCGGCGTGGCGCCCGCCCTGATGATGGTCACCCTGGTACGTCGCGAGATAGAACAGTGGGGCTACGCACCGTTCGGCATCAGCCAGTTCGGACGGCTGACGGTGTTTGTCGGCGTGATTTACGCCTGCTGCACGGCCCTGCGTCTGGCCCGGTTCAACGTGGAAACCTCCCTGGATGAAAGCGCCCACCGGGGCTTCAAGGGGCTTCCCTCGCCCGGCGCCGCCGGCGCGGTCGTCAGCGTGATCCTGCTGCACGACCACCTCGACCAGCGCGAGATGTGGCCGAACATCGCGGCCATTCTGACGCGGGCCTACCCGTTCCTGACCCTGGTCATCGCCCTGCTCATGGTCAGCCGGGTTCCCTATACGCACGCCGTCAGCTCTCTCTTCCGCCGCCGGCCGCTGGGACACGTGGTTATCATCCTGCTGATTCTGCCGTTCCTGATCATTTACAGCGAATTGACCCTGTTCCTCATGGCCTGGGCCTTCATTTTGAGCGGGCCGATCCGGCTGCTGCTGCGCCGTAACCAGCCGCAAGCGGTTCCCGCCGGCGCCCCGCCCGCGGCCCCCGCCGAGGAACCTTACCCAAGATCATCCACGGAATAGTCCAGCTATGAGTGACCAACCACCGCTTCGCCTGCGTTTTGCACCCTCGCCGACCGGCTACCTGCACGTCGGCGGGGCCCGCACCGCCCTGTTCAACTGGTTGCTGGCCCGAAAGACCGGCGGAACGTTCATTGTCCGCATCGAAGACACCGACACCGACCGCAACGTCCCCGGGGCCGACGCCAAGATTATGGACGACCTGCGCTGGCTGGGACTCCAGTGGGACGAAGGCATCGACGTCGGCGGCCCCAACGGCCCCTACTACCAGATGCAACGCCTTGAGCTGTACCATGAAGTCGTCCGCCGGCTGATTGCGGAAGGCAAGGCCTACTACGCCTTCGACACCCAGGAAGAACTGGAAGCCCGCCGCAAGCAGGCTGAAGCCGAGAAGAAAGCCTTCAAGTACCCCCGGCCGGAGCGCTTCCCCGATGAAAGCGACGTGAAACGGGCTCGGCTCGAGGGCCGGCCGGTGGTGGTCCGGTTTGCCATCCCCGCTGAGGACATCACCGTCCACGACGAGGTCATGGGCGACGTCACCGTGCCCGGGGCGGAACTGGATGATTTCGTTATTCTCAAGGCCGACGGCATCCCCACCTACCACCTGGCCAACGTCATCGATGACGCCGGAATGAAAGTCAACTTTGTCATGCGCGGCCAGGAATTCCTTGCCCAAACGCCACGGCACATCGCCCTTCAGCGGGCCCTGGGCTACCCGACGCCACGTTACGCCCACCTGCCGCTTATCATGGACATGAAAGGCCGCAAGCTCTCCAAGCGCGACGGCGACGTGGAGGTGCATTCGTTCCGCGCCCAGGGCTACCTGCCCGAGGCACTGATCAACTTCATCGCCCTGCTCGGCTGGTCGCCCGGCGCCGACCGCGAGAAGATGACCCTGGACGAAATGGTCGAGTTGTTCAGCATCGACCGCATCGGCAAGACCAATCCCAAGTTCGACCGCGAGAAACTCTTGGCGTTCAACACCGATTACGTCGGCGCCGCCTCGGAGGAGCGACTTCAGGCCGCCTACGACGATTTCCTCTCCGTCAGCGAGACCTCGACCATCGCCAGGGCCAACCCCGACCGCGAGACCCGCCGGGAGCTGCTTCGCGTCTGCAGAGGATTCCACACCTTCCCCGACATCGACACCAAGGCCGGCTTCATCTTCGTGGACGATGCGGCCATCCAATACGACCCAGCCGCCGTGCAGAAGGTGCTCGTCAAAGACGGCGGTTTCGCCATGCTGGAGAACCTCCTGCCGTTGCTGGAGAAGGTGGAGGTCTGGACCACCCCCAACCTGGAGGCGCTCTTAACCGGCATCTGCGAATCGCACGGCGTCAAAATGGGCAAGGTCGCCCAGCCGCTGCGGGTGGCGGTTTCCGGCGGGACCATCAGCCCGGCCATCTACGACACGCTGGTCCTGCTGGGCAAGGATAAGACGCTCCGGCGCATCCGTAACGCTCTCGCCCAGAGATCCTGACGATCCTGAACGTCCCAGCGGCGCGTTTGCACGCCGTCATGGGGGGCGGGCATCCTGCCCGCCTGTTGCGGGGAGTGGGCATCCTGCCCGCCTGTTTCGGGGGGCGGGCATCTTGCCCGCCTCAACTCGGGGGACGCGCATCCTGCCCGCCTCATGGCACGAAGCCCAATATTTCCAAACCGCAAACGCAGCCGGCACAAGCGCATCACTTCCCGCGGCTCCAAATCCAATCCGTGACCCGATGGGATATACTGGAGCATTATGCTCGACGACTGGTTCCGCACGATCGAGTTGGGCATCAGCCTGGAGGAGTTCAACTCTCTTCCCCGCCACGCCGCTTACAAGTACGAATACCTGGGCGGCTCGGCCTGGCTCACGCCGGATCCCCGCTATGGCCGGGCCCTGCTCGATCTGGCCTCGATCGCACCGCCCGCAGCTCCGCAAGACGGATCAGCATCCGGCAGTCTGGCGAACTTCACCCGGCGTCCCTTCTCCGATGCCGACTGGGGTCGATTGGCCGGCCTGATGGCCGCCGCGTTCGAGCAGGTACCGCCCTTCTGCGCACTGGACAGCCAGACCGCGGTGGCCGCCGCCCGCGATTGCCTGCGTCACACCCGCGAGGGCGGCGACGGCCCCCTGATCCTACCCGCGTGTTTCGTCGCAGAAGGACCGCACGCCTGGGACAACCCGGCCGGCGCCATTCTGGTGACGCTGGTTCCGCCGGGAGACTTGACCGAATGGCACAGCCTGCGCTGGCAGCAGCCGCCCCCGCCGGACGCCATCGAGCGGCGCCTGGGCCAGCCGCATCTCACCTGGATCTTCTCCAGCCCCCGAATCGCCGGGCATGGCCTGGGCACCGAACTGCTGCGCCTGGCGGCAGCCAACCTGCGTTCACTGGGCTTTACGGAACTGGCCAGCACCTTCCTCATCGGCAACGTCCGCTCGATGACCTGGCACTGGCGCAACGGCTTCCGGCTCGTGCAACACCCGGCATCCCTGCGGAAACACCCTTGATCCGCGACCAATTCACCTGCGCGCCGGCAAGCCAACGCCCAAAGGAGGTGTGTGCCACGGCTCTTGAGCCGTGCAGCCTGTCTCACAATTTACTGCAGAAAAAATAGGGCCTCCCGTATGTTAGAGTGTCCAAAAGCCCAACAGGAGGCCCCGTCATGTGCCGTTTTGCCAGGGATGGCCGGCACCTGGCGAACCTGGT
>Ga0208198_1000378_pt1 | contig 51767 bp, 44 predicted proteins | sample AD_JPNTR2_MetaG_FD_184446 | JGI IMG/M metagenome (GOLD analysis project Ga0208198, IMG submission 184446) | Active sludge microbial communities of municipal wastewater-treating anaerobic digesters from Japan - AD_JPNTR2_MetaG (SPAdes) (version 2) | ecosystem: Engineered > Bioreactor > Anaerobic...
CCCCGCATAGGTCTCGAAATGAGCAATAGCTCGGTTTGGTAAAGAGATCCTCAAATTTTTTCAAGAACGGCTCTAATTGTAATGGTACCTTTACTATTTTGATCATTCTACTCCCATACGAGTAAAACCAATCCAAGTATAAAAGCTTTAAATTTTAAAATCGCGTTTGAGATTTGAATTAATCAACATATATTATAAATAAAGCTAAAAGTTGGAAAGTACAGAATTTTTATTTAATTATATTCAATATAATTCTAATATAATGTTTAGCTTTCGTTAATGTCACACTTACGCCAGACCTTTTGCAGGACAACAGACCTGACAAAGGCAAAGCATATGCAAAATTAAAAAAGAATTGTGATACGTGCTGGATCTTTCTTGGGGAACATACCTTTAAAAAAAAGAATTTATCTTTTAATCTTAAATCGTCTGTATCGCCCAATAGAGCAGTTCTTTCTTCCATATTCTTCATTAGCTTATTTCTCGATATTGATATCTTATGCCAAATCTTCGAATCTGGAACGTTGATTACTTTAAAGTTTTTTCTTCGCGCTCGTGTACAGAACTCAAAATCTTCATTGCCAAATGGGAATCTGGTATCGAGCAAAGATATATTTTTAAATACTGTATTTTTTATAAGCATGGCGCAGCCTGAGACGCAATCGACCTCCTCTACTTTGCTGGAGAAGATATTCTTGATTTCACCAGTCCACCAGTTAATTTTTATGCCAGCTTGCCATACCATATTTGGTGTATCATAAAAATAGCATGTCGGTCCGGCAATACCGAATTCATCGCCTTTTTCTATAGCATCAATTAAAATTCCCAGGAAATCAGTTGCAACAACAGTATCATTATTTAACATAAATATATATTCTGCTCCATTGTTTAGTGCAAATTCGATTCCGATATTATTCCCTTTCGCAAAACCATAATTTTTTTCATTTTTGATGATAATTAATTCTTTACCTAAATACGAATTTTCGATTAGATTAGTTTTATTTTTTTTAAGTTCAATCTCCTCTTTTGCGAATTCCTTAATGCCTATTGGCTTGTTTTTATGATTATATGAAATAAATTTGGACTCAACTGTCAACTTTCCTTTGCAATATTTTTTAATCATTTCAATGGAATTATCTTTAGATCCATTATCCACCACAATAACCTCATAGTTCGGATACGTTATCATGTACAGCGATTCCAAACACTCAATCGTATCCCTCCACCCGTTCCAGTTTAGTATTATAATGACCACCTTTGGCCATTTTCCCTCGCTCACCATCTTTCTACCTCCCTGCCACCATCACAATCTCCTCTCCTGCCTCTCGAGGCCCAAAAAGTCCATGCTCCCATGCCAGAAATCCTAGCCCCTTAATCCTCATCCAAAGGCTCGTCCCCTTCAGCGAGCAGCCCGGCAGCTCACCGTCCCTGCGAATGCTGCTACTGGCAGCCCACATAGAGCTAGCGCTTTTTGCCGTCGTACGTAATTCAAAGACCTCTAGGCCTGCCGATTCAGCACATGTCCGCAATGCACCAGGGGAGAAAAGCTGCAAGTGGCGTGGAGGATCCCAGGCCAGCCACGCATCATCAAAGAGGTACCGTCCCAGGCTTTTAACATTTGGTGTCGAAACTACCAGCTTTCCGCCCGGCTTCAGCACCCGGCGGCATTCCTTCAACAGTCCCACAGGATTCGCCACATGCTCAATGACATGGTTCATGGTGACCACGTCGAAGTGTTTAGCAGGAAATTTTGCGTCCTCCAGGGATCCTCGAAAAACATCTAGCCCTGACTTCATGGCTATAGAAGCTGCTTCTTCATCAGGCTCAACCCCTACCACATTCCAACCTAGCCATCGCATATGATCGATATATGCTCCATTCCCGCAGCCCACGTCCAGAAGACGCCCCTTCTCACTGGCTTCAAGCCACCGCACACTACTGCCTACGATCTCTCTCAAGGGGCCTATGCAACTCAAGAATGATCCCAATGCTTTGCTCGAGCCATCCATCCGATAACCATATCTGGATTGCAGAATGCTTGCCTTCACGACTTTTCGAAGTCCTCCATTCCTATTCCGATCGGTCTTAGGTGCTGTATGCGTGAAGTAATTTGCATAAAGCTTTCCGATGCTGTCAGTGGTCGGTTGTGGATTGAGCCATACTAGCTGGCACCCCGTGCATTGCATCAGGGACCAGATGCCCGGTGCTCCAAAAAGGCGATCCCTTTGATCTTTGTATAGTATCTCTCCCTCATCTCCACACAGCAAGCAATATCGGGCTTCTTTAACATTAATGCTTTCATTATCATTCACGATACTCTCTCCAGGATTTTCCTCAAATCTACTATCTTGCATATGGTTCTTCGGTCTGAATCATCCATGACGAAATTCCAAGCAATCCCTGCAGAAAGTACGATGAATCCCATGAATAGCAATGCTTGGAATGCTACTGGAAGAGTTGGTGCTACCCCCTTCAGCACATATGCAATGGCCGCAAACGTAACCAGCCCTATAATTGCACGTTTCATGCCTTCTTCTACTAGCAGGCTGGGCGAGATACGATAGATCTTGAAGGTGACAATGAATATCAAAACTGTATCTATTGCAACACGTATAGTCCATGCTTCTGCTGCTCCTGCAATGCCAAATTCACCAATTAAGATCCAAGCTATCCCGACATATACGGGTAGTTCGATCAGATGGAACTTAGCAGGAAGATCAGGCCGCCCAACCCCCTGAAGGAGAGCAAAGGGCATATGTGCAAGGGAATTGATGAGCACTCCCATAGCGAGAATCTGCATCGTTACTGTACTTTCTGCTGCAAAGTCACCGCCCAGCCATATCTGCAGGATCTGCTCAGCATGGATTACTATCAAGACGACGATTGCTCCTGAAATCAAGAAAACATATTTTATAGAGCGTGCAAGGAAAATGATAAGTCTTTCTCTGTCCCTAACACCCTCCATAGCGCTAAATGCTGGAAATAACGTCGCCGAGAGACTTGCTGAGATGATCCAGAGACGTGTTACCATTTCGTAGGGCGCTGTATAATATGCCACTGCTGACATAGTCAGAAGCGATCCAATGATTAATCTGTCTAAATAAACCAAAAAAGGACCGACTATGCTAGTTATCATTACCCATCCGCCAAAGGCAAAGAGGCGATAAAAACGAGCGAATGAGACTGAATGCTTTTTTAGCTCTGGAACAATCCTGAAATCCATCCATGCAAGAGCGATTAATGATCCTAATCTGGCTAGCAAAATCAATACAACGATGCCAGGTAGTCCAAATCCTAGATGGAGCCCCACTAACGGGAGAACAAATGTTAAAATGCTTGACGGAATTCTCACTGAATTCACTAGATCAAACCTCTGGGCCGCCTCCAACACGCCGCTAAAGGAGCTGGAGATAAGAACCAGCGGAACTGAGAGTGCAAGTAGGTGCAATGTGTCTTTGGCTTCTCCTAAAAGCTCCGGAGGGATATTTAGTACTCTTTCCACCAGCAAGTTGGTGACAACGAACAAAACAATGCCGCCAATAAAACCCAAAGCCGCTTGAAAAGTTACAGCAGTCCATATGATCTCTGGAACCTGATCGTTCTCCCCCTTGCCCAGAGCCTCAGACACATATTTTGTTGTAGCCCTGCCGAGGCCCAAATCAAAGATTGTGAAGTACCCCAGAATCACCCAGGCCAGGGAGAGCAGCCCGAATCGTTCTGTCCCCAATCCGTGTACGACCAAGGGTATGGTTACTACGCCTACAAGCAGAGGCAACACTTGGCCCATCAGGTTAAGAAGGGTGTTGCTGGCAATCAGGCTGCCGGTGATGTTGATCCGCCCGACTTCTTTTCGATCTTTCAACTCTTTATCGCTCGTCTATTTCACCTTCTCTGGTTGCTAACAGAGTATACTGGGAGAGTTCGACTCCAATAGTCCAGCTCCAATATATCACTTGTGCAGCGGATAAAACCAGTGCCACGGCTCCTCACATCTTGGATTCCCGTTCTTGCCGTTAATTAATACCGGAAGGATGGTCGGATAGTCCCAAGACCAGCGAACCTCATATGCGCATTCATAATTGTAGAGCCGGTTCACGAAGTGCACCAGAATTGCATGCGTCATCGGTTAAGACCAGCATGCATAGAATTAAGCTTCCGAGCTTTTTGAGATCAATTTTTGCAGAAAAGGTTCAAGCCCACAGAATACTGATTTCAACAAATTTGAGTTTTTGGCTCAATAGCAAAGTGCAAAATGAAATCGGCTCTTCGCTATTTCGTGTGGATAGCCTCCGGATATCGGTTCTTAATCCATGATACAAAGCCTGCAATGAGTCAGGCTCTAGGGGTGATTGGTATTGATCCCATCATAAACTGTGGTATCCTGACAATTGGGCGATAACTCTGATCATACCTTAGGATTCTTGGCCACCCATATAAAACAGAGGAGCCAAAATTTTTATTATCTTTTCAATCCTGATTCAGCATTATTAAAATAATATATTTATTACTTTCAACCCGACGATCAGAGCCTCATCCTCTCCATTCAATCCCCTTCAGCCGATTCTCTTCAGCTTGCGCTACATTCCAATCCGGAATCCTCTTATCACAGCCAATCGGCATCCTTTTGGGCGCCACATCAATTCAGATTCCGGCGGCTTGATCTCAGCGGGCTTATATTCTCGCCCCTGGGCGGCCTTTGAGGCCCCAGTCCTCCGAGCATCTCATTCATCTCGAAGCTCTTAAATCTTTTTCTAATATCATTCCACAAAATCCATCCAATACATCTGTAAATCCTCTATCGCTTGATCAATCAACCGGGACGCCCCGCCCTGCGCGATCTCCACCGCTCAATAATAAACATCGCCCTGCTCACTCCCCCAGGGGGATGGCAGCAGAATGAGCATGAAAAATAGCATCCCGGTTTCGCTCGTCCGGATGACTTCCAGCCTGCTCTTTATTCTATATCATCTGCTCTATCTTGGCCAGGGCCCGGCCCCCCGCCTGACCAGCTCGCCTGCGCCTTTCCGCACTGCACGCCTCCCTCTCCGATAGGAAAAGCAGAGGAGAGGCACCGCTCAGCCAGGATGACCTCACAGATCTCATAGCCAGGCCCGTCCGGCCGAGCAATCACCGGTGTTTGGCAAACCACTCCACCGTCTTTTCCAGCCCCATTTCCAGATCATATTCCGGCTCATAGCCCAGCTCCCTTCTCGCCCTGCTTATGTCCGCCAGAGAGTCTCTCACATCCCCCGGCCTTGCCGCTTCATAGACCGGGGCAATGCTCATTTTAGTGATCCTCATGATCTTTGCTGCCAGCTCATTCAGGCTCACCCTGCAGCCGCAGGCCACATTGAATACGCCCTCCGCCGGCCCTTCCATGGCCAGGATATTGGCTTTGACCACATCCTGGACGAATGCGAAGTCCCGCGTCTGCTCTCCATCCCCATAGATCACCGGAGCCTTCCCCGCCAAAATCCTGGTGATGAACCTGGGGATGACTGCCGCGTACTGCGAATTGGGATCCTGCCTCGGGCCGTAGACATTGAAATATCGCAGGCATGCCGTCTTCAGGCCGTAGACCTCTGAGAAGGCCTGGCAGTAGTACTCCCCCGCCAGCTTCGAGACTGCATAAGGGGATAGCGGATTGGGCCTCATCTCCTCCCTTTTGGGAAGAACGGGGTCATTCCCGTAGGCGGCTGAGGATGAGGCATAGACCACCTTTCTCACTTTGCAGTCCCTGGCGGCTACAAGCACATTCAGAGTGCCGCTGATATTGGCCTCATTGGATGCTACTGGATTGTCAACAGAGCTTTGAACTGAGGCGATGGCAGCCTGGTGGAAGATCGTGTCCGCCCCGGCGAACTCCCGTTTGAGAAGCTCGAGATCGGTGATGCTGCCCCTGATGAAATCTATCCTGCTCATGATCGATTCGAGGTTCTCGATCCTGCCTGTGGAGAGATCATCGATCACTGTAACCTCATGCCTCTTCATCAATTCCTCTGCTAAGTTGGAGCCGATGAACCCCGCTCCGCCAGTTACAATTATCTTCATGGGATAAATTCATCTCCTGAATGACGGGACTTCATTCCTTCGAAGAACCATAATTCCCATCCCGGGCTTGCTCATTCTCTCTCCCCGTGATTGTTATAAAGATTTAAAAAGGTTGCGTCCAGCATATCGATATCCTGCTCATTGATAGATCACTCTTGACGGACTATCGTGCCTGAATCTCCCTCTCTATCATCTCCGCAGAGAGCACTGTCCCCCGGCAGGTGTGCATGTTTATGGAGAGCAACAGCCCCACGACCCTCCCCTCCTGCACCAGGGGACTGCCGCTATCCCCGGGCCCGGGGAGGTCCCCTGGGGGCAGGATCACATAGACTATCGACCAGGAGGAATCGGACACCCGGCAGTCTATGGAATGGCGGGCATTCACCAGCTCTGCCCTGCCTGGATGGGGCCGGCCTAAAGCCGTCCTCTGGCAGGGGGCGGGAACGGGAAAAAAGGCCAGATCGGCATCATCCGGAATATAGGATACCCGGCAGGAGACGCCCCCCAGCCTCAGATCCCGCGTCTTCGCCTGATGAAAAATATGGGCCGGAGCCACGCCGGCAAAGCCGCCGCGCCAGGGGATGATCGCCCCGACCACGCCACCGGAGCGGCCGGCTATGAACTGGTCGCCTGATCTGATCACATTATCCAAGCTCGCTTGATGCCTCAGATATACTGCTGGATGAGCCCCTCAGGCTCGGCCATATGATCCCTCTCTTTGAGCAGGATCTTTGCTGCCGCCCTCTCAAAATCGCTCTGGTAGACGGTGATCCTCTCCTCCCGGATGGCGTACATGCCCGCCTCAGTGGAGAGGGCCTTCAGATCAGCGCCGCTTGATCCCTCAGAGAGATCGGCTATCAGCCGCAGGTTCACATCCCTGTCCAGGCTCATGCCCCGGGTATGGATCTTGAGGATCGCCTCCCTTGCCTCCCTGTTGGGCAGGGGGATCTCAATCACCCTATCGAAGCGCCCCGGCCGGAGCAGAGCCGGGTCGAGCATATCAGGACGGTTGGTGGCAGCGATGAGCTTGATCTCACCCCGGGGGTCAAAGCCATCCATCTCCGCCAGGATCTGCATCAGAGTCCTCTGCACCTCGCGATCACCGCTGGTGGCGCCATCCATGCGCCGGGCGCCGATGGCATCCAGCTCATCGATGAATATTATCGCCGGGGATTTGCTCTTGGCCAGCTCGAATAGCTCGCGAACCAGGCGCGCCCCCTCACCGATGTACTTTTGCACGAACTCCGAGCCCACCACCCGCATGAATGTGGCCTCTGTGCTCTGGGCGACAGCCTTCGCCAGGATGGTCTTGCCCGTGCCTGGCGGCCCGTGCAGAAGAACCCCTTTGGGAGGATCGATCCCCACCGAAGCGAACAGATCCGGCCTCTTCAAGGGGAGCTCGACGATCTCCCTGATCTCAGAGATCTGAGTCTCCAGGCCTCCGATCTGAGAGAACTGCACATCCGGAGCCTCCTCGATCTCCATGCCGAAGACAGCCGGATCGCGGGGGGAGGGGAGAACGCACATCACTGCAAATGACTGCTGGTTCAAGCCCACCTGGGCCCCGACCTTCAGCTCCTCATCGATAAATTGAGATAGGCTGACGACGAATCTGGGGCCGGTGCTGCTCTTAACTATCACCCGGTTCTCATCCAGAACGTCTGCTATTGTTCCTACGATCATCGGACCGACGCGCAAGCGCTCCAGCTCACTCCTGAGCTTCCGGGCCTCACGCTCGAACTTGAGCTTCTGGTTCTCAATGAGCCTCTTCTCGCCTTCTACGCGGTCCTTCTGCTCACGCAGCGCCAGGTTTCGCTCTTCAAGCTGGCGCATCCGGTCCAGGATGTAGCACGAGAAATCCGCGCCGGCCTGTGCCTCATTCATGCCTTCTCCACTATCCATAATTACAAAGGTTATTAAACTTTGACCCGTATAAAGGTTTCCGAAATGACCGAGAAGCAATGCGAGATTTGCGGCGCCGAGATCTCAGGTTCGCCCCAAAAGATCGTGATTGATCGCTCAACTATGGAAGTATGCAAGAGCTGTGCGCGCTTCGGAAAGCCGGAGGACAAATGGACGCCAGTCCCACGGAAGATGGTTCCTGTGGAGAGGGCCTTCACTGTACAGAGGCCCAAACCGCGAGACCAGTTCAAGGATTTGGTGGAGTTGGTCCCGGAGTTCGGGCGCAAGATCAGAGAGGCGAGAGAGAGCCTGGGACTGACGCCAGAGGAGCTGGGTGTGAGGATAAAGGAGAAGGCCACCCTCCTGAGGAAGATCGAGAGGGGGGATATCTCACCTGAGGACGAGGTCAGAAAGAAGCTGGAAAAGGAGCTGAAGATCAAGCTGACCGATCAGGCCAGTGAGGCTCAGGTCAAATCCGGCGGCTCAGGCAGAGGGCTGACTTTAGGAGATGTGGCAGACATCAAACGGAAATAAGAGATGATCGCCAGCGCAGCCCGATTTATCATTGGAGGGGGGGCGGTAGTATACCCCACCGAGACCGTCTACGGCCTTGGTGCCAATGCTCTGGATGAGCAGGCGGTGATGAGGATCTTTCTGATCAAGAAAAGGCCCCTATCCAGGCCCATCTCTCTGGCGGTCTCCAGCCTGGAGATGCTCAGAGATGTGGCCCATATTCGCGATGAGGAGATGAGGATTCTGGAAGAGCTCCTGCCAGGGCCGGTCTCCATCCTCGTCCGGAAGCGGAGCATAGTTCCGGATATACTCACTGCCGGCTCTCCCCTGGTGAGCATAAGATACCCAGACCACGAGTCAGCCCTCAGTATAATCGATATTGCCGGGCCCATCACCTCCACCAGCGCCAACCGCACCGGCCAGCCGGCGCCGGTGAGCGCAAAGGAGGTGGCAGAAGAGATAAAGGAACGGGTGGACCTGGTGGTAGACGGTGGCAGATGCCAGTACAGCCAGCCCTCCACCCTCCTGGACCTGGAGGGAAGAGAGATAATCCGCCCGGGCGCGGGCCTGGATCGGGCGATGAAGGCCATGATGGCGATGAAGGCGATAGAGTGAGAGCCCGGATCAGGGACTTCTTCCAAACCGTTGATGGCTGGATCTTTGCCGTATCTGATTACCACCATCCCCACGGCCTTCGCTCTCTGCTCCGCTATATCCCCGATCCGGCCGGGGAGAGGATCTCTGACGGCATACGATACCGGAAGATGGACTTCGACCAGGCATTCGATTTCTTGCGCCAGAAGAGGCCGGATTATATCAGCGATCTTCATGTGGTCCCCCCATCAGATCTCCTCCGGCTCTATGATCCCTCGCCGGGCCTGAGGGCCATAGTCGGGGGAGATCCCAAGACGAAAAAGCTCGCTCTCATACTCAGCCGGGCTGGGGTGCCCTGGGATAAGATGGGAATCACCGGCTCCAGGCTCATAGGCCTGCAGGCCCCGGACTCGGATATCGATTTCGTGGTCTATGGCCCCATGTGGTGGAGGGCCAGGGATATAGTGGAGCGGGCAAAGAGGGAGGGCGCTGTACAGGAGCTGGATGAAGAGACCTGGAGGAAAATATACAGCAAGAGGAATCCCGAGATCAGCCTGGAGGAGTTCATCCTCCATGAGAAGAGAAAAGGGAACCGAGGCATGATCGACGGCACCTACTTCGATCTGCTCTTCACCCGCGACTGGGACCAGATCCAGCCCCTGGAGAGGGGCACTCCCGCCGGCCGGGGGCTGATTGAGGCCACTGTCACAGACTGTGAGTTCGCATTCGACAGCCCGGCCATCTTCCGGCTGGATCATCCTGAGGTGAAGGAGATCCTCTGCTTCACTCACACCTATGCCGGCCAGGCCCTTCCCGGCGAGAGGATAGAAGCGAAGGGCATCCTGGAGGAGACTGCCAGTGGTCTTCGCCTGGTGGTGGGGACTACGCGCGAGGCGCGGGGAGAATGGATGAGATCGCTCTCGCTGATGGAAAAAGCTACTCAAGAGAGGTTATAGAAATGCTGCAAGTTCGACCCTTTGATATAGAGATAGGCCAGCACAAGGTTATGCTCAACACCACTGATGCCCGGGAGAGGGGCTTGAATGCTGGGGACCGGGTCAAGGTGAGGGCCAAGGGGGCGGTAACCACTGCCCTGCTCGACACCACCACCCAGATGGTCAACCCCGGGGAGATAGGCATCTTCACCGAGGCCCTCAAAGAGCTTAAAAATCCAGTGGACGTGGATATCATGCCCGCCCCAAGACCGGCATCTATCTGCCACATAAAAAGCCTGATGGACAACCAGAGGCTGAATGAGGATCAGATAAGGACAGTGGTGCAGGACATAGTGGACAACAACCTCAGCGATATCGAGCTTGCCGCTTATGTTACTGCCTCCTACATCCATAACATATCCCCGGAGGAGGTGGTCTGGCTGACCAAAGCGATGATCGAGACTGGCGAGCGGATCCACTTCGACACCCATCCGGTAATGGATAAACACAGCATCGGCGGCGTTCCCGGAAACAAAGTCTCCCTTCTCATTGTGCCCATAGTCGCCGCTTCAGGCCTTCTCATCCCCAAGACCAGCTCCCGGGCCATAACCGGGGCAGGTGGCACAGCCGACCTGATGGAGGTGCTGGCCCCGGTGGAATTCAATGCTGCCGAGATCAAGGAGATCACAGAGAAGGTGGGAGGAGTGATCGTCTGGGGCGGAGCCACCAATATCGCTCCCGCCGATGATAAGCTGATCAAAGCGGAGTATGCATTATCCATAGATCCCTACTGCCAGATGCTCGCCTCCATCATGGCCAAGAAGGGGGCCGTCGGAGCGGATGCTGTGGTGGTGGACATGCCGGTCGGACCGGGCACCAAGCTGGCCACGCCAGATGAGGCCAGAACCCTGGCCAAGGACCTCATCGATCTGGGTGACAAGCTCGCAATCCGGGTGGAATGTGCCATGACCTTTGGAGGCTCTCCCGTGGGAAGGACCATAGGACCGGCACTGGAGGTGCGGGAGGCCCTTGCCGTTCTGGAGAACAAGGGAGGGCCAAACAGCCTGAAGGAGAAGAGCCTCTCATTGGCGGGCATACTGCTGGAGATGGGGGGAGTGGCCGGACGGGGAGAGGGCCATGCCGCTGCAGAGGAGATCCTGACCAGCGGAAAGGCTCATGCCAAGCTGATGGAGATCATCGAGGCCCAGGGCGGCGACCCCAATGTGAAGAGCGAGGATATCGTTATCGGCGAGAACTGCGAGGATATCTTGGCACCGGCGGGCGGATATGTGGTGGCCTTCTTCAACAAACGGCTGGTAGAACTGGCTCGCATGGCTGGCGCCCCCTCCGACCGGAATGCAGGAGTGATAATCCATAAGAAGATGGGGGAGAGGGTGAAGAAAGGGGAGCCTCTGATCACCATCTGCTCCTCATCGGACTGGGAGCTGGATAGCGCAGTCAAGGATGCCAAGAGAGCTATGCCAATAGTGGTAGAGGGAATGCTGCTGGGACGGTATCCCCGCATAACTGAGCTTTAGAGATGCAGACTGAGATTCGGAGTGCAGATTGAGCTTCGGGATTGAGCTTTGGAGTGCAGGCTGAGATGAAATTGAGCCTGGGAGTTGTCAATGAAGGTCGCAATAACATATCATGAGGATTTCGGAAAGCATGGTTTTAGCGTTCTGAGGGAGAGGATTCAGCCATCCTTCGAGAGGCTGATGGAGTCCGGGCTGGTGGACGGGGTTGATGTTCAGGTCCTCCGGGCCAGGCCCGCCCCAATAGAGCTGGTCAGGAAGGCCCATACAGAGGCTCATATGGCCAACATGGAGACGGATCAGTACCGGGATGTGGCCATTCTGTCTGCAGGAAGTGTGATGATGGCGGCGGAGATGGTGGCCACCGGCCAGGCTGAGTCCGCCTTCGCCTTCACCGGGACCGCCGGCCACCATGCCTCAAGGGGAAGCTGCTGGGGATTCTGCTACTTCAACGATGTAGCAATCACTATACTGCGCCTGAGGGAGATGGGCTTTGAGCGCTTTCTCATTGTGGATGTGGACCCCCATTTCGGCGATGGCACCCGCGACTTCTTCCGGGATGATGCCGATGTCTTCCACATCAACCTGCACAGCGGATCGGGAGAGTCTTACGATCCTCAGCGGCACAACTACGATATCGGCCTCTCCTTTAATGCAGACAACCAGGCTTTCCTCTCCGCCCTGAAAAGCAGCCTGGAGCTGGCAGGGGACTTCGACTTTCAGATGGCTTTTGTCATCTTCGGCCATGACTCTCATCAGGATGACTATGGGGGATTCAACCTCACCTTCGATGCCTATCCCAGAATGACCCAGATGATAAAAGAGGCAGTGGGCGATAAGGGCCTGGTATTCGTCCTCAGTGGCGGGTCCTGCGTTCATGTGGGGGAGAGGGCCATCACCGATGTCATTCATGTGCTCTCAGGAAGGTGGCCCTATTGAGAGTGGCCTCCAACTGCTATCCCTGCCTCCTGGACCGGGCCAAGTTCGAGTGCGACATGCTCTTCACCCGGGATGAGGACAAGAAAGCAGCAGTGGAAGAGCTGCTGGACTTCATGGCAGGCAACAAGGGCGGTGTCCCGGCGCTGATGGGCACAGAGAGGGAGTTTATCATCAAGAGAAGGAGCGGGAAGGCTGACCCATATCGGGAGCTGAAGGAGGAGAGCAACCGGGTGGCAAGGGGCCTTCTCCCCCAGGCAGAGGAGTTCTATGAGCAATCCCCGGACAAGATCGAGGCCCTGATCAGAATCGCCTCTGCTGCCAACTCCATGGAGTTCGGGGTGAAAGGGCACGACTTTGACAACGCCACCTTCGGCAGAGCCTTCGCCGGCACCCTCCGCGAGAGCTTGCAGGCGGATATGGATGAACTGAAAAGGCGCCTGCAGTCATTTGATAAGATCTTTTATCTTACCGACAACTGCGGCGAGGTGATATTCGATCTGTTCGTGATCGAGAGGCTGGAGGAGATGGGCAAGAGGGTGGTTGTCGGCTCGAAGTCCGAGCCCATCATCAATGACGTCACCGCCCAGGAATTGAAGAGCTTCTCTGAGGTGGATGTGATACCAACCGGCAATGTGGTGGGAACGGCACTGGAGCACCTGAGCGAAGAGGCCTCTCTGCTCCTGAATGATAGCGAATGGCTGATACTCTCCAAGGGCATGGGCAACTTCGAGACCATGACGGAGTTCGACCAGAGGCTGAAAGGGAGGCTGATCTATATCCTGCGGGCCAAGTGCGAGCCTGTAGCAGCAAAACTGGCCGTCCCCAGGGGCTCGCTGGTAGCAAGGGCGGTTTAGCCAGCTTCAGCAGTAGTTCATATCCACTTCTTCTGGGGCGGGCTCATCGGGCTCGATGAGGACCGACTCCATCAGGGAGAAGTCCAGTTCGAGATCGAATAGATCTCTCATGGCATAAAGAAGGTTCATAGTTGCTGGGATATCGACCAGATCGGTCCCGGAGCTGGTTCCCAGCAGGCAGTAGCCCCTCATCCTGTAGAGGGGCGCCATGCCGGCCAGAAGGCCGTTCATGCCCCCTATGGCCCCGCTCCTGAGGAGAGGAACTCCGGCATCCTGGAGCAGCATTGCTGATTCGAGGTCCGTGGCCGTGCCGAGTATGCTCTCGGCCGTCTCTCCCACAAAGGCGGCCAGAGTTATCACATCTGTGACCCCTTCCGATTTTATTGCCTGGAGGATCTCCCCCGCCAGCCCGTGCATCCCCAGCACATTCAGAGGCTGGGCATCGCCGGAGAGAACGAATATCCTCTCTTTATCCCGGGAGTGCAACAGCTCTGCATGCATAAGCTCTGCCCGTCCAGCGGAGACCGTCACCTGTGGCGGGAGGCTGTGGGAAAAAAAGGATCTGACGCTGCTGCATCCCAGTGCAGTGCTGAAGTATTCAGCCGCCACCTTGCCCACGCTTCCAATCCCCGGAAGGCCGCATATGCAGACGACTCGAGACTCAAACATCAGCAGAGGCTTGATACATGCTGCTATAATTTGTTTTCGCCGGAGGATGATCAAAGGGCCATGCCATATAATCGGCCCTCCGGCGTCATCTGATTGTGCAGTTTACCTGCCCACGGCCTCGATCATCCAGTTGACCCCAACCGTCTCATTGGCCTTCGTGGTGAATTGAGCCGGTTGAATTTCTCCATTGATGAAGATGAATGAATTGCCTGTCGGGCTATCACTCTCCACCATTATGGCCATCCCTCCGCGATCGTAGAAGACGACATAGAACTCCTCATCCACCTCAAGTGGCGGAATCTCTATCACCCCATAGAATGGGCCCTGACTGGAGAGGAAGTAGCCGTTCTGCACATCTGCAAATCGATAGAGGAGATGCAGGTCCTTATCCCTGACCTCGAGCAGGAAGTTCCTGTCCGGGGGTAGGGTCTCAGTGGTATCATTAAACTCGCTCCATCCCAATACCTGCACTCCATACAGCCTCCAGCCGGGCTTGGGAGCTTTGAACTTGACGGCTTCCCCCACGTCCAGGCTGTAGGGCCCAAAGGCATCCATCATTGAGAATAAGCTGAGGTTCATCTCAGTTGCATTCTTTCCGCTATCCTGCTTCAGAAAGGCCAGATCCGATCCGGATGACGTATCTGCAGCCAAAGCTCCAAAGCATAACGCCATGCATATAAGCCCGGCTATTGAAGGACTGATCTTGTTCAAATGATCACCTGAATTCTTTTGCCTTTAATTGCCCACCGCTCTGATTATCCAGTTGACTTTGGTCGTGGAGTTCTTCTCATCGGTGAACTCGGCCGGGAACAGCTCAGAACGCAGGCTATCATAGAGATAGGAGTTGCCCGTGGCATTTTCCAGCTCCATTCCGATGAACATCGATCCCCGATCATAGAAGATCACATAGAACTCATCGGTCACGGGAACAGGGGGCAGGTCTATGCCCCGGAGAATTATTGCCGGAAAGGTGAAGAAGGCATTCTGGGTATCAACCATCCTGTACAGAAGATTTAAATCAGAATCCCTAACCTCAATCAGGAAGTTATCTGATTTGGGAATCGATGAGGTATTTCCATCAAAGCCGTTCCAGCCGGCAATTCTCACCTGCTTCAGCCTCCAACCTGGATTTGGGGCATTGAACTTGACCGCCTCGCCCACAGAGAATGCATCCATGTTCATAGCAGTGCTATATATCGTCATATTCATGAGGGTGAGATTTGTGCCGCTATCCTGCTTGAGGACTGACATGCCTGCCCCCAAACGGCCTCCATCACTCTGGGATACTGCAATCCCAAGCAAAGATACAAAACATAAAGCCAGAACAATTGAGATAATCTTATTCAATCGATCACCCGGGCAGCTGAATACATCTTATCTTTATAAAGATGATGCTGGATTCAGATGTGGCTGGCTGCAGGTCGCTCTCTTCCTTCAGTCAGTCCCCAAATCCTTCCTGAGAGAATAGCCTCCGCCGGCCCGTTCACCTGCAAAGAGCATGTTCCCGGAGGCTTCTGCTGTTCATTCATTAATCAGGAAGAGGGCTTCATTCAGGGGCTGGCCCGATTTGCGTGCCACAACCATGATCTCCATCTCATCCAGGTCGAGGGGCCTTCTCCCCCAGTCCCCTGCAGTTCCGCCCCAGATGTTGGTCACAGACATTCCTGCCAGGCGAAAGAGCAAAACCAGCTCTGTGGGGACGAATGCCCTCTCTTTGACTGCAACTGCAGCCATCCCCTCACCCGGTGAAGACTCCGATGACCAGACCAGATTCAGGGGATCGAACCGTCCCTCCTCGACCTCCTCGTTGGTGCTCCTGCGAATCGATGCCAGGGCATTGAGAACGGTGAATGTGGCCTTCGCCTGCATTTTCAAGCTGCGGGAGATATTGCAGAGTATGGAGAGGGGCTGGCCGATGGGATCATCCCCCTGGCCGAGAAGCCCAAAGCCTCCCTCGCAAAGGCAGATGGCAGCATCGAACTTATCCGGCAGGCGGAACCGGGCAGCGTCAGAGCGGATCCACTGGACATTCACCCCCGCGCTCCTGGCAGCATCCGCCGCCCGGGCGAGCATCTCTGAGGAGAGATCAAGCCCGGTTACAGCATATCCCCGCCTGGCCAGCTCAATGGAGTGACGGCCTGTCCCGCATCCAACATCAAGGATTGAGCCGCCCTTCTCCACAGCCAGCTCCTCTGTGAGAAAATCAACCTCCGGGATGGTGTTTTTTGTGAATACATTCTCCTCATAGATCGGTGCATGAGCATCGAAGAACTCCTCCCATACGCTTCTTTCTCTCATCAGCAGCACTCCTCTTGAGATGGGATATAGCATTTTCCGCTCCGCTTTCATCTATGCAGCCGGGCTGCAGCCCTTTAGGAAACCGTCCGGACAGATACAGTCAGCCCGAATCGATAAATTCATAACGTTCCTCGTCTGCATTAGCTTAGCTACCAGAGGTGTACCCAATTGAAGATAATCGGTCTTGCCGATCCTGAAGTAGAATCAAGTCTCCGCGGGGCGGGCATAGGCATGTCAGTCTCAGAGGCGCGTTCCATCGCCGAGGTTCTGGGCCGTGACCCCACCCTCACCGAGCTGTTCTGCTATGATGCCATGTGGTCAGAGCACTGCTCCTACAAGAGCTCCCGCGCCACTTTGAAGGAGTTCCTGCCCACCGATGCCCCAAATGTGGTAATGGGCCCGATCGAGGACTCGGGAATAGTGGCCATCGATGAGAGATGGTGCGTGGTCATATCCCATGAGAGCCACAACCATCCCAGCCAGATCCTGCCAAATGAGGGTGCTGCGACTGGCATCGGGGGAATAGTCCGCGATGTAAACTGCATGGGAGCGAGGGTGGTGGCCACTGCTGATCCGCTCCGCTTCGGAGATCCATTCGGCCCCAAGGCCAGCAAGGTCCGGTGGGTGGCAGAGGGAGTGGTGGACGGGATCTGGCAGTACGGCAATGCCCTGGGGGTGCCCAATATAGCCGGCGATGTGGTCTTCAATGGGAGCTTCGATGACAACTGTCTGGTGAACGTGGTATCCCTGGGAATAGTCCGACGCGACCAGATCATCCGCTCCCGCGCCCCTCCGCTCTCAGGTGAGAGGGGCTATGATGTGATCCTGGTGGGCAAACCAACTGACTCCTCCGGGCTGGGCGGTGTCACCTTCGCCTCTGAGGCCCTGCGGGAGGAGGATGAAGAGACCAACCGGGGGGCAGTGCAGATCCCGGATCCTTTCCTGAAGAACGTCCTCTTCAAGGCGAACAGCGATCTGTTCCGCCTGGTACGGGAGCCGGGAGTCGAGATCGGATTCAAGGACCTGGGGGGCGGGGGCTTCACCTGTGCCACATCGGAGATGGGGGCAGCAGGAGGCTTTGGCATGGAGATCGATCTGGACCTGATGCATAAGGCAGCAGATCTCCCCCCCGAGGTGCTGAGCATAGCCGAGACCCAGGAGCGTTTCCTGATCATCGCCCCGCAGGAGCTGAGGGAGAAGATCCTGAAGATCTACAATGAGGACTGGGATCTGCCCAACGTCTACGAGGGGGCGAGGGCGAGCGTTGTGGGCAAGATCAATAGCGGCGACAGATATATCGTCCGGCATAAGGGGGAGGTGGTATGCGATGTGCCCATACAGCACCTCACCGGCGGCATCCGCTATGAGAGGGCTGAGAAGGAGAGGATCTACAGCGAGGCTGAGCCCGAGATCAGCGAGCCTGAGGACTACAATGAGGTGCTGCTCAGGATTTTAAGGTCGCCGAATATCGCCTCCCGGGAGCACATCTACCGCTACTATGATACCGAGGTCATGGGCAATGCAGTGATCAGGCCGGGCGAGGCGGATGCAGGGCTCATCGCTCCAGTGCGGGGGGAGAGATTCGGGGTGGCACTGGCTGTGGACTCCAATCCCTTCTACGGCCGGATAAGCCCCCGCTGGGGGGGAGCGACAGCAGTGGCCGAGGCCATGAGAAATGTGGCTGCCATAGGGGCCACCCCCGTCACCATCACCGACTGCTTGAACTACGGCAATCCAGAGAAGCCCGAGGCCTTCTGGGAGTTTCGGGAGGGGGTGAAGGGGCTGGCTGAGTCCTGCAAGAATCTATGGCTGAAGGACTATAAAGAGGCTAGAATACCAGTGCCCATAGTCTCAGGAAATGTGAGCTTTTACAATGAGTCCCCCCAGGGCTCTGTGGATCCATCGCCTGTGATCGCCTGTGTGGGGATCATAAAGGACTTTGAGAGGGCGATCACCATGGATCTGAAGGCGGCTGATGAGGATCTCTATCTCATCGGCCCCCGGTTTGATGAACTGGGCGGCTCAGAGTACTATCAGACCATCTTCGGTGTCATGGGGGCCAATGTGCCTCGGGTTCGATTCGATCTGGAGAGGAGCATGATCTATGCCGTCATCGATGCCATAGATGAGGGTTTGCTCTCGGCGGCACATGACATCTCCAATGGCGGGCTGGCGGCGACGGCAATGGAGATGGCCATAACCCGGCCAGCGAGGTTTGGAATCGAGCTGGACCTGGATGGTGTGATCTGCGGCGATCTGGATCTGAGAACGGACAAACTGCTGTTCTCTGAATCATCGGGCTTCCTCCTGGAGGCGAAGGCAGGAAAGGAGAGGAGGCTGGAGGAGCTATTGAGGAGCCATGACCTCCTGCCAGCAAAGATCGGCAGGGTGACAGCGAAGAGAAGGATCAGGATCAGCAGATCGGGGGAGACGGTGGCCGACCTGGACCTGGACGAGGCGAGGAATGCATGGACTGAAGGCCTGGTGGAGGCGATGAGATGAAGATCGCAGTGATGCAGTTCCCTGGGACGAACTGCGAGTTTGAAACCCTGGTGGCGGTCAAGGAGGTGGGAATGGAGGGTGAGATCTTCCGCTGGAACCGGCCGGAGGGGGAGCTCTCCTGCTTTGACGGGTTCATCATCCCCGGGGGTTTCGCCTATCAGGATCGGTTGCGGGCGGGGGCGATTGCCTCCAAGGAGCCGGTGCTAAATACCCTGAAAGAGGAGGCAGCATCGGGCAAGCCGATCTTGGGAATCTGCAATGGTTTTCAGATCCTGGTGGAGGCAGGACTCTTACCCGGCCTGGTTCCCGGAGGGGAGAGGGTGGAGATGGCCCTGGCCCAGAATGTGATGGTCTCCAAAGGGCAGATCGTCCGCCGGGGCTACTACTGCGATTGGGTGTACCTGCGCCATGATGCCTCCTCCAGAAGGTGCAGCGGCTCGTATCTGATTGAGATGGGCGCTCTCTTGAAGATCCCGATCGCCCATGGGGAGGGGAACCTGGTCACCGCCTCGCCCGGGCTGATCAAAAAGCTCAACGATCAAGAGCAGGTGGTCTTCCGCTACTGCGATCGGAATGGCCGGGTGATAGATGAGTTCCCGGTGAATGTGAACGGCAGCACAGAGAGCATCGCCGCCATCTGCAATCCACAGGGAAATGTCCTGGGGATGATGCCTCATCCGGAGAGGGCGTTCTTCGCCTGGCAGCTTCCCTCCTTCGATCCGAGAAAGCATCGGCCCAACGAGCCGGGTCCGGGAAGGCGGATCTTCGAGTCGATGAAGCGTTACATCGAGGTGGAGTCATGTTGATCAATCTGCGCGTCTGGCTGAAGATACCGGATGCAGAAGCAGCTACAGTAAAAAATACCCTTGTCCGGAGACTGGGTTACGGAAATGTTTTAGGGGATGTGAAAAAGGAGAGGATCTTCTCCATCCAGGTCGATTCCGGGGATCCTGAGGAGCTGGCCCGGGCCTTTGCCCGCGAGCTGGTCAATGAGAACAAGGAGAGCCATAAGGTCCTGATCGACAGGCTGGAGTTCGAGGAGGGCTATGTGCCGGTCAAGGTTGCCCTGCATATCGAGGATGGCGAAGCAATTGCCATCCGGGAGAGGCTGAGGAGGAGGCTGGGCTACCAGAATGTGGTGGATGTGAAGAAGGCGACTGTCTGGAAGCTGTATTTCCGGCTGCTGAAGCCCGAGGCAGAGATCACTGCGCGTGAGATTGCCGAGAAGCTCCTCATAAATCCGCATAAGGATAGCTATGAGATAGTGATGTGACATAGCTGACGGGGAGGGCGGAGGGTTGGGCAAAGTCGATTGAAAACCAGGTAGGAGGAAAAGATGGTCGTGATGGTTGTGGTCGACTTTCGCCCGTTCATCAGTCGTCATTCAACGATATATAAATCTATGGTACAGATCGGGCTGTGATCATCAGTTGAACAATGCAGGCGGCTGTGAGCCCTATGATGAAGACCATTGCAGCTCTTGCAGTCGCCCTCCATATCCACAGCTCCGCCCGCGATCTTCTCTCCCAGGCCGAAGACGAATATCAGAGCGGCAAAGGTCCAGAGCAGGGGGTTGTCCAGACTGCCCAATGGCACTCCACCCAGGACGAAGAGCTGAGAGAGGGAGAAGGCCACCATCATCTTTCCGAGGAGGTCCGTCTCTTTGTGCCGCCAGTTATAGAGGTTGCTTACAGCCCACACGGCCAGGGGCAGGAGCATGGGCAAAGGTGCCTCTGCAGCAGAACTGCACCCTAGGTATCTCAGCCTCTTTCAAAGCTCCTGCATCTTAGTCTCCTCATCAGATGCCTCTTTTCATCTTTATCTGTGATCTCCAGTTTGCCCTTGTTGGAAATGCTCTCCAGGACCGCCCAGGAATGATGAACATGGCAGCACTGCCAGGCTCTCATAAATGATGGTTCTCTTTCTTTTTGAGTCCCCTGAGGATGTATCTCTTATCACTTATGGAAATAGGTCCTTCATAACCAGTGCTCCAGCAAACCACGTGGCTTATGATGTAACTTATTCATTATATAATATTCTAGATCGGTTTCTGCTGGGCAACTCTTATGAAGATTGAATGCCGACTGGCACCTCAGCTATGGCGCGCCTTGAAGACCTGACTGCTGGGACACTGGTAAAGGGTATTTTGCCCGATGGCCTGGTTACAGTAATCCAAGCCAAATGGCATGGCTCTAATGTCGTTGAACTGACGTATAAGGACAGCACTGGCAACCCCAGATGCGAGCTGCTTTATCGCGATCGTGAGCCAATCCTGGAGATCGCGTCTGCAGGGCTGCCCTGGTCCTTCGATGCAGATGGTGCTATGTTCCGCCTGGTATCAGAAGCCCGCCGTATCCGCATGGCCTATCTATTCGACCCCCTTCTTGCAGTCAATACATCATTGATAGACCCCTTACCCCATCAGATAACTGCTGTTTATGGTGAGATGCTCACTCGCCAGCCATTGCGTTATCTTCTGGCCGATGATCCTGGCGCTGGCAAGACCATCATGGCCGGACTTCTCATCAAGGAACTCTTGGTAAGAGGAGACCTTCACAGATGCCTGATATGCTCCCCGGGAAGCCTAGTCGAGCAGTGGCAGGATGAGCTAGGCAGCAAATTCCATCTGCCCTTTGATATTATCACGAGGGAGACTGTCGAGGCTTCTCGCAGTGGCAATCCTTTCGCTGAGAAGAATCTGGCTGTCATCCGGCTCGATCATGTAAGCAGGAACGATGAACTCCAGGCGAAACTGGCCCAAACAGATTGGGACCTCATAATATGCGATGAGGCCCATAAAATGTCAGCCACCTTTTTCGGCGGCGAAGTGAAATATACCAAACGTTATCGTCTCGGCCAACTCCTGTCCAGAATCGCCCGCCACTTCCTACTCCTTACGGCCACACCCCATAACGGGAAGCCTGAGGACTTTCAGCTATTCATGGCACTTCTGGATGGAGATAGATTTGAAGGTAAGTTCCGAGATGGCGTGCATAGTGTCGATGTCTCCGATCTTATGAGGCGCATGGTTAAAGAGGACTTGCTCAAATTCGATGGCAAGCGCCTCTTCCCAGAGCGGCTCGCCTATACTGTCAACTATAGTCTGTCTAGCCTAGAAGCAGATCTCTATGCCAGGGTTACAGACTATGTACGGGAGGAGTTCAATCGAGCCGATGCCCTGGAAAATGATGGCCGCAAAGGAACAGTAGGCTTTGCGCTGACGACTCTCCAGCGCCGTTTGGCATCCTCCCCGGAGGCCATATATCAATCTTTGAGGCGACGCAGGGAGAGGCTTGAAAAACGCCTCAGAGAAGAGCGGCTGATGAAGCGAGGTGCAGAGGCACGGATCGAGGCAGCGAAGGATCTGCCGTATCTGACAGAGGATGAAATCGAGGATTTGGAGGACGCTCCCAATTCAGAAATCGAGATGACTGAGGAGAAGGTGGTAGATCAGGCCACTGCCTCTCAGACCATAGCAGAGCTGGAACTGGAGATCACCAGGCTAGGAGAACTGGAAGGTCTCGCAAGGCGAGTCAGAGCAAGTGAAAAGGATAGGAAATGGGATGAACTCTCCAAGCTCCTTGATAATAATCGAGAGATGTTCGACGCCCAAGGTCACAGGCGGAAGCTGGTCATTTTCACTGAATTTCGAGATACTTTGAATTATCTGGCCGAAAGGATCAGAAATCAGCTTGGACGTCCTGATGTCATAACCACTATTTATGGTGGAATGGGCCGGGAGGAGAGAAAGAAGGCCAAGGAGGCTTTCATCCAGGACAAGGATATTTTGATTCTTGTGGCCACTGATGCTGCAGGGGAGGGCATCAACCTTCAAAGAGCCCATCTCATGATAAACTACGATCTGCCCTGGAATCCCAACAGGCTTGAGCAGAGGTTCGGAAGGATTCATAGGATAGGACAGACGGAGACCTGTCACCTTTGGAATCTTGTTGCAGCCGAAACCCGTGAGGGCGAAGTTTACAACCTATTGCTCCGTAAACTGGAGGAGGAGAGCAAAGCTCTTGGAGGAAAGGTTTTCGATATCCTGGGGAAGGTGACATTCGATAACAGGTCATTGCGAGAGCTTCTCATAAATGCCATAAGGCAGGGCGATAGCCCAGAAGCTAGAGCTTGTCTCAATCAGGTGATATATAAGGCCCTGGATAGGCAGCAGCTCATCACCCTGATAGAAGAGAGAGCCCTGGTGCACGACAGCATGGACATAACCCAGGTGATGCAAATAAGAGAGGAGATGGAAAGGGCACAGGCCAGGAGGCTGCAGCCGCATTTCATAGCATCATTCTTCCTGACGGCTTTCAGGCTCCTGGGCGGGAGCATAAAGGAGAGAGAGGCGAGGCGGTACGAGGTAAGCCATGTTCCTGCTATGATAAGAAACAGAGATCGCCTGATAGGCACGGGCGAGGCGGTCCTCACCAGGTATGAGAGGATATGCTTCGAGAAGGATCTGATCAGCGTGCCAGGCAAACCTCTGGCGGCCTTCGTATGCCCGGGGCATCCTCTCCTGGACGCAACCATCGATATCATCCTTGAGAGGTACAGGGATCTGTTGAAGAGAGGCTCAATTCTCATAGATCCCAGTGACTCGGGCTCGGATGCCAGGGCACTGGTCTATCTGGAGCATTCCATTCAGGATGCAAGGATGGATTTATCAGGCGAGTATAGAGTTGTCTCCAAGCGCATGCAGTTTGTTGAGATCGATTCCGAAGGCAAGGCCCACAATGTTGGCTATGCACCATATCTTGACTACCGCCCAGCCAGTGAAGAAGAGCAGAAAGCGATTGAGCACCTGCTTAAGGAGACATGGTTAAACCAGGAGCTTGAAGATAAGGCTTTCTCATATGCAGTAGAAGATCTTGTGCCCCAGCATCTTGGAGAGGTTAGACAGAGAAGAGAGGAGCTGATATCCAAGACGATGGATGCTGTGAAAGATAGGCTTACCAAAGAGGTCAATTATTGGGATCATAGGGCCAATGAGCTGAAGGATCAGGAACGGGCTGGGAAAATCAATGCACGAATCAATTCAGCCAAAGCTCAGCAGAGAGCTGACGATCTTTACGCCAGACTCCAAAAGCGCATGGCTGAGCTGGAGCAGGAGAGGAGATTATCGCCGATGCCGCCTGTGGTTATTGGAGGTGCTCTGGTGGTTCCCCAAGGTCTCATTGAGAGGTTGAATGGCGCCGTAAGAGGCATGTCTGATGATCCGGTAGCAAGAGCCAAGGTGGAGCAGATGGCCATGAGGGCGGTGATGGAGGTGGAGAGGGCATTGGGATATGAACCGATGGATGTGAGCGCAGAGAACCGGGGCTATGATATTGAATCAAAGATCCCTGAAGAAGGAAGGCTGAGATTCATTGAGGTCAAAGGCAGGACGAGCGGATCGGAGACGGTTACCATCACCAGAAATGAGATACTGACTGGACTGAACAAGTCTGAGGATTATGTCCTGGCTGTGGTTGAGATCGATGGTGAGGTGGCAAGACCCTGGTATATTCGGCAGCCTTTTGGAAAAGAGCCGGACTTCGGAGCGGAGAGCGTGAACTATTCTCTGCGCGAGCTGTTGATTCATGCTAAAGACCCCAATTAAAATAGCATAAATTGCAATCGAAAGGAATGGAGTTAAATAAAATAGAAATGATAGGGATTGATTGCCAGATTTCACCGAGCTTGCAGGAATTTATCTTTGACTTTATCGAAGGTATCTTCCGCCATTCGCCTTCCTATGGTCTGTGGGTCTTCGATCTCGATCAGCATCCTCTTCTGGAAACATTTGGGCAAGTATGTCTTCTCAATCTCCCTGATCGACTTATATTTCCTGGGTCCGCTCATCTCCTCCACCTCTATAATAATTAGCGAAGAATTGAGGATTCAATTCCGCCTTGAAATAATGTTTCCTCTTTATCCATATAAAACCATCTCCTTTGGAGATCAAGGCAACGTCAACAGGACCACCAACCGTTTCACTTTCCATGGTGACCTTTCTCTTGAATGATGTCAGGTTCACAAGTGATTCCGCCATTGCTGCCAGTTCGTCTTTGGGAAGAAATGAGACTACATTAATTATGGGCAGGACGTACTTATCTTTGCGGTGATTTTCCAATTTCGTTTTGAAATCAGTTAATATATTTTTTCCAGCTGAAACAAGATTTTCTTTGAGCTTCTCCTGTTCCTCTGGCGTATATTTTTGCAGGTTTCTTGAGATTGCAGCAGCATATCTATCGAAGATATCGTTAAGGAACCCATCCTCCACATTCAGGTAAAATGGGTCAGCGCCCTGCATAAAAGTGTCCACCATCTCCCTTTGGGCAAATGGTATTATAGCCGCTCTGTTATTGAAACCGATCCGTGTTGTCCTCAGCCGTTTATACTTTAGCTTGTCATGGGCTATGCCTTCGAGGTAGAGTTCATCCAAGACGGGGAACGTATCCAGTTCACCAAAGCCTGCTATCACGATGCCTGAGAAGCTTGGATTCTGGATTCCAGAAGGGAACTTTGAGAAGAGACTGCACACAATGCGCTCCAAATGCTCCTGGCATTCTTTTGATAAAGGAAGTTTTTCGAAAGTATCTTGAATCAATTCCTTTATATTATTATAATATTTTTTATGTATCTCTTCGCAATAGCTTTCGGGAATTGTGGCGATATTCTCAGTGACTTTCCATGTATCATAGTGGCTTTTTATTACATGTACGACGGTTTCATGAACGCCTTCTTCGGTCAGCTCTTTTTCATCCTCTATCTTTTTTTCTAATAGTTTAATAATATCTGAACGTATATATAATAAATAATTTAAAATAGATTCGATAACGTGCTGATCCTGAATCTGAGCAGGGAATAGGGAGTTGCCTTCGGCTAGAAATCTTATGAAGTCTTCGGAGTAATCCTCAAGTTTATCGAATTTGTTTAAGCCCAATTTATTCTTATATAATTTTATTATTACTTCCCAAGGCACGCCCATAAATGAGGCGTTTTGATAGAGCATTATTCCAACAGGGTGATATTTCGAGAGCGAGAAGAGCTTATTTGCAGAGGTGAATATCTTGGGACTTGAATCACCCGACAAGGTAACAGCGCTATCTGATGCCAGTGCAATAGCCTCTTTATTAAGAATAGCAATCTCAGCAGTCATGTCTTATTCGGTGCCCCTTCTCGTCGAATGAAACAAATGATACTGTCATCGAATTTATAGCTATCTCAGTCATGGAGAATCTTCTCAGATCGAGGTTGAAACGGATTGTTTTCTTGTATAACAAATTCCTAAATAATATAGCAATAAATTCCGTTAACGCACCTTGTATTATTGCATGCTTATTATGGAAGCCATACACTAGTTTTGCCCTACTGTGCAAAACCCTTTTCTGCTAGACCCATATTACTCTTGGAGGTCTTATTACGTCTGCCCCATCCTACAGAAAGAAGCTCATCGAGGTGGCCCTGCCCCTGGAGGCGATCAATGCCGCATCCGCACGGGAGAAGTCCATCCGCCACGGCCACCCCTCCACTCTGCACCTGTGGTGGGCGCGACGCCCGCTAGCCGCCTGCCGGGCGGTGCTCTTCGCCTCCATCGTTGATGATCCCTCCAGCCGTCCGGAGGAGTTCCCGACAGAAGAAGCTCAGGAGGCAGAGCGGCAGCGCCTCTTCAAGATCATCGAGCGATTGGTTTTATGGAAGAGCACAAATAACGAAGAAGTCTTGAATGAGGCCCGAGCGGAGATCCTCAAGGCCACAGATGGCCATCCCCCGCCGGTGCTCGATCCCTTCTGCGGCGGCGGCTCGATCCCCCTGGAGGCGCAGCGCCTCGGCCTGGAGGCTCATGCCAGCGACCTGAATCCCGTGGCAGTGTTGATCACCAAGGCCCTCATCGAGATCCCGCCCAAGTTCGCCGGGATGCCGCCGGTGAATCCCGAGGCCAGAAAGAAGATGCAGATGACGCTGAAAGGGGCGAAGGAGTGGAAGGGGGCTGAGGGGCTGGCAGAGGATGTGCGCTACTATGGGAAATGGATGAGAGATGAGGCGGAGAAGAGGATAGGCCATCTCTATCCAAAGGCCAAGCTGCCCGATGGCACAGAGGCCACAGTGATCGCCTGGCTGTGGGCCAGGACGGTGAAGTGCCCCAATCCGGCCTGTGGAGCGATGATGCCATTATTGACATCATTCGTTCTTTCCTCGAAGAAAGGAAAAGAGGCATATTTAGTTCCCAAGTTCGAAGGGAAAAAATTATCATTCGATATAGCATCACAGCCACCTGATGTCGAAGACATAAAAAAGGGCATGAAACGTGGCATGTCTGGCATATTCAAGTGTATATTTTGTGGAACCACGACCACAAGGGACTATGTAGCTGCTGAAGGTAAAAACAAGCTCATCGGAGTATTGCCTACAGCTATCGTAGCGGAAGGCTCAAAAGGTCGAATATATCTGCCAGCTAACGATTCAATATTGCCTGAAATTAAGATTCTACCAGAAATAGATAAAGCTGGCCTTGAAGCTGAGCTATCTCCTAATCCTCGTGATGTTTGGTGCAGAAATTTTGGACTGAATACACCTGTAGATCTTTTCACCCCTCGCCAGCTCGTCGCCCTCACCACCTTCAGCGACCTGGTGGCCGAGGCCCGGAGGTGCGCTCTTTCCGACGCACTTGCAGCAGGCATGCCGGAGGGGAAGGGCATTGCCGAGGGCGGGCGGGATGCGCGGGCGTATGCGGACGCGGTGGCGACGTATCTGGCAATGGCCTTCGATAGACTCGCAGATCGAAGTTCAACAATTTCTTCGTGGGATGCAACCCGAGATAGTATTAGAAATACCTTCGCCCGCCAGGCTATCCCCATGGTCTGGGATTATGCTGAAGCCAACCCTTTCAGCAATTCAAGCGGCAACTTTCTTGGCGCCGTGGGTTGGATTGTGGATGTTCTTCGAATGCTTTCTCCAAAGGTTAATGGCCGCGCTGGACAGTATGATTCCACAATGCTCATCCCCCATAATCTCTCACCACTCATCTCAACAGATCCTCCCTACTACGACAATATCGGCTATGCAGACCTCTCCGATTTCTTCTACGTCTGGCTAAGGAGATCCCTGGCTCAAGTCCATCCCGATATCTTCAGCACCCTGCTGGTGCCAAAGGAAAGAGAACTGGTCGCCATAGCATACCGCTTCAACGGCAGCAAAAAGGAGGCGGGACGCTTCTTCGAGGAGGGACTTGGCAGGACATTCAATCTGACAAGAAAAGTCTGCAGATGGGACTTTCCTCTTACCATTTACTACGCCTTCAAGCAGGCAGAGGAAGATGCTGCAGATTCGGGCCTTGCCTCAACAGGCTGGGAGGTGATGCTGGAAAGCTTGATCACATCTGGCTACGTCATCACTGGCACCTGGCCCATGCGAACAGAACTCTCCAACCGTAGCGGCTCCCTCGGAACCAATGCCCTCGCCTCCTCCATCATCCTGGTCTGTCGCCCCCGCCCTGACGATGCGCCCATCGGCACCCGCAAAGAATTCATCTCCGCTCTCAAGAGGGAGCTCCCCCTGGCCCTGCACCAGCTCCAGAAGAGCAACATCGCCCCCGTGGATTTAGCCCAGGCGGCCATCGGTCCAGGCATGGCCATCTTCTCCCGCTATTCTCAGGTCTTGGAGGCAGACGGCTCGCCCATGCGGGTGAGAACCGCCCTGCAGCTGATCAACCAGCACCTGGACGAGTACCTCTCCGAGCAGGAGGGGGAGTATGATCCCGATACCCGCTGGGCTCTATCCTGGTTTGAGCAGTACGGCATGAACGAGGGGCCATTCGGCGATGCTGAGACATTATCCAAGGCCAAGAACACATCCGTCGAGGGCATGGTCCAGGCGGGCATACTCAAGGCGGGCGCAGGAAAAGCCAGGCTCCTGGGGCGCAACGAGCTGGACCCAGACTGGAACCCGGCGACTGACAGGCGCCTCACCATCTGGGAGGCCACAGAGCACCTGATCCGCGTTCTGGAGAGCCAGGGAGAGGAGGAGGCAGCAATGCTGCAGAGCAGTCTCGGCGGATATGCAGAGAGCGCCAGGGACCTAGCCTACCGGCTCCACTCGATCTGTGAGCGCCGTGGCTGGGCGCAGGAGGCCGTCTCGTACAACTCCCTGGTCACTGTCTGGCCAAGGCTCAAAGAGCTATCTGTCAAAAGGGAGAGGCCGATGGACAGGAAGCTGACTGACAAGGGCACCTTTGAGTGACGAAATGAGATAATAATAATCAAACAGCAGATATTGATATAAAGGCCCGAGGCAAATAAATAAACCGAGGAGGCAAGGATGATCGTCTGCCATCTAATCTTGAAAAACTGGAGGAACTTTCAGGCAGTGGATGTATCCCTGAAAGAGAGGGTGTTCCTTATCGGACCGAACGCATCCGGCAAGTCCAACCTCTTGGATGCCTTCCGGTTCCTCCGGGACATCGCCAAGGATGGCGGCGGCCTTCAGAAGGCTGTCTCAGATAGGGGCCGGCTTCCCAAGATTCGATGCCTCTCCGCCAGGAGAAGCTCCAATGTCGAAATCGAGGTTCATCTGGCCGAGTCATCTCAAGGATCGGTCAAGTGGAGATATGCCATCGGCATCACTCAGGAGAGGGGTGGAAGGCGTCGACCTGTGCTGGTCTACGAAAAGGTCTGGCATGAAGATGATCTTATCCTGAGCAGACCTGATGAGCTGGATAATGAGGACGAGGAACGCCTCACCCAGACCCACCTTGAACAGATCAACTCCAACATGAGCTTCAGAGAGGTCGCAGGTTTCTTGACCTCAATTCAGTATATGCACCTCGTCCCCCAGCTTCTCCGCTATCCGGAGGCATTTCCGGGCCAAGAGATCCCAGGAGATCCTTTCGGCAAGAGGTTCTTAGAGAACATTGCTAAAACCAACGACAGAACCAGAACCGCCCGGCTGAAAAAGATCGAGGGCTTGCTTCACACTGTAGTGCCTCAGCTCAAAGAGCTCTCATTCATCAAGGATGAGACCGGGGCTCCGCATCTTGAGGCAGTCTATAAACACTGGAGACCGAGGGCCGGAAAGCAGAGGGAAGACCAGTTCTCAGATGGCACACTTCGTTTGATCGCCCTCCTATGGTCACTTCAGGAGTCTAAGTCGCTTCTTCTGCTGGAGGAGCCTGAGCTCTCATTGAATGCAGAGATAGTGAGCAAGCTTGCTCCTATGATCTCGAAGCTGCAAAGACAGACCAAAAGACAGGTTGTACTCAGCACCCACAGCCCTGACCTTCTCTCTGATAAAGGAATTGGAGGCGAAGAGGTGTTGATCCTGGAGCCCGGAACCGAGGGCACACAGGTCCATGCTGCATCCTCCGATGAAGAGATTAAAAGACTCCTGGATAGTGGTCTGAGTATCGCAGACGCAGCCCTTCCAACAACTAACCCTCAAATGGTCCTGACGACATGGAGCATCTGATTTGACTGTGGAAATCCCCATCAATCTGGCATATGAGGACGAGCTCAGCCTAGAGGTTCTCCTTCGCCTTCTTAACAGCCCAAATGTGCGCTCATCGGATAGATGTTTTTCTGTGGGGCACTGTTTTCATGGGAGAGGGTATGGCTATTTAAAGAAAAACATCACTCGATTCAATGAAGCCTCTAAGGGGATGCCGTATCTGATTCTTACCGATCTGGATAACAAAGAGCGTGCGCCTCTATTGATCAATGAATGGTTGCCCCAAACCAGAAATCCCAACCTCATCTTTCGCATTGCGGTAAGGGAAGTGGAATCATGGCTGCTGGCGGATGATGCTGGCTTTGCCAGGTTTCTTGGCATAGCCAAACATAAGATGCCAAGAGATCCAGATGATCTGAATGATCCTAAGCAGACCCTGATCGCTTTGGCCCGGGCCTCAAGAAAGAGAGATATTAAAGCGGATATCGTCCCAAGACCAGGGAGTACAGCAAAGCAAGGCCCTGCATACAACAATTGTCTGATCCCATTTATCCGAGACAAATGGAATCTGGAAAAGGCTCGTTGGCATTCTCACAGTCTGGAAAAAGCCCTACGAGCACTGGAGACATTTGAACCCCAATGGCAAGCTCAGCGCTGCCAGGAATAACAGGTTGATTTATTGGTTTTAAGGAGAGGCAAAAGTTGGCAATAAGCAATCACGATCGCGTCGGCAAAGGATTGGAGAATCTCAGGAGAGGCATTCAGCCCTTCGTGGAGAGAGAGCTGAAGGCGTTCTATGGCAACCTCTGGTTCATGGATGGAGTGGAGAAGACACTGGGCGATAGAATCGGTCCCGAAGCCAGAATTGCCGGCCCGGAGGAGGAGCGCTTCTCCAAGCTGGATGCCCTGGCGCTGCTGGTAATCATGTGGGATAACTGGTCTCGAGAGCTCTTCCAGCCAAAGCTCGGACACACCGGCAGGAGCTATATCAGCGAGCTGAGAGAGGTGAGGAACAAATGGGCCCACCAGCAGGCCTTCTCCACTGAGGACGCCTACCGAGCTCTGGATACTATGCAGCGCCTGCTGGAAATGGTCTCAGCTCCCGAGGCGGAGATGGTTCAAGCCAGCGCCAGAGAGATGATGCGCCAGAGATTTGAGGAGGAGACCAGAAGGGAGCTGAAAAAGAGCGCTGAGATCGCCACTGAGACCCGGACTCTCAGCGGCCTGAAGCCCTGGCGGGAGATCGCCACCCCCCATCCAGATGTGGCGGCAGGAAGATATATCAAGGCCGAGTTTATGGCAGACCTCGCAGCCATTCTCTCCGGTGATGCCGAGGACGAATATTTGAATCCCCAAGAGTTTTTCGGACGCACCTACATCACAGAAGGATTAAAGTATCTCATTCAGCTGGCGATCAAGAGGTTATCCGGCCAGGGGGGCGATCCCGTGGTCGAGTTGCAGACCAACTTCGGAGGCGGAAAGACCCACAGCATGATATCTCTCTATCACCTTGTGGGAGGCGAGATAGATCCGAAGACGATACCAGGCTTAGATTCTGTGATCAGCGAATCAGGTACTGACAAGCTTCCCGTCGCCAACAGAGCAGTCTTGGTTGGCCAGAAGCTGAACGTTGCCAAGGGAAAGACGAAGCCGGACGGCATTACCACCAACACCCTCTGGGGAGAGATGGCCTATCAGCTCGGCGGCGCCAAAGGCTATGCCCTAGTGGCAGAGAACGATCTCACAGGTACGAGCCCCGGCTCGGACACCCTCAAAGAGCTATTCGATAGCTTCTCTCCGGCATTGATTCTCATAGATGAGTGGGTGGCCTATGCTCGCCAGCTCTATCATGTCGACGGCCTGCCTGCAGGCTCCTTTGATGCCAACATGACCTTTGCCCAGGCTCTGACCGAGGCAGCAAAGCGGTCCCCGAGGACACTGGTCGTTGCCAGCATACCAGCCTCAGACAGCGAGATCGGAGGCGAGGGAGGACAGGCAGCCTTGGAGCGCATTCGCAATACCTTTGGCCGTGTCGAAGCAGTCTGGAGACCAGCCAATGCCGAGGAGAGCTTCTCCATAGTCCGCAGAAGGCTCTTTGAGCCTATGACAGATTATGCATCCAGGGATGCTACTTGCCGGGCTTTTGCCGACCTATACCGCCAGAACAGAGGCGAGTTTCCCAGGGACTGCTCAGATTCCGATTATGAGCGAAAGCTCAAGGACTGCTATCCCATTCATCCCGAGCTCTTCGACCGTCTTTATCAGGACTGGTCAACCCTTGAGAGATTCCAGCGCACCCGCGGAGTGCTCCGTTTAATGGCTGCTGTCATCCACAACCTCTGGGAGAGGCAGGATAAGTCGCTCCTGATCATGCCGGGAACACTGCCTCTGGACAGCTCTGATGTCAGATTCGAGATCACAAGAAACCTCCCTGACGGCTGGGGACCGATCATAGATGCAGATATAGACGGTCCTACCAGCAAGCCCATAGCCATCGATAGAGAGAATCCCAACCTGGGCCGCTACTCTGCCTGCAGAAGGGTGGCCAGAACGGTCTTCATAGGCAGTGCACCCTCAGTTGCTGCCATGAAGGTCCGAGGTCTGGAGAAGATGAGAATCAAGCTGGGCTGTGTCCAACCGGGCGAGGCTCCTGCCACCTTTGGGGATGCTCTCCAGAGGATGAGCGAGCAATTAACCTATTTATTTGGCAACGAAAGCCGTTACTGGTTCGATACCCATCCCAGCGTGAACCGAGAAGCAAGGGATAGGGCAGAAGATCTTCTGCGTCACCCTGATGAAGTGGAGCTGGAGATAGTCAGTCGCTTGAGGTCCAGACAGAGACCTGGATATTTTTCTGCTCTTCATATAGCTCCTGCTTCCTCCTCCGATGTCAGCGATGAGATGAAGACCCGGCTGGTGGTACTCGGACCCAGATACCCCCATAGCTCTAAGAGAGGAGTGCCAAGTTCCGCTATAGATCAGGCCAGTAAAATCCTGAATGAACGGGGCGCAGGTCCCAGGATCTACAGGAATATGCTGGTCTTTGTGGCTCCAGACAGTGATCGTCTTGAGGAGCTGAAGGATGCTGTTCGCCAGTTTTTAGCCTGGAACTCAATCGAGAGGGATAAGGACATCCTAAACCTGGATACCTTCCAAAGGAGGCTGGTTGAGGACGGAAGGGCGAGGTCTGATGAGGTGGTCGCCTCAAGAATGAATCAGACCTTTATCTGGCTGCTTGTACCAATGCAGGAAAAGCCAGATGAACCTGCTATTGAATGGGATAAATCCAGGATCAATAGCTCTGGTAAGGAATCTCTTCCCGATAAGGTATGCAATAAACTGATCTCTGATGAACATCTCATCATCAAATGGTCTCCAGCACGTCTCAAGATGGAGCTGGATAGGCTGCTTTGGAAGGATCATCCTCATCTCAGCATTCGCAAGCTATGGGAGTACCTATGCACATATCTATATCTCCCACGCCTGTCCGAAGAGGATGTGTTGCTCAATGCCATTGTGGCAGGGCTGCACAGCAAGGATTACTTTGCCTATGCAGACATGATCGACGAGAAAGGCAGATATCACGGCCTGATTTTTGGCAGCGGGCGAAGCTCCGCAGATAACGACGGACAGACCGTCTTAGTCAAACCGGAAATAGCTCAAAAGCAGATAGATGATGAGAAGAAGGCTCGAGAGGCAGGTAAGGTCCAAAGCAATGCTGATGAAGGGGCTGACGGAGCAATCTCAGAAGGTAAAAAAGTACCAATCCCAGGTGAGGGACTGGAAGATGGACCAGATGTTGTGCACACTCCAAAACCACCGAAAAGGATGAAGAGATTTTTTGGTTCTGTTGAGCTTGATCCAAAGAGGGCTGGCCGTGATGCAGGAAGCATAGCTGAAGCAGTGATCCAGCATTTGGAGTTAGAGAGAGGGGCCAATGTCAAAGTAACTATAGAGATCATGGCCGATTTACCAGAGGGTGCTGATGAGAGGACCATAAGAACGGTATCCGAAAATTGCAAAACACTGAAATTTAAGCAGTTTAGCTTCGAAGAGGAGTGAATGAAGAGGGTTGAATGCACAGAGGAAGAGTTTTTCCCCCAAATGCACATCGCATATCTTGCGGTCTTATGAGAATAGCTATGCCGTTCCGAAGCCTTCTGGACTGCCCAATTATGGCCTCTAGAGGCAACCGGACATAAAGGCCTTGCTGTCCAGCAGCCAGTTCGTGACCACTATGCAATGATCGGCATGCAGGCTGGTCGGCCCGAGGGCGACCACCTCTGCCCCTGCTGAGGCGAGGAGCGCCTCCTCCTCTGCAGTCATTCCGCTGTGGTCTCCCAGGACAAATGCCATCTCTTCTTCCAGGGGCTCATCCCTCAGACAGCGGAAGTCCTTTCCATCCTCCTTCAGGTAAACCAGCCGGACAGATCTCTGCCTCAGATCCTCCAGCAGCCTGGGCAGGCCGCCGCTGCGGACGAATATTCCCGGGGTGGACATGCTCCATCCCGGCGCGGCCTCGACCGCCAGGGCCTTCTTGAGGAGAGCTGCTGTGCTCCTCTCATCCGGATTGAGATGACGGAGGCTCTCGCCCACCAGCTGGATGGTCTTGGGATTCTCCCCACCCAGCAGCACCAGATATACCAGCACATCCTTTCTGATGCCATGGGAGAGGACAAAGGCAGAGGTTACAGAGCGGCAGAGGATATCCAGCCGGCCGGAGGTGCCGGGGATATCCTCCAGGGAGAAGCTGGGCTCAGTGGTGGCCTTATGGCCTACGATGATGAATATGCGCATTTATCAATCTCCTCATTGATGCCTCCATTGATGGGCGACATGAATCATGCCACCCTGGCCATCTCATCTCCTGCCATTCCCACCACATTGAAAGCCAGGTCCTGCACCTCTGCCAGAATGATGTACTCACCGCTTCTGGCAGCAGTCTCCTCCAGGCGCAGCCCGTATCCCTCCTGGGCCGAGCCGGCTAAAAGCACTGGGCCGGCGAACTCCACCGCCTCTTCCTCTGTATTTGCCGGCAGTCTCATCTTCAGAAAGCCGATCCTGCTCTCACCGGGAACCAGGCTGATGTTCTCCATGACGAACTGGGAATAATTGCCTCCCGGCATTGTCCTTTCCACCAGATCGCTGGATAGATAGTAAGCCCTTCCGTAAGAATCAATCAGGGCATTGAATCTGCCATCCTGGCCGAAGTAGGCCTGGACAAAGAGGGTCAGATTCTCCCTCCCTTCCAGGATCGCGGGCACAGAGAAGGCGAGAAGGTGGCTCACATTCTCAGGGACCCTCAGCTCATTGGCGGCAAACACCGGCCCGTAATATGAGCCATCCAGGGAGATCTGGCGTACAGCCGCCGGCCAGGAGAACTCAAGATCTGCCCTGCCCCCCTCCAGAGCCTTCATCTCCGACCAGACTATCTCATGGCTCGAATTGTCGATGATATATAATGCAGCTCTAAGGAGGTTATCATCCTCATCCAGAGCCATAACCCGGATCTCTGCCGGGCTGGCCTGGCTTGCCCTCTCCCTCTTCATCTCCAGGCTTATCCTGGGGGCGGGAGAGGAGCCCAGAGCCCTGATCATCCAGTTGGTCTGGTTATAAGAGCGGTTCTCCAGATCCCAGGGCAGGATTCTATTAGGATTGCGGGCGGTGAGGGCCGACCTCTGATAACGGGAGCTGTTATCGACGCCCACATACACACCGGCGAACTCATAGACCGAGATCAGAAAGCTGCCGGAGACAGTGGTATCTGGGATATCCACCACTGACCAGGTGAGGTTATCGGAAAAGTAGGATCGGGCCCTGTCTGTCGCTCTTGAGAGCAGGGAGAGATTGCGATCCCAGATCTCAACAATCAGCATCTCAGATCTTGGCTCAGGGGCCAGCTTTCCCAGTATCTCCACGCCGGAGAGGGTCCAGTTCTCGCATGGTGCATCATAGAGCACTGCATGTCCCCGCAGCCCATCCATCCAGATGGCATCCTCGGCGCTGCCATCATCATAGCCCAGCCTGACCAGCTCGGCGCCCGCAATTCCTGTAGCTGCCGCCATCCCAATCAAGATAAGCACTAAAACTCTAACCATCAGACCATCCCTGCTCTCTTCTGATCTCAGCTCTACTCTTGGCAATGCAATTGATAACAGGTCAGCTTATACCTTTCGACCAAACCCCTCAACCATTCCCCCTCAACCACCCCTCCTCAACCAGCCCCCTCAACCAGCCCCCTCAACCATCCCTCCTCAACCATCCTCCTCAACCACCCCTCCTCAACCGATCCACCCTATCCAAAAGAATAATAAACCCATAAAGCGACTCTCTTCTCTTCAACAGGAGCTCAAGATGATTCGCATCATATCCCTGGACATGGATGGCACCCTGGTAAATTCAAGGTTCGTAGACAAGGTCTGGATGGAGGGCGTGCCCAGGCTATTTGCCGAGAAGATGGGGATGGACTTCATCGCCGCCAGAGAATATGTCATCGGCGAGTATACCAAGATCGGCAGCGACCAACTGGAGTGGTATGATCTCAAGTTCTGGATAGATAAGTTCGGCCTCTCTGTGGGCAAAGAGCAGCTCTTAGAGCTTTATGAGGATGAGATAGAGATCTATCCCGAGGTGGAAGAGGTCTTGGAGCTTCTCTCCCGGAATTATGAGCTGGTGGTGACCTCCAATGCCGCCCGCGATTTCATCGATATCGAGCTGGATGGACTTGAGGGCTACTTCCGGGAGATCTTCTCTGCCACCAGTGACTTCCGGGAGGTCAAGAAATCTCCCCTCCTTTATGGCGCCGTCTGTGCTCATATGAATGCCAGGCCCTTCGAGGTGCTGCATATAGGTGACCACTATCGATATGATTATGAGTCGGCATTGGATGCCGGCCTTGATGCCCTCTTCCTGGACCGCAAGGGCGAGCGGCAGGGACCGGAGGTTATTGGCGACCTGAGGGAAGCAGTGGAGCTGATCGGCGGATGCATATGAGGGCTGGCCTTGGAGGGCTAAAATAGTTTTAAAAAAAGAATATCGTCCACTGAAAATATCTACGCTCAGTAGGTTATATCCTCGACTTTATCTCCCTTTGGCATTATGGAATGATCGGGGTTGCCAGAGGGATTCATCTCATTGCGTTTTCCCATCGCCTTGAACTTCGCCATATGCTGCTTTGCCATTTCGATCTTATCATCCAGGACAGTATGGACAACATATGCTTCTTTTCTCAATTCATCATAGTACAGCTCATGGCCTGCCCAACCATTGCTCTTTCTGACCGCCATCCTATCATCGAACTTCTGCTTCCAATCGCTGAAGTCATCTATCTTGTGTCTGACCACACCAATCCTTGTCATATCTTATACCGCCATAACTTTCTGATTCATTCATTGATCCATTCATCACTCCCGCTGGGCAGCATTTCACCGCCAGCATTGGTTTATTCAGGAGAATTTCATCTTGCCAGCTCTGATATCTCTGTATCTGGATTAGGGTGACCGAGCCGACATGATCTGCTCCCGCCACTGTTGGCAACAATGTATTCAGACTTATTTAAGACTGATTATTAGATAATAAGCCTAATAGCCAAGGCTCCGGGAGCTGAGGATCAATATCGATATTTGCAGGCGAAGGGAGGGTGAGAAGTGGCCGGGAAGAGACAATTGCCTTCAGATGTATGGGGCTTTTTATTCCCTTCATGCGCGAACTATGAGCGGGTTCGGCCTCTGGATGATCGGACGACCCCTGGGTTTGCCTTGGAGGCTGCAGTGAAGCTATCCTCGCCCCTGCGCTCCGGTGGCCATAAAAAAAACCATTCCAGGCATCAATAGAGGATGCCCTTATTATTTTTGCCAATTGTCTTCTTCTTTGCATAGGTTTAAGTGAATTAAGTGGATCATACTAACTGAAGTCCATGCCCATTGGTGTTTATGTATGTCACTGCGGCCTGAATATCGCCGGCGTCTTGGATGTGGAGGAGCTGAAGAGCTTTGCCGAGAAGCTGCCCGATGTGGCCGTAGCCAGAGATCTGCAGTTCTCCTGCTCCGATATTGGGCAGGAGCAGATTCAAAAGGATATAGCTGAATTCAATCTCGACAGGATCGTGGTGGCTGCCTGCTCGCCCCGCCTGCATGAGCCCACATTTCGCCGTGCCATTGCCAAGGCCGGTCTGAACCCCTATATGCTGGAGATGGCCAACATCAGAGAGCACTGCTCCTGGGTTCATATGGATCTGCCGGCCATGGCCACAGAGAAGGCCAAGGACCTGATAGCAATGTCCGTGGCCAAGGCCGCTCTCCTGCAGCCCCTGGAGCAGGAGCAGATCCCGGTCAACAAGGATGTGCTGGTGGTGGGAGGGGGAGTAGCCGGGATCGCTGCTGCCCTGGACCTGGCAGACGCGGGCTTCCATGTCTTCTTAGTGGAGCGCCGGCCGACCATCGGCGGGCACATGGCCCTGCTCACTGATGTCTTTCCCACCAATGACTGCTCCATCTGCGTTCTAGGTCCCAAGATGTCTGAGGTCTTCAATCACCCCAATATCACCCTCTACACCTACTCCGAGGTGCTGGGGGTGGAGGGCAGTGTGGGCAACTTCACTGTATCCGGCGTCCACCGGGCGCGCTATGTGGATCCGGTTCTCTGCAAGGGCTGCATAAATGAGTGTGCGGACGTCTGCCCGGTGGAGGTGCCCAATGAGTACGACTTCGGCATCGGCAAGAGGAAGGCCATCTATATTCCCTATCCTCAGGCCGTCCCTCTCTCGGCATGCGTCGACCCAAAGGCCTGCATTGGCTGCTCCCGCTGTGTCGAGTCCTGCCCCACCCAGGCAATCAAGCTGGATCAGGTGGCCGATCACTTCAAGATCAATGTGGGGGCGATAATAGTGGCCACTGGATGGCAGCCCTTTGATGCCGCCCGGAAGGAGGAGTACGGCTTTGGCCGGTTCAGGGATGTCGTCACCACTCTGCAGATAGAGAGGATGCTCAATGCCTCCGGGCCTACAAAGGGGGAGATCGTCCGGCCGAGCACGGGCGAGCTGGCCCGGTCTGTGGCCTTCCTGCAGTGTGTCGGCTCCAGGGACTCCACAGTCGGCAACATCTATTGCTCTCGGATCTGCTGCATGGCCTCCCTGAAGAACGCCCAGTTGATTGCAGAGAAGTACCCCGACGCGGATATCACTATCTACTATATCGATATCAGGGCATGCGGAGAAGGGTATGAGGAGTTCTATGTGCGGGCCCAGATGCTGGGCATAAACTTCGTTCGCGCCCGCGTATCCCGCATCGAGGAGGAGGATGGGGATATCTATCTCATATTCGAGGATACCCAGAACGGAGAGATAAAGAGGGTCCGGCATGATATCGCCGTCCTCTCTGTGGGCCTGGAGCCGGAGAGGAGCGCAGACGTCCTGGGCAACCTTCTGGGCCTCTCCCGCAGGCCGGACAATTTCTTTGAGATCGCCCATCCCAAGATGAGGCCGGTTGAGGCTCATATCGATGGGGTCTTCATCGCCGGCTGCGCCTCCGGGCCCAAGGAGATTCCCATATCCATCGCTCAGGGCAGTGCCGCGGCAGCCAAGGCCATCAGGCTATTGCAGAAGGGATTCTTGGACCTGGAGCCCACATCTGCTTATGTGGATCCCGATCTGTGCATCGGGTGCAAGCTGTGCGTTGATGTCTGTCCGCAGAATGCAATAGCAGTGAAAAGCCCAGCTTATGTGGACGAGGCAGCCTGCAAGGGCTGCGGATCGTGTGCAGCAGCCTGTCCTGTGGATGCCATAAAGATGCGCCTCTTCTCAGATGAGCAGATCCTGGCCCAGATCAGAGCAGCGACCGAGGTGAAGAAGGAGTTTCCCCTCATCATCGCATTCCTGTGCAACTGGTGCAGCTACGGTGCTGCCGATCTCGCCGGGACCTCACGCATCCAGTATCCCACCAACGCCCGCAACATCAGGGTTATGTGTTCAGCCCGGGTGGATCCCAGCTTCGTCCTGGAGGCCCTGCGCCGGGGGGCGGACGGGGTGCTCATCGCCGGCTGCCGCATAGGGGAATGCCACTACCATGATGGGAACTACCAGGCTCTGCAGAGGGTGAATGTATTGAAGGGGGTGCTGGAGAAGATCGGCATAGATCCGGGAAGGGTGAAGATCGTCTGGTGCGCTGCCAGCGAGGGGGAGATCTATGCCCAGGAGCTCAGGGAGTTCATCGGCGAGCTGAAGGCCATCGGTCCCATAGGAACAGAGCTCAAAAGGAGAGGAGAAGGGCCGGGTGAGGAGAAGGGCGATCCGGGCGGGGGAGCGGCGAAAAAAACCATAAAACAGAAGAGAGCAGATACAAAAAAGAGCGAATCGAAGAGAGAAAGGGAGGCGGATCCGGACGCAGTGCTGTCACAGGAGATGATCTCCGCGGGAGGTGATGAGCAGCATGATGGAGATTGAGAAGGAGATGGAGGTGGAAGGAAGCCATATCCTGGCCAGGCAGAGGACCAAGGATAGCGAGAAGACTCTGGATTACGATTATAAGAAATGTGCCGGCTGCTCCATTTGCGTTGCCATCTGCCCGAAGAAGGCCCTGCAAGAGGGGCCGCTGATGGAGATCGCCAAAGGGCTGGATGCCCCTCCTGTATTGATCGATCTTGATCTCTGTGCATTCTGCGGGATGTGTGTGAACTTCTGTCCCATGAAGGCCTTCACAATGAGAGTCGAGGAGAGAAAAGCTGAGCCAGAGGCGGCAGAGGCAGCCGAGACAAATGCATGACCGAAGATAGCTGTGAGAGAGTGGCCCGGCCGGTACCAAAGCCGGTCGACTTCAGAGAGAGGGATGAATATCCCAGGCTGGTGGCAGAGGCTAAGCCCAATGAGAGATGTCTGCCCTGTCTGCTCTGCGAGCCCGTCTGCCCTACAGAAGCAATCAAGGTGACCTTCGACAAGAGCAGAGAGGATTTTGGCGCACTTCGGGAGGGGATCGAGGGGAAGATCACCATCGATCAGGAGAAATGCAACCTCTGCGGCCGGTGTGCCAAGTTCTGCAAGGCCTTCCTGCTGGTGGATAAGGGGGAGAAGGAGAAGGATCCGCGCAATCTGGTCCCCTATGAGCAATTGCTGGTGGATGAGGATCTTTGCGACTACTGCGGCCTGTGCGTCTCTCTCTGCCCGGAGGAGGCGATAACCGTCGAGGGTGAGCCTTTAGAGCAGGATGAGGAGCCGAGGATCGAGGGCAAGATCGAGGTCGATGAGAGCCTGTGCATCGGCTGCGGGAGATGTGCCCAGGTCTGCCCCTATGAGGGGATGGATGTCTCCAGGCCATTTCAGGGGCAGATCAGGATGGTGGAGAAGAACCTCGATCGCTGCGATCCCCTGGGCTGCCAGGCCTGCTTCAATGTCTGCCCTGCCCAGTGCTGGTATGTGGACGAGCGGGGAAAGGCTGCTCCAGTGGAGGATCAGTGCATCCTCTGCGGGGCCTGCGAGAAGGCCTGCCCCGTCTCGGCGATTGAGGTGCAGAGGTCTGATGTCAGCCATACAGAGGTGAAGGAGACCCCCTGGGCAGAGGAGTGGAAGGAAGCGATCAGTACCATACTGACTGGAGAGAGGAAGATACCAGATGTGAGCGGCGCTGTCCAGCCTCCTGAGATAGAGAGGACGCCCCTGCCGGCTCCTGAGATGCCCAGGATGGATCCCGATCTCTTAAAGATGGTGGATGAGGCGATAAAGCCGCTGCTGCCTCTGCTGACCAGGCCCAAGGTCCGCCAGATCATGGAGAACGAGCCGCCGGACAGGGCGAGCGAGAAGATAATAGAAAGGCTCCGGCAGAACGAGGAGAAGAGGAAGAAGGCAATGGAAACGAACGAGGGGGCGGGGTGATGGCCAAGGCCTTGGATGAGGACTTCAAAGAGGAGGTATTGAGGCTGGCCGGGGATGAGGTCAAAAGCTGCATTCAGTGCGGCACCTGCTCGGCCAGCTGTCCCACTGCTCATCTCATGAATCCGAGCATAAGAAAGCTGGTCAAACTCTGTCTGGAGGGCAGGAAGAATGAGGCGCTGCACAATGAGACCCTGTGGCTCTGTACCTCCTGCCTCCTGTGCACAGTGCGCTGTCCGCGGGGGATAAGGCCGAAGATGGTGGTCTCCGCTCTGAAGGAGCTGGCGGAGAGGGAGAGGATAGAGAGCCCCGGACGGGAGTACGACCGCCTCTTCAGCGAGCAGATCGCAGATTACGGCCGGATCAGTGAGCTTCCTCTCATTGCTGAGTTTCTGCTCTCCTATCCCCAGGGGAGCGTTCAGTCTATGGAGGTGGGCCTGGAGCTTCTCCCCCGGGGGAAGATCACCCTGGAAAGGGAGCAGGTCAAGAGAAGAGATGAGGTCAGGAGGATTATGGAGGAGCTGGGCAAATGAGGCTGGCTTACTATCCGGGCTGTGTCTCCCTCTCCACGGGAAAGGAGATGGACAAGTCCACCCGGGCGGTTTTTTCCAGACTGGGGGTCGATCTGGAGGAGCTGGAGGACTGGAACTGCTGCGGGGCGACGCACGTCTCCAATGAGATGGTGGCCACAGGGCTTGCCGCCCGGAATATGTCCCAGACGGAGCTGGATATAGTGACCTCCTGCTCCATCTGCCTCAGCAACCTCAGGGCGGCGGCATTGAAGCTGGAGGATGTGGAGATCAGAGGGAGGGTGAACGCCGTCCTGGAAAAGGAGTACAAGGGAGCGAGGGTACGGCATGCTCTGGAAGCGATCCTCGAGGCCCTGGAAGAGGACGAGGAGGGGATTGTGCTGCCTTTAAAGGGTTTGAGGGTGGCTCCCTACTATGGCTGCCTCTTCTCCCGCCCGGTGGGGGTGCACAGCCCGGAGTATCCCGTTATCCTGGAGAAGCTGATCCGGATTTTACAGGCAGAGGCAGTTGACCTCCGCCTGAAGACCTTCTGCTGCGGCGGACCGATCTTCATGCCCAAGGAGGAGGCCGCCAATGAGACCGCCTATCGGATCCTCAAGGATGCCAAAAAAGAGGGAGCAGAGGTCATAATCACCCTCTGTCCCCTGTGCCAGTTGATGCTGGACACCAAACAGAGATCTATAGAGCAGCGGTATGGTGAGGATATAGGAATTCCAGTGCTCTATGTGACTCAACTGGTGGGCATCGCCCTCGGCCTGGGGCCGGATGAACTGGGAATGGATATGAATGCCGTATCCCCTATGCCAATGATGGAGCAGATATACGAGAGGATGGCAGAGGGGTGAGAGATCACTGCAATAGAGAGATGATGATGGGATCGGTTCGATCGCCGAAAGGCTTAAGGGCCAAACCCTCCCGGGAGGGCGCAGGGAGAGCAGAGTATAATAACCAGAATCATCTCTAACACCCCTACAATGGCTCAAAAGAAGACCTACTGGGAGATGCAAAAGTCCTTCTGGAAAACCCCGCCGGGGGTTATCATCTGGTTTACAATGCTGCTGGCGATATTTGCCGGTGGGATACTGGCGCTGAACTTTCTGGGATCGCCCTATCCTGTTATTGAGTTTTTCAATGCTGAATCAAGATTCCTCGAGCCTGGCCAGTCCTCCAACCTCAGCTGGAGCGTAGTGGGCGCAAGCCTGGTCGAGATCGATCAGGGCATCGGCCCGGTTCCCCTCAAGGGATCAATATCCATATCCCCGGCCGAGGATACCGTATACAGACTGACTGCCACAAACGGCAGCATAAACAGAACGATAGAGCTGAAGGTGAGTGTATCATGAGAGCTGAGGGCAGAAGATGCGACTCTTCCCCGTCCTCTGGGGCCAAGCCTGGGGCCGTTATCTCTCTTTTCTCTTTATGCCTGCCGATCATCCTGCTGCTCTCTCTTCTCCCCGGATCTTCAGCCTCTCTGGATGAGGCCCGCGGGGTGGTGACAGAGGTGATCGATGGCAGTACATTCGATCTCAGGATGGAGAAGGGCAGTTCCGGAACTGAAAAGAGAGTGGAGAGGATCACACTGGCTGATGTCCGTTCGCCGGATATGAAATCGGCCCAGGGCCTGGCAGCCAGGGATTTCACATACGCCGTGCTGATGGGCAAGAGGGTTTACCTGGATGTTGACGATCTCTCCAGACGGAGAGGGGACGCCGAGGATAGGCTGGTCGCAGTCGTCTATCTCACCGGGGCCTACGGCCAGCCCATCCCTTATCCCAACTTCAACCTCTTGCTGGTGGAATCAGGCCATGCTGTGCTGGCCAATCAGACGGACAATGAGTTCGATCCGGAAGATTGGAGAGAGGGCCTGAAAGGCTCAGGCCAAGAGCAGCAGAAATACAAACCGGAAGGCGGCAGCCAGGAGAATCTGTTATCCCGGATCGAGGCAGAGGTGGGGGATAAGCTGGGCAGGGCTGCTCAGGCCGCCTGGGACTGGCTGAGGGCAGAGATGACCAATACCAGCCTGGAGATGATAAACAGCAGCCTGGATCAGGCATTGAACCGGGGCTGAGCCAGAACATTCAATTTTTATAAAACTCGATCTAAAATCAGTTTATATCCTTTCTCTATCCCGTTCCGCCCACTGTGGCCTGCTCCACCAGAAGATGAGGCGAGCCATCGCTCACAGGCACCAGTTGCCCTGACTTTCCGCATCGTCCGCTATTGTACTTCAGGTCGTCTCCCACCGCCTTCACATGCAAGAGCGTCTCCAGGATCTTCCCGGACAGGGATACATCTCGCAGGAGCTGCGTTCTCTCCCCGTCCTCGATGATGTAGCCCTTCTTGGCATTGAACTGGAATATTCCCTCGCCGGTGCTGACCTGTCCCCCCCGGCTCCCTGCCAGATAGACCCCGCTCTTCAGCTCCTCTAAGATCTCCTCCAGCTTCCAGTCGCCATTGGCGATGTAGGTATTGCTCATCCGCACCACCGGCCGGCTCATCCCCTCTGCCCGGGCATTGCCCGGCACGCCCCCCAGCCTGGCGGCGGTCTCCCGGGTGTTGAGATAGGAGCGAAGAACACCGTTCTCCACTAAAACAGTCTCCTGGGCCAGGCTTCCCTCATCATCAAAGGGATAGTAGCCGTTCAGCATCAGGCTGGGATCATCCTTGACCGTCACCAGCTCTGATCCAATCCTCTCTCCCAGCCTCCCCTCCAGGCAGGAGTCCCCCTCCAGGATGATGTCCCCCTCAGTGGCATGCCCCACAGCCTCATGGACGAATACCCCGGCCAGCTCCTGGTCCAGGACCACGGGATAGCTCCCTCCCCGCGCCGCCCTGGCATCCAGGAGGGCGACAGCCGTCTCTCCCACCTGCCTGGCCAGGGATTGGGGATTCTCCCGGTCGAATATCTCCAGGCCTCCCACACCGGCTCTGCCCTCGCCATCGGTCTGATAGAGGCCATTTCTGTGGGCGACTGCACTGATGACAAAGCCCACCCTGGTCATCCTCGACTCCAGATCCAGCCCCTCTGAGCTGCTGTAATGGGCCGTCAGATCCATCTCCGAGTAGACCGCCTGGGTCGATGATACCCCATCGACCTTTGCTGCATCCTCGATCTCCCTTAAAAGGGCCACCTTCTCCTCCAAAGAGAGGTCCCTGGGATCTCTCTTCACTGCCACCACTACGCTTCTGCCTGGCGGAGCCTCGGCCAGACGAAGATCCTCCTGCCGTCCGATCTTCCGGGCGATCCTCTTTGCCAGATCGATCTCCTTTCCCAGGCCGTCCACCCGATCGGTGGTCACAAAACCCCAGGCGCCGCCAAAGAGAGCACGGACCGATGCCCCCTGGAAGGGCACCTGAGCTATCTCCTCCAGCTTTCCATTATCCAGGACGATCCTGGTCCGGCTCCCGCGCAGAACGCGGGTATCAAAAAAATCCACCATCAAGCGATCAGATGCTCCGGATGGGGGTCGGTATCGTCTCAGGGATGTTGATGCCGATCTTCTTCTCCACGGCGAACTTCTTCAGCTTCTCAACCAGCTTGGTCCTCTGGCTGCTCATGGCATACTCGAAGACCTCGCTGATGTTGGAGACCGGTATTATCTCAATTGAGGCCTTTATGGCATCGTCTATCAGGACGTCGCCCATATTGGATTTGGGGATGAGGACAGTCTTGATCCCCGCCTGGGCGGCAGCCTCGATCTTCTGGGTGACCCCGCCCACCGGCATGACATCCCCCCGCACAGAGAGCGAGCCGGTCATGGCCACAGTCTGTTTCACGGGCACCCCCTCCATGGCCGATATGACCGCTGTGGCGATGGAGATGGAGGCACTGTCGCCCTCCACCCCCTCGTATGTGCCTATGAACTGGATATGCACATCCTTCCTGGTGATATCCTCACCCAGGAACTTCTTGATCAGCACAGAGACGTTCGTCACCGCCTCGCGGGCGATCTCCTGCAGCTTTCCAGTGGCGATGATCTTGCCCTCCTCCCTGGATTGGGCAGGGGTGATCTCGGCCATGATGGGCAGGACAATGCCCGAGTCGCCCATCACCGCCAGGCCATTGACCCGGCCGATCTCATCCCCGGTGGAGTGGAACATGCTGTAATCCTTGCGCCTCTCCATGTACCTGTCAGCGAGCTGCTGCTCCACCGATCGGGCCATCTTCTTGGCCTGCATGACGTGATTCACCTCGGTGAGGGGGGAGGATTCCGCCCGGGCCACATCGCCAGATACTCTGATCAGGCCGCCCAGGTCGCGGAGCATGAGAGTGAGATGCCCCTTTCTGCCCGAACGCCTCTTGGCCTCTCTCATGACCTCAGCCACTGCATCGCGGGTGAAGTGGGGGATCTTTCCATCTCTCACAATCTCCTGAGCCACGAACCTGATGAGCTTATTCCTGTTCTCCAGGGTGTCATCCATGGTGTCCCGCATATAGACCTCATAGCCGTAGCCCTTAATGCGCGACCGGAGAGCGGGATGCATCCCCTGCACAGCATCCAGGTTTCCAGCAGCAATCATGACAAAGCTGCAGGGGACGGGCTCGGTTCTCACCAGAGCGCCAGAACTCCTCTCGCTCTGGCCGGTGATGGGATAGACCCCCTCTTGCAGGGCGGTGAGGAGGCTTTGCTGCGACTCCGGGCGGAGGGTGTTGACCTCGTCGATGAACAGCACCCCCTTGTGGGCTTTATGAATGGAGCCGCACTCCACCCTCTCATGGGAGGGCGTCTCCAGGCCGCCGGACTGAAAGGGATCGTGGCGGACGTCTCCCAGCAGTGCCCCAGCATGGGCACCGGTGGCATCCACATAAGGCGCTTTCTTCTTGCCGTTGTTGTCCACCAGAAGCTTGGGGACCATGGCATCCTCTTTGGGCAGCAGATAGCGCAGAGAGATGAATAGCAATGCTGCTGCGATTATTCCGAATAGAAGCTGGCCCATGTAATAGGCATAAACGATCAGGGCCATGACGATGATCATCAAGAACATATTTCGCGTCTGGACCTTCTTTCTCGCCTCCAGTTTCTGGGCATCGACGATCTGTTTGCCCCTGCCAGCGGGAACGATTCGGACCCTGGGGGTATTGTTATCCTCAGGATTGGCGTAGACCAGGACATCCTGCAGCTCCTCGACGGGAAGAAGCTCGCTCATGGCCTTGCCAAGCATCGATTTGCCAGTGCCAGGAGAGCCTATGAGCATGACATGCCTTCTCTGGCTTGCCGCCTTCTTGATCACCTCAACCGCCTCGTCCTGGCCGATAACCTGATCGATGAGGTTTTCAGGTACTGTTATGCTGCTCGTATCCTTGAAATCTATATCGCCAAGCAGTTCATTCGACTCATCTTCTGAAGTCAATTTTTCGGTCCTCACAGCAATTAATGGTCGTTCTTGACTATATATTTGATGCTTTATCTGCATGCTCTTCTCTTTCCAAATCATTAAGCTTTCAGGCCTGGAATTCCTGGATCATCCTGGTGTATCCCTGCAGCATATCTTTTGATAGGTGTGGCCGGATATACTCGCTGGCCTCCTGGAAGTGCCTCTCTGTAACAAGGATCTTATCGATTATCAGCTCTTCTCTTCTCATTCCCGGACGGATATGCTCCCGCAAAGCGAGCATTCCCGCCTCCCGGCAGAGCATCTCCAGGTCGGCGCCGCTGAAGTCCTCTGTGATCCGGGCCAGCCATTGGGCAGAGACCCCGTGGGCGGCCATATTTGAGAGATGGATCTCCAGGATCTTCTGACGAGCCTCTTTATCAGGCATGGGAATATAAATTAAACGATCGAACCGCCCCGGCCTGAGCAATGAGCTGTCCAGAAGGTCCGGACGGTTGGTGGCCGCCACAACGACCACCTCCTTCAGCTCCAAGAGGCCGTCCATCTCCGTGAGGAACTGGCTGACCACCCTCTCTGTCACATGTGAGTCCGATCCACTGCCCCGGGCGGGAACGATGGAATCGATCTCATCGAAGAATACCAGGGCGGGAGCAGCCTGGCGGGCTTTGCGAAATATCTCCCTTACCGCCCTCTCTGACTCGCCCACCCATTTGCTCAATAGCTCCGGGCCTTTGATGCTTATGAAGTTGACATTGCTCTCCGTTGCCAGGGCTCTGACCAGGAGGGTCTTGCCCGTGCCGGGAAGGCCGTAGAGCAGAATGCCCCGTGGCGGCCGAACGCCCACCGAGGCGAATGCCTCCGGATACTTCAAAGGCCACTCCACCGCCTCGATCAGCGACTGCTTGGCCTCATCCAGGCCGCCCACATCATCCCAGTGGACCTCTGCCACCTCCACGAAGACCTCCCTCATCGCTGAGGGCTCGATCTTCTTCAGGGCGGAGAGGAAATCTTCTCTGGTCACCCTGAGATTGTCCAGCACATCCATTGGTATGTCCTCTTTCACATCCAGGTCGGGCAGAGCCCTCTCCAGGGTGCGCATGGCCGCCTCTTTGCACAGAGCATAAAGGTCCGCTCCCACAAAGCCGTGCGTCGCGTCTGCGATCTCCATCAGGTCCAGTGACTCATCCAGGGGCATGCCGCGGGTGTGGACATAGAGCACCTCCAGCCGCCCGTTTCTGTTCGGTATGCCGATCTCGATCTCCCGGTCAAAGCGCCCCCCCCGGCGAATGGCAGGATCGAGGGCATTGGGGCGGTTGGTGGCCGCTATCACTATCACCTCCCCCCGGGAGGAGAGGCCGTCCATCAGGGAGAGGATCTGGGCCACCACCCGCCTCTCCAGGTCGCCTGAGACCTCCTCCCTCTTGGGGGCGATGGAGTCGATCTCATCGATGAATATTATAGAAGGCGCCGATTTTGTCGCCTCATCGAAGATCTGGCGGAGCCGCTGCTCGCTCTCGCCATAGAACTTGGATACTATCTCCGGCCCGGAGATGGATATGAAGTTGGCCTCGGTCTCGCCTGCCACTGCTCTGGCGATGAGCGTCTTTCCCGTTCCCGGCGGACCGTGCAGGAGCACACCCCGGGGAGGGTTGATTCCCAGGCGGCTGAAGAGCTCGGGATGGCGCAATGGAACCTCGATCATCTCCCTGATCTCCCTGATCTCCCGCGCCAGGCCGCCGATGTCCTCGTAGGATATGTCCCGGGTATGCAAAGAGAGTTCATCCAGGGTCTCACGGGTGATGCTGATTATGGTCTCCTGGGTCACCAGCACCGGGCCGCTGGGCACTGTGCTCACCACGGCCAGATTGAGGCTGCTGTTTATCATCTCCACCCGGAGCATCTCCCCCTTTATCACTGCCCTGCCCTGCAGCATACGCAATAGATACTGTTGTCCTCCCATGAGCCGGATCTGACGGGTGGGAGAGACAACGATCTTTCTGGCGGGGCGGGCGGTGGCCCGGCTGACATTCACCCGGTTGTCTATCCCCGTTCCAAGGTTGGCGCGGGTGTTTCCATCGATCCGGATGATATCCTGGGGGTCTTCAGGGGTTCCCGGCCAGGCGATGGCATAGACCTTATCACGGGCATTGATCTCCACCACTCCGCCGTTCTCCACCCCCAGGCGGGCGAGGATGGCGGGATTTATCCTTGCCACACCCTTTCCGGCATCCTTATGATAGGCCTCTGCCACCCGCAGCAATGCTGAAGCCTCCTCCGCGGGCTTCATGTCCCCAGGAATGGTATCGCCGGCGTCTGCCTCATTCCCTGAATACGGCCGGGAGCCGTCTGCCGGTGGCTGCGATGCTGATGAGGGGGCTGGTGCTGCTGATATGGGATTGTCTGAGGATGATCTCATATGCTCCATTCTTGACCTCTTAAATGCACTGTACCGCGCTCTTTGAGCTTATTCAAGCTATCTAAAACCACCGCTCTGGGCACCTCCAACCTGGCAGCGAGATCGGATGAATCTGTGCTGCCGCAGAGCAATGCTGTTATGATCTCCTGCTCAAGCTGGTCCCTGGCGTGAGTTCCAGCAGCAGAAGATGCCTTCTTCCTGATCTCCATCTCCCGCGATTCGATCTGGGCCAGCAGCTCGTGCAGCTCATGCCGCTTCTCCTCCAGGAGATGAAGTTCATCCCGGAGAAGCTTCAGATCCGGGGAGGCATCAGCCTCCTCAAAGCCTGGAGCATTCCTTGAGGCATCCTCAGAGAGATATGCCCGCACACCATAGGAGTAGGGAGAGACTGCCACCTGCAGGACCGTCCTCCTGGCTATGCGGAAGTATTTTCTTCTTCCCTGTTCCTGATAGCACTCCACCAGCCCTGCCCTCTCCAGCATCTCCAGATGATCTATCACCGCCTTCGGCCCCACATCCAGCCTCTTTGCCATCTCATTGAAGTAGAAGGGGCGGAAGGAGAGGAGCTGGAGGATGCGTCTTCTATTTTCATTCCCCAGGATATCCAAAAGCTCAACCGGATCCACCATATCACTCATAATCATTCATTGAACTTGCGGTTAGTAACGTTAGGTTATAAATGTTGTGGTCTCGATTGGGCTCCAGGCGAACCGATTACAGCAACAGCTACCGGAGGGAAGGAGAGCAATCTCAGCCGCTCTGATCTATGGCCAGGACGAACCAGAAGAAGAGAACGCCAATGGCGATGAGGAGCAGATTCACCAGCCTCTCATCTCCTATCCTCCAGCGGGCCAGGGTGAATTTTGTGCTGATCAGGACATGTGCCAGGAAGAAGAAGACCAGATATAGATCCAGATTGGTGTGCATGCGCTCGGCCATGTGAAGGGGGAGCAGGATTTCTTTGTTCCAGGCGTATCCTGATATCAAGAAGATGATCATGAATACGAGCAGTATCCAGGCGGATAGCCTGTTGATCTTGACGAGGAGCCGGCCGGCATTCAGAGGAGGTCACCTGGTATGCTGCTTCCCGTCCAGGGATAAAAAATGATGGTAAAGAAAGAAACTGCCTGCAAAAGGCTGCCGGGAGGTAGATAAAGAGAGAGTACACCTGGTTGGACGAGAACGCGCTTGGGATAAAGCGGCAGAAGATGCCTTCAGCGGCTATCATAACCAGCCGAAGAATCAAATAATTAATGCATGGTACGTGTTTAGCTGGCCAGCCTTATGGTTAGCATTTGGAGGCAATCCAATCCTCTCTGTCCCCATGTTGTCAGCGCCGTCATGATCAGCTCGTGAATAGCAGTTCCCTTGCTATTTCTCAAAGTTCCCAAGATCTTTCTTAGCACAA
>Ga0208198_1000384_pt1 | contig 51506 bp, 31 predicted proteins | sample AD_JPNTR2_MetaG_FD_184446 | JGI IMG/M metagenome (GOLD analysis project Ga0208198, IMG submission 184446) | Active sludge microbial communities of municipal wastewater-treating anaerobic digesters from Japan - AD_JPNTR2_MetaG (SPAdes) (version 2) | ecosystem: Engineered > Bioreactor > Anaerobic...
TGCTCCGGGGTTGGCAGTAAACAGAATATTGCTTGCTTCTACCACCATAGAACCCGAAATGATTGCCGTGCCGTTCACAGAGGCCACTAAGGTACCATTTCCAATGGTACTGAAAGTGACTTGGTAGGTTGGAATTGGCTCGAATTCGACCGTTACGTTCACGTTGGCCGATAAATTGTTTACAGTGAGTGTCGATGCTGTGTGACCGGAAACCGGAACGTTGTTGATTTTCCATTCTTTAATTCTGTGTCCTGCTCCGGGGTTGGCAGTAAACAGAATATTGCTTGCTTCTATAACCATAGAACCCGAAGTGATTGATGTTCCGTTCACAGTGGCCACTAAAGTACCGTTTCCTATGGTACTGAAAGTAACCTGGTAGGTTGGAATTGGCTCAAACTCGACCGTTACGTTCACGTTGGCCGATAAATTGGTTACAGTGAGTGTCAATGCTGTGTGACCAGAAACCGGAACGTTGTTGATTTTCCATTCTTTAATTCTGTGTCCTACTCCGGGACTGGCAGAAAACAGAATATTGCTTGCTTCTATAATCATAGAACCCGAAGTGATTGATGTTCCGTTCACAGTGGCCACTAAAGTACCGTTTCCTATGGTACTGAAAGTAACCTGGTAGGTTGGAATTGGCTCAAACTCGACCGTTACGTTCACGTTGGCCGATAAATTGGTTACAGTGAGTGTCAATGCTGTGTGACCGGAAACCGGAACGTTGTTGATTTTCCATTCTTTAATTCTGTGTCCTACTCCGGGACTGGCAGAAAACAGAATATTGCTTGCTTCCACCACCATAGAACCCGAAGAGATTGACGTGCCGTTCACAGTGGCCACTAAAGTTCCATTTCCAATGGTACTGAAAGTGACTTGGTAGGTTGGAAGTGGCTCAAATTCAACTGTAACGGTTATATTATTACTCAAATTGTTGACTGTAAGGCTATTGGTTGTATTTCCAACAACGGTTGAATTGTTAAGTTTCCATTCTTTCACCCGATAGTTTGCATTTGGAACTGCTGTAAAAACTACATTTTTCCCCGATTGTACACTTGTTCCGCTTGTAATGGAAGCTCCATCAACGGTTGCCGATAGAGTTCCATTACCGCCAATAACACTATAATTAACGATATAACTAGTCACTATGGGAGTTCCGATTATGGAAATATCATCAATATCCCAATACCAACCATAGCTTCCGGTATAATTCCATTTTAACTTTACCTGGGCTTGATTTGACACGCCAGGGATAACCTCACTAAAGGTTGCCGGGTTCGCGCTATTAGCTGACCATGATTGAATTTGAGTCCAGTTTGCTCCATTATCAATGCTGTAGAAAAGTTTTGCTGTTGAACCTGTATAATGTTTGTAGTAATGTTTGAAAGTTAGGGTGATGTTGGTGTAGCCGGTTAAATCTAAAGTAGGAGTAATCAAATCGGCATTTTGAGAGTTACCGCTTCCATAGGCATCGCTGTTTAGATAAGCATAATTCCCGGTAGTTCCGCTTAACCCAGAGGTATGTGTACCGAATTGCCAAACCTGACCATTTCCCTGATTGTCAACAATCGACCAACAGCCCGGCAGGTTAGTGGAAGCGTTGAAGTTCTCAGAAAAAGGTAATGAAACCGCGGGGCAATGTGTGGTGGCCGAAGCTGTAACCCCGGATGACCAAGTTGGGGTTGAGTTCAGTTTTGTGAAAATTTTATAGTAATAGGCTGTAGAAGGAGTTAGTCCTGTGTGTGAATAGTTTTGGTTTCCACCGACATAAATTACGGTTCCACCTCCGGGTATTGTATTACCAACAGAATAGTTGGTTCCCGAGGCTGGAGTTCCTATAGTCGGGGTGGTATTAAACACTAAAAGGACATCGCGGTTTTCGCTTTTAAACCATGACAGATTAATTTGTGATACGCCAACGGCGGTAGCGGTAAAATTCGTAGGCTCTCCCGGGCTTCCACCCATAAAATCGAAAGTTACGGTTTTATTCGTTGCGTTACGTAGTATGTTGGTTATAGGTTTATTGGTGTTGGCTCCTGCCCACGATTTCATGCTGGGTGTGGTAGCATCGGTAAATTGATTTTTGGTTCCCGAAGCTCCTGTCCATGGACAAGTATTAGAATTTATTGTGCCATACGAAGAAGGGGTACTGGTAGGAATTGCTACAGTTGCGTTTTGTGCCACAGGATACATTTTCTGCGGATGAGTTGCGTTTATGTTATTACTGTTGGCTGCAGACATCACGCCGCTATGAACTCTATAAATAATCAAACCGCTACCCGGTATTGATGCGTCAAATAAGTGTTTTTCACGATATTCGAGGAAAAAGTATTCATTGGTGGTTGTGGTATTGATTTGATAGAAACTATTGCTATTTTGGGCTGCGTTTTGCATGGTGATGGAAGTTGGGGATGATAGCGTGGTAGCTGTAGCCCAATTGTAAAATTTCACTTTGGTGAATCCGTTATGATGCGCGGGAGTAGCTCCATTGTTATTCCATGATCCTGAGGCCATCAAATCCCATTCTCCCGTTCCTTCGTATTGGCCACCTGTCGCGTAGTTAGTGTCATAATAATCGGGAGCCCCAAGAACGTGTCCAAATTCGTGGCAAATCACACCAATTCGGGTAATGTTGGTCCCTGAGTTTCCACGAAGTTCAGCGGAACACGAGTAATTGGTTATTATTTTCCCATCGAGTGTTATCGGTGAAATCTCCCATGCATGTGCCCATATAGCATTTGCCGAACCTCCGGCTTCTTCTCCGTATCCGGCATATATCACATAAACGGCATCAACGTATCCGTTGTTGTCGTTATCGTAATCGGCATAGTTTACATCGGGATTTGCTTTTTGTACAGCTTCGGTTACTAAAACATCCGGGCGAACATCGTATCCGTTGGAGTCATTCGCTCCATAGTATGCCATGTTATTGTTTGCCGTGTAAGGCCCTGCAACATCTACCGTAAGATTGAATTGTCCGTAAGAGTTTTCAAGGTAATAATCTTTAACGCTACCGGTTGCTCCGTCTGTTGTGTAGTTAATTTGATTAAATAATGCGTTAAAGTCGGCTTGAGTTTTTGTAAAAGGTCGATCGGTGAATCCAATTAAGATAGCAATCAACTTCCGGTTTCCTGTGGTTGGAAATGATTTTGTTGATTCTACTTTTTTTATTTCCCAGATTTGCTTCATGATTGAAATTTGCGAGGGACTAAAATTCTGATGTTTTTCTATCTTATTGAGAAATGATGTTTGTTCCGAAGTGCGATTTTCTTTGTTGTGTGCTCTTATTCCAGAACGAACCATATCTCCATGTTCGTTGATAACAGTATATTCATAGAAACCGTTTTCGTTTAAAAGAATAGAATAACCGTCAACAGTTTCAGCCCATTTAACCTGCTCGTCGCCTTTTAGGATAATAGTGATGGTAGTGCCATCAGGAAGTTGATAATCAATTGGATGATGATAGGCCGGAACGGCATAGGTTGTGGTTCTAATCATGGAAATCAGGATCCATGACAGCATCAAGATGTAGATTTTTTTCATGCGATTAATAGATAGAGATTTTATTAAAACAAATTTGCTTTTTGGTTGAGATATCGAAGTATTTCATTTTCAGATTGTTGCCAAATCGATTTTATTTCGGTTAAACAGGATTGATGATCAACGTAACCTCCGTTGGTATAGGCTTTTTCGATTTCGTAGGCGTAGTTTGCTGCATCTTTAATTCCTAAATACTTAAACGATGTTTTTAATGTGTGTGCCAAAATTCGGATATCGCCTTCTTTCTGATTCAATAAACAAAGTTCCAGATCGGATATTTGTTTTGGAATCGATTGGGTGTACATAGTCAAATATCGTGCAAAACGATCTGCCTTTCCTCCGGAATTTTTCCAAAGTTGCGATGGATTTAGCGATCCGAACCCAGGCATTGGTGCTATTTCATGAGTTTTTGAATCGCTGATTTTTATGGCGGAAGTTTGGGTTAACGAAAGTACCATTTCAAACAAGGCTCGTGGTAAAAAGGGTTTGGCGATGTATTCATTCATTCCGTAGCGCAAGCATTTTTCACGCTCGTCGCGCATGGCATGGGCAGTCATTCCTAGTATCGGCACGGAACGATTGGGTTCAGGAAGTTTTTTCCGGATAACTTCAGTGGCACTATATCCATCCATTTCAGGCATCTGAATATCCATGATAATTAAATCGTATTGATTTCTTCCTGCCAGATCAATGGCTTGCAGACCATTGTAGGCTGTTTGTATGTGAAATTGTGAACTAAACGATTTTAAAGTATTTTCGGCTAAAGCCACGTTTATTTCGTTATCGTCAACCAGCAAGATTGTGACATCTTTTGACAAGTGATGGGGTACAATCGTATAATCGTTGATTGATGTTTCTACAGGGTTTTCTAAAGATATTTTGTAGGGCAAGGTTACAATGAATTTGCTTCCCTCTCCTTCGCGACTTTCAACCGCTATAGTTCCGTTATGTTTGTCCACTAATCGTTTTACGATGGAGAGACCAAGGCCGGTTCCGCCATATTTTCGAGTTGTATCACTCGATACCTGTGTAAAGCTTTCGAAAATGGTGTCGATTTTGTCGGGCGGAATTCCTATTCCGGTATCTATAATTTCAATTTTAAGTACAATACAATCTGTTTGATCGGAAATGTTGGAAACGTTAATGGTTATTGTGCCTTTGGGTGTAAATTTTATAGCGTTTCTGACCAGGTTAGTAATAATTTGGGTAAGTCTCACCGGATCGCCTTCTACTACATTGTGGGTTATGTTTTTAAAATTCAGTTCCAGCGAAAGGCTTTGTTTGGCTGCTTCAATTTCCAAGTGGTTGGAGGTGGTGCGTATAGTACGAACAAAATCGAAGGGAATGGTGTCGATTTCAAGTTTGTCGGCTTCTATTTTTGAAAAGTCAAGGATGTCGTTGACAATTACTTTCAAATTGTCAGAGCTTTCTTTTATGTAATTTAGATATTTCTGTTGCAGAGTATCCAGATTTGTGTTTAGCAGTAAGTTGGTATAACCTGAGATGACATTGAGCGGTGTTCGGATTTCGTGGCTTGTATTGGCTAAGAATTGTTCTTTGAGTTGGGCGCTTTGTCTGATTTTAACATTTGCTTCCATCAGTTCCAATTTCTGACGTTCAATGTCGGCCGTACGTTCTTTGACAATAGATTCAAGCATTCGTTCATTACTTCGGATAACATACACTCTCCAGTTCCAAATCAGGATAACAATTCCCAAAATCCCGACAATGGAGAGCAAGGTAAACCACCATTCATGGTAGAATGGTTTACGAATAGTAAATGAAAATTTCGAGTAGAATGGAGAGGTAATATCGGGTGGATAGAACGATCGTACGCGTATTTCATATTTTCCCGGTGGGAGATTTGTGTAGTTCACGGTTCGTTCTTTTGTTGGCGACAACCATGTATTGTCGTACCCGTGCAGATAATACTGAAACATGAGTTTCGATGAGAATTGAAAGTCGTTGGCTGCAAAACTGAAATTAAAATTATTTTCGGTGTAGGGAAATTGGGGATTGTGTGGTAATAGGCTCCAGGGCAAGATTGAATCGGTATAGTTCTTCCAATCAGACTTTTTATAAAGAAGTTGCACCCTAAGTATATAGGCATTCGGCATTGGATTGGGTAATGAATCTGCTTTGGGGTCAAAAATGGTTACACCTTGTTTAGTGCCAAAATAGATCTCATTGTTACAGGCAGTCCAAACAGCATTGGGATTGCATTCCATTCCCAGAAACCCATCTTCCCTTGTGTATTCTTTTACTCGAACGATATTGCTGTTTTTGTCGAGGTAAATCACTATTAATCCCTGTTCGGTACCAACTACCAGGTTTCCGTTTTTATCGTTAGTGATTGAATACAAAATATTGGATTGATGCAGTGATTCTTGCGCAAAATTGGATATTTGGCCTTTTTTAATTCGTATCATCCCCAAGTCAGTAATCATCCAAAGATTTTCATTGCGGTCGAAACATAGCGAAAGGATAGTATTGCTATGAAATCCGGTTTCTTTTGATAAATTTTTGAAGCGATTGTCGCTAAGGATTGATAATCCCTTATTAGTGGCAAAAAAAACTTGTCCTTCTTTGTTGATAGCAATGTCGTTAATGGTGTTGCTAAGCAAACCTGATCGAATGGTATAGCGAATTTTTGTGTCGTTATTTATTAGAATGATTCCGTGTCCGGAGGTTCCGATCCAAATTTTGGAGGGATTTTCAGCTTTGATAACGGAAATAGGTTCATTGATGTTATAAGCTTCGGTTAATTGATGATCGACACTGTTTTGCTTTAAAACCGATAAGCCCTGGGATGTACCAACAAGAATGTGTCCGGAGGGCAAATATTCGATACTTTTGACGGTATTCCCTTTCAACCCGTTGGATTGATTAAAAAGGGTTCGTCCTTTTTTACTGATGGATAGGAATCCGTATCCTGAGGTTCCAACAAAGATTCTATTTTGGGGGGTGGTTTTTATTGCGGTAATCGAAACAGTTTCAATAAACTCCGACAGGTTGAGTTTTTTAAAACGAAAGCCTTTGAAAACATATGCACCGGCTCCATCGGTACCTACCCATAAATTCTGATAGTTGTCGAAATAAAGAGCATTGATTCGGTTGTTTCCAATGCCCTGACCGGCAGTTATTGTTATCAGAGTGTCGGGCATGATTACATTAATTCCTCCTTCGTCGGTTCCCACCCAAATATTTCCATATTTATCTTCTGCAATGGATAATATATGGTCGTCCGATAATCCATCGGCTGTGGTGATTATTTTATCAAAATAACCCTCGCGAGTTACCAGTCCTTGTGTTGTTCCCACATAAATTTGGTCTTTGGAATCGAAGAAGCAGAATTCAATGTTGGCAGTAGGGGGAATGGTAATTAATACAGTTTCAAGACGGCGTCCGTCGAACAGAAGCAAAGGCTTTTGGTAGGCCATGATGTAAAGCAAATTATTCGATCGGGCAGCGAGCTTTGATATGGGATTGCCCTTTAATTCCGGGATCAGAAGGTGACACCCAATACTGTCGTTATAGGCATAAACACCGTCGTTGGTAGCAAATACAATGGTATGGTCGGTTTGCTCAGTGATATCCCAAACTGAAAGAGTGTCCAAAAGGTTGCACCCGTTTGGGCGTTGCAGCGACTTTCCGTTATAAAAGCAAACGCCTTTGTCTGTTCCAAGCCACATCCGGTGCTGATGATCGTAAAATATTGCATAGGTTGAGTTCCCGGGTAAGCCATCTTTTTTCCCGAGATAGATTGGGTGTTCTCCCGAAAGAATGGTAATTCCACCACGTTCAGTTGCTAGCCATATACGGCCTAAGGTGTCTTGTTTGATATCGAACACCTGACTTTGCGATAATCCTTCAGGTAGCGAATATCGTTCAAAGTTGTAGATTTGACCGTAAAGCTGAGGCATCCACAAACTTATGATTATTATGGATCGGATTGGTTTGAAGGTCATCCAAAATTTGATTTATCCACAAAGTTAATGCTTTAACATAAATAAAAACTATTAAAAGTTGTTATGCTGAGGTTTTGATCTATTTGTTTTGGGTACAATTGGATGTCTTTCTCAGGTACAAGCAATCGAAATTTAAGATATTATTTTTTTGTAAATTTTTGTCGAATCCATCGTGGGACGATGATTGCGCCAATGATAAGATAGGGATAGTAGGAAATGATTCTCCACAAAAAAGCTAAGGCCACGGCGATGGCAGGCAGAAGAACGGGACCGATAGGAATAAAATCCGACAAATAGTGAGAAAACACATATTCAACAAAACCGCTTCCACCGGGAGTTGGACTTACTAACATAACGATCCACATAACCAGTTGTCGTCCGAAGATCAGAAAATGATCCGAAACCGAAAAAAAGGCTAGGAACATTGCATTCACGACCCAAAAGCGAGAAGTCCATGAGAAGATTGTTGCTGCAAAAGCTTTGAGCCAAAAAACAAAGGGTTTCTTTCTTAATTCAACGCTGCTTGTTATGATTTCAGTTCCTGCAGCATTGGCACCATGTTTCCAGCGGCGCAGGAATGGCAATTTGAAGATCATCAGTAGTAGCCATTTTAATCCACGCGGATTTTTAAATAATCCATAACTCAAAACCAAAAGATAAATCAGTTTAATGGAATAACCAACCATGGCTAACAGCAGGTATTTGTTGTTGAGCGAGAGCGGTTGTCCGCCGGTTTTGAAAAGCAACTGTTGATCGACCAGTAGAACTAGAAGCGGAAAAACTAAAATGAAGTAGAGTTCATCTAAAAACGAAGTGGCCATAACAATGGCCGAACTTTTTCCAACCGATAATCCTTCTTTATTGACAAATAAAATAGCTAGACTTGTACCACCAATGGCCGAAGGGGTAATTGCCGATGTAAATTCCCAGAGCATGATAATCCGAAACGATTGCAACCATGTGAAGCGGTTATCGGTTAGAATGCGAATCCGAAGCATGTATCCAAAATCGCGGATTATCATGCATAGGAAAGCAACCAGAAGCCAAAGGAAGGCATATTTCGTGGTGTTTAATTGTTGTAAGGCTCCGGGTTGATATTCTTTCAAAAACATCCAAATCACAACAAACAAGCCGATCAGTACAGGCCAAATGGCTTTAGTAACCTTAAGGCTTTTGAGAACGGCGGTGTCGTTGTTGGACGATTTATTGTTCATGAATTATAGAAGGCCAAGTTCCAGTTTTGCCTCGGGCGTCATGCGTGATGGATCCCACGCCGGTTCAAACGTTAGGTTGATAAAAGCGTTCGACACGCCTTCAATCATTTCAATCCGCGATTTAACTTGTTCAAGAATGTCCCCGGCTATGGGGCAATTGGGAGCAGTCAGAGTCATTTCAACCATCACGCTTTTATCGCTTTCGTCGATCTCTATTTTATATATCAACCCAAGATCATAGATGTTGACGGGTATTTCGGGATCGAACACGGTTTTTAAGACTTCGATGATTTTTTCTTGACTTATTTTTGTATCAGCCATAGGCGATGGGTTTTACTGTTGATATTTAGCTTTGAAAGCCATAGCATAAAGTTTAATCTGCTTTATCATAGCATTTAGCCCATTGGCACGTGTTGGGCTGAGATGTTCCGATAGCCCGATTTTAGAAACGAAATCGGGAGGTGTATTCAAAATGTCGTCGGGTGACTGTCCATTGTACACTTTCACGATCAAAGCTATCAAGCCTTTAGTGAGGATAGCATCGCTGTCGGCTTGGAAATAGATTTTCCCGTCGCGATACTCGGCATTTACCCAAACTGTGGACTGGCATCCTTCGATTTGGTTTTGCTTGATCTTATGTTCATCGGGCATGGGCGCAAGTTCTTTGCTATACTCAATTAAATAATTGTATCGATCCATCCAATCGGTGAACATTTGAAATTCTTCTACAATTTGTTGCTGACGTTTTTCGATTTCGTTCATCGCTCTAGTTTGTTAGTCAATTGATTAGTTGTTGAATTAAGAAGTTTAGTTTAATCCAATTGATTTTTCCAACATTGCCCAATAGTTTAAAAGGTTATTTTGTTGGATAATTTGTGGATTAATTAATTGACAATTGATTTCAAAACATTAGATTTTCAATTTCAGGATCTTGGATTTAGATATGTAAAAAACAATTTTAGATGGATCAGGTCGATGAAAAATTAAATTAGTCTTTGATTTTTGCTTTTAGGAACTCTCGATTCAAGCGGGCAATATTTGCGATGGAAATGCCTTTAGGACATTCTGCTTCGCATGCCCCTGTGTTGGTGCAGCTTCCGAAGCCGAGCTCGTCCATTTTAGCTACCATGGCTTTGGCGCGTCGGATTGCTTCGGGTTTTCCTTGGGGCAGAAGTGCTAAATGCGATACTTTAGCAGCGACAAAGAGCATAGCGGAAGCATTTTTACATGCTGCTACACAGGATCCGCAACCAATACATGATGCTGCTTCGAAGGCTTTGTCAAATTGATCGCGCGGTATGGGTATGGTGTTGGCATCGGGCGCTGATCCGGCGTTGACGGTGATAAAACCACCGGCTTGCATAATTTTTTCAAATGCCCGTCTATCCACGATAAGGTCTTTAATAACAGGAAAAGCGGCTGCTCTCCAAGGTTCTACTGTTATGGTATCAACATCGAAAAATTCACGCATGTATAGTTCGCATGTAGTGGTTTTGCCTAAATTTCCATTGGGTCTTCCATTGATAAAAAGCCCGCAGGTTCCGCATATTCCTTCGCGGCAATCGCTTTCGAATGCTACCGGTTCTTTCCCTTCTTTGATAAGTTGGCTGTTCAGATAGTCGAGCATTTCCAAAAACGACATTTCAGGCGAAACGTTTTTAAGTTGATATGTTTCAAACCGGCCTTTTTCTTTTGGTCCTTTTTGTCGCCATATTTTGAGAGTGATATCCATAGTTCGGTTGTGTTTGGATGTTATTTATAGGATCGCTCTTGAAGTTTAACGTATTCAAAAGTTAAAGGTTCTTTGTGAAGTTGGTGTGCTTGATCTTTTCCTTTATATTCCCATGCTGCCACGTAAGCATAGTTTTCGTCATCACGTTTTGCTTCTCCGGTTTCGGTTTGGCTTTCTTCGCGGAAGTGGGCTCCGCAACTTTCTTTACGGTTAAAGGCGTCGGTACAGAGAAGTTTTGCCAGCTCAAAATAGTCAGCTACTCGTCCGGCTTTCTCTAGTTCATGATTAAGTTCGTTGTTTGTTCCGGGTACTTTCACATCGTGCCAGAATTCTTGTTCTAGATCGGTGATTAATTCCATGGCTTTGATTAGTCCATGCTCGTTTCTGATCATTCCGCAGTAGTCCCACATAATTTTCCCCAACCGTTTATGGAACGATGATACGGTTTGTTTTCCATTAACAGCAAATAAACGTGCGATTCGATCGGATGCTTCCTTGCTCGCTTCTTTGAAAGCAGCGATATCGGTTGATATTCGTGGTTCACGGATGAAATCGGCAAGATAATCGGTGATTGTGTAGGGGAGAATGAAGTATCCATCGCCGGCACATTGCATTAAGGAGCTTGCGCCAAGTCGGTTTGCTCCGTGATCGGAGAAATTTGATTCGCCAATGGCAAAAAGTCCCGGGATGGTTGTCATTAGGTTGTAATCAACCCACAGTCCTCCCATGGTGTAGTGGCCTGCTGGATAAATGCGCATGGGGGTTTCGTATGGCGACTCTCCTGTGATTTTTTCGTACATTTCAAATAAGTTGCCGTATTTATCTTCAATGGCTTTATGTCCTTGTTTTTGAATGGCATCGCGAAAATCGAGATAGACTGAAAGACCGGTGGGGCCTACTCCATAGCCGGCGTCGCATCGTTCTTTAGCGGCGCGTGAGGCTACATCGCGGGGGACTAAGTTACCAAAAGCCGGATAACGACGTTCAAGGTAATAATCGCGCTCTTCTTCGGGAATGTCGTTTGGATTTCGTTTGTCGCCTTTAATTTTAGGGACCCAGACCCGTCCATCGTTTCGCAGCGATTCGCTCATTAAAGTTAGTTTGCTTTGATAATCGTTTAACACCGGAATTGAAGTTGGGTGTATTTGAATGAAACTTGGATTGGCAAAAAAGGCTCCACGTTTGTGTGCTTTCCATGCGGCGGATCCATTGGAGTTTACAGCAAGGGTTGATAGATAGTAAATAGTGCCATATCCCCCTGTGGCTAACACAACAGCGTGTGCTGAATGGGATTCAATTTCTCCGGTTATAAGATTTCGGGTGATGATTCCTCTTGCTCGGCCATCAATCACTACTAAATCGAGCATTTCACGGCGTGGATACATGGTGACTGTTCCGGCTTGTATCTGACGGGTGAGAGCGCTATATCCTCCTAAAAGGCAATGTTGTCCGGTTTGCCCCTTGGCATAAAACGTTCTGCTTACCTGAACCCCACCAAACGATCGATTGTCGAGCAATCCACCGTAATCGCGTGCAAAAGGAACACCAAGGGCTGTGTAGTGGTCAATTACTAAATTGCTTACTTCAGCTGCACGATACACATTGGCTTCGCGTGCTCTGAAATCGCCGCCTTTGATCATATCATAAAACAGTCGGAAAACGCTATCGCCATCGTTTTTATAGTTTTTGGCCGCGTTGATGCCGCCCTGGGCAGCTACGGAATGTGCCCGGCGTGGACTGTCTTGATAACAAAAAACTTTTACGTTGTATCCGAGTTCTCCGAGTGTTGAAGCTGCTCCACTACCCGAAAGTCCGGTTCCGACAACTATAATGTCAAGTTTTTTCCGATTGGCTGGATTAACAAGCCTCAACGATGCCTTGTGGTTTGTCCATTTTTCAGCTAACGGCCCGGTTGGTATTTTTGATTGCAAATTAGACATAATTTTGGTATTTGATTTCCGAACATTAAAAGTAGAGCATAAAGTATAGCGGGATAATGCTAAATCCTGTGGCAATAACGGTTGCGTAAACAAGGGCTACATTCTGTAATCGTTTTAGCCATATTTCATTGCATAAACCCAAGGTTTGAAACGCTGACCAGAATCCATGGGCTAAGTGGAACCCCAAAAAAATGGCTGAAATAATGTAAAAGATACTGTAAACCAAACTCTCTTTAAACAACGTTGAAACAAGCAGATAGGAGTTTTTCATTGGTACTCCATCGATATGTACGGGAGTTAAGAGCTGGTCGCCGGTGAATTTCATTTTAACAAAAAAATGGAGCAAGTGAAGCACTAAAAATGATGCAATGAGACAACCCAAGATAAACATATTGCGGGAAGCCCAGCTTGAATTTGCCGCTCCATTTAAAGTTGCATAGGGTGTGGGTCGAGCGCGGTAATTTTTTACCGTTATTATGATGGTCAGAAGAATATGAACCAGAAGTCCCACGGCTAAAATGGGTTCAACAACCCGAATCAGCGGATTGGTAGCCATGAAATGGGCTGCCCGATTAAACATGGTTCCGCTGTCGTCGAGAATTAATGTGAAATTCACACTGAGATGCACTATTAAGAAGAGAATCAGGAAGAGGCCCGATAATGAGACAACCATTTTTCTTCCAATGGAGGATCCTAGGAATGTGGACATAGTCGATATTTTTTATATTGGCAAAGGTACAAAAACACTTCTATTTTTTTGATATTTTGATTCAAAACGGTTTCCTATACCATATTTTTTTCACCGAGGGAAGAATAAGGGTGAATGTCGAACCTTGATTTTCACTACTCTTCACTGTCATTTCGCCGCCCATCATTTTGGCAAAATTATAACAAAGCGTCAATCCTATTCCTGAACCCTTTTCTCCGGATGTTCCTTGTTGCGTGGCTTCGTAAACAGAGTGAAATAATTTTTTTTGATTTTCTTCGGAGATTCCAATTCCATAATCTGTGACAGAAATTAGAACCGTGTTGTTATCGGTTTCTTTCACTTCAACCCGAACCGTGCTGTTGCTATGGGAGAATTTAATAGCATTAGATAAAAGATTTCTGATAATCATCGAAAGAGCCTTTTCATCAGCCTTTATCCGGCAATCGAATGTATTTAGCTCGATATTGATTCCTTTTAGGTTAGAAAATTTGTTTTGTTGTTCTACTATGTGGCTAAGTAGAGGATATAACTCTAGTTCTTGTATTTGCAGGATTTTGTTTTTTGTTTGTATTTTAGTCCATTCTAAGAGATTTTCAAAAAGAGTTACAACATCTACCGTTGTATCGCGGATGATCGACAGCATGTGTTCTGTTTTCCCAGCTTCCTGAGATTTAAATCGTCGTTGAAGCAGTTCAGTCATTCCCAAAATAGTGGTTAAAGGATTTCGGATATCGTGTGAAATGATGGAAAGTAAGGTGTCGCGTAGGCGTAGTGTCTCTTCCAGTTCCTTGTTTTTCATAGCCAGGGTTATTTCGGCTTCTTTACGCCGGGTTATGCTCCACACAACTTCAAAAAGTAAAGAAATTTGTTGTAAATCGTCGGTAGTGTAATCTTCATTTTTGTTTTCAACACAAACAACACCTAAAAGTTGAGAAGCTGCCACTATTGGATGAAAAATCAGTCGATGTAGATTAATTAGTTCTGTGGGGAAACTTCTAGAAATGAGGAACAATCCGTGATGATTGTTTGCAATTACTGGTTTAGTTTCATCTTTGAATAAGCTTTCCAGTGTAGGACGGTAATAATGATCAAATATGTTGGTTTGAAAAAGATTATCGTATCCCAAATAACTGATTAAGTTAAACGATCGTTGTTCGGGGCTGAAAAGAGCAATAAATCCTCTATTACTTTTGGTGAGTTCCAGTGCTTTTTGCAAAGCTAGAGTCCAAAGTTCCTCTAACGGTCGGTCGTAATTATTGAATATTTGTTCAAAAGCTTTGAGCCGTGCGGTGTGTCGCAAGTTTTTAGTTTCGGCTTCAATACGCTGAGTTACATCATGTATCATGACATAAATCATGGTTTTCCGATCGATAATTATCTTTCCCGTATAGAATTCTAAATGGCGGATTTTTTCAGGAGAACGTCGGCTTCTTATTAAAAAGTAGTTCTTTTTCTCGTTCAGGATTCGATCAACAAAGAGCTCTGCCTGCTCCATATCAACTGAAAATATTTCTGTAATTTTTTTCTGCTGAACTTCTTCAATATCCCATCCATAGAGGCTACAAGCAGCAGAGTTGGCGCTATGGATCGATTTTGTCTCCGGATTAATTAAAAGAATGGGCGTGTGGTTATTGTTAAAAATGGCTCTATGACGCTGTTCGCTTTCCAATAGTTTTTTTTGAGCAAGTCGCTGTTCGGTGATATCTTCCAACAAACCAATAAACAGATGGTTGTCTGCATCGATTGGTTTTGCCACCATGCGAACCGTTTTGTGATGTTGCATTTCGGGGTCAATGATTTCCCTTTCTATTTCGTTGGCCGATGAAATCAGTTGATAGGTTGACCCCGGAAAGAGAACTTCAAGGTTTAAATTATTATCTGTTGTGGGAATTATTTTACGAAAGTTTTCATTGTAAAGGATAATTTTTCCATCGGATTGAAAATGAAACATTCCAATGGGGGCAAATTTGTAAATCATGCGATAAAGCGCTTCGCTTTGGGAAATCTGTCGCATCGACTTCCGTCGATTTTGCAAAAACAACAGAAGTAAGAGTCCAATGACTAATGCTTCGGTTAGCATAATCAGTAGAACCGTAATCACAATTTTTCTATGCTCTTCTAACCATGATAAAGGTTTGTTTACCACGATGCTTCCGGGAGGCAAATGTTTTTCATTGATTTTCCAACGTGTTAGTTGTTTATAATCAAAAATCCATCGGTTCGACTCTTCCCGAACCACCGGAATTCCATCGGCAGAACCTCGTCTCAGGATATCCAGAGCCAGCCTTGCAGTAATTTTTCCTTGGGTTGCACCATTGATTAGGTGACCGCCAAGCACTCCATGTCCCAAATAAAAATCCCATAGCCCGTAAATAGGACAAGGCGCAACTTCTGCTATTTTTTGTGCAATTTCCTCGTAGCTGAAGTATTGATTATTAACATCCCTGTTAAACAAAATCAATAGAATCAAACTTTCGGTGTCAATTTTTTTTATCGCTTCCAGTAATTCCGCTTCGCTGATGTTTACAAGCCATTGAAATTGGGTGTTTTCAATGAGTTTTAATTGATTCTTGGCATGTATCTGTTCTGCAATTCCGGTTTCTGTATTATCACAAATAACGTACACGGTTTTTGTATTTGGATGAAGCGAAAGGGCTGCCATCACGGTTTCCAACGGTGACGAAATTTCAACTAATCCTGTGATATTGGGTTCTTTATGAATAAGGGTATCCGAAAAATTGTTTATTCCACAGAAAACGATCGGAATTGCTTGGTTTAATCGCTTTCGTAGTGCAATGGAAAAATCGAGAGCAAGATTGTCCGAGGCAATGATAATATGAGGTTTATAAAGGGAGTATTTTTGATGAAAGAATTGAAGGTATGTCTGATAAAAGTTGGTTAAGAGTGTGCGTTTTCCATCGAGGTATTCAATATCAAGGATTATTGAATCGGATTTCAGAGTTCTAGCAATGTTGGATGTTATACTATCAGTCCACGATAAACCCTGGTGATAGGAATTTATCAGCAAAATGCGCTTTTGCCCCGTGTTGGACACGGTAAAGCCCACGAAAGTATTGTGAAAAAATAAAAATAGAATGATGAAAACCCTGTTTTTCATAACTTGTCCGAGTTTGATAAAAATAAACAAAATTTCTAAGCAATTGGTTTAGGAACTGTTTTTTATGAACCTAACATCCAGAAATAAACACATTAGAGTAAAACTCTTATTAGACCAAACCCTTGTTATTTTTTCTTTGCAATTTTCAAAAAAATTTTTTTCGGTGTACCACTCAGAATTTTGACTAAAAATATGTAAGTGTTTTTCAGCAGTTTCCTGATTATGCCGAGAACGAATTATCCTTCTTTTCAGGAACAAAGAATTTTTCATCGGTTTGTATATGTATTTAATAAGATATCCAAAGGTGTTTGTTGTTCGTAGTTCAACTTTTGTCGGTCTAGGCTTGGTCTGAAAATTCACAGATAAAACAATATAACGAACATCATTTAAATAAATTTTTCACCTTTTAAATCAGAATTTGCTTTTGAGTTTCAATCAGTAAAAGGTAAGTATTTGGATAGAACTTTTTGACATAATAGTAGCAGCATAAAACGGAGAAGGTGGTTAAATAATTGATTAGTAGGCGAATAGAAGCAGGAAGCACATTACAGCGAAAATTTTGTTGTTATCCTTTTTCACAATGTTTCTAATCAACCGGTATTTAACGGATGTTTAAAAAGAAAATTCTTGATACGCTTAAAAATCATAACTTTGCGGCTGATTCTTAACAAAACTTTTTAAGATGGCACAGAAAGTTGGAATACCAAAAGGAACACGCGATTTTTCGCCGCTCGAGATGAACCGTAGAAACTATATTTTCAACACCATAAAACAGGTTTACGAGCTCTACGGATTTGAGCCAATTGAAACTCCCGCAATGGAACTGCTAAGTACCCTGTTGGGGAAGTATGGAGAGGAAGGCGATAAGTTGCTTTTTCGAATATTGAATTCCGGAAATTTTCTTCAAAACATCGATCAAGAAAAAATCAAGGTTGAGAATTATCAGGAACTTTCCACATTAATTTGCGAAAAAGGATTACGCTATGATCTCACCGTACCTTTGGCTCGTTATGTGGTACAGCATCGTGATGAACTTGTTTTCCCTTTTCGCAGATATCAGATTCAGCCTGTGTGGAGAGCCGACAAACCACAAAAAGGACGATACCGGGAGTTTTATCAATGCGATGCCGATGTCATTGGGTCTGATGCATTGATTCATGAAGCGGAGTTTATACTTATTATCGACGAAGTATTTTCGCGTTTGGGAATTCGTGTTGAGATTAAAATCAATAATCGAAAACTGCTAGCTGCTATAGCCAATCGTATCGGCCGCCCGGAGCGATTAACTGATATTACAGTGGCAATCGACAAGTTAGAGAAGATTGGGATAGAAAATGTTCAACGTGAGTTAATCGATAAAGGTTTGACGCAAAACGATTTTGAAGTTATTCGTCCTATCATTGAATTGCAAGGAGAAAATCGTCAGAAGTTGGAGACGTTATCAAAACTTTTTGGAAAAGATGCCGATGGTCAAAAAGGGATACAGGAGCTCACCGAAGTGTTGAATTATTTGGAAAGTTCCAATCTTAGAAATTTATTAACGATCGATTTATCGCTGGCGCGTGGATTAAACTATTACACCGGCTGTATTTTCGAGGTAAAAGCTCGGGATGTTGCCATTGGAAGCATATGTGGAGGCGGGCGTTACGAAAATCTTACCGGAGTTTTTGGGATGCCCGGACTTTCGGGAGTAGGCATAAGTTTTGGTGCTGATCGGATCTATGATGTTTTAGATCAACTTAATGCCTTTCCTGAAATGCTCGCCCTACGGGTTCGGGCAATGTTTGTCAATTTTGGAAACATCGCAGCTTTTGAGGCAGCCAATCGTCTTCGCCAATTAGGAGTGTCGGTGGAAGTTTATCCCGAAAACGCCAAACTAAAAAAACAGCTAAATTACGCCAACGCAAAAAATATTCCCTTTGTTGTTTTCATCGGAGAAGAAGAATTGGCTAATAAAACCTTCAATGTGAAAGACATGACAATTGGTGAACAACAAACGGTTGATTTTGAGCAACTATTCAATATTGTTAGTAAAAAATAATCGAAGCAATTTTATGGAAACCATTCATTACATTTCACCGGAACCTTTAACCTTTGAGCGCATCGAAGAAATATTGGAGAAAGATATTCAACTAGCTCTATCGGATCAGGCAATCCAACAAATTGAACAATGCAGGCAATATCTCGATAAAAAAATCGAAATCAGCGATCAACCTATTTATGGGGTCACAACAGGCTTTGGATCGTTGTGTAATAAAGTAATCGATAAAAACCAGATAGCTGATTTGCAGAAAAATTTGGTGATGTCGCATGCTTGTGGAACCGGCGACATGGTTGATCCTGAAATCGTTCAGTTAATGATGCTATTAAAAATCCACGCTTTGTCGTTGGGTAAAAGCGGAGTTCAGGTAAAGACTGTGCAACGGTTGATAGATATGTTTAATAAAGGTGTAATTCCGGTTGTTTATCAACAAGGATCGTTGGGTGCGTCGGGCGATTTAGCCCCGTTGGCGCACATGACTCTTCCATTATTGGGAATGGGGGAAGTGGTTTACAACGGTGCTATTTATGACTTTGCCGGATTAATGCCTGAACTTGGCTGGGAGCCTATTGATTTAACCAGCAAAGAAGGATTGGCACTGCTTAACGGCACACAGTTTATGAGTGCACATGCTGTGTGGGCTATGCTTAAATCGTTTAAGTTAGTGAAGTATGCCGACATTATTGGAGCCTTATCCCTTGATGCGTTTAATGGACGTATCGAACCATTTTTTGAACAACTTCACACCATCCGGCCTCATCAAGGACAAATAGAAACTGCTCGAAATATTCGCTCACTGCTTGTGGGATCGGAAATTTTGACTCAACCCAAAAAGCATGTTCAAGACCCGTATTCGTTTCGTTGTATTCCTCAAGTTCATGGAGCAACCAAAGATACGGTTAACTATGTTGCAAGAGTGGTTTTGACCGAGATTAATTCAGTAACTGATAATCCCACTGTTTTCCCCGATGAAGATCTTATATTATCGGGAGGGAATTTTCATGGGCAGCCGCTGGCGTTAGTTATGGATTTTCTGGCCATTGCCATGACAGAGCTTGCCAACATCAGTGAGCGTCGTATTTCTCAATTGATTTTAGGATTACGCAATTTACCGGAATTTTTGGTGATGAATCCGGGGTTGAATTCTGGCTTTATGATTCCACAATACACAGCGGCCTCCATCGTCAGTCAAAATAAAGGGTTGTGTATGCCTGCTTCAGTGGATAGCATTGTTTCAAGTAACGGACAGGAAGATCATGTTAGCATGGGCGCCAATGCTGCTACCAAATTGATTCGGGTTATTGATAATGTGGAGCGTGTTTTAGCCATTGAACTGTTTAATGCCGCACAAGCCATTGAATTTCGCCGACCTTTGAAAACTTCACCTTATCTGGAAGATTTTTTGGCACAATATCGTTTGAGTGTTGAACCGGTGAAAAACGATAAAGTGATGTTTTTGGAGATCGAAAACAGCATCCAGTTTCTACGCAGCGGTAGATTTGGTAATTTTATAGAATAGTTCAAATTTTTTCCGATAAAAAAAGCTGTCTTCGAAGTGAGACAGCTTTTTTATTATTTATTTTCGACGCCGCACTCGTGGAACGTAATCGGTACCGGTGACTCGGAACTCTGTACGGCGATTTAAACCGTGTGCTATTTCTTTCATTTCTTCGGTTGGAAGACTATTGATGTAGGTTTCGGTTAGGACAACTCCCGCCTTGAGAAACTCATATCCGGGTTTTTGCGCAAATTCAGCTGCTTCTTTGGGAGAAATTACCTTTGGACGGTCTTTCCCATATCCTACGGCTGTAAGACGCTCGACATCAATGCCATATAAAATTAGGAAGTCAACCACCGATTGGGCGCGTTTCTGCGAGAGCTCTTTATTGAACGTGGCACTACCCCTGGCATCGGTGTGGGCACTTAATTCAATAGTGATGTTTGGGTTGTCGTCGCGAAGGATTTGTACCAATTCCTCAAGAGCGGTAATTGATTCCGGTCGCAGTTCCCATTTCCCAAAATCGTACATAACGTTAACCAATCTTGGAGCATCGTTAGGCGTCATGTAGATATCTAGGTTGAGCGTTTTGCTGTCGCTCAAACCGTAGGTACTCAGTTTTCCCCGTCCTGCAAGAAATCCACCCTTTCGTGAAATAAAGCTGTAGTCGGTATTGGGATTGAGCATGATGGTCAAAGTGCCGTTTTGTTCGGAGGCTTTTGTTTCATTGGTACCATCACTACCGATAATGTTAACCGAAGCGTCGGAAATACCTTCGTTGGTACGTTCGCTTTTAACGGTTAAAATAAGTTTAATTTCCAATGGTGGAAGGTTAAATTGGAAAATGTCGTCGCTGCCTCGTGATTCTTCTCGATTGGAGCAAAAGAAGCCGCGTTCAAAGGTTGATTCAATTATAATACCGAAATCATCGCGAACTGAATTCACCGGATATTGCATGTTTTTAACTTCCCATTTTCCATCGGTGTATTTTGCACGGAAGATATCGAGACCACCCATTCCTGGATGACCGTTCGAGCTGAAATAAAAGGTTCCGTCTGCATGAACAAAGGGAAAGACTTCATCACCCGGAGTGTTTATTTCGGGTCCCATATTCTTGGGTTTGCTCCATTTGCCTCCTTCGAGGGTCGAATACCAGATGTCTTTTCCACCTATTCCCCCTGTGACACTGGAAACAAAATAGAGTGTTTTTTCATCAGGTGAAAGTGCCGGATGACCAACGGCTATGGTATCGGATTCGAAAAGTACTACTCTTTCGGGTTTTCCCCAGCCTAACCCATCGCGTCGGCTCACATATATCTGAGTGGTAAGTTGACCTTTATCGTTTTCACGAACCGAGGTAAAATACATAATGCTTGCTTTGGCGTTGGTACTGGGAGCTCCTTCTTCAAATTCGGTGTTTACTTCTCCGCTGACGGGTTCGGGCTTCGACCATTGTCCTTTTTTGTCGATGGTGGAAATAAAAATATCGGAGTAATATTGTCCGGTTACCGGATTCATTTTACCTCCGGTTGCTGTTTCACGCGATGAAGTAAAAACCACAGATTTGTAATTGTCACGTGCATAGGCAATTCCATAATCGGAATATTTTGAATTGAAATAATACATCGGTAAAACCTTGTAACGTGTTGGATTGGCAGTCCACTCCTTGGCATTTTTTACTGATTGTAGGCCTGTTTTTCCAATGGGATCGTTGAGATTGGTCTCGAGATATTTTTTATAATTCTCTTCGGCTTCATCGAGTTTATTGTTAGCGTGAAGAACCTGCGCAAAATATAAATAGGCCAGGTTTGAATGAGGATCTTTTCTAGTTGTTTTCCGGAACCAGGTTTCTGCTTGGCGATAATCGTTGATTTTGTAGTAACAAACTGCCACCTGATAGTTTATGTAGTTTTTGGTCAATTTGTCTTTTGCTTTGCCGAAGGCATATTTATACAAATCAATAGCCTCATTGAACTTTCCGTTTTTAAATGAGGCATCGGCTTTTTCTGTTACAAGCGATTGGGAATAGGCAAAACCGGTGATCAATACCATGGTTATAGCTGTCAGAAATCGAGTGGCTTTCATATGTTTCGAACTATTTCGGTTCTAATTCTGTTCATTATTGTTGTGTAAAGATACAATTTTTGTCTTAAATGCTTCTTTTTTTTCTTTACTCGGTAAGTCGATAGTTGACACTAAATCCGAATTTTGCTCGCACTGTCCGGAAAGTGGTTGCTATGTATGGGTTGTCAATAGTGTGTTCGTAGAAGCCCCGAAGATTTAGATTTTTATTGAATTGATATTCGGCGCTGATTTTGAAAGCATAGTTGATTTTTCCGGCTATTCGTTCTGAGATATTTCCGGAATTTTCAGCAGATTGTGAATTAGAGAATCGATGGCTGTAGGTTACATTATCACGAATGGAGAAATCGCCGTTGATGTTTACGTTGCTGACAAATTTTTGTTGACGTCCTCCTTGAGTTCTAAAAACAATGGGAACATCTTTGATGGTGTATCCCGATCGTATGGAAAAATCCCAATTACGCAGCTCGGTGATGGTGCTATTGGTAAGGTTTAACGACACATTTCTGTCTTTGCGAAAGTTTATTCCGGTATTCACTCCGTTTTTCCAGGTCATATTGATGCCGGTCAATGGGTTGAACGATTCCTGAAAGGCTATGCTGTTAGCTAAAAATTGAGGAACAAAATAGGTGTTTTCAATGTTCATGACAGTCGTGTAGCCGCCAACAACATCGATAAAATCAGGATTGGATTGATATGCCCCAACGGTTAGATTTGCTGTGTAGGAGTGGTTTATGGTTATAGTTCGGAAATATTCTTTAAAAAAGGCAATGTTGGTCAATCCTTTATAGTCAATTTTCCAATTCGGGGCTGCAGCAAAAATCGAAGGGACAATGCTTCCCGGCTTTTTGTCAAATTTATATGGATTCGAACCTTGGAAAGACAAAATAAAGGCTTGACGTAGGACATCAGGATTATTTTCGCTGTATCCTAGCGGAAATTCGTTCATATTCGATCCCGGGTTGTATCCCGGAACTAAGGCCGCACGAGCCTTAGCCATTTCCCACGCGATAATTCGACGATTATTCAGAAAATCTTCGATGACTTTTGAGCGGAAGGTAGTTTTGTTTATTCGTTGAAAACTTGTGTTTATAGCCAAATACGATACAGTGAAATTGCCCTGAAATTGTGGATTGTAGGCGATATAGCGTCCATTTTCCTGAAGATATTCCCCATTTACTGTATAATATTGTTTGCTCTGATTTGATGTAGAATTGTGCATCCAATCAAGCGTGATTTGTAGATTGGGTAACGGTTCTATAACTGCTTTCATAGTAATTCTACGGGCGAAAGTGAGCGTGTACGGATTTACGATTGATTGATCGATATTTCTCGATAACCATTGGCTTTCAATAGCTCTTTCGATGAAATCTTGACTGGTGAATCCCAATAGGTAACCCCATCCGGGGGCATTGTATTTTTGACTTGTCCCCAAAAAGTATTGAGCATCAGGAGTGTATCCATTAAGAATTGAGCCGCGATCTTCGTTGTAGGTTAAATTTACATTTTGCAAACCGGTACTTATTCTCGTAAAATATTCAGCTATAATTTGCATTATGGGTTGCGACCGTTCTTTCTTGCCATTTACCACAATGGTTCCGTTAACCACATCTTTTTCAGGTGTAATGGTAATACGATTTGGGTTATCCACGTTTATTTCAATGCGCACAGTATTACCATCGGCATCTTTCAGTTCAGCGGTTACTTCTAATGTTTCTAGCCGGTGTGTAATGGTCTTTTTCTCCCGTGCCTTGATTTTTAAACGTGATTGCTTGTATTCTACATCGATGATTTCTTTTTCTTTAAAGCGTTTATCAAGCGGAATTTTAAATTTTTTGTGAACCCGATCAACATATTTTACCGAAGTAAATACTCGATTGAAATTCATTCCGATCGATACCATACGTTGATTGCTGTTTTGAATCTGGTTTCCTACGTTTGGTACGTTAGGACCTAACCTGGGTGATATTTTCCAATTGTATCGGCCGGAATAGGATAAAGAGGCGGATATCCATTTAAATCCGGGAATTTTGTTGATAGGAGCATTATAGTTAATCTGGAAGTTGTGATTGTAATCAGTGATCTCACCTAGATTCCTTAAACTGAGCAAAATCGTATCCCGAAGTTGTTCATAATCCGACATGTCCCGATCCAATCGACCTTCCACTTCGTTTACTCTTGCGAGAACATTGCTTTGAAAATCGAACTTTAAATTGCGTGCAAGGTTGTAGCTGATTTGATAATTTCTAGTCCAACGAAAATCTTTATCGTAAGTGGGATTAAAAATTTGATTCGGGTTGTTCAGGTTTCGCCGCTGTAACTCATTATATCGACGATTTATTTGAGTGTTAAATGCTACTTGCGATGGAGCTATGGAGAAGTTAATCTCCTTTATCAGTACAAGAGCCGGATGTGAAAGAATTTTAACCGATTTGAACGGCTCGTAAACTTTGGGGTTGTTGTTATATACATATCCAAGGGTGGCAGTGTGGGTCAGTTGGTTGTTGTACTCTATGTTGGGATTTTCGATATGAGTTTCATTGTAGGAATAACCCGCGGTCCAGTGTGCAATCTCCCAAAAACGATTTTTCGATGAGGGTTTGCCAATCTTGATATTGGTAAAATTCCAGCTTTTTCGGCGGCTGTAATCGCGTGAAATTTTTTGCAGGAATTCTTTTTGTTCCGGGCTTAAATTTGGATTGTCCAACGATACTTTGAGTAAAATATCCTGGTCGAGAGGGTTGTATTGTGGGGTAATGAATGTTTCTCCGTATCCGAAATAGAATGGAAGGCGTATGTTTGCTTTGGCTGGAAAGAATTTTCCAAGTTCAATAGAGGTTGACAAATCGTATTGGGAGATGTTTTCCATTTGTCGGTTTTGCATTCTGTCACCAAGTTCTCCAAACCCTGCTTTGGAAGTACTCCCCGATATTGAGAAGTTGGCAAAGTCTGCTAACTGAGTTGAGAGCCGTCCGGTGGCAGCCCATCCGCCATTGTCAATAAAATCGGTAAGAGCCAGTTCGTTTACCCAAATTTCGACCGATTTGGGTTGACCGTCGTTTCGAGGATTGCGAACCCCAATCATGATTGCCTGTGCATCGGCAAGATTGGGATTTCCCTTCACTTTAATACGGTTTTTCCCGTTTTGGATTACAAATTCACTTTGGAGATTAATGGTGCTTCCGGCTTCGAGCATGGCTTGGTTTCGTTTGTTCTTCACATTACGCAAGGCTTCGAGATCAACTTCAACATTGTTGTAAGTTGGCCATACTTGAGTTCGTCCCCATGTGTTATCAGGATATCGTCCGGGTTGGGTTATCTGTACCGGCACCTCGTATTCATAGTAGTTTTCTCGAAAATCGGTTCCGATTCGCACAAAGACGGTTATTTCGTTATCGCTTACAGGATCTTCCGGAACGGCAGATTCAGCATGGACAAACATTTTTAGTTTTCCATAGCGTCGCATATCGATTTGGATATTTTTGAATACCGATCTTGCGAAACCATCGGGGAGGCCAATAGCACGCAACACTAGCGATTGCTCATTGCGTTGTGCAGCTTGTGTTCCGGCTTGATCAATTTCTCGGTCAACTCCAGGCGGAAGCAAGTAGTTTACCGGAGTTTTAGACGAGTTTCGTTCAATGTTGACGGTTGATATTTCAAACGTCATTTGATCGAGGTTGATGTTGGGGTTTAGGCTTTCTGAGTTTTCCTCAAGAACATATTCATAGCGTCGCCAATCGCTGCGAACCAAATCTAAACGCGCAAATCGAAGAGTAACCGGTTGATCAAATCCGGTTAAAAACATGCGCATGAATCGAATGGAGCGAAAGTCGCTGATTTCACCAATTTTGTTATCGGGTTTACGAACCGGTATTTTGAATTGATACCATTTCACCCGTTTCGTGTTTCCATTAGGCATTTTCTTGTTGATCACAACTTCATCAACAATGTGCTTTTTAAAGATTTCAAAGTTATTTTTTGAAAGGTCGATTTTGTATTGGAAATAGTTTTCCGATTGGTTTAAGGTGTAATCGTTGTTGATATCTTCGTTGTCGGGTCGCGAAGTTGATTGCTCAGTATAGAGGTTATTGTTATTTACCGGAGAGTTGTTTTCCGTTCCTGAGAAATATTTATATCGTTCAATCACATTGTCCGCGGCAAGAGGATCTTGATCGACAGCCTGACCTCTGAAATATCGAAAATTGTCGCCCGATGGGTCGGAAAAGATTTTATCTTTCACAAATTGCGGAACTAATGGATTGTTGTACCAGGGATGAGTTAGGAGGAAAAATTGCCGTTCGTCTTCGTTATTTAGACCATCGAGCCCAACATCTTGAAATTGCCTCGCATTGGGGTCGTTGTCGAAAGCCGGTGATATTGCTTGTCGTGTTGGCACGCGCCCCCAAGCTGTTTGCGTTACATTTACCAATTCGGCGGTGCGTGGAAGGCCTTGTTCAAAGCTTTTGCGACCGTCTTTCAAAATATCTTCGCTTATATCTCCAAGATTAATATAAAGTGCCGGATTTTGTGCGTTTCGAATGGTTCCGGTTTCTTCGTCTTCGGCATAAGGATCCATAAGCCAAAACTCCACATATTCGATGTTCATCATTTCAAAATCCGATGACGATAAAGCTCTCTGGACACCAGCCCAGTTGCTTTCCGGATTGGTCAGATTTCCGTTTTCGTCAAGTCGCTCGTATGCGTAGTTATATGCTCCTCGGATATTTGGATAGTAGGTGAGGTCAAAGGTTACTAGGTTGTTATAAAGGCTATACTGGTTATCAACGTTTGGAAAGAGTTCGTTCTCACGAAATTGACAGGTGAATAGGCTTGAAATGGCATTTTTACTAACCGGAGAACCGGAATTATAAAAGCTTGGATCAATGTTATACCATGATAGGTGGGCAACGCGGCTTCGGTAGCTCAAATCGTTGGGAGCAACCAGACTTTCATTAAAAAATCGGGGTGTTGAAGCCAACTTCCATTCAAAATATTGGTTGATAGATATGTTGGAGGTGGCTCCCTCAAAGTCGTCAATAAAAGCCTTTCCCGCTTTATCGATGATGTTGTTATGTCCTGGAATTAAATGCGCAAACTCACCCTCGAGAGTTATCGATGAAGCGGTTTTGGTACTGAGCAGAGGAATCTTATCGACCAACTTGGTCAAAAAGGGCACTTCGTTTTTATAGCTGGCGTTCAATCCCCAAATGGTATTGTTGATAGGTTCATTGCCAATATTTACCTTCTTGGTAAAAGGATTTTCTCTTAAATTGAGGATTGTTGCTCCCATGTTGAATTTACTACCGAAATCGTAGGTTATATGAGCTCCCAACATGGTTTTATTTTGAATGGAAAATAAATTTTGCGATTCCAAATCAATTTTTACCGGGGTGCCGCTTTCTAAAACCGATTGGTTAATAATTGTGAGTCGCCCCATCATATAATCAACCGTGTAATCGACGTTTTCTTGCAGAAGGCGTCCACCATGGGTAACTTTTACCGATCCACGGGGAATATTCATGGCATTGAGCATTATTTCCGCCCCTCCGCCCGATTTGTATTCTCCAATCAGATAAAATTTGTTCTTTTCGGTAATCTGTCTCGCAATGGTTTTAGTTGAATCGTATAATTCAAGAAAGACAAACTTTTCTGCTGCCGCCAGATCGGCTTGTGATGTTCCGAATTGTTTCTGAAGATGACGTCCGAATGGCTCCAGAACCGGGAAATAAATTAATCCCCGCTGTGGGTCGATGGTAATTCCTTCAACAAAGTCGAATACTCCGTCGCCATTTTCGGTATGCTCATTCTGACTGTTCAAACGATCGAGGTTCATCAAGCGAAGTAGTTGAACTCCATCTACATTGGGATAACCTTGGGCCCTTAGTGAAAAAACTTCTCTTCCTGTTACAACATCGTTATAGGCTAGGTCTAATACAAAACCTTCGCGATTGATTTGCATTCCGCCCAAACGATAAACATTCTTCATCATGAGTGCCCAGTTTTTGTATCGTGGACTGAAATTGGTCCCTTTTAGGAGTTTGACAATCAAAACATTGGGGGCTTCAAGATCGTTCGAAAGCTCTCCTACGGTATAGGTTTCGTTTCCGAAAGTGTATTTGTAGGCCACTGCTAAAACTTCGTCACTTCGGATCTGGGTGTTCAATGAAATGTACCCAAGAGTGGCATCGATCCGATACTCTGATGTTGATAGTTTACGAGCATTTTCGATAATTTCGTAATCGCGCCCGATTTGAAATCCCTGACTTTCCAGTGATGAGAGGGTGTTTGCCAGCAACGAAACATCGCGAATTCCGGGTAATCCTATTACTGTTTGGTATAGAGAGTTAGCTTGATTGGTAGGTTGAGCAAACTGCCCCGTATTTATCAATGGGTTTTGAAGATTTTGAGGATTGTTTTCGGCTAAGTCTAAAAATGCCACAATATTTCTTGTGTTGTCTGTTGATGCTTGCCTATTGAGCACCCAAATTTCAATGTTTTGAATAGTGATACCTGATTGTACTAAAGGAAATGCTCTGAGCGTATTTTCATAATTATTTCTGAAAGAATGGTTAAGGAAAAAGTGACGGTTTTCATCGTATTCGTCGGCTTTTATCTTGAATTTGGTTTTTTGAGAACCTCGCTCCACTTGAATGGATTTGGTTTCGCTTTTTTGTTGCGAAAAGACGGTTGTTAGGTTAAGTTTTCCGAATTTAAGCTCGGTTAAAATCCCAAAGAGGCTTTGATTGCCTCGAATAAGAGAACTGGTCAAGGGTAGCGATACGTTTCCGGCTTCAATTCGCTGAATAATATCGTCTTCATCTCCTTTGAAACGAATGTTGGTTTTATTCTCAAAATCGAAGGCTGCTTCAGTATCGTATTTTATTTCCAGCTCAAGGTTTTCGCCTACTTTCCCGTTTACGTTGATTTGAATACGTTCGTCGAAATCGAACGTTACGTTGCGTCGCATGGTGAGGGGTAGGGCAAAATTGTCGGTTTGGCTGTATTGTACCGCAAACGTTAAGGTGGCTTGTCCGCGAACTTTAATATCTATGGTGTTTGATCCAAAGATGGTTTCAAAAAGCTTTCCGCCAATATAAAGTTTAGGAATTATTCCGCTTTGGTGTTGAAAACTCTCACTGCGTGCTCTTTTATACCAATATTCTTGTAGGGATTTGTTATAATCGTATTCCAGATAATCTTTCAGCGACATTCTCACCGGTGGACGATAATCAACTTTTCCTTTGATGGTTCTCCGAATAAGATAATCGCCTGTTAGTGGATCATAAATGACATCTTCTTGAATAAAATCGTCAATGGGGAAAGACAGTGGAGAAATAACTTTTGTTGTATCAAATAATAGTCCACTATCATCCTCAAACGGATATGCAAGTCTTTTTGCAGTGCCTTCAGGAGTTTCTTGTGCCCAAACGGTTAGATTTGTCCATAAAAGAACAAACAAAAATATTTTCCCCTCGATTCCTCCTAATGATTTAAAGTATCTTAAGTGCATTTTTAATCAATTCCTCCACAGTAATTTTCGGTCGTTCTTTGATTAAATCGGCAACGACTTTCTCAACCGACTTTTTAGGAAATCCCAGCATGACAAGAGCAGATAACGCTTCTTGCTGAATTGTATTGTTTGGTGTAACAAAAAAATGGTCGCTGACGGTTTCGGTTGAAATTTTGTCTTTCAGCTCAACAATAATTCTTTGAGCAGTTTTGAGTCCTATGCCTTTAACATTTTTTAGTGAGGTAATATCGCCGCCCGAGATTGCTGCAACAAGTTCCGTGGGACTCATCGATGAAAGAATCATGCGTGCAGTGTTAGCTCCGATGCCGGAAACAGAAATGAGTTGTCGAAACAAAGTTCGTTCTTCCGTTGTGAGAAAACCGTACAGGAGATGGGCATCTTCACGGATAATCGTTTGAATGAATATTTTCATTTCTTTTACCGATGGAGCCTGGTTTTGCAAACCGGTAAATGTATTCAACGAAATGTGAATAAAATAACCGATTCCTCTACACTCCAGCACAACATAGGTGGGATTTAATTCCACGACTTCTCCCTTGATATAGTCAAACATGTTGCAGCATAAAATTAAGCGACAAAGTTACACTTTTACCATTAACGTTTAAAACCTTCAAAAATTATTTTGCTATTATCTTCGGAGGTAATTTACAAGTCTATCGATGTTGTTACCCCTAAATTAGGTGAAAAATTGTGTACTTTTGTAAAGAGAATAAAAAGCAAATAAATGGATATTCAACAAATTCGAGATTATTTCCCCATTCTTAAACAACAAGTTAACGGGAAACCTTTGGTTTATTTCGATAATGCAGCCACTACACAAAAACCTAAAGTGGTAATAGATACAATTAATGAGTATCATTCTCTGTGGAATTCAAATGTTCATCGTGGAGTGCATTTCTTGAGTAATTACTGTACTGAGGCAGCCGAGAGAGCACGTCAAAAAGTTGCAAATTTTATCAATGCAGCTCACGAACACGAAATAATTTTCACCCAAGGAACCACCGATTCAATCAATCTGGTTGCCGAAACTTTTGGCAGAGAATTCATTTCACCAGGCGATGAGATTTTAGTTTCGCAAACCGAACATCACAGCAATTTTGTCCCATGGCAACAAATAGCTCTTCGCAAAAATGCCACTCTTGTTGTTTTCGGTTGCAACGAACAGGGAGAATGGGATTTGAACGATTTCCAAAAGAAAATCAATGGAAAAACTAAAATTGTGGCCTTGGGACATGTAAGCAATGCACTTGGGGTTGTTAATCCCATTGAAAAAGCGATTGCTATTGCTCACAACCACAATATTCCGGTTTTGGTTGATGGTGCTCAGGCTGTTCAACACATCCCTGTAGATGTTCAAAAATTAGATGTTGATTTTTATGCTTTCTCAGGGCATAAAATTTATGGCCCCACCGGAATCGGAGTCCTTTACGGAAAGGAAAAATGGCTCGACAAGCTGCCACCGTATCGATTTGGAGGAGAAATGATTACAAAAGTTACAAACCAACACACCGAATTTAATACTTTACCTTATAAATTTGAAGCCGGGACGCCAAACTACATAGGACAGATTGGGCTTGGTGCTGCTTTAGAATTTATATCACAAGTTGGGCTTTCAAGTGTGTCGCACCATGAGGAAGATTTGCTTCGTTATGCTGAGGAAAAGCTTTTGCAAATCGATTCGATTACTATTTATGGGAAGTCGAAAAATAAAGCAGGTGTAGTTTCATTTTTGGTCAACGGAGTTCATCCCTACGACATCGGTGTTCTACTCGATAAAACGGGAATTGCCGTGCGAACCGGAAACCACTGTGCACAACCGTTAATGCTTCGATTGGGAATTGTGGGCACGGTTAGAGCTTCGTTTGCAGTTTATAACACAAAAGATGAAATCGACTATTTTGTAGCGATGTTGAAAAAAATTATTCCGATGTTTCTTTAGCGGACAGCCCGCCGGAGATTATTCTTCTCCCCGGCTGTAGGCTTCCAGATATTGATATCGAGGAGTCAATTCTCCATTTTTCAGAATAGTGGCTCGCTGAATCACATCATAACGATCGTCGAGAAAGTGCGGAATAACTTTGTCGATAAACATTCGGCCAAAATCTTTTGACGAATCACGGGGCAATTCACAAGGTAAATTATCAATTGACATTACAGTCACAACATCGTCCGAGCCGAAAGGTTTGTCTTCCTTTCCGGTAAATTTGTTATACCCAAAAAACGGATCAGCTATTGTAGAAGCTTTCAATGTACTGGGTAGCGGTCCATCGATATCGCAACTTATGTCGGCTATGACTTTAATGCGAAAATCGGGGGCTTTGTAGTCGTCCGGTGTTAAAAAACGGGGTGATCGGTTATCCCAGAAATGACAAGTAACCAACATATCGGTAACCTTGGCAAATCTTGTAAAGTTATTCTCATGTTGTTCCGGATGTTTTACAAAAAAATCGAAATCAAACATACTTCCATCAGAACGCTTCACATAATCTTTGGGCCCGATTTGACAAAGTACAGGTTCGTTAAATTCCTGAGTTAAAAATTCATTGACCGAGACTTTACGTATCTTCAATTGATCGAAAGTTTGTAATGCACCGCTTGCAACCCGACCTTCTCCTGTAATCAGAATTTTTATTGGGGGTAATTGAATGTTACGCAAAACAGAATACATTTCGGCCATATCGTGAAATTCGTGTGCAGGTTTGATGTCGAATTTCCCTGAACGAAGACCTTCAGCCCTAATGCCATTGAAAGCCCCAACCACCCCGGCCCAATGTCCGAAAGCAATAATTCTTTGACCTTCAGGGTGGGTGAGATATTCATAATCTATTAACGTAATTTTCTTTCTCATCATCTCCTGAAGCATAGCCCTGTTGTGGGCTTGTTTTTTGGCCACATGGGCAAAAAATACATAGGTTTTACCTTCAAGAAACGTCTTTTTATCAACCTCTTTAACTCCTATCAAAATATCGCATTGCGATAAATCTTCGCTCATATTGGCACCGGCTGCCCGATATTCGTCATCGCTATAGCAACGAATGGTGCTGGGTTGTACTAAAAAATCGAGGTTGGAATATAATTTAAGAGCTTCGCTGATTTGCTCAGGTATGATAGGAACTCTTTTGTCGGGTGGATTTTTTGTTTCCTTCAAAATTCCAAAAATTAGCTTTTTGCCCATAAATAGCATTTTTTTAAGTTTGGTTGCGAAGATACATAAACCGAGTTTAATAGCCAAAAATGAAATTAATTCATCGGTTTTCCATAAAAAGATTATCTTTGACTCTCGAACCATAAATTATCGCACGATGAGTACTCTAAACAAAATTCTTGAGTTTCTCTCTAACGTTTTCCTCACCACACTGGGACAACTGTTATGGCTTCTCGGGTTCATATTTATTTTTGGATTGATATTATATCTTTTCGCCAGATTCACTCGGAGAAGTTATGTTAAATCAGCAGGTTATAAAATGGATATTATTTTTACCGGCTGGATTGGAACTCCCGTGCACGAATTAGGCCACGCCATTTTTTGTATTCTCTTTCGACATAAAATTGTTGAAATGAAACTCTACAATCCCAATCCGGACGATGGAACTTTGGGTTATATTAAGCATCAATACAATTCAAAAAGTACATTTCAAAAGATTGGGAATTTTTTTATCGGAATTGGACCAATTCTATTTGGAGCTTTAGTGCTTTACGCAGCCTTGTACTATCTGATGCCGGGATTACAATCGATTTTCAACACTCTTGAAAAGCAAAGTGTTTATATGGCAAGTGGCTTGCACAAAGGTAGTTTTATGGCTATTTTTGAAAGCATGAAGTTTTCAGCTTCGTACCTTTTCAATTCCATTTTCAGTTCTACCCACCTCACCAATTGGAAATTTTGGGTATTTCTTTATTTGTCGTTTTGTATTGCTTCACACATGGAATTAAGCCCTCCCGACATTGTTGGAGCCAAAGGTGGATTGGTTACGCTAATTTTGGTTCTGTTGTTTTATAATCTCTTATTATTACTCGTAGAAGCATTTGGTTTGCATCTCTACTTGGGAAATTTTTGGCAATATATCAAAATTACCACCTTTGCTCCGCAAATCAATGCTTTTCTTGGTGTTTTGGGAGCGTTGTTTTCCTATGCTGTGGTTATTTCTGCTCTTAATTTTTTTATTTCCTACATAGTGCTGACCATTTATAATTTGATAACAGGAAAAGGTTTCATAAATCCAATTTGGTAAAGTATTATAGATATGGAAATTAACATTCCTTTAGGAACAACATTTCGTTCAGAACAAAAAGTTGAAGAAAAACACACTGCTTCCGAGTATGGATCAGGATTAGCCAAGGTGTTTTCAACTCCGGCTTTGGTTGCGCTCATGGAAAATGCAGCATATCGGAATCTCGAACCCTTCCTTCCCGAAGGATTCTCCAGTGTCGGTACAGAGATTTGTGTAAAACATCAAAAAGCTACACTTCCCGGCGATACTGTTTATGCCATAAGCAAAATTGTGGAAGTTGACCGCAGAAGAATTGAATTTGAAATAGAAGCATACGATTCCAAAGGGCTCATAGGGCAAGGGAAACACCAGCGTTTTATTATCGAGACCCAAAAGTTCATGGCAAAGTTGGCAGAACAGTAAAAAATCACCATATTTGCACCTCACAAATTCGCAGAATATGGTGAAAAATTTTGTTGAAGAGCTTCGCTGGCGAGGGATGATTCATGATATAATGCCCGGCACCGAAGAAATGTTACAAAAAGAGCAAGTTGCCGGTTATGTCGGAATCGATCCCACGGCCGATTCTCTGCATATCGGACATTTAGTATCGTTAATGATGCTCCGCCATTTTCAGGAATCCGGACACAAACCCATTCTTCTCATTGGTGGAGCCACAGGGATGATCGGCGATCCCAGCGGTAAAAGCCAGGAACGAAATCTACTCGATATTGAAACATTACGTCACAATCAAGAATCCATACGACAACAAGCCACACGCTTCCTTCGGTTTGACAATTCTCCTACCAGTGCTGTAGTGGTTAATAACTACGATTGGATGTCGAAATATTCATTTCTTGATTTCATTCGCGACATTGGCAAACACATCACCGTAAATTACATGATGTCAAAAGATAGTGTAAAGAAACGCCTTAGCGGAGAAGAAAAAGAAGGAATGTCTTTTACCGAGTTTTCCTACCAATTGGTACAAGGGACAGATTATCTCGAACTTTATAAAACTTACAATTGCAAGTTGCAAATGGGAGGAAGCGACCAGTGGGGAAATATCACCACCGGTACCGAGTTAATTCGTCGCAAAATCGGTGGGGAGGCTTTTGCCATTACTTGCCCCTTGATCACCAAATCCGATGGGGGAAAATTTGGAAAAACCGAGAAAGGAAACGTATGGCTCGACCCTCGTTACACTTCACAATACCAATTCTACCAATTTTGGCTCAATGTTTCCGATCAGGATGCTGAAAAATACATTAAAATTTTCACCTTGTTACCCAAAGAAACCATCGATAATTTGATTTCGGAACATTATAAAGAACCTCATTTAAGAATTCTACAACGCCGCCTTGCGGAAGAAGTCACTGTAATGGTTCATGGTCGCGATGAATATAACAAAGCTGTTCAGGCATCCGAAATCCTGTTCGGGAAGGGAACTTTTGAAATGCTTCAGCAAATCGATGAGAAAACATTACTTTCGGTTTTCGATGGAGTTCCAACCTTTGTTGTTAATCATCAACAATTTAACCAAGGAATGTCGCTCATCAAACTACTCACCGAAGAAACCCAGGTGTTTGAATCTAAAAGTGAATTTCGTAGAACCATTCAGGGAGGCGGACTAAGCATAAACAAACAAAAAACCGCCGATCCTGAAATGATTTTGAAACAGGAGCATCTCATTAACCATAAATATTTGTTGGTTCAAAAAGGGAAAAAGAGCTATTCGCTCATTATTGTCCAATAATCGATGTCGATTGAAATATTTATCAAACGGCTGAGCCAAAGTTTACAACGACAACTTCCCGGCGAGAACGCGCACAGAAAGTTCTTACCCAAAGAGCGTTCTCTAATAAAGAATGTTGAAGAAACAACTAAAGGAGCCGTTTTGATTGTAATCAACTTTAAGGATAATGAACCTTATATTACCTTTATCCAGCGCTCTCAATACGACGGACATCACAGCGGACAAATTGCTTTTCCCGGTGGGAAGTTTGATCCGTCGCTTGATTTGGATCTAATGGATACCGCTCTTCGTGAAACCTACGAAGAAATTGGGCTCAGGATTGAAAAAAATCAAATTCTTGGAGGTCTGACTCCTCTCTTTATTCCGGTAAGTAAGATTATGGTATTTCCTTTTGTGGCCATTGCTTCTTCGGTTAGAGAAATTGCTCCTGATTATCGCGAAGTTGCAGATGTTTTTTCCATTCCAATTTCTGCCTTCAACGAAGGTAAAATCAAACTTGGTACTTTTGGCCGAGATAGCAACATGGTTGAGGCACCATACTGGGATGTTGATGACCACAAAATATGGGGTGCAACAGCAATGATTTTAAACGAATTCCTCGAAATTTTGTCTTAGGCTATGATTTATTTTTAAGAGTCTGATTGAGCGACTCAATAAAATATTGAAGTTTATTTTGCAACTCTTTTATTTCATCAACCTTTTGATCAATTGATCGACTCACCATGTCGATATGTTTTCGTAATTCCGCAATCTGTAAGTCAATTATACTTAGTTTTGGGGCTGCGGGTTCGTGTTTAACCTCTTCAATTTTTTCCTGGATAAAAAGCAGGAAGTCGTATAGGTAATTGGTGACATCGGCTTTGAGCTCTAGCTCACCTTCGTATTTTTGCTGAATAAATTTTATATCAAAATAAACATCTTGTTCATTAACAGATGAAATGATATCGTTAAAATATCCAAGATATTGACGGAAAGGTTTTTGCAGCGATTCGGGCATATTGAAAATCTGCATAACAACTTTTGATGCATCCAGTTTTTTCTTTTCTGCCGTCAGATAGTGCATTGTGGCATACAAACCTCGCTTTATGACTTTTACCGGAGGGAATTCAAATGGATTTTCCTCAAGATATAATTCTCGCAAGTTCAACAAATAGATAAATTCCAAAGGTAATCTTTTCAGCAGACCATAGCTAGCATCGAGGGTTTTGAGTTCCGTGAGGAAACCGATGGTAGGAGGCAAATCCGTAAATCGATTGTGACTGATATCTAGTAAAACAAGGTTTTTTAAATTTCCGATTTCCGGTGGAATTTGCCTTATTTCATTTTTTAATAAGAGAAGCGATTTGAGGTTTGTAAGTTTCCCGATTTCGGGTGGGATTCTTTCTATGTAATTGTAGCTAAGATCAAGGTGTTCAAGATCAATTAATTCTCCTACTTCGTTTGGGATTTCTCGAATTTCACGATTGGAAAGGTCAAGCCGAGTTAGACGATTGGCTTTGGCATGTATAAAGAACTCGAGTATTTCCTCTTTTTCCATGGAATGATCGTTCAATTACAAAAGTAAATTATTTGGTTTTCATTTCCAAAATTTTCGTACCGAAGTTACTCTTTATTTACCATCGATAGGAAAATAATAGCACATCCCGGGCCGTTATTATCGAACTTGACAGTAATGTAATAGTTCCCGGTTTTATTGCATGTGAACGAGAATCCTTTCAAAATTCGCTGATCGCTAGTAACATTTCCCGTGAAATATTTAAAATCATCGTAAAGCTTAATAATTGCTTTACCCGGTAAACTTGCATCGTTTACTGCTGAAATCAGATAGGTTGTTCCTTTGGTGAGTTGCACGGCAAATTGCGCACTGGTTGCATTTGGATTGTGCTTCGATGATTTTATCCGAAAATGCTGCAAATAGGTATGTTTACCCAATTCAATCTTGGATTGTTCAAACAAGGTTTGATCGCATTGGGCAAAAGTGCTCCCGCTTGATGCTAAAATAGTTATAAAAACCAAAAATCTTAGTAATCTTGGCATGATTTAGGCTATTCTCGATATGCTTACCAAAAATAGTAATTTTTTTTTGAAAGGAGAATTTCCTACAAAAAATATCAATCTAATTTTAGTTGAGTTATTCTGTTTATTGTTTGTTGGAGCCAAGTTGTTTAATCCTTTCCACTTCTTCAGCCGGAATGGTTTCTGTAATCTCGAACAGTTTTCTTACGAAAGTGATTTGAGCCACGGATTCTAATACTTCTATCCGATCGAGAGCTTCCCCAAGGGACGTTCCTAGGGCAACAACACCGTGATGTTGTAAAAAGATAACATTGTGGAATTGTGCTTCGTGTGCCACATGGTTCGCAAGTTTATCGCTTCCCATAGGCTGATAAGAGGTAAAGCCAATATTTCCAAGGATTAGAATGGCTTCGGAGTTGATATCTGTGGATAGTAAATTCGGTTGGGCGGAAAACGCTGAGGACAGGGGAGGGTGTGCATGCACAATCGCTTTGATATCCGGACGTGTTTGATAGATTGATAAATGCATAAATGTCTCCATGCTGGGTTTTAATCTCGGGGTAAGGTTCTTGCCCTTTAGATCTACAATGGCAACGTTGCATAGACCAATAGTAGCTTTATCGATCTGAGAAGCGGTGATAAAAACTAAGTTTCCTCTCCGAATGCTGATATTTCCGCCACTAGGGGTTGTCAAACCTCGATTATAAAGTCGTTTCATTGCATGGGCAACTTGCCGTCGGGTGTGAATGTGACGGAAATGGAACATAGATTAAAACATTGCTTTAATTGCTTCCGGATTGGCCGGAAATATTCCTTTATCGGTGATAAAACCGCTGATCAAATGAGCAGGAGTAACATCAAAGGCTGGATTGTGGGCTTTGCTCCCGGGCGATGATATTTGTATTTGGTGGATTTCTCCGTTTTTGTCTTGTCCGCAGATATGAGTTATTTCTGCATAGTTGCGCTCCTCAATTCTGATTTGCGTTCCGTTGGGTGTTTTGAGATCAAAGGTTGACGATGGAGCTGCTACATAAAATGGGATATTGAAATAGTTGGCTGAAATGGCTTTTTCGAGTGTCCCGATTTTGTTGGCAGTGTCGCCGTTGGCGGCTATACGATCGGCTCCTACAATTACCATATCCACTTTTTTTTGTGCCATCAGAAATGCTCCGGCATTGTCGGGTATAATGGTGTGATCAATATTTTCCTGGAATAGTTCCCACGCTGTGAGTCGGGCTCCCTGATTTCGAGGACGGGTTTCGTCAACCCAAACATGAAACTTTTTCCCCTGACGTTTGGCTTTGTAAATAGGTGCTAGTGCACTGCCCCAGTCCACGAAACCTAACCAACCGGCATTGCAATGTGTTTCAATGTTCATTCCGTCGCGAATTAATTGTGAGCCATATTCGCCTATTTTTTCTCCTTGAAAGGCATTTTCTTGAGCTAACAGAATCGATTCAAACTCCGCTTCTTTGGAAGATTCTAATGCTTTTTGATACACTCGTTCGAGGTTGTAAAACAGGTTGTAAGCTGTTGGCCGTGTTGATGCGATGGTCTCTTTGGCTAGCTTTAGTTGATCTAAGTATTTTTGACCGGAGGATTGTTGTGCTGCTAGTGCCATGGCGTATCCGGCTGCGGTTCCTATGGCTCCCGCTCCACGTACGGTCATGTTTACTATTGCTTCACAAACTTGTTGGTAATCAGAGAAACTCACGATCTTAAAAGAAAAGGGTAAAGCGTTCTGATCAATCATAAACACTTTACCACTTTCCATCCATACGGTTTGATAGTGTTTCCCGTAAACTATCATTAGGTCTGGAGATTCACAGTTTTTCGTAAAAAATAGACAATCGTTGCTGAATTTTAGTCTATGTGACGATTGATAATAATGTATAAAATCAGACCGGTAACAATTAAAACAGCTCCAATAATCAAGTTTGTGTTGCCGGTTACTGTTCCCATGGAAGTATATGCAACGATTCCTACTCCCAAAAATAAAATGATCAAACCAAGGTTCTTCAAAAAGAGCTTCATAGTGTTTATGTTAAATGGTTAATCTTTGAAAATCAATATTTTATAAAAAAATAGTTATTAAAGTTTCAATCGGCTAAAGATATAAAAGTTCTAGGTTTGTTGGAAGTTATTTTATTAATTTTTTGATACGTTCAATTTGCTTTTGTTTGTTCACTTCACGTAAACGATTGGCTGTTTCGGTAAAATATTGATGATTCGATATGAATTTAACCTGAATTTTATTCCATTCGTTGATGTCGTTGATTTTATTTTGAGCTTTCAGTTCTTCGAACAAAGTGTTTGACACCGGAATGAAGTCGGAGCGTCCGAGATAATCAAGGTCGGCATCACACATGATTTTTTCTAGCAGATTTTTAGGATTAGGGGGCAATTTGGTTGCCATTATAAGTTCGCAAATTGTATCGATTTGTTCAGGAGTGTATTTATATTGTGGGAGAATTTCGCGGGCTATTTGCGTTCCCAGAAATTCATGATTGTCGTAGCCAACGGTGTGTCCGGCATCGTGAAAAAGGGCCGCTGTTTTTAGTAAAAGCAAATCGTTGTCATTTACACCTTCACCAATTCCAATCAATTCTACCTGAGAAATAACATCAATGGTGTGTTTAAAATTGTGGTAGTATAGATATGGCGGTAATTCTTTTTCTAATTTGTCGAGGATAATTTCCTGTAAATCACTAAATTGTCTCAAAAGATATTTAATGGTAAAATTTTGGTTTGGAAAAATTCCATCGGGGTCTGCAGCAAACTCTTTTTTTAATCCGAGAACTTTGTACATTTCAATATTTCCGGTGTATTTAACGGGCATAATTCCAATGTATTCGCACTCAAAATATTCACGAACTAACTCATAGGTAGTAACGGAGATGTTGATATCGCCTTTTTGGCTGGCAGCTTGCATTCGGCTTGCGATATTCACGGTATCGCCTTTAATATTGTAAGAGACCTTTTTTTTGCCCATGGTGGTTGCAATGACGGGTCCAGTGTGCATTCCCATTCTGATTTCCCAGATTGTAGAACCGTTTTGTCGACGTTTCTTTTCGGTTTCAAACAATTGAAAACGCATTTCAAGAGCAGCCAGTACTACATCAATAGGGTTGGTTATGTTTTTCACCGGGACGCCTCCGGCGCACATGTAAGTGTCGCCTATGGTTTTGATGCGTTCGATTTTATACTTGTGAGCTATTTGATCAAATTCAAAAAATATTGAATCGAGTTCATCAATGATTTCATGGGAGTTGTTTTCTTGATGGATCTTGCTAAATCCCTGGATATCTACAAACAGAACCGTAGCCATTTTGAATCGCAGAAGGGGGGTAATTTCAATTCCTTCGGCTTCTCCTGCCCCTTTTTGCTTCAAATGCTCTATTTTAGAATTTAATCGATCGTTCTCTTCCTGGAGTTTGTTGTATTCTTCCTGAAGTTTTTTCAGCTGTTGGGAAAGTTCTTTGTTTTCAACCATCAACTTGGCCAGGCGTTGAACCAGATTACTGTTTTGATTTTCAGCCGACATTGTAAGGTTTTTTTTATTAAACGAAAGATTTTTTGAATTAGTTTAGATCTTTCTGCAAAAAATTATTTTCTCGGTGGGTAATAGAGCGTAGAGTTGTGTTTTTTCATGTCCGATTTTTTGTGCGTAATCTATCACATCCACATGAAAACCTGCGGTTTGCAGGCGTTCTATGTAATCATAACCATAATAACGAACATGGTCGCGTTGTCCAAAAAGGCGTTCTCTCTCTTTGGGAGAGGTGATTGTTGGATCTTCTATGGTTTTTTGATCCCAATGTATTGGAACCTGGAAAATTGCCCAGCCTCCCGGTTTCAGGATTCGGTAAAACTCTTTCATGGCTTGAATATCGTTGTCGATGTGCTCAAATACGTGATTGCACATAGCTGCATCGAACGTTTCGTTTTCAAATGGCATATTTCGGATATCGAGTTTTATATCTGCCCACGGTGAATTTAAATCGCCGGTCAAATATTCGATATGTTTGAGTTTTTTAAATGGTTTTAAGAAACAATATTCAGGAGCAATATGTAGGAATTTAATGGGTTGAGTAAAAAAATTGGTTTCGGTTTGCAGAAAAAGCCAAATGACTCGATGACGCTCAAGGCTTCCGCTGGATGGAGCTAAGGCGTTTTTCCGACTTTCGTTACGGCCGTAGGGTAACAATTTTCGGTATCGTGTTCCGTCGATAGGGTCAATAAATCGATTGCCACGATAAAAAAAGGATAGAATCCACAATAGTTTTAACGCAAAGAGTTGCATCCAGTGGCGAGGGATATAACGTGTGACAATTTGAATCAGACAACGCATGTTCAGAATGTTTGTAGGTTATTCGTGTCGATAAAAACACTCTAGTGTTTGCTGTTGCAATCCATTGATAAAATCGGAAGTTTTCATCCGTTTTTTACCGGATTGTTGCAACTCGCCGATGCAATACCAGCCATTGAGTGTAGCTACTTTAATACTATTTTTGTCCATGATTATCGACCCCGGAACTTGGAATGGCTGATTATTTTCCGGCGTTCCATCATAGATTTTTATCATTGTTGGTTTTTCTCCTATGGTAGCGTAGGTGTAGGCTCCGGGATAGGGGCTCAACCCACGGATGAAATTGTGAATAATTTCTACGCTTTGGTTCCAGTCAATCTGACAAAATTCTTTGGTGATTTTAGGCGCGCTGCGAAGAACTTCGTTTTCGAGCTGAGCTTGGGGGATTGTATGGTAGTTCCCTTCTGCTATGGAAATTACAGTTTCGAGTAGGGCCTGGGCTCCGATATGCATCAGCTTGTCGTGCAGCGTCCCGGCATTATCGAAGGGTTCAATGGGAACTTCTACACGGCGAATGATGTTGCCTGTATCGATTTCATGTTGGAGGAAAAAAGTTGTAACTCCGGTAATGGTTTCACCGTTGATTAGGGCATGGTTTATGGGCGCAGCTCCGCGATATTGCGGTAGAAGGCTGGCGTGAAGGTTTATTGTTCCCAACGCTGGTAAGCTCCATACCGATTCGGGAAGCATCCGAAAAGCAACTACAACTCCGAGTTCTGGTTTTAATAAGCGAAGCGTTTCGATAAATTCCGGACTTTTAAGGTTGCTGGGTTGAAGAATTGGTAGCCCGACGGATTGCGCATACTGCTTTACGGGTGTTGGGGATAGTTCTTGACCTCGGCCACGTGGTTTATCGGGGGCTGTAACCACTGCAACTATTTCAAAATGTTGATGCAGAATCCTGAGCGATTCTACCGCAAAATCAGGCGTCCCCATGAAAAGGATTCGAAATGTTTTTTTTAACATTATTTTTTAATGTTTTTGGGGAACGAACACCTTGATAGAATGGACGATAAAGTTTGCAGGTAGGTTTATTGGTTCTTTCAACAACACGCTGGAAATCCCAATGTATAGGTTTTTGGTTGGGGTTTCGCCGGAATATTTTGCGATAGTGTAGCCATTTAGTTGCCATTCCATGTGGTTATCTTCCCACAGAAAAGTGTAATGAAATGGCTCTTCAGGGTTAATACCCTTGAATGATTCTTCAAAAGTTGCCTTATCAGAATTTTCTTTGAAAAAACGTACTTTAAAACCTTTATGGCTTCCGGTACAGAAAATATCGATATGGGGAGCTATCAATTCAGCTTTTAAAAAGGCTGCATGAACAATTTCTTCGGGATTTTCCATTTGTGCAACGATTTCAACTTTTCCTTTGTTCATGCGGAAGAAATGCCCCGTGTTAACAATTCCCGAGGTGTAATCAAAATCGCGAATTTTGAATCCGGAGGAAGTTTGCCAACGTAACCCGGTGGTTTTTTCTTTGCGTGTTTCAATTCGGAGTTTGTGGTCTTCTATATAAACGTTTTTACCTTCGGTATGAAATTGTCGATTGCCTTCGGGGACATAGCTCCTATTATTGAGGTTTTGATGCCCTTGAAACGGAATTGTCAGCCATTTCGTTGTGTCAAGGGTTTCAAATTGCTCTTCAAATATGGTTTCCCATTTCAACTCTTCTGCAAATTTGTTTTTCTTTATGCAATCGAAATACCACTTTATTTCTGGATCGTTTTGTAATGTCAGATATTCTCTTTCCAACTGAAACTCTTCTGTTTTTTCCCATTTTTGGGGATCTTGCAAATAACTTTTTCGTTCAATAAATTCAGCGGATTGAATTTGTGATTCCAGAGCTTTAAAATCTTTAATTTGCTGGCTACCTAACAATGATTGATAGGTTTTATATTCCTTTGAATTTGTAAAAGTTAGATAGAATTTGATATCGGGCAGTTTTTTTATCTCCTCAAACATTTTTAGAACCTTAGATACCTCGCTGTTTTCGAATGTGTATTCCTGAAGTTTTTGTTTATGAATTTCAGATTCTGTATATTCTTTTAACGAGATGTACTCCGCATATTCGTTTGTTGATTCTACTTTCTGAATAAATTGCGTAAAACCTTTTTTCTGATATCGCTGATAAAGTTTGATTTCCGGATCGTTTTTCAGATCGTGGTAGGTTTGTTGGGTTTCTTCGTTAGGGGTTGTTTCTAATTCTTGGCAAACGATTTGATATTGAAGAACTTTTGAAGAATTTCCCAGCCTTTCAAAAGTTTGATATTCTGCACTCTGTGTAATTTTTAAGTATTTTTTCAGGTTTCTGCCTGACACAAGTTTTTTTAAACGAAGGTCTAAGGCATACTCCTGCTGATAGTTCTGCTCCATTTCTTTTTTGATCTGATCAATCTCTCCCGATTCGATGACTTTTTTTAATTCTGAATATTTAAAAAAATCATCCGAATTGGAAATTGCTTCAAGGCGTTTGAGATCGGCACCTTGTTCAACCTCAAGATAAATAGCAATCTGACGATCTTTTTTTTGAGCTTGATATTGCTTTTCGAGTTGATATTCGGGGCTACCTTTATATCCTAGTTTTTGAATTTTCTGTTTATTTGTCTGAAAATCAGTACTATTAACCAAATCTTTTAACGCTTGGTATCGTTTTAGTTTATTTCCTTGAGCAAAACTTTGATGTTGTTTCATTTCCTCTCGGAGCGAGTTGATTTTTTTTACAAATTTTTCGGTAGATGGAATTTGTCCAAAAAGCCGCTTAAATAGAAGGTTTACCATACAATTCCGGGATGATTAATATTGAATCAATTGGGTTACAACTCACAAAACTAAAAAAAATAGTTCAATTATTTTGTTGTCGATTGTTGGGTAAAGAATTTTTCTAACACAACCCTTAAGGTTGCTTCTTTAGTAGGTTTGGCTACAAATTCCTCGATCCCGGCTTTGATGCACTCAGCTTGCGTGTTGGGCATAACGTCGGCTGTTAAGGCTGCAATCGGTGTTTTGTAATTAATGTGGGTGCGATTCATTCTAATGTTTTCGGCTATTTCAATTCCGTTTAGGTCGGGCAACAATAAATCGAGAAGAATCAAATCGAGCTTTTCTTCGTTCAGGATTTTTTGCGCTTGAACTCCGGAGTATGCTTGAAAAATTATGGCTCGAGGCATGATTCGTTTCACCATGGCTTGGGTAAGTAGCATACTTGCTGTGTTGTCTTCAACAATTAGAATTTTTGCAGCAATTTGTTCAAGTAAACTCATGTTTGAATCAGTATTTGCAGATTGGATTTTTTCAACAAATTTTTCAATAATTGGATTTATATTGTGTAGCGATATCGGATTTTCACAAAATAGATCGAACAAGTTAAAATCTTTTGCTTTTTGTAGTTTTTCGAAGTGGTATGATTTGTAAAGTCCGACGAGGAATAATTTTTTATTTAGCGAATTTTTGAGCGATTGAAGTTGAAAAATTTGATCTGAATCGTTTTCTATTTCTATGTCATAGAAAACGAGGGTTGGTTCAGAAATGTTGTGAACTTCGTTAATATTTTTAGCTTTTTGTACATTAAAACCATATCTCGATAGTAAGTGTTCGAGTACTGAGGCATTTTTTTCGTTTTGGATAATAAGAATTGAGCTTTTGCCGGTTGATTGATCTTTTATTTCAGGTTGCAAAATATTTTCAAACGGAACTTCAAGGGTAAATGAAAATCGACTTCCTTGCCCTTCGGTGGTTTCAACTTCGAGATGAGTGTTCATTTTTTCCAAAATACGGCAACATAGGGCTAATCCTAAGCCAGTGCCTCCATGTTTTCGGGTTGTGGTTTGATCGGCTTGGGAAAATTTATCGAAAAGTCTTGGTAAAAAGCTTTTGGGGATCCCGATACCGGTATCGCTCACTTCAAATGTGAGCCTAATCTTCTGTGTTGAATCTAACACAACACCCGATATACTTAACGTAATTTCTCCTTTTTCGGTAAATTTTACCGCATTGGATAATAGGTTGGAGAGCACCTGATTTAGTCGTAGTGAATCGGAAATAAATCGTTCGGGAATATCGCCGCGTAAGTCAACAATAAATTCGAGGTTTTTGTGATGAGCTTCGTAGGAGAAACTTTGAGTTAGCAAATTCAATAGTTGTAATGTGGTAACCGGTTCTTCTTCGAGTACCATTTCGCCGGCTTCGATTTTTGAATAATCGAGGATATCGTTGATTAGATTTGACAAGGAGAAGGCTGAACTACGTATTATTTTCAAATAATTCTGAACTTTGGATTCGGTCAATGATTTGGTCAATAAATCAGAAAATCCTATTATGCTGTTTAGCGGAGTGCGGAGTTCATGCCCGATATTTGCCAGGAAGGCATTTTTCGCGTGATTCAGTTTTTCTGCCTCTTCTTTTGCTCGGGTAAGCCATGTTTCATGTTCCCGACGTTGCCATGAATTAAAAATCAGTTGTGATACAATCTGCAGCCCCACAATTTCGTGATCTTCCCACTCCGCTGAGTCTTCATTTTTCCCAAAAATCAAAGTGGATTCCGGTTTCCCTTTAGGCGAAATTGACAGACACGCAATTGAACCAATCCGGTTTTGCATAAAGAAATCTCGTATTTCCGGTGGATCTTTTTTTTGGGGTTTGTGGATATGGGTCAGAGCATTGGTTGGTTTTTTTTGTAAAAAATACCGAAAAGTATCATTTGAGATTTCTTTAGCAACTTTGGGCGACACTGTCCAAAAGATTTTTGATCTTATGTTATTGTCATCGCTTAAAGTTATTAACGCTGCAAACGAAGCATTTAATTGTCGGCTTGTTTCCTCAATTACAAAGTCGATGGCTTGCTCCAATAATTGAATGTCGATATTGATGAGCATAAGCGAAAAATCGACCATTTTTTTCTGAAATTCGATTCGACGGCGGTTTTGTTGATGGCGTTGGCATTGTTCGGTGGCATCAATGGCAAGCACAACCACACAATCTTGCCCGAAATATTTCCCTGGGGAGGCATAAATTTCTTTTGGAAATATTGTACCGTCTTTTTTAAGTCCCCAAAATTTAAACTTTTGAGGGTTTCCGAGGTAGGATTTTTGCAAAAATTCAAAAACCGCGTCCATGTTGTTTTTAGATGGCGCCGACAAAAAGTGGGGTGTGTTTCCCAGAAAATCTTCGCGATTGTATCCGTAAAAGTTTAAAGCGGATTGGTTAACGTCTAAAAACCGACCTTCTTTGTCTAAGATATAGACTGCTTCTGAAATTTGATCGATTATTCCCCGATAAGTTTGCTCTATTTCAGAATGGTCGAGGGAGAAACTCCACAGAAGAGTTTCCCCGTAATGAGAACACGCTGTGGCAGTAACTGGTATTCCTTTCGAAACTTCTTTGCCTTGAAATGTCTGAATTGTATTAAATGTGAAGGTTTGTAAATTTTTTTCTGTCAGCGATTCGAAATGAAAAAAATCGGTTATAGCCCTGTTAATGCAACTGCTTTGAGGAAGTGACAGAAGCTCGCAGGCTTTTTTATTGAGGTTTAAAATTGTAGTGTTAGTACGGGTAATGAATACCGGATTGTGAAAAACTTCTATATTTAGAAAATGTTCCATCCCAAAAGTATTTTATTGTTTTATCGGAATGTTACACTGTTTTAAAACGTTGATTATCTGGTTTATTGAGAATGGTTTGGTGATGCATCCATTGCAGCCCGATGTGGCAATAGGGCTTTGATTTCCATGAAGGGATCCGAAAGCGGTTATGGCATAAACCGGGACCGCAGGATTTAATTCTTTGATTCGTTGGCATGCCACGTAACCATCCATGATAGGCATTTTCAGATCCATAAAAACTGCAATAATATTACCATTCTCTGTGAACTTGTCAATCGCTTCTTTCCCGTTCTGAGCTTCAAGAATGGTAATATCGGAAACATGGGAAATAATTTTTGAGAGCAGCAGAAGGCTTGAGGGGTCATCATCAACAAGTAATATCGTAGGGTTGAGTGTTTCTGGCATCCAACTTTCAAAGGCTGTTTCCGCCGTTTTTTCAATAAGGAGCGATTGCGGAAAAGTGAGGCTGAAGCGGGCATATTGGTTTACTTCCGATTCAACGATTAAATCGGCACCTAGTAAATTGGCATATTCTTTTGATATAGAAAGACTTAAGCCGCTTCCTTCCTGGTTTTCATTGTAGTTTTTTTCTATTTTAGAAAATTGTTTAAACAATTTTTCAAAATCTTCTTTAGGAATTCCTGTCCCGGTATTTTCGACATACAGCCTTATTGACGCATCCAGTGTTTCAACTCCTAAAGTAATGTGTCCGTAGTTTGTGTGTTTTATAGCATTGTCAATTAAATGCGATAGGATTTTATGAACTATATGTGGATCGGTTTTTAGAAATTTGGTTTTAAAGATGTCCGGAATTTGTAGAATTAGGTCGATATTCTTTTCCAGTATTTTTTCGTAGTAAGTAGCGTGAATATCTAACAATATTTTCACAACACTTACTTCCTCAAACTGCAGGGTCACGTTGTTGGAAAGAAGCAATGAAGCATCGATGTAGTTGGTGATTGTGTTGAGTAAGCGGTCACAACTTTTCAGAATGACATTGTAGTAATTTCTTTTAGTTTCCTCATCGGGATTGTGTGAAATAAGCAAGTTAATGAAACCTACAATTCCGTTTAAAGGTGTCCTGATCTCGTGGGAAATAATATTTAAAAAACTCGTTTTTAGTTTGTCGTTGGCTTCGGCTTGCTGTTTGGCTTGAAGCAAGGCTCTTTCAGCATCCTTGCGAGTGCTGATGTCTTGATAAATTCCCAAAACCGAAATTTTATTTCCTTGTAAAAAAACCGGCTTCCCTATGATAGCTACATCGATTAAATTTCCAAAGCGTGTTTTCCTTACCGTTTCTTTATAAACTGCATGGTTTAATGCCACTTGACGAGTTAGCTCTTCTCCTTCTTCTTTTAAATGTTCGGGGACAATCAAATCGTTGATTTTTAAGCCTTTGATCTCATCTCGGTTATAACCAAACAATATTTCAAATTGACGATTGCAATTAATAAAACGATCTTCGTTATCAAGAACGGTAATGGCTAATGGACTTGATTCAAAGAGAGTTTCAAAGTAGGTGCGCTCTAATTCAATCCGTTTTTGAATTTCGTTTTGTAGTGAAAAATTAACATCGATGAAAAAAATGTTGTTGTCTTCAACAATATAATTTGTCAGAATTGTGATTTTTTCACCCGTTTTTTTCTGTAGGGTCAATTCGCGCAGTGTTGATGGGATATTTTTGTTGATAATATCCTGAATATCTTGAATAGCTCTGTTTTTCAGGTAATTGGGAATAATTAGCTGATCGAGCTTTTTATGCAACGCTTCTTCTTTTGTAAATCCATAGAGTTTTTCACTACCCGGACTCCAGTATATTAATTCACCCTCGTAATTATAGCCTTGAATGGCTATGAAATCTACTGATTCGGTAAGTTTTTGAAAAACGTCGATATATGGTTTGATTTCACGTTTCGGAAGCGAAAGTATCCACAACAGTTCCTCAATGATTTTTTCGTGCTGACGAGTTCCAACGACCGATCGTGCCCCAGATTTCATAAAATCTACCGCTCTATCGACAGAATTAAAATCGGTCAGGACAAGAATACGTTGTTCTTGATTTTGTTCGATAAAAGAAATATACGATTTCAGTTGACTTAAATCCTCGTCGTGGAGAATTATGGCTGAGTTGGGAAGGCTATTTCGAGTTTCGCGATTGTTTATCCCTTTCTGGTGAAGGATTTCTATTTCAAGTTCCTTATCTTGAATAAGTTGTGCCATTAACTGGAATTGTTCATAGCTTGAGGTGATGATTTGAACTATTTTTTTTGATTCCGACATGGCACCCAAAATGTTTATCAAAAGTAGCAAAAAAATAGCAAATTTGAAAAAGTCAATCTTTTTTCAATATCAAAATGAATTTGATGTATGTAAAATCAGTTATATTTATTTTTTTCTGAGGTTCATGATATTGATCTCAAGCGCGATGTTAAGCGAGTATTCATTCTAACTATAAACTTTAACCAAAGACTTTTGACCGTTCGTAAAAGTTACAGTAAAAAAACAGCTACCTTTGTAGGCTAATTTTCATATCAATGGAATTCGACCTTTCGCATCCTGTTTTTTCAACTGTGGCATCGGTTGCCAAAGACCTTAATGTGAAGGTTTTTGTTGTGGGCGGATACGTTCGTGATCAGATCCTGAAACGTGAAAACAAAGATATCGATTTTGTAGTTATTGGTAACGGAGAAAGAGTTGCCACCGAGGTAGCTCAGCGTCTCAACCCTGAGCTTCATGTAACGGTTTATAAGAATTTTGGCACGGCCATGTTTGTTTTCGATGATTTAACCATTGAATTTGTTGGCGCACGTAAGGAATCCTATTCTCGCGAAAGTAGAAATCCAAAAGTTGATCAAGGAACTCTAGCAGACGATCAAAACCGTCGCGATTTCACCATTAATGCTATGGCGATAAGTCTAAATGCTGAGGATTTTGGAACATTACTCGATCCATTTACCGGGTTGAATGATATAGAGCAAAAAATCATCCGCACCCCACTTAATCCTGATATTACCTTCAGCGACGATCCTTTGCGAATGCTTCGTGCTGTCCGTTTTGCTACACAATTAAATTTTACCATCGAGACTCAAACCTTCGAGGCACTGTCTCGAAATAAGGAACGTTTGGCCATTCTTTCAAACGAGCGTATCGCTGAGGAATTAAATAAAATAATACTTTCGCCAAAACCATCCATCGGATTTAAGCTCTTATCCAAATCAGGATTGCTGCAGCACATTATTCCCGAATTAGAAGGGCTTAAAGGGGTTGATGTGAAAAATGAGCGAAAACATAAAGACAACTTTTTCCATTCATTGCAGGTACTAGATAATATAAGCCAAGCCACAAATAATTTGTGGCTGCGTTGGGCTGCCCTGTTACACGATATTGGAAAGTTAAAAACAAAACGTTTCGATGAGAAGACCGGCTGGACGTTTCATGGACATGAGGTTGTAGGCGTAGATATGGTTGAGAAAATCTTTAAACGTTTGAAGCTGCCTACTAATCAAAAACTTAAGTATGTGCAAAAGCTGGTACAGCTACATATGCGTCCGATAATTCTTGCCGAAGAAACAGTAACCGACTCAGCTGTACGCAGATTGCTTTTCGAAGCGGGCGATGATATCGACGACTTGATGATCTTGTGCGATGCCGATATCACTTCAAAAAATTCTGAAAAAGTAGCTCGTTTTTTGGAAAACTATCGCTTAGTTCGTCGGAAATTGCGCGAAATTGAGGAGAAAGATCGACTTCGCAATTTTCAGCCCCCGATAACCGGCGAAATGATAATGCAACGATTTGGCCTCCCTCCCTGTAAAACTGTAGGCGAGATAAAAGAAGCCATTAAGGAAGCCATTCTCGATGGTAAAATTGAAAACTCAATGGAGGCTGCCTGGGAATATGCATTAAAAGTGGCAGAAGATAAGGGCATTAAACCTGTTACGTAGATTGATATATAACCCATGAAACTTTCTGTTCGCTCCATAGGAAGTTTGATGGGGAAATTCGATGATAAGAAGGCTTCTTTATTAACATAACGTTAACATGTATAGTACCCAAAATTGTCATTAGCCAGAATTTCTAATGGCGGTCATTAGAAAAATATGAGCTGAAGTTGTTGATATTATTGGGAAATTTATCTTATAAGATGTTTATAAACACGCCATATTTGTGTAAGAAAA
>Ga0208198_1000386_pt1 | contig 51276 bp, 43 predicted proteins | sample AD_JPNTR2_MetaG_FD_184446 | JGI IMG/M metagenome (GOLD analysis project Ga0208198, IMG submission 184446) | Active sludge microbial communities of municipal wastewater-treating anaerobic digesters from Japan - AD_JPNTR2_MetaG (SPAdes) (version 2) | ecosystem: Engineered > Bioreactor > Anaerobic...
GAAGCATTTCCTGTCAACTATTTTTTTACTTCTGTGAAAAATTTTACCGTAACTATCGCCCATAAAAATTACAATGGGGTCAGAGCATGTATAACTTTTTTGGGGCGACAAAAGTTTTATCCTTTCGTAAGGGGATATTTATGCGCTAAATGCCCCCTTACCAACCCCCAAAGCGCACCTCAAACGGCGGTGTGCCTTGTTTACTGTATGGATTATATATTTGCCTTCGTGCTGCGGAAGACATCCTGTCTTTGTCCTCGCACGAGCCGTATGACGCTACGGCATCCGTGCCTTCGCTGAATTCCTTTAATCCCGCAGGACCCCATTTTAAAATAAAATCATTGTCATTGAGCTTTTCATACTGTTTTTTACGTAGCAATACATTTTTACTGTCACCAAAGGTAAGTTTGCCATTAAAAAAACCATTTTTATTTAAAAATATAACCTCTATTTTATTATGGCTTATCATCTTTAAGGCTTCAGCAGTAATTTGAATATTGCCAATAACATACATACGCTGTGTATTATGCGGAAAAAATTTTGCTACAGTACCGTCGGGATATAAAAAGTGAAACACCTTGTTTTGTTTATACAATTTCCCGTAATCAGATATCAAATAAATATCTGCCATAGTATTACTCCAATGTAATAAACTCCAATTCATGATATAATTTTTCAAACTGCTGTAGTGTAAAATAAATGCTGGCTATTTCTTTAATAATTTCTATACATTTCTGTGTTATATCTCTGCATACTGGCACAAAACCATGTGCCAAGATTGAGCCGTTTCGTATGCCCAGTATTTGTTTTACATCCTTTTTTTGCATTATATCATAAATCTTTTTACCTGTTTCATCATTTAAATCACTTAACAGCTCATAGGATTTACTTAATCCAATTGCTGGTGTATATTTTTCTTTTAAATGTTGCGGCAGTTTTTCAACATCAAGTTTGCTGGTATCGCTTTTACCATGAGCATCTTTTTGATATATATTTTGTTTATCCAGCAACACCTGTGCAATAAATTCAAGCAAGCGGTACAGCCGTGCCATAGCATCGTCGTATTTTCCTTCGGCAAAGCGCCTCTCAGCATTTTTCAATAAATCTATAATCAATAAATCAGAAAATTGACTACTTGCTATAGCGTGCAGGTGTCGTTTCATTATTTCTATTGTTTTTTCAATTTCCTTACTTTCAAGTAATACCACTGCCTGTTTATTTTTTGTTATTGCGGTAAAAATATTTTTTGCCTGTTCATGATCAAATTTATCCCATGCATTCAAAGCCTGTGCAAGGGATATATAAAGTTCTACTTCATTGTTAAGGGTTTCATCATGACATATATTTTTTGCTTTTTCAAATAAATCAATAGCTGCTCCAAACAGATAGTTATTAAAAAATTGTTTTCCAAGCTCAACATACTTTGTTGCATAAATTTGATTGAGTCTAAATGTATTTATTTGTTCAGTACCTGTCACTACTCGTCCCTGATTATCCCTGGTGCCAGTTATATAGGATATATAATCACAGCTATTTTCTATTGCAGCTACAATAATACCCGCCGACATTGCCTTGGTTCCCGACGTGTAATCAACGGTATTTAATGCATAATTCTTTTTATACTGTGCCATGCTATGGCTAATCTCTTTTTTTATTTTTTCAAGATTATTTTCATCACTTATAATTTCAACTGTGCTTTTTACCTGCAAGGCATTGTTTAATGCATATATTTCTGGCATGGTTTCATTGCTACTTTTGTGAGTACAATAAAACACAACAAAGTCAGGGCTTTGGATTCGTATACTTTCCACTATTGCCTGTGCTATATCTGTACGTTCTCTGCCTGTCCCCACAGTTATAAACATAACTTTCTTCATACAACACCTCGCATTTTTTATATTGATATACTGCATTATCATCTTTACTATCGCCATTAAAAATTGCATCGTTTATCTTTATCACAACTGCATGGGGATTAAACAATTTTATAATATTAACCCATTTATTTTCAATGTCATGGACTACTACAATGGCAAAATGGTTAATCATTGGCAGTATGTTTTGGGGGTATATGTTATTATTGTTGTTGACGTAGTACTGTATGGCATTGGCAAGATAGTTACCCAAAAACCTTTCTATTTCAAATGAAGCAAGGTGCTTTTCTACAGCATTTTGATTCTGGAACCTATTATACACATCAAAAACCCTGAAGATACACTGCTGCTTAAAAATATAATTATCGATAGTTTTTGACAATGCTTCATTGCTGTAGTATGAATAATTTGTTGAGGGCGATGTTGGTACTTTCTTATAGTTGTTGAATAACACATACCGTGTAGTAAAAAATTGTTCAGCATAATGAGCTATCTCTTGATAGGTGATATTCTTATAGCCTGTATTCTTTAATTCTTTTTTTACATATCCGGCAGCTTCTTCAACAACTTCTTTGCAAAATTTATCACTATCCATAGTAACACCGCCATCTAAATGCCGTGTGCCATTATTTTTTTGCATGTATTCTATATAATCTTTATTGTCAAAGGTTTCAAACCCTGTAAAATAAGAGCTAATAACCAGCATATAGAGTATAAAACTTGCAACTGTATAGGCTTTATGCTGTTGCCTGTCAAACGCTTCATAATTATTAATTGCATCGCGATGCTCGCTTGTTTTTGTTATGGTAACACAGTCTGATAGTTTATGTACCGGTATCCTGATGGATTCTAACAGCAAAAGCATAAACTCAGTATACATGACACTTTTAAGAGTAATAATCGGTACATCATCTGGCTTTTTAATGCTGACAACATACTGTTGTATTAGTTGTTTTTGCAATTTTTTTACTTCTGATGCAATATAGGCAATGACATCTTCAATAGTGTATTTACCATCTTGTTTTTTAAAGGTGTTGGCAGTAGTACCAGCAATTGATAAAAAACAGTTATTGTATTCACACGCTTGCTCACCAAAATCCTTGTTTTGTATTAGCAACATTTTATCATAACTATCTTTCAGGAAAAATTCTTCAAAAAAATTACGCCGTTTATCAAAAACATCTTTATCATCTTTACCATCTTTACCATCTTTACCATCTTTAGTAGATAGCCCATCCAATATATATTGTTGCACCAGCAGTTTCATTGATGCCTTTTTGGTGTTGTAGATAGTTTCAATCTCTTCCCACGCTGTATTGATATGCTCTAAAGGCGATTTATTGATGTCATATACTTTTACCGTATAGCTTGGTTCAAAATCGTTATTATTTGATGAGTCCAGAATCCCAAGTATTTGAAGCAAACCAATATTATAACGAAATGTATATGTGTTGACACTTTTTTTGCCATGGTTAACACAATCTTCTTCGTATCTGGTCCATAACTCGTATATTGAACAACGCTTTGATGTCGCGCATACTGGGCTGGCTAAAAATTCTATTATCCCTATTATTTCATCCCTGTATTTTTTAAAGGTGTATTTCAACCCATCTATAGCCTCAATGAGTTTATCTTCACCTGCATCTCTGTGAAGGATAAAATTTAATGCAGGGTACTTCATTGTTATGGTTACAAATTCATTGTTTTTATTTTTCTTATTTCTCGTATTTTTATTATATTTACCGTCAATATACTGTTTTACTATTAATGATACTATAAGCTCAAGCGTATTCATATTTATAGTTTTGTTATGATCACCAGTTAACATCTTTCTGAAATCTATTCTACAGGTTGTGCCATAACCATCCTGTTTAGTTGAAACGCTGTAGTTTTCGCATACCTTTATCATTTTATCAAATAATGCTGTTAATCCGCCCACAGCTTTTTTATCGTTCAAATAGTAGCTTTTAACATCATCTATGCGTATAACCTCATGTGTTATCAAAGTGCTTAATGCCCGGTATAAATCATTTTGACTGAAATGATAGTTGCCATCCTTTTTTAGCATGTTATTTAAATGTTGATGTGTAATTTCAACATAGCTTTTGCTTTCCGGGCTTTGTTGTTCTTTGTACCTGCAAAGGCATTTATGCACACTCCAGATTACCTTATTTAATGTACTGTCACTGGTAAAGGAATAATGAATCTTTGGCTTAAGTATTTTATAGGTTAATGATGCCTTTTCCTTTGAATAGCACCAATATCCTTTCATATCACCATGGTAATAGTCGCTCATATAAAAAAGAAGTGAATCCACCTTATTGGAAGCATCGTTATTTTGATCAATAAAAAGTGCATGGAGCATGGTTCCATTAACATAGCAGTCTTTACTTTTATCAGGCTGCTGTTGCAAAAATACTGCAATGCCATTATAAATAGTTGAGAAATCATACAACCGTATCCTATCCCTTCCCATTAAATATTGAACTCTTTGATAGTCATTTTCCAATTTATTGGATGTATTTTTGGTAATCAATTTTTTTTGATACAGTAAAAGGCAGTATGAGTTTTTACCATCTCTGCCTGCCCTTCCCGATTCCTGATAGTAGGCTTCAATACCCTGGGGTAAATCATAATGGATTACTATGCGTATATCTGGCACATCAACACCCATACCAAAGGCAGTTGTTGCACATATACCGTCAATGCCATCACCCGCTTTAAATCTATTCTGTATGTCTTCTTTCTGGTATTGTTCAAGTTTTGCATTAAATGGCTTAAACGTGTAATTGGTATTGCTGGTTAAATATTCAGATAATGTATTGGTTAAGTTAACCGATGAACAGTAGATGATAGTTTTATATTTTTTATCAGTAGATGTATCTTTAAGTATTGATTGCTTATGTTCATTTGCTATATACCGTGCAGGATTTTTAAAAAAATTTACCAAAAATGTAACCTTTTGTTCATCAAGATTATAATTTTCTAATTTAGTTCCAGATTCAAATGTCTTTACATGATAATAAAGGTTATCACGTATTGTTGTACACAGCAGCGCTCTGTCGCGGGATATATCCATCTCCATGATTTTTATAATATCATGTACAACCGATAGGTTTTCAAACTTGCTTATCTTTGCAGTTGCAGTAAACGCTGCAACAGGAAAATCACGGTATTTAAAAATTTGCTTTATTGTGCTTGCTACTATGTGATAATCAATACGGAAATCATGTCCCCACTGCGATAAGCTATGAGCTTCGTCCACCACCAAAAATGAGGGCGGGCGCCGTCCTATCATATCCTGAAAATTTTTTGACTGAACAATCATCTCGGGCGATACATATATAATATTTATAAAACCTTCTAAAATAAGGTTTTTTATTACACTGCGCGATTCACTTTCCAGAGTGGAATTAAACTGAGCAACGGAGTAAACACCATGCTTGTGCAGTCCATCAACCTGGTCCTTCATCAATGCAATAAGCGGGGATATTACTATTGTTAGCTCTGGTTCTAACTCCTGTGAAAGGATAATTGCAGGTATTTGATATATGAGCGACTTTCCAATGCCAGTAGCTGCAATAACAAGCGAATCTTTATCCTTACAATTGGGATCATGGAATGAACGCATAACATAATGGATAATATCATCCTGCCTTATAACACCACTATTGCTGATGATATATTCTTTATCCGGGAATGCTTTTATGTCTTTATTAAATATCTTAAAGGTTTTGTCTTTACCCCAGTGTTTGTGCAATAACATGGTGTAAAGGTCTTTATTTAATTGTAAATACTCTTTACCCATAATTTCATCAACAAGCTCATTTTTTACCAGGTTTTCAACATGCACCATGCTTTCCTCAACCAGGTCATTGCTTTTAAAAATTTCTTCAAACTTTTTATGCATTCGCTGGTTTCCTGGTAATAATAAGCTGCTGGTATCCATAAGTGTAACGGCAACAGTATCAATGGTATTATTTAAAAGCATGGTATATAGTACATTCATAGCATTTAAAAAAGGGTAGGTATATATAAAGGCTCCCAGCACCTTATCCGCTTCTGCACTACCAAAGTGCTTAACAAATAGTTGCAACATTTCAATATTTTCATTTAACAACAACTCCTCTATATGTTGTTTTCGCCACTGGTTAATAGACGGAGCATCATACCCCAGCGACAAACGGGGTACTATAACATAATCAATATTGCCACCCTTTATACTGTTAACATCATATATGGTAGTAATAACAATGTAATTACTATGGTAAGTTATATTCTTTTCAAAAAAACGCGGGGGGATGGTATCGGTTCTAAAGATAGTGGTATTAAAATATCGCGTACAATAGTTGTAGTAAAAATCACGCTCTTCATCGTTAGTGCATATAATAACAATTTTCCCTTTTATAGCATCTGTCCCGGCAAGGTTATGGATGATGTCAAGTGCATTTTTACGATACACCGCAGTATTAAACTTTGTTTGTTTTAAATTTGATCGGTACGCCTTTAGCTTTACCGGAACAAGTTTATCTTTTTTTTCAAAAATGGCATCATCGTCTATGCCAAACATTATTTTATAGCATAATGCGCCCTCATTAGATTTATCTACAAAGTGTGCTAAAAAGTGCATGGATGAAGCCTCTGAAAAGAGGGTATCAATATCTGCCTTCCAGTACAGCGGTTCAAAAATCAATTTCCATGTATTGCCCGCTTTACCTATACAGGGAACATACTCAAACTTGTTTAACGTATTTATCCTGGTAAAAAGTGTTGTTGCCCATTTACCATCGCTGGTATGTATAAGGGGTAAAAGTTCATGTAAAAATTGTTCATAATTATTATAGGCAGTATTGTGTATAATATAATCGCGTGTAATATACACTTTATTGCTATCCTCAAGCCCAAGCTTATTAATAATGTCACTGGTAAGTTCTATATCAGCCTGTTTTGAAAGGAGCCTGGTAAAAAGGTTATCGTATTGATGTATGCTGTTAAACACTACATGCCGTGAAGCAAATATAGTTTTACTAAGTTTCATGGTGTTAAAACCACCGATATTTAAAAAAACATATTTTGCATTGCTTTTAATATCAGGGCTACCATGGCATATACAGCTTTCCATAATAGTTTGCAGCTGATGCATCAATGAACCCTGCTTATGCTCAGCAATAAACAGAGGAAGCGAAATAAGTGAGGTAGTACTTACATTGTACAGTAGTAGTGATTGAATATACAGCTGTAGTACATCATGGGATGGTTTTACCTGTTTAAGCTTATCGCTATCAATATGGAATTCTTCTGAATCTAAAAATACTGAATTGCTTATATCATCAATGGTAATAATTTTATCCAATAACAATTGCGCAACGGTATTTCGCATATCCTTTGCTGTTTTAAAAATAAAAGCAAATTGGTCGTCGGGAGTTGCAGCTATAAGCTGTTGTATAATATCAGTGGTATCATTACATTCTATAATCCCTTTTGTATGGGATGCAATAAATTTACGCAAACTATCGCCACAATGACGTTTTGCTTTTTTGTCATGTGCTATAGCTGTTACATTGGTAAGATGTTTTAAAAAATGCCCTTTATGAAATGATGTAAGCTCTTTTATTTTGCACCACACATCCCATGCAGCATACGAATCGGCTATTGCAGTATGACGCTTTTCAATGGACATCCCAACCAAACGCCTGAACGCATCATCCAGCGATGAGCCATCATTGATTGGATAAAGGATGTTGTACACCCATAATAGATCAACTATCTCATAGGGATTTGAAAAAGAAAAATTATTGTGCGATAGTATGTCTAAATCAAAATCCAGAATGTTATAACCAATGACCCTGAGCATGCATATAGCATCCAGCTTTTTTAACTGGCTCAGCGAATCAATAGTACTGATTACCAGACCCCTGCAGCACAGCAAAGCACCAACCTGCTGGATATCAGTGCTTTTAACTGCAACCTCACAATCAAACACAAGCTCATATAATTCATCGCTATCAGGAAATTTCCAGAAATTATTTTTTGACAAAAGTGGTATAACATCTGCAGCAGTAGTTCTGTTATAGGTAGCAAAGGTGTTTACCAATGTATCATAGCTTGTAATTATGCCCTGCGCATTTTGGTAAATGGTGTTATTGTAAAAAAGTTTAGCAAGCCACCGGGTAAATGCTGTATAATTGCTTAACGGCTCCAGTAGTCTAAAATACCACTCAAGGCATATATTGTTTTTTGGCCAACTTTTTGCTGTTTCATTGCTATGACATAGTATTGTAATGCTGGCTGTTTTGTTAAAATGTACAATGTCATCCAGTGTAAAATTATCATCACAAAAAGTGGATGTACATATTGCATACTGTCCCTGTGATAGTTCAACAGCTATGGAATGTAAAAAAACCTTTTCAAGAACATCACGCGAATATGTATCAATAAAAATTTGTATAAAAGCAAAATCAAGTGGAGTAAATTGCGAATGGGTAAAGTTTTCCTTTTTACATTTATTGTATATAGCAATAAGTATGGATTTTGATTTGAATATGGTTTTAACAGGGTTATTGCCCGCCAATAATCTTCGGTTTTTATAAACACTCTTTGCACAGTAATACCACGATTTTTTAGTTAAATCATGCAGTTTTTTAGTATAGTATGCCAGATTTAGTGTTACTGTGCTGTTATCCATGGCTCTGACCCCATTATATTTTTTATCTGCTACTTTGTCAAGGCATATGCTTTGACTTTACCTGTATACCTCTACCCTCGCTTTTTTACTGCACAATTATGTTAGACTATTGTAAATAAAAATTATAGATCTTTTTTGTATATAACATATTTTTTGGGGTCAGAGCCTTGATAGAGTGATAGCAACTGAAGAATTTATTGTTTTTAGCAGGGAGAGATTATTCGGATTTGCCTCAGAATGAGGGTGCTAACCTTTTTCAAAGAGGAATAAAATTCTTCACTATGTTCAAGTTGCCATAATTAACAATTTTATTCAAAAAAAAATCTCCATATTTTTTCTCATGCTTTATTTTATATTGATGGGAAACAAAAGTTTTATCACTTCGTAATGGGATATTTATGCGCTCAATACCCCCGTGCCAACACTGTGGAGCCACCTCAAACGGCTCGACTTATCGTTAAATTTTGTGGATGAAAAAATTAACAAACCCTCAAAAAATTTCATGCGATATTATCCAGTTTGCCATTTACAAACTCCTCACCATTCGCAACTTGACAAATCTTATAGCCTCGAAGTTTCCTCCATCCTTTCTGTGCTTCCAGAGCGAGTTTGAATTCCATGGTCAAAGTCAAAATCCGCAAACCGCAGCCTCGCGTCTGGGAAGCGTTGCTCTGGCACCTTCGTCTATTGAAGGCGGTCTTAATAATTCAACGAATGAAGTTACATACTTTGCTGATAAAAGGATAAAGAGAACTCAAAGTTCACTATATGGATTTATTAAAAATTGCATTTTGTTCTTGACTAACGTTCCATAATAAACATAACATGATACACAAATTTCATTATTATGGAGTTTTCAGAAAAACTACACTATTACCAAAGACAATCCTTATCTTGCATATTCTTCAGCAGGCTTACGGGTAGGCGAAGTGGTAAAACTAAAACCAGAAGACATTGATAGCAAAACTACAGAGATTTAAACGCATGTCAGCACAAAAAGTTTAGGGAAAATAGCAAGCCCAATTGACACAATTCATCTGGATGAAGGAGATGAAGCATGAAATTATCTAACAGATTATGGAATTCTGGCTTTTTTTGATAGAGTTAGTATATCTGCACCAGGTGCAGATATAATTCTAAATTTAAGGTATATCAGTACAAGAGGTGCGGATATAATCAAGATGTGCGAAACGGCCAAAAAACTTTTCGGTGCATCCGTGCGCCGGTTGTGGAAAGATAATAAACGTCTACCTGAAATGTATATTTTCATAGAGTAGTTTATTGTATTTTTAGCTCAAAGTAAGAGAGGCAATATGGAAAATGGACAAAAAACATTAAATGAATTATTTGATGGAAAAAAAATATTTTGCATACCATCATATCAACGAGCATTTGCCTGGGAAGAAAAGCAATTAACAGATTTTATAGAAGATATTAAAAACCAAGCTCCTGGAAAAGACTATTTCATGGGAACAATTTTGTTTCAAAAAAACGGTTCTGAAGGCTTTTTTGATAAAATTGACATTGTTGATGGCCAACAACGAATTACAACATTGATTATTTTTATGAATTGTATAATTGAATCCTTTAAAAAGAATAATTATGATATTGATTACATTGAGATGCTTGAAGAGACTTATATTAAATATAGGTCGGAATATAAACTAAGAGTTCTTGATGATGATAATGAGTTTTTTAGGTCTTATATTCTTAGCAACAATAAAGTTACTGATGATTTAATCAAAACACCATCTCAGCAAAAACTTTTAAATGCAAAGAAATTTTTTACAAAAAGGCTTCAATTACTAAAACCAGATAAAATAAAAGAATATATAGACAAGGTAAATAAAACAAAAATATTAACCTACTCTGTTCTTGATAAAGCTGAAGCTACATTGATTTTTGAAACCACTAATGACCGAGGAAAGAGCTTAACAAATTTAGAGAAAACAAAAAGCTTTTTAATGTATAAATTATATTTTGCTTCTGAAGCCCCTGAATCTCATTTAAGTGACATACAAAGTCGTTTTAGCGAAATGTATCGTGACTATGAAGAAATTGAAAATGAAATTGATGAAGATACAATCCTTCAACATCACTTTATTGCATTTGAAGATTGGAAAGTAAAAAAGTCTGAAAAAGACTATCAAAAGTACGTTCAAATAGTAAAAAATAAAGTTAATGATTTAATTAATGATGAAAAAGACCCCCATAAGACTTTACTATATATTGATAAATACAGTCGTGAGTTACGAGAATCATTTTCATTATTTAATCAGTTGTTTAAATTTCAAAATGAATACCTTCATGGTATTTGGATACTTGGAAGAACTCGATTATTTTATCCTCTATTAATTAAATCATTAAAACTTGATCACACTAAGAATAAAAAGAACTTTATATCGATTTGTCGCTTAATTGAAATTTTTAGTTTCCGTGTTTATGGCATCTTAAATCGACCAGCAAATACTGGTGAAAGTCAATTATACTCGTTTGCCCGTGATTTTGAAGGAAATTATGATGAATTATTTGTTCAATTAAAATCTACTCTAGATAATTATGCCCCCGATAAAGAATTTAAAAATAGATTAGAATCTAGAAGTTTTTATCATGACGTAAGCAGCACGGATAGAAACTACTTCTTCTGGAAATATGAAAATTATTTAAGATCAAAAAATAATTATAATCGTATGTCAGAAGAAGTTTTCTATGAAGAAGACCCCAAAAAACGGTTAACAATTGAGCATATTTTACCTCAGAATCCGGATGAAAAACTAATAATTGTAAAAGATAAAAAAATTATCCCCAAATATACTGAGAAGTTTATTGAGGAATACCTTCATTCATTAGGAAATTTGACTATTGACCCACTTTCTCCAAATGTTAAAAAAAGTAATAATGATTTTGAAATTAAAAATTCAAAATATTTTCAAAAGGCCCCACTGATGTGTCAAAATGAACTGGAAGATTTTTTAAATAAAAAAACTAATAAATATGATGAAGAATCAATTGATAATCGAATTAAAACTTTAACTGATTTTGCATTGAAAGAATGGAACTATCAGAAAATATAACAACTTATTCTCCAGCCTACACCGTCATAGCTTGGTCGGTCTTTTCGTGGTAGGGTTGGCTACGGTATATAACATGGGCTATATGCTTCACTCACTGCCGCTCGTTCGGGCTACTCTAAATTGCGGCGGTAAGGCTGCCGCGACGTCGCATAAGCAAAACGTTGTGCGTTAATTGTAAAAAGGTACGACAATGACATTGAAAGATTTTATTACACAGTTTGACAAAGAAAATTCTATCGTTCTTCTTGAAGGGAAAAGAAATGTTTTAGACGCAGATAAGGAGAAGCTGGTATTGCTTGGTAAACTGTTAGCTTCAAATACCTCTAAAATGATATTCAGAAGTGGTAACGCAGACGGTGCCGATTACTATTTTTCAACTGGTGTATCTGCAGTTGACAATTCACGATTGCAAGTTATAACGCCTTATACAGGGCATAGACAAAAATCAAATCAGGCATACGAAACAATTTCCTTAGACGAAATTAACATTGTTGCTGACACAGAAGTTGTTTATCAATCTAAAAGCAATAAGAAGACAGAAAAACTAATCGACCGATATATCTCAGGTTCAAGAGACCGATATTCAATGAAAGCTGCTTACATTATAAGAGACACAATAAAAGCAATTGGAACTAAAGAAATAAAACCAGCGACGTTTGGAATATTCTATGACGACTTAGACAAACCAAAAGAAGGTGGAACGGGACACACAATGAAGGTTTGTGAACAAAACAACATTCCAATTATTGACCAAAAAATATGGTTCAAATGGTTGACAGAATAGAGCATTGTACCGCTCACACGGTTTTTGCCTCCGGCAGGATGATCCCGATTATCCCTTTGGTCGAACGAGACATGTTGAAGGCGGTCTTAATAATTCAGCGAATGAAGTTACAAACTTTGCTGATAAAACCATAAAGAGAACTCAAGGTTCAATATAGGTATTTACTAAAAATTGCATTTTTTCTTGACAAGCATTCCGTAATGAACATAGCATAGTGTACAAATTTCACTATTATGGAGTTTTCAGGAAAACTACACTATTACCAATAAATATCATGGATGCAGAAATTAAAATCCAAGATGGCAAATCAGATATGATTAAACTCTTTAAAACAAAATGCGATTAATGAAGATTATCAAGAAGGAATACTTCTGCCAATTCAGGCAGTATCTGGAGAGAGGAAGCGCTTCGTTTATGAGCAATTTATATGCCATTGGCTCGCTTAAATTTTTCGCCGCCGTCCATGGCGGCTTTTAAATTATTATTATAAAATGTAATATTATTTTATAAATATTTAAGGAGGAGATATCGTGAGTAAATTTGAGTCAAGATATTACACACAAATTTCAGGGGAATTTTTTGTTGCTGGTGAATTATTTCGGCAAGGATTTTTTGCTAATGTATCTTTTGGAAATGCAAAATCATTTGATATAATTGTATTTTCAAAAAATGAAAATAAATTTGCAAAAATTGAGGTTAAATCATCAAGCGATCCATACTTCACGAGGAAATCAAAACCTGTCTATAAAGATGATCATAAATTTCATTTTAATATTGAATCTTTAGAAAAAGAAATGAAAACGGAAATAAAAAATAAATTTTATGTTTTTGTCGTTCTGAACACAAAAAATCGTAAACCTGATTTTTTTATCTTTCCCTCAAGAGAAATATGGAATATAATGAAAACAAAAATCAATAAATGTAAAAAAGATAACAAAAAAGTTTCAGGTCGATGGGATATAAAATTATCTGAAATATATAAAAACAAGGAAAATGAGAAAAAAGATAATTGGGAATGTTTAATAAAATATTTTGAATAGAAGAAGGTACCTAATAATGTAGCCTTGATTGAAAGAAAAATATTCTTTGATTTATAAATTATTATTAGTTAGGAGGTTCAAATGGCTAAAATATTTGTTACAGATAGAGAACACAAGGCAGATGTGTGTTGTTATGAAGTTGATCATGATCATCAAGCTGATTTATTATATTTTATCGTAGATCATGAACATCAAGCAAAAGGCGATGAAAAATGGTTTTTCGTAGATCGCGAGCATAAAGCCAGTTGTAAAATATTTTGGGTTGATCGTGAACATCAAGCTGATCTTAAAGTTTTTAAAGTTAGGCACGCGCATCAAGCAAAATGGAAAAAAAGTCGTAAATTAAGAAATCAGCTAAGTTAAAGTAGTATACATGTAATAAGTATTTACAATACTATAGTTGGAACACAGCCTTCGCCCGTCCAGCCACTCCCCTCCTCGGCGCGAGGTTTCGCACCTGCGGTCGCTCGGCCTCCGCGCCCAAGATATGAAATCGGGCGCTCCGGCACATTTTCACCTCCGCTGCGCTACGGCAAAACGTCGGCTGTGCTGGTAACGATGTACAAAATCTCACATTCTCCCTTTTGCACATCAGCCGGCGGGTTAAAGCCCTTGATTTGAGGGGCTTTATCCACTTCGCATATCTTCGTGTTGACGGTTACGCTTCGCTTCACTAAAAGTGAGCAAGCTCACTTTCGTCAACTCGTCGCTTGTTTATGAAATTTTCCGCACTTACTTTTTCCATAAAATCCAAAATTATATTTGAAAAATCTTAAAATCGTATTACATTGTATACATGGTATATTATGAAAAATCAGTTCAAAAAGCTATCCAGAAAGGCGACATTCCGAAAAGCACTATCGAATTATTTCATAATGCTTTTTTGTCTCTCGATTTAACAAAAGATCTGAATTTATTTGATATTAAAAAAATTAAAGGGAATTATAAACGTACTTATTTCAGACTTCGCAAAGGTAAATTCAGAGCAATATTCTATATGGATAATAACGACTTTTATGTTATCTATATTGGAAAACGTGAGGAGGTGTATGACCTATGGGAGTAACTTCTGTTAGATTTAATGAAAAAGAAGAAAAAGTATTGAAAATACTAAAAAAATATTATAATTGTGATACTTCTACTCTTCTTAAAAAATCCTTATGGGATTTATATGAAGACATTAAGGACAAAGAAATAATTGACGACTTTGAAAAACGTGAGAAGTCTAAAAAGACGAAATTTGTTCAAATACATGATTTGCTTTCGTAGCTAGCAGAAAACTGCGAAGAACTAAGCATACCCGCTTCGTCGCTGCGCTTCTCGGGCTTCGCCACATTGGTTTTCGCTACGCTACGGCCAATGTCACATAGCCCGGGTACGATATGTGCCATAGCCAGCACGGCATTTCAGGGCACCTGGTGTTAATGCTGTGTATAATTTTATAGAGCGATTTAACATCTTAAAATAGGATTTATTTAAATTATGAACTATAATCAATTTAAAGAGATATTAGCTAAATATAATGATCCAGTTGTTTTAATTGAAGGGAAACGCAACATACCAAAAAATTATTATGATAAAGCCGTTAAGGTTGGCGAAAAACTTGCAAAAGATTTCCCGAGATTGATATTTCGAACTGGAAATGCATCTGGCACAGATGAAGCATTTTCATTAGGTGTTAAAAATGTTGATCCAACTCGACTTCAAATTGTTATTCCTTATAATAGCCACAAGAAAAATAAAAGAATAATTGGTGCAATATATGTTAGTCCTGAATCCTTAAGTGATGTTGCTGAAAAGGAAATAATCAACCAAACTATAAAAGATACGCCGAAATATAAAAGTTTAATTGAAAATATGAACAAAAATGCATCATTAACCGCAAAAGCAAAGTATTTAATTCGTGATACGATGAAGGTATGTAAATATACAGAGCTATTTGACTCACCTGTGGCAGCATTATTTTATGTTGATTTAAGTAATATTGAATCTGGTGGTACTGGGCATACAATTCGAGTATGCAAAAATATGAATATCCCTGTAATATTTCAAGATTCATGGGAGAATTGGATTTAACTTGTGTAGGTATTGACTTTTAGTAATAGGAATTATTCACAATCGGCTTCTTTTGTGGGTAATGTTTTGCTAAAAGGCTGGTTGCGGCACATAACAGCGCATAAAAGCTGCGCGCGGCCTCTGGCCGTGTTCGAATTCCGCCGGCGAAGCCGGCTTCACCACATCGCACTGTCATGCGACGTCATTTATGCGCGAAACGTTAGGCGAAATTACGGTAATTAGGTGATAAAATGTGTGAACTATTAGGGTTATCATTCAATCAGCCCGTCAAAATGAATCTATCCTTTAGAGGATTTCGTCGTAGAGGAAAAGAGAATCCAGATGGATGGGGATTAGCTTTTTATCCAGATGGATCTGTACAAATCATTAAAGAACCAATAAGTGCAGATAGGAGCACCTTATCTAAATTTATAATGGGCTATCCAGGAATTAAATCTAAAATATATATTGCTCATGTAAGATTTGCAAGTGTTTCATCAATAACTTACAAAAATACACATCCTTTCCAAAGGGAGTTAAATGGTAGAGAATTTGTATTTGCACATAATGGCACATTGGATGATTATAAAGGGTTAGATTTAGGGAGATTTAAACCTGTAGGTGGAACAGATTCGGAATGGGCATTTTGCCATATTCTCAAGTCTATTGAAGAGAGAAATATAATTCAATGGGAAGAAGAGCATTTCAGATGGTTATGGAATCAACTAGGGAAAATTAACACTTACGGTAAATTCAACTGTCTTTTTTCTGATGGAGAATATCTGTTCTGCTACTTTGATAAAAATGGTTACAATGGTCTTTGTTTAGTTCATCGAGTAGCTCCATTTGATAGGGTTTACTTAATAGATGAAGATTTCGAGATTAATCTTGCAGAAGAGAAAGACCCATCGCAAAAAGGTTTTATTGTGGCGACAAAACCCCTAACCAATGAGCGATGGGAGAATTTTTCACCAGGAGAACTTATCGTTTTCAAAAATGGTAATATAATTTTCTCAAGTTCTGGCCGAAACACAGAACAGTTCTCAAGTCCGCTAAATGAGAATGAAATAAACATCTTACGAACCATCAGGCATAGTCCTCATCGGTTAAGTCTGAAAGCAATATGTGAATATCTAGGTTTGTCTTGTGAGGAAATTAAACCTCAAGTTCATTCATTGCTTTGTAAAGGGTTTATAAAACAAGATAGTCGAGATAGAGTTAAATGGGATGATAATGACGCAACATTTTATACAGAATCTTCCCAAAGAGCAGAAATAGACAGCCTAATTGGAGAATGAAAGCCGAAACATCGCCTAACAGAGCGTATCTGGCTGCGTGCCTTCGGCACTTAGACCAGCTTCTTTGCTAATCTCGTAAGTATTATATACATTAGGCTGTTTTGCGTAACGACCAAAAAACTTTAGACCGCCATCTGTGGAGGTCTTAAAATATTTAAGAGGAGTGAATATTATGAAAGATCCGTTAAATAATTATAATTTTAATGAATTGTATAATGATTACGATTCACACTGTAAAAAGTATGATCCAAATAGTCAATATCTTGAATATTTTGATCCAAAACCAAATTCTGATAGACAGTGTTATAATTTAATATCTAAAGAAGTAAAAGAGAAATTTGAATCTATCAAAAAAGATCCAAAACAAAATTTCCCCATTAAACTATTGATTGCGATACTCTATTGGAAATTATATTCTCAACCAGCCGCAGTGAAAAATATATGTTATAAATTATATAATGATACTGCTCTTCAAAAAAGAACAGACGATGAATTTAATAAATATATTAAGTATTTACCATGCACAATTACAAAAAATATTGAAGAAATAATTAAACATTTAGAGAGTTTTAACAATTATAAAATTTATGGAGCAATAACAAACATGGCTCTTCCAGTAAGAACAACAATTCTTCATTTTATATATCCCAATGAAATATCTATATTTGATAAAATGGTTTTACAGGCTGTCGGTGTTAAACATAAAAATGCAAATCAAGATATTAATATATATAAAGAATACCAACAATTTGTATGGGGTCTAGCTAAAAAGTATAAAGACAAAATGTCATTGTTTTTTGAATCATCTCTCCGAGTTATTGATATGGCGTTATGGATTAATAGAGGTGATTAAATTATTATCAGTTCCGCAATCGCCGTCCAAGGCTGTTGAGTTAAAAATTTATTGAGTATCAGATGAATCGCACAACTGCTAAGGAGCATCATTCGCTTAATGTCAACAAAGATGTCGCTTTTTTTAAGCAACATTTGCCGTATTTTCCCGCAGCCATTTCCCGTAATCTTCTTCTCTAAGGCCATTACCATCAAGCAGCAGGTTGAAGCGTTCGAGTCGGCTTGTTGACAACGGACTTTCCTGATCATCTATAGACAATTTACCCATTTTAGTCTGGCTTTTCCAGTTATAAATTGTCTGTTCAGATATGCCCATCTCCTTCGCCACTTCAAGCACACTTCTGCTCTCCGGGGGCAGTACCTTGCGTAATACCGATTCCTTGATCCTTCTTGTGTATTTCATATCCGTCTCCTAAATATTTTAGGCGACATCTATGTTAACACAGGGTGAGAGCTTGTATTTGATAAGTTCTGGATTGTGCACGATAAGACTTCTTTTGATCCCATAGGTCTGTAACTATCGCACAAAAAATGTTGTTATAAGCATTGCCTTGTTTGTGCTGGATACATTTGTTTACCAATAACTATCGCCCCATGTTCCTCAACTCGATGGTATATCGTATAAACTCTATACCTCGCTGTCGTCATTCAATCTTATGGACCAGAACTACGTAGCGACGCTGGGGCCAAATCAGTATACTGACCTCGATGCTGTTCCCTACTACGTTGTCATGGAAATCGCCACCACCAACGGCGCTACGCCTGTCGTTAACGAAGTTCGTTTCGTCTATGATTGATGCTGTATCCTACTTATTTTTTGCAGCTTGCTCACTTTCATGATACTTTTTCCAGTACTCATCACAAAATTGACGTAAGTGATTGGGTTCTGTGTTCTTCCCATCCAGATCAATCGAAAATCGAAATACAAACTTTGAATAGAGATTATGCAAACAGTAGTAATTTTGTAGATGCTCAATAGTGCCGTCCTCATACCTATACCATGACGTTTTATCATAGACATCTGCCCGACATGTCGCAATCATGGCGTTTACGAGCCATGCCTGATATGCTGCTTCTTCTTCGGTCAATGTTTGATTGGTTGCCGCAAGGTAGGCATTGAGTAACCGGGTTGCCTTATTGATCTGTACTATATAGTTGTTTAATTCCGCTGCCTTTTTATCGTAGTCTTGCATGGCCATAATACGTTTCCTCTCTTCACGCTCTTTTGCCGCCGCTTCCTGGGGTGTTAGCGGCTCAGGAGCATTGGCTATTGCGGTACCTTTATTGACACCAATTTTCCGTGGCCCTATGACTGTACCAGCTGTTGTGAATGACTTTTCCTCACGTGTAAAGTTTGCAACGTTTGGGTTCAAATACTCAATATCCACGTTAGCTGGCTCATAGTACATAATGTTTCTAAACCCGCGTTCCCATAAGAACTTTTTCGGGTTTTCCCCATGGCACATCTCGGGGGTTATCTGATAGGCGGTATAAAACGATTCGCACTTGGGATCAAACGACCACATGGCAAACGTGTGGCCATTCCACCTGTTGTGGTAGGTACACTTCTTAACGTTCAAAATCCAGCCGTTGTGGTTCTGCACCCACTGTGAACGCTGCCATGCTGACCACTTATACTTGTTAAAGTCTCGTTCATCGTAGCTATAGTTGTATGAACTACCTGACGAATTCGTGCGAACATAGTTAGAACCACATGCCAGTAAGCCAGCTACAGCAAGGATGAGCAGGAGCGTTGTGTAGCGTTTCATAGTTTCCTCCTCATATATGGTATAGTAGTATGCTTTTTTTATAATAAGCAAACCATTAATTATATGGCGATAGTCATTGTCCAGGTACCACTACTGCTTACCTCAACCTCATCGTTACTATGTAATATAATGCATGCAATAGTTTTTAACAATCCATTTTTTTACAAAAATTACCTGATACTTTTGCACCTGTATCCTATTTGATAGTAAATCAACCATAAATATAGGATTTTTTTTCATCACATTGCATAAAAAATAGTAGAAAAACTGCACAGTATAAATAAAATTTACCATTACAATAATGCCTCAGCATGTCTAATTATTGTTCGATAGTTACTTTGCAACTAATTCTTTGCTGGTTATTAAAGGCTTATGTTACAATAGATACAGGAGTTATTATGATTGCAATAACAGTTATAGCAACACTGGTAATACTTTTTTTTGCCATGTACAGTGGTTATTATATATGGCAGGCATATAATAAACCGCAAACTATTAATGATATATTTTTAGATTCAATCCCCGGCATCTTTACCACATTAGGTATTCTGGGGACCTTTGTTGGAATTTTCATTGCACTTATGAATTTTGATGTAAATAATATAACCACCAGTATACCATATCTGCTTGGGGGTTTAAAAACTGCTTTTTTAACCTCTATATTAGGAATTATATTTTCTTTAATTAGTTCTCGTTTCATTGAAAATATTCAACATACTAGAAAAAATCAATTGTATGTTGATGATGAGCTTTCGGTTTTAAAAGAGTTGCTTAAGCTTTTTGCTGATTTTAAAGAACACCATACTACTAAACTGGATGAACTCATTACAAACATCCATGGGGATAACGACAACAGCATAGCCACTTATCTTATAAAATTGCGCACTTCGTTACATGATAATTTTGATGAACAAAACAAGATACTGGAATCCATACATAAAAATGTGGGAGCTGATACTGAAACAAGCCTTTTAACTCAAATCAGTAAGATGCGCATGGAACAATCTGACTTTATCAAAAATACAAATGACCATGTGCAATCATTTAAAAATCTTTTACTGGAATCACGAGAATTTATAGGGAGTAAATTTGAAGAGTTTGGCAAATTACTTGAAAAGAGCAATACCGAGGCATTAGTTAAAGCCATTGAAAATGTAATTGGCGGATTTAACGAGCGCTTGAATGAATTGTTGCAACGTCTGGTAAAAGAAAACTTTGAAGAACTTAATCAATCGGTGGAACGTCTTAATCAATGGCAGCATGAAAACAAAGAACAGGTGCAAACACTTATAAATCAGTTTAAAACCATATCATCTGAGCTGGGCATTACTTCTGGTAATCTTGAAAAGATATCACAATACACCAAAGAACTCATTGACGGCGAAGGAAAGCTAAAAGCACTTATTCAAGAATTGGAAGCAGTGCTTACAAAGAACACCATGCTGGTTGATTCAGCAAAACATCTACTACAGGCAACTGAAAAAATGGATAAAAGCGCCATTACTTTACAAAACTGGATGGACATGGAAAAAGATTTAGGCCAAAGTATTGCAAAGCTCATTGATAACCTTAAAGAGATTGAAAATCTTCGTGATACAAGTGGACAATTTTGGGCAGATATTAAAGAAAGGATGAATGAAACAATCAACTTTATTGAAAAAGGAAATATGGAATTGTTGAAAAAATTTGAAGAAAGCGATAGATATTTTTATGAACGGCTCAATAAATCATTTGAAAATCTTGATGCAGTATTACAAAGCATGGTAACAGAGTATGCCGAAAGGCTTGATAGCATTTTAAATCCTGAAGGAAATAACCTATATACGGAGTAATATATGCATAAAAAATCAGATCATTACTGGATTTCAATGTCCGATATCATGACTGGTTTAATGGTTATTTTTATGTTTATTTCTGTTGCCTATATATTACAGCTAAAACAGCAGCAAAAAGAGCGCAACCAGATTCTTGAAGAATATAAAAATGTAAAGATGGCACTGTTTAACGAATTACAAAAAGAATTTGAAAATGACTTTAAAAAAGAAAGATGGGATGCCATAATAGGTGAAGATTTAACCATCCGCTTTAAAAACGAAAAGGTATTGTTTGATTACAACAAAAGCGACCTCCGTCCACAATTTAAAAATATTCTTGATAATTTTTTTACACGGTATTTTACTATTTTGCTAAAAGCGCCATATAAAAAGCATATTGCTGAAGTAAGAATTGAAGGACATACTGACTCATGGGGTGATTATTTATATAACCTTAGACTTAGTTATGAGCGAACACAAAGCGTACTGCAATACTTTTTTGAAAGCCCTTCATCTCCCTATTATACCTTAAACGAAGACGATAAAAAAATAGTACGATTTTGGTTAACCGCAACAGGGTTTTCATGGGGCAGGGTTCTTGATAGCGATGGCAACTTTGTACTGGAATCAGGGAAAAAAGAAAATCGTATGCAATCACGAAGGGTTGAATTTAAAATAGTAACAAAATCCGATGCAATTGTTAAAACCATATTGGATACCATGGGTAATTAAATGCATAGCAATAACGACATCTATGATTTTTCACAATTAAAAGAGGTAGTGTTACAATTAACCCATGGTAAAATGGAAAAACCAAAAACACCTTTGCCTGTAATACAAAAGACATTGAATCAGGACGAACTTCTAAAAAACATTTGTTTTAATGAAGATGGGATTTTCTTACAACGAAACAAGGACAAAATTAAAGGGTATATATATATAAAAAAAGGGTACGACATTCATTATGCTAAAACAAATAATATTGGTACCATTGTCCCTAAATTTCATATTTATAAATGTAAAACCATTGAAGAACAAATGGAGATGAATAATTTTGATGGCCATTATGAATTTAATAATTATCCTGTAAAAATGAAAGATATTGACGGCATTGAAAAAGAATTAAAATTATGCAAAAACTGTTTAAATTTAAGTAAGAATATAAAGAGAGTTATTACGGTATCTGAATATTGTAATAATTATATTAATAACAACAAAATTGGTGGTACATTTGGCAAGGATGATTTACCATTGCCAATTCAACGCGATTACAAAAACTATACAAGCAACTGGGTTAATATAAGCAACGAACTACGCAAAAGAAAAAATTATACGTGCTCACATTGTAAAATTACTATAGATAGTAATTTTGCTGATAGACGCTTTATTGAAGTGCATCACATTGACGGCAATAAAGCCAATAATCATCAAGATAATTTACAGGTACTATGTATTCTATGTCATGCATTTATGAATAAAAAGCATATTGGTAATTATAAAAAAATTAGTAATATTACAAGGCTATCATCTTTTATTAGCCGCTATGAAGATAAAATTAAAAAGCATAATATAAAATATTACCAAAAAGCAGTTGCATTATGCAATACAAACAGATCCTTGAAAAGCTAATGTCAGGCAGTAATTTTTTTTATACTGTACTAAAAATGTAAATTTGCACAAATCAGCATGGAGTGTTAAAATTTTGTTGACACTGGTATATTATTATTTTTTTCTTTATACATGCAATCATTAATGACATTAACCAAACAATGGAACAACCTCCCAAAAAAAAAGCGCTATTCGTTTTACACAGAAGAAATTTTACCGGTAATAAGCCAATCGTTGCATAACCAGCTATCACACTACTTACTATCCGAGCATGCAAAACCCTACAGCACTGTAATAACCATACTTTCGCCCAATATACACCCTGTGCTGCTTATGCTCAATGCCATACTTCCTCACCATTGTGTATTATTGTATACACCTGAAAAGGAACAGCTTCTTCAACAAATAAAACACCATTGTGCTACCCGTGGCATAGAGCTACATCCCGTTGAGCTTAGCCCCACCAATCATCAAGATAATATTACCATAATGCAGCGCACCATAAAGGAATTTTCAAAAAAATTTCCGCCTGTCTTATGCGATATAACCTCAGGTAAAAAGATAATGTCCACACAAATTGGCATTATTGCATCATCACTGAAACTGGATATAGCATATATTGATTCAAATAAACAGTATTTAGAATCAGGTATACCCCAGCCTGGCTCAGAAATACTCTATATTCAAAAAGCCTCAACAATTATAGAATTTTCTGTACACGACAATGTGTTACGCATTGCCTATGATGATAATAACAATACCATGCGATATGAATGCTATTTCAATGACTGCTCGTACAAACTTGGAACAAAAAAAATACATAGCAATGATATTGAACAATTAAGCAATCTGCTATCATCATGCCGCGATGATATCAATTACTCAATAAGTCATAGCAAGAACTATACCGTCTTACATACACAGTCACATGTTCTAACACTTTGCAGCCTTCTTTTTTCGCGCGAGCTTACAACATTTTTAAAAACCAACTGTCCTATCAGCAACATGCGCATCATTGCCGATGAAGAGGTTGCATCAATCCCATGGGAGCTGGTACTATCACACTATGGCATACAGCTTCCCATTGTCAGGATTCCCAACAGGGATAAAGAATTTTCCGAACCTTCCGTCTATAGTTCCAATAAAAAAATTATCATCATATTTGGCTCTTCTAACAATATCCCTGATTTTAACAAATTTGAACAAAACATTAAAATGCTTGCAAGCTCTCACAACGCTTACAATATAACAACTGTTGAAGCTGCCAGTGCAAGCAATCTAAAGGTTTCCATAAGCAAACATTTCCCCTGCGCAGTTATCATTTACTACGGGCATGCTGTATTCAGCACAACACCTGAAACTACCGGACTTGTATGCAGGGATGGAAGTATATTTTCCATTGATGATTGTGAAATTTTTCATGCAAGCCCACCACAATGCATGGTTGTTAATGCCTGCCAATCTGCAAGCGGCAGTTTATTTTTAAAAAATTCGTTTGCGTATGCCGTGCTAAAAATGGGAGTTGCAACATACATTGGCACAAACTTTTTTCTGGAAGCACAACGCAGCTTTGTTTTTATAAAAACCTTTTTAAAAAATATTACCAGCAACACTACCTATTATAACGCCTATGCCAGCGCACTGCAAGAATTACAAAAAAACTTTGGCAACGATGATATTGCATTATACAATTATGTTTATTATGGAAATTAATCATACCTATGTTATGGGCGATAGTTACTGGCAATGTTCTTTTTTTTAAAAAGGGAAAACCCACCATAATGTATTCCACTTTTTTACCGGTGTTTGCTGATAGTGCTGATATGCCTTTTGCAGATAATCTCCAATTGCATATTTTGATGCCTCATGCATCACATCATTAAATCGTTTGTTAAATCTATCCATGATTTCTTTATTTTCTGCATCATGGTGTGCAAATATCCACAAAACATCAGCAAGCAATCCTAACTGTAATGTTTGCATTGTTAATGGCTGTCCATCAAATAATTCTTTTGCTCTGGGCAACAGTTTATTAATATGTTCTTCCCAATGTTTTGACTGCAATAAACCATATATAACAATAACACACCGGTATATACTATGAACAGGATAAACCTTGTGTTCCATTATCTCTTTATAATTTTTTGCTATTGTACTTCCTGGTTTGTTTATATTTGACAAAACGGTATAATAAGTATTTTCATAACCATTCATAAGTTTGCAGTACCAGATACGCAATAAATGTTGCAACCCAAACATGGATTTATTTTTTAAACATTGCGCAATTAAATCATCGTCGCTGTATGTTGTGCATCCCACCCCTTTTGCAATATATTGCATAGCCTGTTCGTAATTGCCATCGTAAGTTTCAATCTGAGCACGATACTGATACTGCCGCTGTATATCATCTGTATGAGAAAATAAATGTAGTGCCTTATTTGAAAGCTCCCGTGCCTCATTGAAATTGTTTTTAGTAACAAGCGTATGGTACATACATGCCTGTACCATTGTTCCGTATATTTCGCCAAGTATCCGCGGCTTTACCTTAACATCATTATCCGCTTCAGATAAAAAGACAAACGCATCTTCCACCCTTTTAGCTAATACTTTCATGCTGGTATACGCCTGCTCAAACTGATACTGGTTAATATAGTGTACAGCATTTAACACCTGTATTCGTATCCGCACGGATAATGAATCAAGGTCATATACTGCTTTTTTTAACAGTATCCGTGCTTCGTTATAGGTAGTTTCAAAATCAGCTATCTGCCCTTTATGATTGTATATGGTTAACAAAATTTGATACAGTTCACCATATGCCCAGTACAAATCATCAACAGCTGTGCTGGTGTTATTACCATCAGCTATTGCTTTTTCAATATCCGGCAATATCGTATAAATCCACAGTTTAACCAATGGCTCATATTCATTTAACAAACGGTTGGTATTTACCTTATCATAGTATAATGTCAGTATGTTTTTAAGAACTACCGCCATGGTTGGCTGACTCAATTTCAGTATGTTTTTTATTATAAAATCTTTCTGTTGCCGTACTTCAGGAATCATGTAATGGTTTGCATAGAGCTGTAAGGCTTCACCATAATCGCCCTTTCGCAGGCAATCATAAATTCTTGTTACATACGATTCATTGCCATAAATATATACTGTGTTTGGTTCCATCCATTCCTTAAATGCTTCTTTTACCTCACCTTTTAAAAAGCTGCCATCATGGTCAAGACGGTAAAAGCTGTGAACCACCACATCTGCCAGTTGCAAAAAAATATTATCTTTCCCTCTAAATGTTATTGTGTAGTTTATATTGTTTTGTACTTTGCTAAGCGCTACTCCTTTTGCAATTGCCTCATGGAGCCTTTTTGTATCAACATCTACTTTAAAGCCTTTTCTGTGTTCAATAATGATTTCAATAGTGGCATCAAGTTCTTTTGCATAAGTTTTTATAAATTCAACCAATCCATCGCTCAGCACATTAATATAGGTGGCTGTATCGCTAATAATGAAAAAACCCCTTCGTGGAAGCAAAATAACGGGCTTTATGGAATGACCTTCACAAAATGGTATAAGCTTTTGAACAAGCAATGAAAGCGTCTCGTTATCCAGTTCGCAGGCATGAACTTTTGATAGTCCACATTGTGAAAATAACTGTTTTACTTCATTGTGTGGTACTGGCATCTTGCACCATATACCACCAATAACATTACGCTTTTTTTGATACTGGTCAAATGCTCCGCTTTCATCAATATAAATTATGCTCATACTATCATACCCTGTTAGTTATACAACAGCGTAAAGTATAACAAATTATTATTACATGTTCTATTTACAGTTTAATTTTATGGTTATAATTTTTTTAAAATTGTATATTAAAGTAATAATACCTGGCTTTATAAAGGTAAATGTTGCTCTGTTATTTGACAATGTTGCCACTTCAAATTTTTCATCAGTTAATAAAAATATCTTTGCGCCATTACTATTGTTACTATTTGAAACAACAATATCAAAAACACCATCAACATGTATTATCCTTACAGTCAGCGCACCATCCGCTAAGGGTATTTCAAACTCAATTACCGGTTCCTTTTGTTTTGACAAAACAGCAACAACATTTTGGGCAGCAAAGGATTGAGCATTTACATTCAGCGGTATAAAACCATTATCATAATCAATATCAAGGGTAAGTGTATCATCACCATGTTGTTCCGTGAGTAAGGGTTGTGCAATAATAAAATAATCTTTATATAGTTCATAGCAATAGTTGCAATGGACTAAATGCTCCAGCACCTCATCAATAATGGCATTATCAGTAATTGTTCCATCAGCAACACCCAGTACCAATTCTTCCATCTGGCTGCTACATTGCAGATCATTGCCTAAGTGTCCCATGTTACTGCAACTCCTTTATAAATCCTTTGAACTTTTTTTCCACTTCCTGTTTAATGCTTTTCCGTATATTTCCTATATGCTCAGCGATAGTAGCCTGTGACCGTTTGCACATCTTTGCGACATCTTCCTGTTTTATTCCATCTACAAAATGTAATTTAAAAATAAGCTGTTGTAAAGCAGGCATTGCATCAACGGTATCCTTAATTATTTTAGCTACTTCATCATTGGTTAGTTGCTGAGCAAAATCTATAGTATAGGAGATATTATTGATAAAATCTTCTGTAATGTTATTATTATATTGTTCATCATGCTTTCTTAAATCCGTAGATACTATTATTTTATTTCTTTTTCGTACATAGGATCGTATTTCATTTTCTACTATTTTAAAGATATATGTTGTTACCTTGCACTGCCATTGAAAATTATCAAAACCTGTTTCATACAGCTTTAAACATATCTGCTGTAAAATATCTTCCCTATCTTCATCTGTAAGATTATAATTATATTTATTATTAACATTTCTTATTGACTTGTCTATGTATTCAAAATTTTCTTTTAATAGTTCTTCTTTTGATTTATTGCCAATCATGTTGTTTATCATCATTATTATTAAAATATATAAGCGCTGTTTTTTCATGGTATTACCTTTATAGTATTAGTCAATAACATTTTAATATTTATATAACTCCTCTATCATCCCATGCTTGATTTTTCCCACAGTTTCTGAGTAGTTACAGCATCACATCAATAATACAGAATAATTAAAAAAAAGAGGCTTGCAACAGTGCATTGTTATTGCAAGCCTCATCAAATATTACACATGATATTTTGCCTTTTTCTTGTTAATGCGCCTATTGATAGGATAGGTAGTTATTAAGCTATCATCCTGCACCACCATTGAAATACCACCCTTTTCATAAATATTTATCAATACCCTGCGCAGCTTGTTTAGCTCATCCAGCATATCCCTGGTTTGCTTTCTATCCAGGATAATACAGTCGTTTTTTTGATACCCGTACATCTGCACCAGTTGAAGCTCCATATTTGTAATACCTCTGTTATGCGCACGCTGTAAAAAATGTTGTGTTGCTATCATAGAGCCCTCCCTCTATATAATAGTTAGTGTTTATAGTATTAGATTACTCAACATAAAATTTATAGGTAATTTTGTTACACATTATACAGTATCAGCTTCATTTTGTACAATTTGCTTATGATAACATTACTATTATGTATTTTTCTTCTCTTTCGTTTGTTAAAGCGTCATGTGCATGGCTACTACCTTGCTCTTAACGTGTGATTATACTTTTTGCTCTTTCTTTTTACTGTTTTTTATTTCTCTTTTTTACTTCGGCCAAACGCTTTATTTCATACGTTTTAAAAATATCAATGGCATGTTTTTTACAGTATTCTTCTATTTCAGGATGATAGGTATAGCCTACAATAAATCCATAAATGTCAGATTTATAATGATTTTTAATCCTTTTTAACATCTTATCAAATCTATCTATATCTTTTTTACCGGGTTGGGCCTTGCATTCACCTATAATATATACATCTTTGCCATTCCTTTTTGCACGTATATGAAGATTAACCTCATCATAATTACCATCATCATATAAAATATATTTTCGTTCAACCTCGCATGATTTTACCTTATAAGTATTCTGGACAAACTGAGGCATCAATGGCATCAAATCATCTTCAATTCCATACCCCACAACCATAGAAAGTCCACCAACCTGTTTTTTAAGATCATCAAATGCTACCATAAAATTTTTCAGGATTTTTTCATTCTCCCGTTGTGCACGGGTAAGTTCTTTTATGCTTTCTTCAGTCCTCTTTTGTGCCTGTGCCAGTTCCTCTACACGCTCCTCAGTCCTCTTTTGTGCCTGTGCCAGTTCCTCTACACGCTCCTCAGTCCTCTTTTGTGCCTGTGCCAGTTCCTCTACACGCTCTTCAGTCCTCTTCTGTGCCTGTGCCAGTTCCTCTACACGCTCCTCAGTCCTCTTTTGTGCCTGTGCCAGTTCCTCTACACGCTCTTCAGTCCTCTTCTGCGCCTGTGCCAGTTCCTCTACACGCTCCTCAGTCCTCTTTTGCGCCTGTGCCAGTTCCTCTACACGCTCTTCAGTCCTCTTCTGCGCCTGTGCCAGTTCCTCTACACGCTCCTCAGTCCTCTTTTGCGCTTCAGCCAATTCACCAACTACAACACGCAATTCCTGAAATTCTGCTTTTGTAACAGTTTGATTTATGTCATTGTACATTTTTATAAGTAAATTGGTTAATACTGTAGCTTCCTTTTCACCAAAGGTTTCCTTTAGATTTTGAAATATCTCAAATGTGTTAATCATTTAAACTATCCTTTTGTATTTTTTGATGATTAATGGTATACAACCTGTCAATAAGATACCACAATTACTATAACTATGTCAAGTAATAATTACTGTGCCCATATTGCATGCACAGTACAATTCAATTGCATGGCACCTACCCATGTGCACTATTTTTTTCCCATTGTATAAAATTATACTTGATAGAAAGCAATCCATCACGATATTACAGTACTAATACTGCTGCCTGCTTTTTGTATAGTACCATGTATTCCTCAGGCGGGTATAGCATTATAATCAGGATAAAATATCCATGACTGCAAACAATCAATCGGTAATCGCTATTATACAGGCACGCATGCAATCAACACGTCTACCTCACAAGTCGGTGATGCCACTTGCCGGCAAGCCACTGCTTGCGCATGTTATTGAGCGTGCAAGGGCAATCAGCGCTGTAAACACCGTTGTGCTTGCAATCCCTGATGACAGTGAAAATGATTCACTGGTAACTATCGCACAGCAATGCAATGTCTCTGTATTCCGCGGCTCCATGCACAATGTTCTGGAACGTTTTTATAGGGCATACAGGCGTTTTGGCGGCAGCTATATTGTACGCATCACCGCCGACAATCCTTTTACCGATGCAGCCTATGCATCAATGGTCATTGACACTGCTATAAAGCTCAACACAGACCTGTGTGCGGCAAAAAACCTTCCACTGGGCACCGGTGTTGAGGTAATCAAAGCACAGGCGTTGGAGCGCGCATACACCCAAAGCACACAACCACACCACTTTGAGCATGTTACACCCTATATAAAAGAAAACCCGGACATATTTGCCATTAACTATTTTGATGTACCACTGCATAATCCCTTCAGCAAGCTACGCTTAACCGTGGATACCCAGGACGATTATACACTTGCAAAGCATCTGTATGATGCTCTGTATACGGGCACAGTATTTTCCCTTGATGATGTCATCAAATACTTAGAAAAAAATCCCGCACTTGTGTCGATAAATGCAGCAGTACAGCAAAAACCCATGACCTCGCATGAATAGTATGCACATAACAATTGTAACCGATTCGGGCGCTCATATTGGGCAGGGACATCTTCAGCGGATGCTCTTGCTGGCATGGTTTTTAGCAACCAGGCGCCGCTGGAGCGTAACACTTGTGCATGCAAGCAAAGCATATACGGTGCCATCCTCGCTGCAATCCATGGTGGCGGCCAGCATTCCCAAACAAACCACCTGCATACTACGTGACATGCGCGATTCAACAGAAGAAGAGATACAACAATTGCAGGCGATAGCTCCTGTTATTGTCATTGATGACTGCGGAAAGGGGCGCCCGCTTGCATTCAGGGCAATTGACCTGCTGCCCACTCTACACACTGCAACCAGCAATAGCTTTGCAGCCGGCAACGATTTGTTTTTATACGGCTATAACTTTTATGAATCCTTGCAGGCACTTCCATCAACCGTTGAAAAAGATATTGATTGCTTTCTGTATGCCTCAACCTTTGATAGCCAGCACCTTATTGCTGCAATGGGCAATAAGTTTACGTATGTGTGCTCTGATGGCAACAAGGTCATAAGCAATACTGGCTGCACTTCATTGCAGCATGGTGCCCACTCCATTGCCCGCAGTAAGGTTGTGATAACACACTTTGGTATAACCGTTTACGAGGCGATGTTGTGCAACTGCAACTGTATTCTTTTAAATCCAACCACCTATCATCAGCAACTATCGCTTATGCTTGCCTATCCCGGTGGCAAACTGCATTCACTTTTATACGATGAAGCTGCCATCAATGATATTGTCACACGTTGCAGGGATTTTGTTTCCGCTGCACCTGCCTATACCGATATTGATTGTTGCAGGGTAACTATCGCCACAAACCTGAAAAACTTTGCTGATGCGCTAACTTTGATACTGAATACTTAATTCCTATATAAGAGGTTTTACCATGGGTTACTCGGTTTGCTATAAAATACTACGCTCACATATACAGGAAGGCAATCTAAATGCCGGTGATGAGATTGGCATAACCATTGACCAGACGCTAACGCAGGATGCTACCGGCACCATGGCATATCTGCAGTTTGAAGCAATGGGGATTGATCGGGTAAAAACCCAGCTTTCCGTTTCGTATGTTGATCACAACACATTGCAGGTTGGTTTTGAAAACGCCGACGACCATAAATATTTACAAACAATGAACGCACGCTATGGCATCTACTATTCTAAGGCAGGCAATGGAATATGTCATCAGGTTCACCTGGAACGTTTTGCTATACCGGGTAAAACACTGCTTGGCTCGGATAGCCACACACCTACTGCTGGCGGTATGGGAATGCTTGCTATGGGTGCAGGCGGGCTTGATGTGGCAGTTGCCATGGGTGGTGGACTTTTTTATTTAACCTGTCCACAGGTTATCAATGTATATTTAACCGGAAAGCTGCGAGCATGGGTAAGCGCTAAAGACATTATCCTTACCATCTTGAAAATGCTTACCACCAGAGGAAATGTAGGCTATGTAATAGAATATACCGGACCTGGCGCTGCAACGCTATCGGTACCCGAACGCGCAACCATTACCAACATGGGTGCCGAATTAGGCGTTACCACCTCAATCTTCCCTGCTGACAAAATAACTTTGCAATTTTTACAGGCACAGGGGCGCGCTGATGATTATGTTGAACTGCTTCCCGACAGCGATGCTACATACCATAAGGTTATTGAGCTTGATTTGTCCACCGTTGAACCAATGATTGCATGCCCGCACTCTCCCGACAATGTGGTACCTGTTGCTGCTATCAAAGGCATGAAGGTTGATCAGGTTGCCATTGGAAGCTGCACAAACTCATCGTATAAAGATTTAGTGACTGTTGCAACAATACTGAAAGGCAAAAAGGTTCATCCCAATGTAAGCTGCATATTAGCGCCCGGTTCAAAACAGGTGCTGCAGATGCTTGCCACAGAAGGCTATTTAGCTGATATTATTGCAAGCGGTGTACGCATTATGGAAAGTGCCTGCGGTTTTTGCATTGGCAACGGTGGTGCCCCCATCTCCGGCGGGGTGTCGCTGCGTACCAATAACCGCAATTTTGAAGGGCGCTCAGGGACAAAGGACGCCATGGTATATCTGGTAAGCCCGGAAACAGCAGCGCTGTCAGCATTGAGCGGCACACTGCAAAATCCGCTTGACCAGCCTGCTGAACGTTATCCACAGGTTGCACTGCCTGCATCATTTGTCATTGACGATGCAATGATTATACCGCCCTTTCAAAGCAATGAGCCAATATTCCGCGGACCCAATATTGGACAGCCGCCAAAAACCACGCCGCTTCCTGATGCCGTCAAAGGGGTTGTTGGCATAAAACTTGGCGATAACATTACCACCGACCACATCATGCCGGCAGGTCAGCGCTTAAAGTATCGCTCCAATATCCCCGAATATGCAAAGTATGTATTTGAACACGTTGACAGCACATTTGCACACCGAGCGCTGCAAAACAAGGATAAGGGGCTTGCTACTATTATTGTTGCAGGGCACAGCTATGGACAGGGTTCAAGCCGTGAACATGCCGCTATTTGTCCGGCATATCTGGGAATCAGGATGGTCATTGCAAAATCATTTGAGCGTATCCATACCGCAAACCTTATTAACTTTGGCATACTGCCGCTTGTCTTTGTTCACGAATCTGATTACGACAGCATACAGCAGGGCAATGAGGTTGTCATGGACGATTGTATCAATCAGGTAAAACAGGTACAAAACGATACCATGGTTGTGACAATCAACGGCAGGGCTATTACCTGCAAGTTACTTGCTTCACAGCGTCAGCGCGCCATTATCATAGCGGGTGGTTTGCTTAATTACACAAAAGGCAAATAAATGTGTGGCGATAGTTACTGGTAAATCCTTGCATGCCAATGCAGGCACAGCAGTAACATATCAGGGGATCATCTCAACAATCTTAACATTGAATCCGCAGAAGGGGAGCCACCCCTTCTTCTTTGCCTTTTCAGCAGTTACAACAATATAGGGGATGTATTCAGGTTCAAACGGTTCCCTGAGCAGGCTCCAGCCAATCTCATGCATCAGCCTGCTGCCCTTCTGGTTGTTGCACCATTTACAGGCACATACTAAATTGTGCCAGCTTGAAAATCCTTCCTTAAATGATTTGCCGGTAACTATCTCCCAGCGGCTCCGTGGAATAACATGATCAACGGTGAGTTGTTTCATCTGAAAGCGCCTGCCACAGTACTGGCACTGCATATCATCGCGGTATATAACATTTAATTTTGAAAATACCACCTTACGACGGGGCAGCTGATGATAATTCAGGATTGCAATAACCGATGGCACCTTGATGGCAATTGATGGGGAACGGACAAAAGTATTTTCTTCAACAACAGGCACAGCCTTATCGGAGAGCAACAGGCATATTGCCTCTTTTACTGTTGTTATTCGGATAGGAATAAATCCTGCATTAAGTACCAATACCTCAGATTCAATCATTGTGTACCACCTGTACGCAAAGGTTTGCGAAACAGGTAATAATTACCTTATCAATTAAAATTTGCGTAATGATACTGCTTGTTCAAGGTATGTCAACACTATTTATGAAAAAAATATTTATTTTACTGTCAACAAAAAATTCCCGCCAACTGTCGCCCACGAGGTTTTTTAAAAAATATATCTTGAAATTTTTGCCTATATACTATAATCATAGTACTTGTAAAAAAAGTAAAGGGAGATAGTCGCCATGAAACACATTATGTATTATATAATTGTACTATCCATTGCGTTTGCTATGGGATGCGCATCAGATTTACCTATCCGCGATATGTCAAAAGCGCGCTATGGCATCACCGAAGCCGAAGAGGTAAAAGCACCACAGTACGCACCCGATGAATTGGAAAAAGCGAAGCAGTATCTGTACGATACCCATACCCTGCTGAAAGAGGACAAGACAAAGGATGCTCAGAAAAAATCAGTGGAATCATATGAACAGTCACAGAAGGCAATAGAAAAATCATTGCCCTTATATTCCAGCGATATGGTAACCCAGGCAAAAAACAGCATCAGCGAAATAGAGATGCTCAATGCCAGGGAATTTGCACCAGCCGAATATGCTCAGGCTGTGGCGCTTGCAACGGAGTCATCTGATTTGCATAATAAAACAAACTATCGCGAGTCCATACAAAAATCCCGTGAAGCAATAACCAGCGCAAATGATGCAAAGGTTAAATCCATTGCCATGATACCTCAGCTTAAGGAACAGCTTGTTGCTCTTGAAAAAGAAAGAGATGAGCTATCAAATAACCGCGGGGATGAATTTGCCAAACAACAGTTACAGGATGCATCAGCAAAAATAAGTGAGGCTAACACAAAATTAGATGAACAAAATATCACTGCATCTATTGATGCAATGCAACAGGCAAAGGAATCACTGCTTGCTGCTAAAGTTGCCATTGATAAAGGCAATGCACTTGAATCATTAGAAGCAGCAAAAAGTTTATATCAGGAAGTAAGTCAGCGCGAAACAGCACAGGACTTTTCTGAACAGCTTACCCAGGCAGAAGGGCTCATTAAAACAAGCGAGGATAAATTCAAAGCAGAGCAATACCCTGAATCGTATGACACCTCGCAGCAAGCAACAAATATTCTTAATACCATGCTCATTGCCATGGAAAAGAAAGAAGAAGCCATTGCAATACAGGAGGAAGGTGAAGAAACCAAACAGGAAACAACAACTGCTACTACTACTAAAGAAGTTACGCAACAACAAAAAGACTACATTGTGCAATACAATCCAAAAGCACGCGATTGTTTATGGCGGATTGCTATGAAAGTATATAACAATGCACGGTTATGGCCGCTCATTTATATTGCAAACAAAGATCAGATAAAAGATCCTGATTTGATATTTCCCGGCCAGCGGTTTGTTATTCCACCCATGGAGAAGGAAAAACAACCGATAGAGGAATCACAATCTAAAACAATGGATGATAAAAAACCTCAGGATGTAAAAGAATAATCAATGCACTATATCTTTAGCGCTATTGCCATACTTTGTTTAACGACCACAGCTTTTGCAAAGGGCATTCCCCTTGATGCTGTATATATGGATAAAAATTCATCTGAATATCAAAAGCTTTTTTTTGCACGACTTAACAACTATGCCCAGATGGGTGCTCAATTTATTGACTCTAATATTGTTTACAGTGCATGGTGCAGCGGTAAAGAAATTGTTTATATTAAGGAATCAGGTATAAACAACACTATTGTTGTATGCGCCATAACAACACGTAAAAAAAATCCACTGTACACATTCAAAGGAACGGTTATCTCAGCGCGAACATCATCCAACGGCCGCTACATAGCCGTTAAATACTTTACCAATCAAAGGATACCTCAACCTGCACTTTTCATCATTGATTGTATCGGCGGTACCGTCAAACTGCTACAAACCTTATCAGCAGGCAACGACTTTTCATTTTCAGATGACGGCAACATTTTTTATTACAAAAAGAACAACTGCATTGTTGCATACCGGTGCGATAGTTCCATGGAAAAAGCTTTTCTTTGCAGCAGCGATGCACCGCAGTGGGATGAAATCTGTACTATCATTTTTAACAGCAATCAACTGTTTGTAAGCGGTTCATCAGGCAACTACACTGTCTATATAAAACAAAAGCTATGGAAGAAGATTTGCAATGCTGTTACCCCGGCGGAGGTCTTCAGCGATAGTTTTGCCATCTATTATACAGGCGGATATCCCGGAAATTATACGGTACATCGCTATTCAGTAAAAACGCAAAAGCATGAAACGCTCATGCAGCAATCACTTAACCCCTGTTTACAGGTCAGCCGAAATCATGCAATCTTTCTTAAAAATGCATTTATTATGATGTACGACAGTATTAACGGGAGACTGTTTACAACAACAGTGGAAAGTGATGAGGCAATTATTTCACCCAACGGATTTTATGTTGCATCAACTATCTACAACCGATTATTTATTATCCCCTATGCAACTGTTGTTACCATTAATCCAAAGGCGGGGCGATACCTTACCACATTGCAAGAGCTATACCATGATGTTGTGAACAAAAAATATTTACATATTTCCCCGTATACCAGAACATACATACAACAAAAACAGGCAACCATAGCTTCACTGGCAAAGCTATTTTAAAAATTTGTTTTACCTGTAACATGTTTATCAATAAACCCTTACCCTGCTGTATATGCCTTATACTGCACATATACATTTGTAAAGTATTCTTTACCGCTATTTTCTATTTTTTTTCCATGTGGTTTCTTAAATCAAGGCATGCATAATCTATTACAGGCATACTGCAAAATCATGTTTTCCATTGTTGAAAAAAAATTACTGATATTTCCACTTTATTGATAGTTGCCTGTCATTTTTAAAAAATATTAATTTGACAATTTTTATAACAATAGTATGTGTTAAACTGTTTTATTTGGAAGCTGGAGGGATTTTCATACTCCCTGCAAAAGCAATCCATTGGGTAGCCATACTCAGAAGGAAAAATTAGAATTATTAAGGGAAGTTGTATGGATCGCAATTTAGCACTTGAGGTTGTCAGGGTTACCGAAGCTGCAGCACTCTGGGCAGCGCGTTACTATGGCCGTGGCAATGAAGATCTTGCTGGCAAAAATGCTGTGGAAGCAATGTCAAAGGTTTTTTCAACGGTTTCATTTAAGGGCCATATTATCTGTGGCATTGATAATCCTGATTCATCACTTTGTACTGGCAAAATAATTGGTAATGCTCAGCATCCCGAAGTTGACATCGCTCTTACGCCAATAGATGGGCATGCAACCTTAGCTCAGGGTGGCTATAACACCATCTCCGTTATTGCACTTGCTGAATATGGCTCAATGCTCAATGCCCCGCCCATATATATGGAAAAGATAGCAGTTGGTAAAGATGCACGAGGTGTTATTGATATAACACAATCACCAGAGGTTAATATTAAACGTGTTGCACGCGCCAAGGGAAAATATATCGACGATATAACGGTCTGCATTCTTGACAGAGCACGTCACGAAGAATTGGTTAGCCGTATACGGGCATTAGGCGCTCGTATCAAATTAATTAAGGATGGTGATATTTCCGGTGCTGTTGCTACTGCACTTGATGACAGTCCCATTGATATGCTCATGGGAGTTGGCGGTGCCCGTGAAGGTATTTTATCGGCAGCAGCGCTTAAATGTCTGGACGGCGATATGCAGGCGCGTTTTATTTACCGTGACGAAAAGGATAAAGAACTGGTGCGCAACATGGGGATTACCGATATTGATAAAATTTATACCCTCTCAGATCTGGCTAAAGGCGAAAATATTATGTTCTCGGCAACGGGAATCTCAGATGGTGAACTGTTGCCCGGGGTCAGATTTATGGCAGGGGGAGCAAAAACTCATTCTATTGTAATGCGCTATAAAACACATACCATACGATATATCACCGCAATACACCGCTTTGATTACAAACCGGTATATTGATTTATTGAGTTATTCATACAGTGATGCAGCACCTTTTCTTAACAATGACAGGCATAACTGTATGAACATGGCAACCATGCAGGAGTAGAGTTATGGAAATTGTATCATATATTCTTAACAACACTACAATGTTTGTTATCATTGCTGGTCTATTAATTGCATGCGCAGGATTTTTGTTACTAAGGCTACGAATTGTGTCGATAGTTTGCATAATACTGGCGGCTTTGATTATTTATGTACTGCTGTACAAAACATCACCAATCCCGACACAACCCACTGAAACAAGGGAGATTGACAGGATTGATAAACTATAAAATTTTATTGTTAAAATGAATACAATATTGTATATTATATTTTGTACTTACGATTGGAGAAGACTATGAAGCTGCATGTTGTTACATCAAACAATGTTGATAATCTTTTATCGGACAATGTTATAACCCTGCCGCCATCAGGTATCCGTGAATTTTTTGACATTGTATATAATACCCCTGACTGTATATCACTGGGAGTTGGCGAACCCGACTTTGTTACTCCATGGCGCATATCTGATGCAGGTATTTATGCTATTAAAGATGGCAATACTCACTATACCTCAAATAAGGGACTTCAAGAGCTGCGGCAACACATAGCAGCTATCATCAGCAAAAAACACAATGTACTATATGATCCCGAAACTCAGATTCTTGTAACTAATGGTGTCAGCGAAGGGCTTGATATCGCTTTGCGCAGTATCATCAATCCCGGTGATGAGGTCATCTACTTTGAGCCATGCTATGTTTCCTATTCTGCAACCATCAAATTAGCGTATGGGAAAGCTGTTGCAATACCAACTCATTTTGACAACGGATTTGCTATTGATATTGACCAATTACAAAAAACTATCACCCATAAAACAAAAGCTATCATGCTTAATTATCCTGCTAACCCAACTGGTGCTTCCATTGACAAACAAACATTGGAAGCAATAGCTTCAATTGCCATACACCATAATCTCATTGTCATTGCTGACGAGATTTATGATGAAATTACCTATAATGGAAATCATTTTTCAATTATTTCAATACCGGGCATGCCTGAGCGCACCATTTACCTCAATGGATTTTCAAAAGCCTATGCCATGACAGGCTGGCGACTGGGGTATGCATGTGGCTCGGAAAGTATTATTTCTGCAATGAATAAAATCCATCAGTATACTGCATTGTGCGCTCCATCAATTGCACAGTATGCTGCTATTGAAGCAATTACCCATGGACAGCGTGACGTTGCAACAATGCGTTCGCACTATGTTAAACGGCGTAATTTTATATCATCACGGTTACAAGAAATCGGACTGCCATGTTATCCTCCCCGAGGTGCATTTTATGTTTTTCCCAGCATAGCAAAGACAGGGTTATCCTCGCGTGAATTTGCTGTACGACTTTTAAAAAGCCACAAGGTTGCAGTAGTTCCCGGCACAGCGTTTGGGTCATGGTATGACAATCACATACGATGTTCATACGCCACATCTATTGAGCAACTGAAGGAGGCAATAGACAGGATCGAGGATTTTGTGAATAGATTGTAAACGATCAAAAATCCTTATTTTTTAGCGATAGTTATCATATAATTAAAAAATTCTTGCCATTATCTCCTCTACATAGTGCAATTGCAAACAATTGCTGCTGAAATACGTTTAGCATGATGATAGGTAAGAGAAATCAGCAAACTGTTATTCAAAAGCGATAGCACCTGTTATCCTGAGCGTTAGGCAAAGAATCTTGCTGTGACATGTCATTCTGAACAAAGTGAAGAATCTCGTCGTTAAAAGCATAGATTCTTCGGTCACTAACGCTCCCTCATAATGACAATGGTGCGAAAACTCCCCTCGCCTTATAAAGGAGGTGGAGCAGAGAGTGAGGATAATAATTCCATTTTCGGAGGATAATGTATGAAGTATGTATACTGTATTGGTATAGTGATAATAAGCATGTGTATGGTTTTGCCAGTATATGCTGATGATTTAGGTATTGGCATTTCAGCATGGTATGCCGATTGGGAGATGGACAACAGTAGCAATCCCAAAAAGACCATGGACCCTGTTTTATGTATTGGCCCTTCACTTTCGTATCAATTTTCAGAAACTTTAAGTGTAACTCTTGTAGCCCTCTTTACTCCCAAAAAGTATGAAATGCCTGATGAAGGGTCAGAAGATTCAAAACTCAGGCGTTACGATTCTGATTTAGCGCTCAATTATCAATTAAACCGCTATATTAAACTATTTGCTGGAGCTAAATATTTAGGATTTACCTTTGAAAACGGTAAGCACCATGGAGCAGGTCCGGGCATGGGTATTGGCTTTACCATCCCCATCGTCTATAATTTCTATTTTTTAGGCAATGCATCCGGTTTATATCTCTATGGCAATCACAACGATAATTCTAATGATACAAATTATAATGAATATGGTTATAATCTTGCCGGGCAGTTAGCCTACTACTTTCCATCCATTGGTTTAACAACATCATTAGGATACCGCTATCAATATATCAAATCTGACTATAATACCAATAATATGGCTGATGACGAGCATACTTTTAAGGGATTTACCTGCCTGGTGGTTAAATCATTTCATTTATAAAAGCAGACATTGTTTGTAGACATATCATTTTATTTTTATACTGCCTTTATTAATTTTCTGTTGAAATAAAAAAATAGTCGTTTTTAAATTGTGATGGAATATATCTTTGTATTCATTATGATGACATTATGCAGGGGCGAATTGTGATGCACCCAAAACGCAGCAGCATGTGTTTCTGGATATGAGCCGATATCCTTAATCATTTGATTGGTAATAATTTTTGTGATACACTGGTTTTTATCCTGATTGGTTTTATTTTAATAATATCTTGCAGGATAATTCATGATATGCAGAATAGTTGTTAAAAAGCATTTCACTGTATGCATACAAATTTACTCCATGCTCCAGATTATAGGAAAGCATTGCATTGACCAAGGGGAACTCTATGAAGATACACTATCCTGGCTATGAAACCGTTATTAACAATGTATATGATTCCGGGAATGAACATGTATTTGCTTACTGGGATACATTAAATCCTGATCAGAAAAAACACCTTTTAGAGGAACTATCGACCATACATTTTGAAACCCTGCAACAACTATTTGAACTTACAAAAAGAAACCTGCCTCCATTGGATTTTAAACCAGCGCCGTATACGCCTTTGCCAGAAACCGATGAAGAAAAAAAAGAATTTGAAAAAGCAAAACAAATTGGGATTGCAACCATTAAGGCAGGCAAGGTGGCTGCATTTGTGGTAGCTGGTGGGCAGGGAAGCCGCTTGGGATTTGAAGGCCCAAAGGGGATGTTTCCAATAGGACCTGTAAGCAAAAAATCATTGTTTCAGATCCATGCAGAAAAAATAAGGGCGTATGAAATAAAGTATAATGTTACCATACCATGGTGCATCATGACCTCAGAAGCCAATCATGATGCAACAGTAGCATATTTTGAACAAAGCAATTTTTTTAATCTCAACAAAGAAAAAGTCTTCCTCTTTAAGCAAAACATGATTCCTTCACTGGATGAAAATGGAAAGCTTATACTGGAATCGCCCTGCTCTATTTTTAGAAATCCTGACGGGCATGGTGGAAGTTTAACAGCGTTATATCAGTCGGGCACACTTGATACATTGCAGGCATTAACCATAGAAATACTTTCATACTTTCAGGTGGACAACCCACTGGTTAACATTATTGATCCTGTATTTATTGGATTCCATAGAATGCATAGTGCTGAAGTTTCAAGTAAAGCTCTGGTAAAGGCATATCCTGAAGAAAAGATTGGAGTGTTTGTACAATTTTCAAATAACAGGATTGGAGTTGTAGAATATTCGGACCTGCCGCCGGAGAAGCAATATGAAAAAGATGAGCAGGGACAACTGCGTTATGCAGCAGGAAGCATTGCAATACATCTTTTTAATACACAGTTCATTGCATCTGTTACTGGCAGCAATGTAACGCTGCCATTCCATGTAGCAAAAAAATCAATACCCAAATATACTGATAAAGGTATTCAACACATTACCGGTTATAAGTTTGAAAAATTTGTCTTCGATGCACTTCCGTTAACACAGCATAATTTCATCCTGGAGACAAAACGTGAGGAAGAGTTTGCACCGGTTAAAAATAAAACAGGCGTTGATTCAGTTGAATCGGCACAGGAACTTATGATACATTTACATAAACGATGGTTAACACAAAAAGGTATTGCTATCCCCACTATGCTTAAAAAAATAGAACTATCGCCACTGTTTGCTGTTGAAAAAGACGATATCCCACAATCTTTGATAATCCCTGATAAGGAAGAGGTTTATATAGAATGAAACAATACATTGAAAAAGTTAATACGCTTATTGAGTCATTCCCCTATATTAAAGAGTTTTATGGTAAAACCATTGTTATAAAATATGGTGGTCATGCCATGGAAACCCTTGAAGGTAAGCGTTCATTTGCGCTGGACATGGTACTTTTGAAATATGTTGGCATTAATCCTGTTATAGTTCATGGCGGCGGACCTCAGATTAACACACTGTTGGAGCAGGTAGGAGTACAGAGCGCGTTTGTAGGAGGTATGCGTGTTACCGATGCTTCAACCATGGAAATTGTTGAAATGGTTTTAGTTGGAAAAGTTAATAAAGAGATAGTTAATTGTATTAATCTGGCTGGTGGCAGAGCTGTTGGTTTATCCGGAAAAGATGGCAATCTCCTTATTGCTGAAAAAATTTATCACACTGCCAATGGTGAAAAGAAGGATATTGGGCAGGTTGGAACAATAACAAAAGTAAATCCTCTTATCATTGAAACATTGGACAGGGAAAAATTTATCCCCGTCATAGCCCCTATTGGCTGTGATAATAATGGTATAACCTATAACATTAATGCTGACATAGCTGCTGGCAAGCTGGCAGAGGCTTTAAAGGCAGAAAAATTAATCCTTTTAACAGATGTCGAAGGTGTAAAAATTGATGGCAAACTTATTTCAACATTGCGTAAGGATGAAGTTGATAATCTCATTATCAGTAACAAAATTAGCGGAGGTATGATACCCAAAGTTAATTGTTGTCTTGGTGCGCTCAAAGAAGGCGTTGGCAAAACGCATATCATTGATGGTAGGGTGGAACATGCAGTATTACTGGAAATCTTTACTGATGCAGGTATTGGCACTGAAATAGTGTGATATATAGGCAGCCTTAAAACATCCCATTAGCTGCCTATATATCAGTACTATGGTATAATAAACAATAAATTTACTTTTTATAAAGCTCCTGTATCTCTTTTTCAAAATTTTTCAGAACTACATTGCGCTTAACCTTAAGTGTTGGGGTCATCTCCCCGTTTGATTCACTAAATTTTCTGTTCACTATTACATATTTTTTAATTCTTTCATATTCTTCCAATTCTTTATTGGCTTGCTGTATGTCTTCATCTACCAGTTTGCGCAACAGTTCATTCTGAATAAAATCATCTCCAACGGCAACACATGTGCGTGTTGCACCCTCTTCAAAAAACACCAATTTAGATTGGTCGTATGGGATACCTTCCTTTTTAAACAGTTCAATGAAAACGTCATATTTTGGAACAACAAGTGCGCCAACATACGGTTTATCGTCAGCTATAGGGAATACAATATCCACATATCGAGATACTGAAAATAAGCTTTCAATCTTTGCCGAAGGAACATTTTTCCCGGTATCAAGGACCATAATACCTTTCTTTCTGTCTACAATTTTGATATATCCATCAGGTCCCATCTGTACGATATCACCTGTTTTATAAAATCCATCTTCAGTAAAAGTTTCATTTGTTGCTTCTGGATTATTCCAGTAATGAGTAAATATATTGTTACCCCGTACCTGCCATTCACCATCGCTTGCTATTCTTCCTTCTACGCCATTACATACAGGCCCAACATAACCGGGCAAAACCTTATGGGGCAGATTAAGATTGATGGTATTACATGTTTCAGTAGCTCCATATCCTTCATAAATTCTAACTCCCATTGCCATAAAAACTTTGCATAAATCAGCAGATAAACTCCCGGCAGCAGAAAAAGCAAACCTGAAACGTCCACCCAGTGTTTCTCTAACTTTGCTAAAAATAATTTTATCCACCAGTTTATATTTGAATGCCAGCCATTTGCCTACGCCTTCAGTAAAATTAATACCTTCGGACATATCTACAAATCCATTTTCATCAGACCTTGCTTCAGTAAGTTGCAAACCAGTTTTTATTGCAAACTCAAAGATTTTTTTAGTAACAGGAGATTTAGATGCCATATCGCGCATAGCCATAAAAACACGTTCATATATTCTTGGTACAGACATAAAAACCGTGGGTTTAAACACCTTCAAATCTTCAATCAATGTCATTGGTGAAGAGTATGCAATGGTAACCGCAGCCATCATGGCAGTGCCATGACCACATTCACGTTCATAGGTGTGTGCAAGAGGCAAAAATGAAAGCATAATATCATCCTCTCGATATTCCGGGACAATACGCAAATCCCGGCAACATGCTGCATTAATGCTGAAATGAGTATGGACTACCCCTTTCTGCCTCCCAGTAGTTCCCGATGTATACACAATAGTCATGGGATCAAGTATATCAACTGAACGCCATCTACTTTCATACGCTAATTTATCTTTTGCTAATAGCTGTATACCCAATTCTCTTACCTGAGGCAGAGTAAGAACACGAGAGTCAGAACCCTTATAATCATCTTTCATAATAATACATTTTTGCAGTGTTGGCATTTCATCAGCTACACTCAGGGCTCTTTGAAGAATTTCTTCATCCTGTACATATAAAATTTTTGATCCAGAATCATTGATGATAAAGCTCATCTCTTTTGCAGAAAGCGTTGGATAGATACATACAGTGATACCGCCAGCACATAGTATTGAGTAATCTGCCCACATCCACTGAGGTGCAGTATGCGATGCTATAGCAACGCGATCACCTTTCTGTATTCCTAAACTCATGAGTCCGGCGGTTAACTGTTTAACAATAAATCCAAGCTCAGCATAGTTTATTGAATGTGTAGTATCCCCTCTTTTCCACCATTGTGCCCTTCTGGTGCCATATTTTATTACATTCCTGTTAAGCAACTCGGGAAATGTTTGTTGTGTTATATACCATCTATCAGCCATAAATACCTCCTATAAAAATTGTTTGTAAACACTATTGGTAATACCTTATAATACAATGGTATTCTAATTTGTATATGTCAAGTTATATATCATTTTTTTAAATTTTTATGTAAAAATTTAGTCTGCAGGCAATGCTATTAAATGTCTAATCAATATATAACGTGGGACAAATTTTGCACATTTATCAGTATTTAGCCATTACAATGCTCTATACCCGATAACAATTGTTGGCATCAAAAGATAGACAGTACCTACCCATTTTAGCATTCATACAGCGTTATATAACTCACTGATTAATGATATTAACCATTGTATTAATACTAGCAAAAATTTCTTATAATATAATCCTGCTCATATAACAACGTCAAGTCTAACGGGATTTGTAAACATAAAATAATTCATTGACACGATAGAATCACCACTATGGGATTGTCCCTGGTGTTAAAGCTCAAGGCGTGTAAAAATAAGGTCGTATAATCACATTGTTTTTAAACTTGTCAAGAGAACTCAGGATGTAAAAAAATTCATTACCGTTAATACATTCTTTTATACCTGGTATGGTGCCATGCGATTTTTTATACTGGTTGCCTCGATTTGCATGACGATGTACCCTTATCGCATGGCAACAGCAACTCGATTGTGTGCCCTATCGAGTATATTGTTAATACATTTTTAATGGCAATACCAATAAAAACTTGTAAAAAATATATGGTAACCAACAATGGTAAGCATGAAACGATTACTATACCCATTAAATTGCTTATGTACATTGTTGCTTTTATTAGTAACAGCATGCAGTGTGCAAAAAAATATAACCACGCAACCTATACGGTTTGTCATCATTAACAATACTTCGCCCGGTTCACCCTATGCAGCCTATGATGCACAACTTGCTACCATCATTCAATCCATCAATAACGAAAATCCGGTATTTACCATACACTCCGGAAACATTGTACACGGCGGTACCATCGCTATGGGAATACATGAAAAAGATATAGAAACACAATATAAACAGTTTTACCGCTATTGCAGTAAACTCAACAGTATACTTTTTACCGCCTGTGGACCCCAGGATACTTACAATAACTCCACCCGGTTGTACACACGCTTTACACAAAAGCAGGCATGGTATTCATTTAACTATGGCAGCCATCACTTTATTGTACTGTACAGTGAGGACAACAATGTGCTTAAACTTCCTCAACAGGAGCTTCAGTGGCTTCATGATGATGTAAAACAAAATCAGCATGCCAGTAAAGTTGTTTTTTGCTATTTTCTGCCAGCCATACATAAAAACAACTCACAAACATTCATACATAATGATTATCAGCATTTACACACCATGCTGAAACAGTACAATGTTATTGCCTTTATTGGTGTCACAGGAATTTCATCACCGGTAACTATCGACACCATTCAATATATTCCTGTTCCGTGCGATAATACTTTTACCAATAAATATAAAAAAGCTATACGCTATTATATCGTTGACTTTAACGGCAACTACATTAAACTTGTTCCACGATATTTGTAACAGTAAGGTGGGTTATGCAGCGCGAAATATTGTTTGATTCCATCCACGAGTTTATAAACACATTACGTACCAACGATATTACAAAAGTTGCCTTTACGCAAATCAATGAAAAGCGCGCACGAGAGGTTGCACCCGGCACGTTACAGGTGGTTGATGTTGCAACAGCAGAAATTCTTGCCTATAAAGATGCAACTATCTATAAATATAAAAGAGACAACGCTGATTTACCGCAACTGTATGCCATGCTTCAGAGTCAGGGATTTGAATTAATAAAACGAAGCAGAAATATAGTATAATGCAAGCGATAGTTACTATAGAAAACCTTACCATTGCATTTACCAGCATGTACGGAAAAAACTATGCCGTTCGTGATCTCTCCCTGCAAATACCCAGAGCAAAAACATTAGGGCTTGTTGGCGAATCAGGATGCGGAAAATCGGTAACTGCATATTCATTGTTGCAGTTAGTTCCAAAGCCCGGTGTCATTGAAAAAGGTGCAATCATGTACAATACCCTGAACCTTTTGCAATGCCCGGATGCAACATTGCAGTCCATACGCGGCAAAAACATTTCAATGATATTTCAGGAACCAATGACATCGCTTAATCCTGTATTTACTATTGGATATCAGGTCCAGGAAGCGGTTGAGCTCCATTTACATTTACAGAAAGCTGAAGCAAAAGATTACACCATTGCATTACTGGGAAAAGCAGGAATTCCCAGCCCTTCCAGCCGATATTACTCGTATCCTCACGAGCTATCAGGTGGTTTGCGACAGCGTGCAATGATTGCCATGGCGCTTGCGGCAAAGCCTGAACTTTTAATTGCCGATGAACCAACAACAGCGCTTGATGTTACCATTCAGTCACAGATACTTGACCTGCTGCTGACACTGCAAAAAAGCCAGCATATGTCAATGCTGCTCATCACACACGATTTAGGGATTGTTGCAAACGTTGCCGATATCATTGCCATAATGTATGCCGGGGAAATTGTAGAGATAGCACCAACCAGAGAAATATTTAATAATTTTTTACACCCCTATACACAGGGGCTTATGAGCTGTATACCTTCACTGCACAAAAAATCAAAGCGGCTGGCAACAATCCCTGGTACTGTCCCTATTATAACCAAACCACCGTCAGGATGTGTATTTTATCCACGATGCTACCGGGGAGATGCCGATTGTTTACATGCACCAGTAAGCCTTTTACAAAAAAACAGAAATCACTTTGTTAGGTGCATCAAGGCATAACACGATACAATTACTATTTCATCATTTTAAATGGGGAGAGCAAAAGTAATGAAATAGGGCGGATGGTAACCCGCCCCTCTATAGTATTGTGATTAGTACGCTAAATTAATATGGTAGGTCTTTTTGATACCATTCAATATGGATTGAAATTTGATAGGGTCTTGTTCGCGAGTGTTTTTCAAAAGATCAACTACCTCAGCCCTTGTCAATACAACATCATAGTGTTCACAATGAGCCAGACTTTCTTTACTGCATATATTTCTGTTAATGCATGATGAACAAACTGTATTTTCCATTGAGTCCTCCTTATCTATACACATTCATAGTATATTCACTTAGTATATGCCATAATATAAGCAACTATCATGCCAACTTTTCACTTATTCATAGTATTTTTATTGTGTGCACCTTTTCTCATGCATTTTTTTATATTTTTTTATGAATTTTTATCGTTTTTCTTCATACTATCATGTACACCATGCACTTTTTTCATGCTTTATAGGGGCGATAGTTACTGTAAACCAATCAAATTTAATAATTTGTATACATTATTTAACAATCTCATGCCTCTTCCTGTTGAATATTAATTTCACTGTATCATTTTTACAACATCAGCCCGCGATGCTGATAATTCCAATGCCCGTTAGTATAATCAACGCTGCGATACCATGCTGTAATAGATTCTTTTCACCAAAGAAGACATAACCAAATATAATGCCAATCAGCATGCTGGAACGCTTGACAGCAACCATGTAGCTTACCGGAGCTATCGCCACAGCAAGCATGTGGAATGTTATCATAATCCCCTGCGTTATTCCAATGGCAACAATGTTTTTGGTAAAAATATTTTTGATAGAATCAGCATAGGCACACCATATACCAAGAATAATAAAAAGTATGGTAAAATACACAGCGCCAAAAAAAGCGGGGCTTGAGTAGACTACCCCCATCTTGCCAAAATTTGCGGTGATGCTATACAAAACCGCCACAATGAGCATCATTAATGAACCCCTGTCATGAAAAACGGATCTCAATGGCACCAGCAAACTCTGACCACGCTGAAAATAAAGGCTATACGTTCCTAAAACCACACAAACAATACCAATAAGCCCTGACAGGGATGCCCGTTCATGTAACAGCACCCATGAGGTTATAATAAGTAGAAGCGGGGTAAATGACAAAAACGGGAGTGTCCTGTACATGGGTGATATCTGCAATGCACGCATATATAAAACAAGCGCAATCGCCTCTAACGGCGGCGAAAGCAACAATGAATAGATAATATCACTATTGATAGCAGGAATACCGTTTATAAGAGCTATCGCCCATAACACCGGCAATGAAAAGAAGACACGTCCGGCAGCAATGGTTACAGGATGCATTGCTGGTGCGTTTTTAACCAGCGCATCACCAATAGCAAGGAACAATGCACATAACAAAGCATAAACAATCCAGATAGAAAGCCTCCCTTGAATAATACTATACATTAAGCTTTTTTATGTTCATGCACTTTCGTCAATAGAAAAATACAGTGTACAACACATATATTAAATTTCATAGTACCGCTGTAGATTTTTATATGACAATGCTTCCAGTATATGCCGTTTTTCAATGGATTCAGTATCATCAAGATCGGTTATGGTTCGTGCAACCTTCAATATTCTAAAAAAACTGCGAGCGGATAGATTCATGCGCTTTATTGCCAGTTCCAGAATTGATTCACACTCGCCATTGATGGCACAAAATTCTTTGACCTCATCGCTTGTCATACGTGCATTGCAGGTGGTTGTTCTTCCGGAAAAACGCTGCCGTTGTTTTTCACGTGCTTTTACCACCCGTTCCCTTACCCTTGCCGAGCTTTCAGCATTGCTTTTGCCCAGTAAATCCTTATAAGGAACCCTGCCAACAAGCACCTCGATATCAATGCGGTCAAGTATGGGGCCGGCAATCTTTGAAAAGTAATTGCGTATTTTACCTGCTGTACACTTGCACGGTATTTCAGGGTCAAAGAGGTAGCCGCACTGGCACGGATTGCTGGAAGCAACCAGCATAAAATCGGCAGGGAATGTCATGGTTCCCAGCGCACGCGATATGGTAATCTGGCAATCCTCAAGTGGCTGACGCAGCGCCTGTATCACATCGTTGCGGAATTCGACAAACTCATCTAAAAACAGTACGCCATTATGAGCTAATGATACCTCGCCAACATTGGGTATTTTTCCTCCGCCAACCAGCGCTGCGTCAGAGCTGGTATGGTGCGGAGCTCTGAACGGCGGCATATAAACCAATCCCTGCCCATGAGTAAGCACACCACCAACCGAATGTATCATGGTGGTCATAATTGCCTGCTCTTTGGTAAGCGGCGGTAAAATGCCTGGAACGCACCGAGCAAGCATGGTTTTCCCTGAGCCTGGCGGTCCATACATCAAAATATTGTGCCGTCCTGCAGCAGCTATTTCCAGTGCACGTTTAGCTGTTTCCTGTCCCATGACGCTTGCCATGTCAAGGTAGCCATTCCATGAGCTATCGCCACTGACATGTTCTGTGTATGGCTGCATGGTACCGTTGCATGCTTCTATTGCCTGGGCAATATCCTTTACAGGGTACACCTTAATCCCTTCTATAGCCGTTGCCTCATTGCGATTTTCATACGGAACAATAATCTCTTTGATACCAGCATGGTACAGTGCAATTGCCATTGCAATAACACCTTTAATGGGTCGCACCCTGCCATCAAGCGAAAGCTCCCCAACCATGGGTATGGTAAGTTGTGTACTCTCAACCTGCCCTGTAGCTACCAGAATGGAAACCGCAATTGGCAAATCAAGATTTGCTCCTTCTTTGCGGTAACCGGCAGGTGCTAAATTAACAATGAAATTTTTTGGCGGAAATTCAAATCCTGAATTTTCAATTGCCGAACGGATTCTGTCCTTTGATTCACGGATAATGGAATCAGGCAGCCCAACGATGGTAAGGTTAGGAAGCCCTTTTACAATATCAACCTCAACATCAATGAGATGTGCTTCAATTCCATGGATAACCAGCGAAGTAGCCCGTGAAAGCATAGTACCCTCCTCAGTATGTTTATGTATTAATACGCTTTTGCGGGGGAAATTTTAAAAATTTTTTTAATTTTTTT
>Ga0208198_1000390_pt1 | contig 50996 bp, 44 predicted proteins | sample AD_JPNTR2_MetaG_FD_184446 | JGI IMG/M metagenome (GOLD analysis project Ga0208198, IMG submission 184446) | Active sludge microbial communities of municipal wastewater-treating anaerobic digesters from Japan - AD_JPNTR2_MetaG (SPAdes) (version 2) | ecosystem: Engineered > Bioreactor > Anaerobic...
CGCCGATCGGGCAATACGGCCATCATCGGTGCTAAGAACGTCGTTAAACTCTGCTCCAATTCGGTCACGGGCAATTGCTCCAAAATTGCTTGTGCGGGAATCTCTGGCATGGCTTCACCTCCTGGCTGAGTTTTGGTTGCGCTAACTCAATCTTACCACGGAGATGAAACTTCTTCCAGCCTCGAGTTGTGGGTAATCACCAAAGTATATGCAGATTGATGTTTAAGTCAAAGGCATTGAGGCAGCCGGACGTCGGAGAGGGCAAGAAAAAACGGGATTTTACGCGCCCGTGTCGGCGTGCAAAATCCCGTATCCCGTGTGCGATTCAGAACAGCTGGAACCCTGTCCGCTTCAAGAATCCGACTTTTGTCTCTCCGATGTGCTCTCGAATGTCAACGCCGCCGAGTTGATGCAATATCGCAACCCCGTTGGCTGCGGCCCATCCTCGAACACATGCCCCAGGTGCGAGCCACAATGGCTGCAGGTGATTTCCGTCCGCACCATGAAAGCGCTGTGATCCCCATGTTCTTCGACCGCATCAGGCTCGATGGGAGCGTAAAAGCTGGGCCAGCCACTGCCGGAATGATATTTCGTCGCGGACTCGAACAACGGTTGCCCGCAAGCGGCGCAGCGATATAGCCCCGGCTCGAAAAAACTTTCATATTTGCCGGTGAAAGCGCGTTCGGTCCCCTTTTCGCGCAGAATCCGGTATTGCTCTGACGTCAGCCTGGCGCGCCATTCCGTCTCGGTGAGTTTGATCTTCTCATCCATTTCAGGCCCCTTGTTCACCGCAGGAACGCCGGAAAGTGCGCCTGCAGCTTGGTCACCTTGGGCGCGACGACGGCGCGACAGTAGGGCTGCGCGGGATTTTTGCGGAAATACTGCTGATGATAGGCTTCCGCCGGATAGAAGGCCTCGAAGGGCGCAACTTGCGTCACAATGGGCGTTGACCAACGGCCGGCAGCCTCCAGTTCGGCGATCATGGCCTCTGCCGCGAGCCGCTGCGTCTCATGGTGATAGAAGATCACCGAGCGATATTGGCTTCCTACGTCGGCCCCTTGCCGATTCAGCGTGGTCGGGTCGTGGATCTCGAAGAAGATCTCCAGCAGCTCCCGATAGCTCACGACAGTCGGATCATAGGTTACTTGTACCACTTCGGCGTGACCGGTCATTCCCGTGCAGACCTGCTCGTAGGTGGGATTGGGCCGATGTCCCCCTGCATAGCCGGACACCACCTTTTGGACGCCGCGCACGTTCTCGTATACGGCTTCGAGACACCAGAAGCACCCCCCGCCAAGGGTCGCCTGTTCCAGGACGCTTTCAGAATTCATGGCGTGTTTCCTTTCTCTCGCTGCCGGGTCGGTCCAGGCAGCCAGTGCGTAATTTGATATATAACTATGTTTATTATATCTCTTTCGGCGCCAAAGTCAAGGATTTATCGGTGAAAGAGTAGCGTCGTCGGGTCAGTTTGTGAGCGATTTATGACGTGAACATCCTGAACGCCAAACAAAACCGCCCGACAAGTCACTGCCGGGCGGTGAGAGAGCGCGAGTGTGCGCCTTACGGCGTCTTCAACATGTCCTGCAGGCGTTGTTCCCACTTGTCGTGGAGGCGCTGATAGACTGCCTCACTGATCTCGCCGTTTGCCAGGCGCAGATCCAGGCTATCCAACAGGGCCTGCACCTCGGCGGGAGTGGTGGGATTCGCCGACACTGCTGGCGTCCCCCCGGCGGCAGGAGCAGCGGGAGTGTCTGTCGCGGGCGGACGGGCTGCCTGAGTCACCATCTGCGCCATCGCGGCGCCGAGGCCCAACCCCGCGCCCAATTCTACGCCGGTGGCTGCCGTGCCGCCGCCGGGCTTCTGCGCCGTTTCCCGCAGGGCCTGCGCGGCCTGATACTGCATGTAGGCGCCCATGTCGCCGATCGCGCCCATGGAGGCGCGCGCGTCAATTGCCTTGGCGGTCTCCTCGGTCGGGGCGATGGACTCGATGTAGAAGGAGGTCAGCGTCACTCCGCGCGCGGCGAATTCCTCTGCAGCTTTGGCGCGCACGCCGGCCGCCAGCTCCTCCACGAAGGCTGCCATCTGGATGACGGATTTCTTCATCTCGCCGATGAGATCGGTTATCTTGGTGAGGATGATGCTGCGGAAGAAACCCTCGATATCGCGCGTGCTGAACAACCCTTGCGTGCCTACGATCTTGGCGACAAAGAGCTGCGGATCGGCAATCTGCATGGCATAAGTGCCGTAGCTGGTCACCCGCGCCATCCCCAGGATGGGGTCGGGGATGGTGATGGGATTGGGAGTGCCCCATTTCATGTCCGTCAGTTCGCGCAGGGTGACGAAATACACTTCCGCTTTGAACGGCGTTTGGGCGGAGAAGGCCTTCCCGATCAGGTCTACCAGGTAGGGGATGTTGGCGGTGGTCAGCGTGTGCCGTCCGGGCCCGAAAGTGTCCAACGCCTTGCCGTCGCGGTAGAACACCGCGGCCTGGGATTCGCGCACGATGATCTGACTGCCAATGCGGAAATCCCCGGACCCGCGCTCGGGCACCCGATTCACGATTTCCTGACGCCCCTCATCCACATACTCGATAACGTCAAAAATGCGTGCCATCTATGTTCTCCTTTGTTCTTAGAAAATGCTGGTTATGCGTCAGGGGCGGGTGTTCCCACCTCATGGCCGCCGGTCAGGATCTCTTTGCGCTGATCGAAGGTCATATTGGCTTCTCGGGTCAGGTCGCGGATCAGGAGGATCTGCGCCCGCAGATCTTCGCTGTTGATCCCCTCGCGAGCGCGGCCAATGGCGCCTTCAATGCGATCTACATAGTCCAGCAGGGTCGCGTCGAAAGCGTAGACCTGATCCAGTGTGTCTTCTTTTACCCGCACGGCGTCAAAAAAACCGCCGTAGCCGTACGCGGCGGTGCGCAACCGGTCAATGAAGGTCTGTAGCTGGGTGACGGCGCTGCCAGTCTCGTCGAGGAGATCGAAGTTTCCGTTGGAAATTAAGTCCTGCTGGAGATTGTCCAGCTGGGTTTTCACCGTGCGCATGCGCGTTGCGAGGGTCTCGCGCAGAAGTTTGTCCGCTTCACGGCGCAATTCCTTCTGTTTGTATCCCTTGTAACCGGGGAGCGCATCGGCGATGCCGCGCTCCAATCCGAACATGTTATCCTTGATGCGATCGAGTAGACTCATTCCGACCCTCCTTGAATTTGCGAAACATTGGCGGTTAGGTTAAGCATGGCCTTTGGACTACAAAACTATACGCTAAATTCTTTCAAACGTTTCTATTGTAGCATGACTTTGGTGAAATTGCCAACAGCTTAGGATTTCCGCTGTCCCGCGAGCCACTCCAGCGCCATGCGCGGCAATTGCTCGCGGTTGCGCTGATTGACTTCCCACAGGGTGACCTGCGCCAGCGCCTTGAAAATATCTGCCTGAGGCTGCGGCTTGGAGAGGATCGTGCCGATGACCGTCGTCGGTCCGAGGATCAATTGTAGCACGAGATCCCGAAAGCGCGACGAGAGCAATTCCATCTTGCCAATCTCGTCCACGATGACAATCTTCTCTGCTGCAGCGGCGGCCTGCAGCGCCGGGAGTCCCACTTTTTCCAGCGCTTCCACATCCACGCCATATCGTCCTACCAGGGGAATCTTGGTCCCGCGCAGGTCTTTGTGCGCGAGCGTCACCCGCTGCCCCTCGAGTGTGATGAGCTCGAAGCCCTGGCGCCCCCCCGGCCCGAAGATTTCCTGGGTGTAAAACCCGCCCGCGCGCGTCCCCAATTCGGCGATGAGCTTGCGGATGACCGTGGTCTTGCCACTTTGGGGATGTCCTGTCAGTAAAAGGGTCCGTCCCAATGTCGCGTCTCCTCAGCAAATAGGCGAGTCAGCGAAAAAGCGAATCAGCGAATCAGCGAATTCCTTACGTTCGCACGTGGGCACGTTCGCACGTGGGCACGTGCGCACGTGGGCACCTTCGCGCGTTCGCACCCTGTTCTCACTTGCGTGACCGCGGCTGTGCTGCTCACCTTTCATCCGCATTGGAGTATAATGCCAATGTCACTTTCAGACAAGGAGCAAGACCATGCGCATTCTCATCACGGGCGGAGCCGGCTTTATTGGCTCCCATCTGGCGGATCGCTATCTGAGCGAGGGGCATGAAGTCATTGCCATGGACAACCTGAGCACGGGGACGACGGCGAACATCGCGCACCTCGCGGGACATCCGCGCTTTCAGTTCATCAAACATGATGTGACCCAGTACATCTACCTCGCCGGGCATCTTGACATGGTGTTGCACCTGGCCTCGTTGCCCAGCCCGGTGGATTACCTGCATTATCCCATCCAAACGCTCAAGGTGGGCGCGCTGGGGACGCACAACACGTTGGGCCTGGCGCTGGCCAAGCAGGCGCGCTTTTTGCTGGCCTCGACCTCTGAGGTCTATGGCGACCCCCTGGTGCATCCGCAACCGGAGAGTTATTGGGGTAACGTCAATCCCATCGGGCCCCGCGGCGTCTATGACGAGAGCAAGCGCTTTGCTGAGGCGATCACCATGGCGTATCACCGTTATCACGGCGTGGACACCCGCATCGTGCGGATTTTCAACACCTACGGCCCGCGCATGCGCCTCGATGACGGGCGCGTCGTCCCCAATTTCATCAACCAGGCGCTGCGCGGTGAGCCGCTCACCGTTTATGACGGCGGCACGCACACGCGCTCTTTCTGCTATGTGGAGGATCTGGTCGAGGGCATCGTCCGCCTGATGACCGCCGAGACGCATGAGCCGGTCAATTTGGGAAATCCCCACGAGTTCACGATCCTGGAATTCGCGCAGAAAGTGCTGGAAGCGACCGGCAGCACGTCGGAGATTATGTTTATCGAGCCGACCGACGAACGCACGAAGGACGACCCGAAGGTGCGCTGTCCCGACATCACCCGCGCGCGTACCCTCCTGGGCTGGGAACCGGCGGTGTCGCTCGAAGCGGGCTTGCTCCGCACGGCCGCCTACTTCCAACAAAAGGCGGTGAGCGAGGCGTGACGCTCATCCCTTCGGTGCTGGTCTACCTGCGCCGCGACGACGAAGTGCTGCTGATGCACCGCCACAAGGAGCCGAACCTGGGTCTGTGGGTGGCGCCCGGCGGCAAAGTGGAACTCGATGAGTCGCCGCATGACGCCGCGCAACGGGAGTTGTGGGAGGAGACGGGATACCGGGTCACGGATCTGGCGTTCCGTGGCTTCTGTACCGAAGTTTGCGAGCGTCCCGACTGGCAGTGGTTCCTCTTCATCTTCGTGTCGGAGCACTTCACGGGCGAGCTGCACGCCGACCTGCGCGAGGGCGCGCTGGCCTGGACGCCGCTCAGCGTCTATTTCCACGATCTGCCTATCCCGCAGGCGGACGCCATCTTTGCGCCGCGTGTCCTGGCGCGACATGACGGGTTCTTCCATGCGAAATTTGTCTACGATACGGCGCTCAAGTTGACGGAGTGGATCGAGTATTGATGCCGCAGCTGCGTTTGGGGGACATGCCGGCACATCCCTGGCGTACCGCGATGGAGGTTGCGGTGGGGCTCCTTTGCGGGGCGCTCATCGCGGCGCTCGCGCCGACAGAGCTCCTGCTCCTGGGCTTGCTCGCCGGCGTGACGCTCGGCAGCTACTTTGAACCCCTCGTCGGCGTCATCGCCGGCCTGGCCTGTGGTCCCCTGCGCGCCTGGCTGGCGCTCTTTGCCCTTCAAATCCCCGATCAGGTGGGACAGCTCTTCTTCCTGCTCGGCGTGGCGGGATGGCTGGCGCGCGGGCTTGTGCGCCGGGAGCTGCGCCTGACCTGCGTGCCGCTCCTGGCGCCCCTGCTCCTTTTCCTGGGAGCCGGCTTGTTGTCTTTGTGGTCGCCCTTCGATGCGTGGGCCGGCTTCACCGAATGGGCGAAATGGGTGCAAGTGACATTGGCCCTGTGGATAGTCGGCGCGCGGTTGCAGGAGGTGGACGCGCACCGTTGCGTCGTAGCGCTGCTGGCGGCGTTCGGCGCTGTGGGGGTGGGCGAGGCCGCTTTAGGCATCTGGCAGCATCGCCTGGCCGGGGAAGGCCCGCTTCATTTTCTCATCACGCCGGGCGTGTATCGCGCCTATGGGACGTTCATGCAGCCCAATCCCTTTGGCGGATTCCTGGGACTGCTGGCCGCCATTTTCGTTGGCCTGGCGTTGGGGGAGGGCTGGCAGGCGGTGACCGCGAAGCGACTGCCAGCGCGCTGGTTCTGGCCCGCCGCCGGGACGGCACTGATCATGGTTGGCGGGCTGTACGGCTCGTGGTCGCGCGGCGCGTGGATGGGGTTTGGCGCGGCGCTCGCCTTGATGGCGGTGTGGTTGCCCCGGCGTAGCGGGTGGGGGATCGCACTCCTCGTGGTGATCGTGCTCGCGGGCGGGCTGCTCGCTGCGGCGGAAGCTCTCCCCGCGGCGGTGGTGGCGCGGCTGACCGATTTCCTCGCTTATGTGCGCTTTGAGGACGTGCGCGGGGTCGGCGTCAACGACGCCAATTATGCCGTGATGGAGCGGATGGCGCACTGGCAGGCGGCGCTGGGGATGTGGGAATCCCATTTCTGGACCGGAGTCGGCATCGGCAATTACGAGGCGGCGTATCCCCACTTCCGCCTGGTGAATTGGCCCTACGCTCTGGGGCACGCGCACAATTTTTACCTCAACCTGCTGGCCGAAACCGGTGTGATCGGGTTGGGCGCTTATTTCCTGCTGCTGGTGGCGATCTACCTGCGGCTGTGGCAGGCGGCGCGACGGCTTTCCGGCTGGCCTCGGGGCCTGGCGCTAGGTCTGGCCGGCGCCTGGACCCAGATCAACGTTCACAACCTGGTGGATAACCTGTACGTCAACAACGTGCATCTGTACGCCGGCGTGCTGCTCGCATTGACGGCCTGGCTGACGTATCTGACGCTGGATCGCGCTCGCGCCGGGGCCCTTAGTTGAAGCGCTCCGCCATTTGCGGCGCTACGGTTTGGAGCAGGTTGGAAATCTGGATCAGATTATCTGGCGCGATTTCTTCCCGTTTCAGCAGGTTGCGAAGCGCGGCCGCGGCGCGAGCTCCCTGGGGTGTGGCTTCCAGGCGCGCGAAGAACGCCTCCTGCGTGTGGTTGAGCGTTGCGCTGACGAACTCGTCTAGCGGCACATTCGCTTCGCGTAGCCAGCCGGTAATCTGAAAGAAAGTCGTGGCAGGGATTCCCAACTGTTCCAGCTGCGGGAGCACATACTCATAGAACAGCTGCGTCTCGGTGAACTGTCGCTCGCCGGCGCGCACCTGCTCCGTCTCCTTCCACAGATTGCGGCCCTTGACCAGCCCTTCGATGATGTTGTGGACGAGCTCGGTGCCGCCCCAACCGATGACGCCGGCCGTGAGGAGCCAATCCAGCGCGCTGCCCATGGTGAAATGATCGAAGATACCGCCGATCCCCCAATGGAACAGCTCCATGTTGGCGAAGAGCACGTCCAGCCCCAACAGGCGGAAAAAGCGCGCGTCGGTCAGCCCTACCGCGATGAAGGCGATTGCGGTTCCCAACCAGTAGGAGCGCCGCATTTTGAACAACACATACGCGCTTTCCTTGGGATTGGCGACGCCCTTCTTGTTCGGCCAGACGCCCGGCTGCTCGTAGCGGTTCCAGTACATTTCCACGAGCCGCTCCGTGCTGGTAGCGATCGCCACAATCGGAGCCAACATGCTCCAGAGGGCGTCTTGACCCGCAGTGCCGCCTTCCCCTTGCGCGAGCACCACCGATGTCGAGGCCAGCAACAGGAGGCCCACCCAGAATAAAACTGCCAGTGAACGTAATGAACGTTTCATGGTCTTGGCTCCTTTCTGTTCGGGATGCTGAAACTAATTCAGAATTTTGCGCCCATCCGATTTGAATGCTTGCTATAGGAGGTCAACTTTGAATCAACCTGTCATAATAGTTCATGGAGGTGCCTGGCACATTCCTCCTCCATTGCGCGAGGCCCATCGCGAAGGCTGCCGGAGGGCGGCGTTGACGGGATGGGACGTGCTCGCTGCCGGCGGCGCGGCCCTCGATGCGGTGGAGGCGGCGGTGCGCGTGCTGGAAGATGATCCGACTTACGACGCCGGGCGCGGCAGTCACTGTAATCTCCAGGGTGAGGTGGAACTGGACGCGCTCATCATGGATGGGCGCACCCTCGAGTTAGGGAGCGTCGCGGCGGTGAAGCGCGTGCGCCATCCCATCACCCTGGCGCGGCGCATTATGGAATCGGGCGAGCACGCTTTCGTCGTGGGCGCGGGCGCGGAAGCCTGGGCGGAAGCTCTGGGCGTCCCACTTTGCGATCCGGCGGACTTGCTCGCGCCGTCGCCCGCCGTCGCCGGTGATGACTGGACGCCCCCCGGAATGCGGCTGCCCGCTGACACGGTCGGCGCCGTCGCCCTGGACCTGGCCGGGAATCTCGCCGTAGGCACCTCGACGGGCGGCACGCCCAACAAACGTCCCGGCCGGGTGGGAGATACCCCGTTGGTCGGCTGTGGCGCTTACGCCGACAACGCAACCGGCGCCGCAGCGGCTACGGGTTGGGGAGAACGGCTGATGCGCCTCGTGCTGAGCAAATCCGCCTGTGAGTTGTTGGCGCAGGGAGAGGCGCCGCAGGCGGTTGCCGAACGCCTGATCCGTCAGCTCGAACAGCGCGTTGCCGGTTATGGCGGCCTCATCATCGTAGACCGCCAGGGGCGTGTAGGGCTGGCCCACAACACGCCCCATCTTTCCTTTGCGATCGTGCGCCCTGGCCCGGAGGTGCTCGCGGGGATTGAATTCCCCACGGCTGAGAGCGAAACCCATCGCCCGTCGCCAGCGTCCTGACCGACCCGAGCTGCGGCGTGGGTCACATGCCCCGCACACGTTTCCCCAGTTGCGCCAGACGGCTTGCCATCAAGTACTCCGGCACCTGGAATGCCTCGCTGATCTGTTGGAGATTCACCAACGGACGCCGGGTATATTTCAGCACCCATTCGGTAGGGGTCAGGAGCACCGTGGCGAAGTACTGAGCGGCCTCGTTGGTGTAGGGCAGCGTCCCGCCGTCTTCGTTTTTTCGCCGGCACAGTTCGCGATAGAGCAGTCGGGCGATGGCGACGCGGTACTCGTAGCGGTGCTCGCCCATGCCAAACACGAGTGAGAGATCGGTGATGTCAATCGCCGGCAGGAGTTCCCGCGGCGGGTGCTGCAGGATCGTCTCGATGGGCACGGGCGGTTCATTGAGCTTGTAGGTGTCCAGGATTTGCCGCGCCAGCACCTCCAGGCGTTCGGTAGGGATGGACCCCGGCGCAGTCGGCACTTATTCCTCCTCCAACACGTTGCGGAATTCTTCAAAGGGGATGGCGGTGAGGGTCTCTGTCGTACCCATCCCCAGGGAATGGATCAGCAGCGCGATCTTCGCGGCCTCGGTAGCGTCGGGGACGTCAAAAATGTGCAGGAAATCGTACCCGCCCAACAGAACGTAGCTGGCCAGGCGCTTCGCCTGGGGAAAATCCTCGGCGACACGCTTGTCCAGCTCCTCATCCAGCTGCCCCAGGGACTTTACTTCACCGGGGAAGTGCAGCGACAGCTTGCACAACATCACAAAAGTAGCCATCTCGGTCCTCCTCTCTCGAAAATAGAAATCAGTGAGCCGTGAGTCGAGAGCCGTTACAGCTCCTGCTCACATTTTCGCCGTCTAACATTCACCTCTCAAGTCCGCTCGAATTGCGACGCCAGCTGTTCCACGGAGATCTGCAAGATGGTGGGACGCCCATGGGGACAGGTGCGGGGATTGCGACACTGTTCCAGCTGATAGATGAGCGTCTCCATCTCCTCGCGGCTGAGGATCTGCCCGGCTTTGATCGCCGCGCGTTTGCAGATGCGGCGCATCACTTGCGCTTCCAGGCTCTCGCGCACCGGCGAGTGGTCGAGCTCCGCGGCGGCGATGTCGGCGAGCAGGTCTCCGGGGGCGGCCTGCGCCAGCAGCGCCGGGACCGCCCGCACCAGGAAACTGTTGGGGCCAAAAGGCTCCACCGTCAGTCCCAGCTCCGCCAGGGTGGACAGGCGCTCTTCGAGCCGGGCGGCGTCCTCGGCGGGCAGCGTCACATTCACCGGTTCGAGCAGCGGCTGCGAGGGGACCGCGCCTTCAGCCCATGCGCTGAGCAATTGCTCGTAGAGCACCCGTTCATGTGCGGCGTGCTGATCAATCAGGTACAGGCCGTCGGGGCCTTCGGCGACGATGAAGGTCGTCACCGCCTGCCCGATGACGCGAAGGGGCGGCAGTTTCGCGGCGGCGGGATCCTCCGGAGTCCGGTCGCTGTGGCGGTAGGATGTCGGCGCGGCAGCTTCCGTGGTGTCTGGCGACCGGCGCTCCAGGGGCGTGAACTGCGGCGCTGGCCGCAGCTGCGCCAGGTCCGCCCAGAGCGCGTTTTGGGTGACCTCGCGTTCAGGGGACGAGGGGATCTCGCCATCCGGCACGGGAGCGGCGCTGGTTGCCGGCGGCTGCCACGCGGCGGTGACCGGCGCCTCGCGGATCACGGTCGCGCGCACCGCTCGCTGGACCGCGCGAAAGACGGCGTCGGGATCGCGGAAGCGCACTTCGGTTTTTGCCGGATGCACGTTCACATCCACGTCTTCCGTCGGAATTTCGAGCAGCAGAAAGGCGACGGGATAGCGATTCACTGGCAGCAGCGTGTGATAGGCCTGGATGACCGCGTAAGTGAGCCGCATGTCCTCGATCCACCGTCCATTCACAAACAGCGTGATGTAGCCGCGATTGGAGCGATGTACCGTCGTCGGCCCGACGTAGCCGTACACGTGCAACGCCCCGTCCGCCGACCATTCCGGCGCGATCTCCAGCAAGCTGTCGCCAAGATCGGGCCCATAGACCTGTTGCAACGCCTCGCGCTGCGCTCCGTTGCCGGTCGTGCGGAGCACCTCTTGCCCATCGTGGAGCACGGTAAACGCCACGCAGGGATAGGCGACGGCATAACGGGTGAGGAAAGCGTCAATGTGGCGGCGCTCTGTGCGAGGACTTTGCAGGAATTTGCGGCGCGCCGGGACATTGTAGAACAGCTCTTCGACGCGCATCTCGGTGCCGGGGGGGCGACCGATCGCGTGTTGGGCAATGATTTCGCCGCCCGCGATCCGCAGCTGCGTGCCGGTGAGCTCCTCCCGGTGATGGGTGCTGCAAGTCAGCTGGCTCACCGAGGCAATGCTGGCGAGAGCTTCGCCGCGGAATCCCAGGGTGAGGATATTGAAGAGTTCCTCCGCGCTGGAGAGCTTGCTGGTCGCGTGTCGTCGGAAAGCGAGCGTCACTTCTGCCGCCGGTATGCCTTCCCCGTTGTCACTCACGCGCAGCAGCTTATGCCCGCCTTCGAGCGTCTCCACTTCGATGCGGGTCGCGCCGGCGTCGAGGCTGTTTTCCACCAGCTCTTTCACCACCGAGGCGGGACGTTCGACGACCTCGCCCGCAGCAATGCGTGCGGCAACATCCTCTGGCAATAGCTGAATTGGCATGGATCCTCCTGCACCTTCATTGTAGTCTCACCCCTCAAAAACTGCAAGGCTAAGGCGCAGTTGACAGAAATGCCTTTCTGCATAGAATTTATATAAATGCTTCTTTATCAAAGGATGGTTTATATATGACAGTTCGCCCTTTAGCCGCAGGTGACATGGCGCCGACAGTGCGGCGGCTTTCCCAGGATTTCCAGGCGCTGCGAGCGGTTGTGCGCCTGCGGATTCTGGCCGCGCTGGCTGCGGGAGAATCCAATGTCGCCGATTTGGGCGCGGCGCTGCGTATCAGTCAGCCCTTGCTCTCCTGGCACCTCAAGGAGCTGCGGCTGGCGGGTTTTGTGGAGTCGCAGCGCGTGGGGCGCGAGGTGCTGTATCGGTTGGTGCCGGAGCGCTTTCGGGAGCTGCGGGCAGATTTGGAGGCGTTGGTGGGGTTTTCGTTCGCTGACACGCCCTCGCAGGCGGCGTCAATTTTACCTGAAGAGGTCGAGGCATGAGTCAGACAGAAGCAGAACGCTTTGAATCGTTGACGGATTGGGCGCGGATGAAGGCGTCGGTCATCACCTATCCCATCGCCCGGGTGTTGCACCGCTGGGGTTTTCACCCGAATACCATCACATTGCTGGGACTGGGATTGACGGTGGGGGTGAGCGTGGTGGTGGGATTGGGCTACACGCGACTTGGCGGCGTGTTGCTGCTGCTGGCCTCTTCGTTGGATGCGTTGGACGGGGCCCTGGCGCGGGTGGGGGGGGAGCGCAGTCGCTTTGGCGCCTTCCTCGATTCTACCCTCGATCGCATTTCCGAGGGGGCTTTGATGTGTGGGCTGCTCGTCGCGTTGTATCCGCGCGGTTCGGCCCTGGAAGTGTATTTGATTTTCGCCACGTTGTTGGGTTCCCAGCTGGTGAGCTATACGCGCGCGCGGGCTGAGGGGGTGGGCTACACTTGCAAGACGGGGTTGCTCACCCGCGTCGAGCGCGTTCTCCTGCTGGGCGTCGGCCTGATCTTCAATTGGATTCGTCCCGTGTTGATTTTGCTGGCGGTGCTGTCGTGGTTTACCGTCTTGCAGCGGATCTTCTACGTCTACCGCGAAGCGCGCCGGGACCCCTGAGGAGGCTCACTGACGGTAGCCAAGGTCGGCCGCGCGGGTGAAGGCGGCGTCGGCCCCGGCGTGATAGTTGAGGGCGCGCAGGGTCAGTCCCAGGAAATGATAGGCCTCTGCCGACTGCGCGTCATACTGGAGGGCGGTCTCCAGGGCCTCCCTCGCGGCGGTGTAGTCCCCAGCGTTGAAGCGCGCCCAACCCAGAAGAGTCCACGCTTCCGCGTCCTGGGGCGCGAGTTGGACGGCGCCCTCAGCCGCATGGAGCGGCTCGCCTTCCAGCGTCAGGTTGCGGGCGAGGTAGAAGCGCGCGACGGCCTTCCAGAGGCTCACGTCGGCAGGCGCGCGTTCGAGCGCGGCGGCGGTCCACGTGGGCACCCCGCCATAGGCGCCCTCTGCCGCGAGGGCCGCCGCGACCGCCAGGCATGGCGCGGGGTTTTGTGGATCGAGGGCTTGCGCGCGCAACAGCGCTTCCCGCGCGGTCTCCGTCTCCTGGAGTTTGAGGCGCGCCATTCCCAGCAGCAGCCAGCCGAGCGGGTCGTCGGGCGCGAGCTCCGTGGTCTGTTGATAGTGGCTCAGCGCAGCTGTCGTGTCCCCCAGCTGCTCCAACGCTGCCCCCAACCAGGCCTGCGCGCGAGCGTCCTGCGGGACGTCGGCGACGGCGCGGGAGAGACTACAGGCGGCGAGCGCGGGCTGTTGGCGGCGCAGGAGCGCCTCGCCCAGCTGCCGGGCGCAAAGTCCCGACGCGGGGCAAGCACGCGCGATCCGGCACATTTCTTCATCCAGCGTGCACAGCCCGGCGTCTGCCGCCTCGCGCTGATGGATGAAGTGCAGCGTGGCGGCGGTCAGCGCGGCCTCGGTGTCGGGAGCGAGGCCGGCCCAGGCGTCGGCGGCGATCTCGGCCTCGGCGCAGCGGCGCTGCTGCAACAGGGCGCGGGTCAACCCGGCGTGAGCCTGGCTCGCGTCGGGCGCGAGCTCCAGGTACTGCCGCGCGACAGTTTCGAGCGTTGCCCAATCCTCCGTCGCCGCGAGCAATTCCAGGCGCAGCAGCGGGTCGGCGTCGGGCAGGGATTCCAGCAGGGCTAGCCCTTCGGCGGGACGATTCCAGCGCAGGTACAGCGCCGCGCGCCGCTGCCGGGGATAAGTGTTGGGCGTCAAGTGGGCCTCGGCGGCCTGGAAGGCGGCCTCGGCGGCGGTGAACTCGGCGGCGGCGAAACGCGCCTCCGCTTGCCGCACGCTGGCAAGGCCGGGCTGTTCTGGCGCGGAGCCAGCGATGACGAGCAGCGCCAGCAGTGCCAGGATCGCGCCGCCCCACACGCCGAGCCGCAGCAGGATGGGGGTCATGGGTGCTGTTTCAACACCAGCGGCAGGAAGCTCTGCCCGCGCACTAGGAGGAGCCCCACATGCTGTTCGAGGTAGAATGGTTCGAGCGCCGTCCCGACGGTGAAGGGGCGGCGCGCGGTCAGATACGCCGGGTGCAGCACAAGGATTTCATAGCTGCCGAGGGGGACCTCATGGGTGGCTTCCCAGACGCCGCCGTTTCCCCGATCAACTTCTGCGCCGGTCGCGTCGCGCCAGAGGAAGCTGACACCGTCGAGAGTGGACTCTGCAGGGTCTTGTGTTCCATCGCCGTCGGCGTCGCTGAATGCGGAGATCGTCACCGTTACCAGTCGTACCGGTTGGGTGCTGTACAGCGTCGTAGAGATTTCCGCCGTCGTAGGCCACGCCTCCCAATTGCCTGCCTGATCGCGCGCACGCGCCCGGAAATACCAGACGCCGTCTTGGGTGATGTCCGTGGCGTCGAAGCTGAAGCGCCCGACGGTCTGCAGCGGCCCGGCGAGGTCGTCCCAGGGGCCATCGCTGTTGCGCGCGGCCTGGATCTCGGTGTACCAGTAGCCGGTTTGGGTATCGGCCGCTTCCCAGGTGAGGCTCAGCGTGCCTGCCAGAGTGTTTGCGGGCAGCGCGTGGAGGGCCGAGACTGGCGGTTGGGTGTCCCCCAGATCGCCGTAAGCCAGCAGCACGGGCGGGCCGCCAATCATGTATGATCCTTCTGGGTTCTGATTGGCGGTTGCCGGCGCCAGCGAAATCCGGTAAGTGCCGGCCTCCGCTACTAACGTTGTGGTGAGGCCCTCATGGGTGATGAGGGTGAGGCTGGCGCTGAAGGCCGGCTGCTGCAACGTGCGGACGACTGGCGCGGGGTTCCAGACGACATCGGTGCGCCCGTGCGCCGCGCTGAGGAAGCTCACGCGATGGAGGGGGCCGCGAAAAGGGCCGATGACTTCTTCGGCGTCGCGCAGGTAGCGAGCGGCGACTTGATAGGCGATGTAGGCGGGGCGGAGCGAGTGATCATCGCGGGTGATGCCGTAACGCTCACCCATGCCGCCATAATCATCGTGCAGGCGGAAGATGAAGAGGTGCTCTACCCCGGTGGCGCGTGCGTTGGCGTAGGTCTCGATGACATAGGCGGCGGCTTCGGCGGCGGTGGCACTGTAGAAGGGAGGCCAGGGAGTGGTGGGTTGATCTTCGTCCCAAATGGGCACGCCGGTTTCGGTCAGCCACAGCGGATGTGGCCCGACGGTTGCATCAACGGCAGCTTTTACCTGGGCTGCGATGTCGTGGGCCTGGTAAACATTCGAGTAAAGGTGAAGGGACATCACATCGAAGTAGGCGTTGTAAGCGGCTGCCTGGGGATCGGCAGCCAGCAGATCGAGAACCTGCTGGTAGAAGGTGGGATTGCCCCAATACGCCAATCCGCCGAAGAGGACGGTGGCATCGGGATTGGCGTGTTTGGCTGCCAGATAGCCCACCTTGAGCAGCTGGGCGTATTCCTCGGGTGTGCCGAGCCAGAAGCCGGTAAGATCGGGTTCATTCCAGATCTCCCAGACGTCCACCCTGCCCTTGAAATGGCCGACGACCGTCTCCACATACCGCGCCCACAGGTTTTCTGGATCGTCCCAGGCGCGTTTCAATTCCTTAGGCGGGCAGGGGCGCCAGCCTACGGGATCGTTGCGGGGATGTCCCATGAGCAGCGGCTGTGGGGCGCGCTGGATGACGGCCGGGCAGTCCGCGGCCCACACAGCGGGCGACCCCAGGATGCCAACAATGTTCATGGGGATGCCGAGGGCGGCGTAACGGTTGAGGATGGCCTCGTGTCCGGAGAACTCGTAATAGCCGGACGAGACTTCGGTGGCGTTCCAGCGGAAGTCGAAGCGATCCCAGCGTGCGCCGGCGTTAGCGGCCAGCTGCATCCACGGGTCATCGTAGAAGGCGTAGCAGAGACCGAGGGAGCCGTCGGCTTCATGCACTGGTGGCAGAGGAGAAAGGGGCGCTGCGCTGCCGGTCTGGGTCAACAGCAAACTGCTCAGCAGCAGGCTGAGGCTAAAGCGCAACAGGTGTGATTTTCTCATCGTCATGACCTTTACAGAAGACGGTCCACGAATGAATGCAGCTTCATTTTACCATTGAACAGGGAGGCCGCTATTTGCATTTTCTCTTCAAATCGGTACAATGGTTCTCTACAAATGAAAATGTGAATCGTGAGTTGTGGGCAGTGAGCAGCGACTGTGACGGCTCTCTTCTCATGGCTCACTGATCTCTATTTGCTGAGGAGGGCATATGCGCGTCCTGGTAGCGGACCCGAACATGGCTTTTGCGACTTTGCTTCAAGAAGAACTGCGCCGACAGGGATACGAGGTCGTGGGAGCCTCCACGTGCGCCGAGTCGCTGGACCAGGCCCGCGCCGGTACCCTCGACCTGGCCCTGCTCGATATGGCGTTGGATGAGCCGGGGGCCGTCGCGTTAGGTCAGCAGCTGCGGGAGCTGCATCCGACCCTGCGCCTGATGCTGATTCCCTTGATGGGCGAGTCGCTCGCGCCGGAGGTGGCGACCTCGCTGGCGATCCAGGGCATTTTGCCGAAGCCCTTTTTCCTGCCGGAGCTGCCGGAGCGCATTGGAGCGGCTTTGCGTGCGCCGCTCGTCCCGCTGGACATCAAGCTCACTGAGGAGACATCGCCGCCGCCTTCCGCTCCCGAAGCCTCCCCCGCGCCTGCGCCTTCCTCGAAGCCCCCGGTGCAGGACGCGACGGTCATCGAGCTGAAAGCGCAGGTGACCCGTCATCGCCGGGCGTTAGAGCGTGTGATGAACGGCCTGGCCCAGGAGGTGGGCGCCGATGCGGTGGTGCTGACGGTGGATGACGAGATGGCGACCTGGGTGGGCATGTTGAGCAAGGCCGACGCCGAGGCGATGGCGCAGGCCGTCATACAAGGCTGGGTCACCTCGGCGCAGGTGGCGCGGATTCTGGGCCGCGAGCAGCTGCGCTTCGAGCAGAGCATCGCCGGCGGCGATTACATGCTTTACGCGCTCAGCGTCAACGCCTGGATGATCCTGGCGGTTGCTATCCGTGGCAACCCGGCCTTGGGCCTGTTGCGTCATCGCGCCAGGGGCGCCGTTGAGGAAATTGCGGGCCTCTGCGCTGTGTGAGCGCTGACCCGTGGCGGCTTGATGCGCAAGGGATTTTTGGCCGGGCTGGTGTTGTTGCTCGCAGGCGTTTACCTGCTGAACCTGGGCGTGTACGTGTGGGACGCCGGGCTGTGCCTCGGCCTGGGCCTGTTGATCCTTGGTGTGACCCTCTGCCGCGTTTTCTATCCGCCTGCGCCCAAACCCGTCGTTCCCGCGCCCGTGCCCCTTGCTGAGTGGTTTGCCGCGCGACGCAAGGGAGTGTGGCGGGGCGTCGCCCTGGGATTGGCGCTGCTGGTGGGCGTGCTGGCTCGCCGCAAGGCCCCTGAGTCTGATTTCACCGCGGTGTTGGGCCTGTGGCTGTTGGCGCTGAGCATTTTCGCCGCGACATTGCCCGCGCGCGTCGGGGCACCTTCCACCCTGGCGCGTCTGGGACGCCAGGAAGCGCTGGCTTTGAGCCTCCTGCTGATAGCGGCGCTGCTGGTGCGTGGGGTAGCGTTGGGGCGCGTCCCGGCGAATTTCGGCGGCGATGAGGGGACGCAGGCGCTCCTGAGCCTGCAGCTGGTGGAACGTCCCCTGGGAAATCCCTTTGCCACGAGCTGGTATTCGGTGCCGACGCTCTCGTTTTTGCTCTACGGCGCGGCGATGCGGCTTTTCGGCGCGGGGATGGCGGGCGCGCGGGCGCTTTCAGCGCTTGTGGGGACGCTGACCGTGCTCACGACTTTCCTCCTGGCGCGTGAGATGGGCGGGCGCCGGGTGGGGTGGGTGGCGGCGCTCGTCGTCGCGTTTTCCGCCTATCACCTGCATTTCAGTCGCCTCGCGTCGAACCAGATTTTTGATCCGCTGATCGCGACCCTTACCTTCTGGCAACTGTGGCGTGCGCTGTACGGCAGCGCGGAGGACGAGACCCCGGCGGCGTGGGGCTGGGCGGGCCTCGCGGCGGGGCTGGGCTGGTATACGTACTTCGGCGCGCGCTGGGTCACGGGGATGGTAGGATTGTTCCTCGTCTGGCGGCTGCTTGTCGAGCCGCGTTTTTGGGCGCGCCATCGCCGCGGGCTGGCGTTGTTGGCTCTGGGATGGCTGACCATGACTGCGCCGTTGGCGGTCTGGTATGCGGCGCATCCGGGGGATTTGACCGCGCGCGCCAATTCTGTCAGCATCTTTGCCTCGGGATGGCTGACGCGGGAGATGGCGTTGACGGGGCGCAGCGCGCTCGCGTTGTTGGGCCAGCAGTTCTGGAAAGCGGCCACAGCGTTCCATCTGACGCCCGATCCCACTTTCTGGTATTATCCCCAGGCGCCGCTGCTCGATTTCATTTCCGGCACGCTGTTGCTGGTGGGGATGGTCGCGGCGTTGTTGCGGGCGCGCTGGCCGGCGCGGGGCCTGACACTGTTGTGGTTTTGGTCCACGTTGGTGCTGGCCTGGGTGATGACGGAAAATCCACCCAGCAGCCAGCGCGGCCTGCTGCTGGTGCCGGCGGTCGCGCTGGGCGTGGGTTGGGGCGTGGAGGCGATTTTCACGGCGTTGCCGGCGCCCCCGCGGCGGAAGGCGGCCTGGCTGTCGCGCGCCATGGGGCTGACGCTGGCCATCATGGCGCTGGCCAACCTGGGCTTTTACTTTGGCGTGTACACCCCTCGCCGCACCTACGGCAATCCCACCGCCTGGGTAGCGACGGAGGTCGCTCACTATGGCACGGCGCATCCGGCGGCCGGCATGACGTACTTCTTCGGCGCCCCGTTCCTTTATTGGGATTTTGGGACGTTGGCGTTTCTGCTGCGCGATCAGCCCGGCATGGATGTGTTGCCCAACGAGATTCCGGAAGTGGTCGCGCCGGCGCGCTTCATTCTGGTACCGGAGCGCGCGGGGGAATTCACGGCCCTGCAAGCGCGCTATCCCGGCGGCGTCGTGCACGAGCTGCGGGCTCCCGATCAACGCTTACTGGCGCTGATCTACGATTGGCCCGCTCCTTGAGCGCGTTTGCTGGCGTCAGGCCGGGGATTTTATCCTCCGCCGGTTTGAATTTGACATTCATTCCTTCGCCGGTATAATGGCGTCTGCTATTCATCGTGCGTCGGGTTGGGGTTCATGAGCCAGCCACCGCACGATGGAGGGGCAACACCGGAAAATCCTAGCCGGTATCATCAGGTATCGGGGGCACTGAAGGGGGGGAGAAGCGTGACTTTTGTAGTGGCCGATGACAACGAGTCCTTTGACTCTTTGCTACGACGGTTCAAGAAACGGGTGCAGGGCGACCGCATTCTGTCGGAGATCCGCAAGCGGCGTTATTTCGAACAGCCGAGCGTGGTGCGGAAACGGAAGCGGGCCGCTAAACTGCGCAAGTCTCGTCGCACGACGATGAAAGACCTGCGCCGCACCTACTAGAAGAAAGGGGCCTCATGGGATTGCGTGACCAGCTCCAGCAGGATCTGCAGAATGCGATGCGCGCGCGGGACGAACATCGTAAGGCTGCCTTGCGGATGGTGTTGCTGGAGGTGCAGCTGGCGGAAGCCGAACGTGGCGCCCTCAGCGATGCCGATGTCCTGGCGTTGATTCAAAAGGAGATCAAGCGCCGCACCGAAGCCCTGGACATGTTCCGGCAGGGGGGACGTGCGGACCTGGAAGCTAACGAGCTGGTGGAGTTGGAAATCCTGAAAGGCTATCTCCCGGCGGCTTTGTCCCCCGAAGCTCTGACCGGGCTGGCGCGCGCCGCCATCGCGGAAGTGGGCGCGACCTCGATCGCCGACATGGGCAAAGTGATGCAGGTGCTCATGCCTCGCGTGCGGGGGCAGGCGGATGGGCGGTTGGTCAACCAGATTGTCCGCGATCTGCTATCAGCCTGAACTCCCTCTGCGCCGTAGAATCCGTCACATGATGAAGAGGGGGCCTTGGGGTTCCCTCTTCTGTGCTTCAACGGGAATACGATTTCGATGAAACCCAGGCGTTCTGAACCTTATTCGCGCCGCTGGATTTTGCGACAGGTTCTGTATGGCCTGGGTCTTTCTTTGTTCGCTACTTTGACGTTAGTTCTCACTTTCACCGGGCAGTACGATGTCACCCTGGGGGCGGTGGCGGTGCAGGACATTTACTCTCCCCGGGACATCACTTTCGTCAGTGACGTGTTGAGCACGCGCCTGCAGGATGAAGCGCGCCGGCAGGTGTCCCCCCTTTATACCGGTGTGGATCCGGAAATCGCCCGTCAGCAGCTGGCGCGCCTCCGCCAGGTGTTGGATTATCTCGCCGCCGTGCGCGCGGACCCCTACGCGACGGAGGTGCAGAAGCGCAGCTGGGTGCTGGCAGTCCCGGAGCTCGGGGATCTCTCTGTCAGTGATATTAGCAACCTCCTGGCGTTGCCGGATTCCAGCTGGACGCGGGTGCAGCTGGAGAGCCGCAGCCTTCTGGATCAGATCATGCGCCGTGAGGAGATCCGTCCCGGCAATCTGCTGGAGGTGCGAGAGCGGCTGTCGCCGCTGGTGCCGCTGGATATTCCTCAGGATGAAGCCAATCTCATCGTGGCGCTGGCCAAACGTTTTGTGGTCCCCAACAGCTTCTTTGATCAGGCCGCGACCGATGCGGCACGCGAAGCGGCAGCGCAGGCCGTGGGGCAGGTGACCCGGACGTTGCGCAATGGCGAGATCATCGTCCGCAGCGGGACGGTGGTCACCGAATTGGAACTGGAGGCTCTCGAGGAATTGGGCCTGACGCGGCAGCATACCGCCTGGCATGACATCGCGTTTCAGGGCGTACTGGCCGTCGTGGCGACGGTGTTGTTGGGCCTGTATTTGACGCAGCTACAGCCTGAAGTGCTGCAGAATCCCCGACAGGAAGGGGTGTTGTTCCTGGTGATGGTGATTTTTATGGCACTGGCGCGCCTGCTGGTGGCGCCGGGATCGCTGTTGCTCTATCTTTTTCCCGTCGCGGCCTTGGGAATGTTGCTGACGACCACGGCGGGGTATGCGGCGGCGGTCGGCGGTGTGTTGTACGTGGCCTTCATCAGCGGTTTGATCAGCGGCTCGGCCCTGCATGTGACGGTCATCCTGTTGGGCAATGGCCTCGTAGCGGCGCTGTCGTTGCCGCGCTATGAGCAGACGGCTGCGATTTTCCGCAGCGGCCTGTTGGGAGGACTTGTCGGCGCGGTGTTGCGGCTCGTGTTTGCCTCGACGGAGGAACTGTTGTTGGACCCGTTCCCGTTCTTGCTCGATGCGGGCGTCAGCGTCGCTGGCGGCGTGATCGGCGGTGGGCTGACGTTGGGCGGGCTGTTTCTCCTCGCGCCGTTGTTTGATTTGATTACCACCTTTCGTTTGGTAGAGCTCAGCCATCCCAATCACCCGCTGTTGCAGCGGCTGCTGCGCGAGGCGCCGGGAACGTTTCATCACACGATGATGGTGGCGAGCATGGCGGAACAGGCGGCGGAGCGCATCGGCGCCAACGCGCTGTTGACCCGTGCGGGGACTTACTATCACGACGTGGGGAAACTGGCCCGTCCCTATTTCTTCATCGAAAACCAGGAGGGGCTGAGCAATCCTCACGATCGCCTGGACCCGCAAACGAGCGCGGACATTGTCATTGGGCATGTCAACGATGGGCTGAAGCTGGCGCGGCAGTACGGATTGCCGGAACGCATTCGGGCGTTCATCTCCGAGCATCATGGGACGATGCGGGCGAGTTTTTTCTATCAGAAGGCGGTTGATGCAGCGGGCGGCGAGGCTAGCCTGGTGGATGAGTCGCTGTTCCGTTATCCGGGGCCCCGTCCGCAGAGTGTGGAGACGGCGTTGACGATGTTGGCCGATAGCGCTGAGGCGGCAACCCGCGCCGCGAGGCCGACGTCGGCGGAGGAGATCGCGCGCGTGGTGAATGGGGTATTTCAGGCGCGGATCAACAATGGGCAGCTGAGCGAGTGTCCGATTACTCTTGAGGAGCTGGAAATTGTGAAGGCCACGTATATCGAATTATTGCGCGGGGCGTTCCACCCGCGGATTCAATATCCCGACATGAAAGAGAAATCTACCGGTGAGGTTAAGGCGTGAGTATTTTGCATGCGGTTCAAATTCAGAACGAAGTGCCCCTGGAGGGCATAGACCCCGTGTTGCTGCGGGTGGCGGCTTTGGTGACCCTGAAACACCAGAATGTGACGTCACCGTGTGAGCTGGCCATCGTGATCAGCGACGATGCGTCCTTGCAGGCGCTCAATGCGCGTTTTCGCGGCGTTGACCGGCCGACCGATGTGCTGTCGTTTGTCAATGACACGCGCGGTCCCTTCGCGGTCGTGGGCGCGGGGGACTTTCCGCGTTATTTGGGGGACATCGTCATCTCGCTGCCGACGGCGGAGCGCCAGGCAGAGGAGGCCGGCTGCCCGGTGACGCAGGAACTGCAGCTGCTCATTGTCCATGGCGTGCTGCACCTCTTGGGCTATGATCACGCCGACGAGGTCCAAAAGGCGCAGATGTGGCAAGCGCAGGGCGAAATCCTGGCGCTGTTGTCTATCGAGACCTCTCTGCCGGAATGAATCCCAAACCGCATTCCAGTCTGCTGGCAAGTTTCCGTTTTGCCGGCGCCGGGTTATGGGACGTCCTCTACACGGAGCGCAATTTTCGCATCCATCTGGGCGTGACGGTGGCCGTGATCGCGATGGGCTTGTGGCTTGACGTGTCGCGGCAGGAATGGGCCGGCCTGTTGCTGTGCATTGGCTTTGTGCTTGTGGCGGAGATCTTCAACACGGGAGCGGAATTGCTGGTAGACCTGGCAAGCCCGACTTATCATCCCCTGGCCAGGCGCGTGAAAGACCTGGCTGCGGGCGCGGTGCTGTTGGCGGCGATGATTGCCGTGATTGTCGGGCTGTTGCTGCTCGGCCCGCCGCTATTGCTGCGCCTGGGGCTGGGCCATTAGCGGACTCATTTTTCAGATTTCAATTCTCGCGGTATACTGTGCTGAGAGTGGCAGCTGACGTATGCCGGTTGAGGAGGGACTATGTCGTGGTCGAATCCCCGTGACATTGCGCTGATCTTTTTGAGCCTGCAGGCGCTGGTGATGGCGTTGATCCCGCTGGCGTTGCTTGCGGGGTTGGCGTATGCCGTCCATCGGGTGCGTCCCGTGGTGCGGCGTTATCTGCGCCTGGCCTTCGTCTATGCGGAACAGGGGCGCCGGCGCGTCGAGACCATCACGCAGCGGATTACCTCGCCCTTCATTCGCGTGCACAGCACGGCCCGTATGACACAGACCATTCTGCGACAATTGACCGTGAAAAAGTGAGTAGGGTGTCAAAAATCTGAGCATTAGAACAGGAGGTCATTGTGAGTGCAAAATTGCGCGCGTTGTTAATTGGTGGCGCTGTGGGGTCTTTGGTGGGAGCTTTGGCGGGCTGGATTTATTACAACACCGCGACCGTCGAAGTGGACGAGGCGGGGAAAGAGCACCTTCCCGCTATGTCGCCCGGCTCTGCGGTGAAATTGGGGGTAGGAGTGCTCGGCGTGCTCAGGATGCTTTCGGGGTAGCCCGAAAGGCCGGTGATGCTTTGCTGCGCGGTGATGCGGGGCGGCGCGTCATGCGGGGCCGGCGGCCAGCCGTCGTAGCCAGGGATTGAGGCGTCGTTCGCGTTCCAGCGTGCTGGCGGGACCGTGCCCTGGGAAGACGCGGGTTTCTGCAGGCAACGTCAGCAACCGCCGCAGGCTTGCCGTCAGTTGTCGGGCGTTGCCGCCGGGCAGATCCGTGCGCCCGACGTCGCCGGCGAACAGCGTGTCCCCGGTAAACACGGCGTTCTCTTCCGCGCAGTAGAGGCAGACGCTGCCAGGCGTGTGCCCCGGCGTGTGCAGCACCTGCAGATGCCGGCGCCCGATCTCCAGAGTGACGCCATCGAGCAGTTCCAGGTCAGGCGCTGACGACGGGATGTTCAGGCCGAACAGCGCCGCGCCGCCGCCGGTAGCCAGCAAGTCGCGGTCGGCGGGATGCACTCCGAGGGGCGCCGGAAAAACCTGCTGCAGTTGCGCGTTTGCGGCGATGTGGTCGAAGTGCCCGTGAGTGTTCAGCAGGTAGCGCAGACGCACGTGGCGCTGCGCGATCTCGTCGAGGAGTGGCTGCAGTTCTCCACCAGGATCAATCACAGCGCCGTCGTGATCGGTCTCGCCGGACTCATCGTAGATGAGATAGCAATTCGAATCTACCATCCCGATAGGCAGACAGAGGATCATCGGTAACTCCAGAGATGAAATCGTCCCGTCGTACTTGCAAGCGCGACGGACGTGGGAGACATTGTAACGCAAAGCGGTCAGGCCGCAACGGGGGTTGATGCTCGGATCCGCTTTTCGGACAACAGGGAGGAGCGCATGAACCGTGAGTTATTGGACTGCCTGGTGGAATTGGCGCAGGCTGAGGGGCTGGATGCGGTGGCATTGGTGCCCGGCCCCAATCTGTTGCATCTGACCGGCTACAGCTTTCATCTCAGCGAAAGGCCTACGCTGGCCCTGATTCCCGTAGATCAACCGCCGGTGATGGTGGTGCCGGCGCTGGAAGCGGGCAAGGTCAGCGAACTGGAGGTCTTTGCTTATACCGATGAGGAAGGCTACGCCATGGCGTTCCACGAGGCCTGTGTGGCGTTGGAGCTGGCGGACGCCCGTATCGGGGTGGAGGCGCTGCGCATGAGGCTGCTGGAGGCGCGCCTCCTGGAGCGCTATGCCGCCGGTTCGCACCTGGTGCCGGCGGATGAGCTGTTGAGTCAGCTACGGGTGCAGAAGTCCTCGCTGGAACTCGCTGCGATGCGTCGCGCCATTGCCGTCGCCGAGACGGCCTTTTTGGGCTGGCTCGCCGATCTGCACCCCGGCATGACCGAACGTGAGGCGACGGCGCGCCTCGTGGCGCGGTTGCTCACCAGCGGGGCGGATGCGATTTCCTTCGACCCGATTGTGGCCGGCGGTCCCAACGGCGCTTTGCCGCACGCGGTGCCCGGTTCGCGCCCGCTGGCCTATGGCGATTGGCTGGTCGTGGATTGGGGCGCTTTCGTCGAGGGCTACGCCTCGGATCTGACGCGCGCGGTGACCCTCGGTCCGCCGGCGGGACCGCTGTGCGCTGTCCATGAGCTCGTGCTCCGCGCCAACGAGGCCGGTCGTGCGGCCGCTCGTCCCGGCGTTGCGGCGGAGGCGGTTGACGCTGCGGCGCGGGCTGTTATCGCGGCGGCGGGTCACGGGGAGCATTTCACGCACCGAACCGGCCACGGCCTGGGCCTGGAGGTGCATGAGCCGCCGTACATTGTCGCCGGCAACGCGGCGGCGTTGTTGCCGGGCATGACCTTTACCGTCGAGCCGGGCGTGTATCTGGAAGGGGTGGGGGGCGTGCGCATCGAGGACAATGTGGTGGTCACCGCCGCCGGCGCGGAGACGCTCAGCACTTTGCCCCGCGCCCCTTTTGTGGTCCATGCCTGAGAGAAGAATCATGGACGCGGATGGACGCAGATGAACGCTGATGAGAGAAGTTGACATGCTGGCGTCAAGTAGCTGGACGGCGATGGATGAACCTTTGTGGCCTGTAGCTTTTGCTTCACCCCCTGCCCCCTCCCCAACGGCGTATGCGTTGTTGGGGAGGGGAAGAAAAAAATTGGGGTTTTGCAGGTGGGCGTAGCCCGCCTGCAAAACCCCACAAAAAAAGTTCCCCTTCCCCCCGCGTTGCGCGGGGGGAAGGGGACAGGGGATAGGGGGCAAAAGTTGATACTCAATCTTCAAAGGTCGCCAGGAAATCTTGCGTTTTTTAGTCAGTGGCTGAACAGTTACCATGTAAGCTATAACCCGTGAGCAGAGGCTGCGACGACTCTCTTCTCACGATTTACGGCTTTCTATTTTCCGAGGAGGTTACTCATGGTGCAATCGAATACGGGCAATCAACCGCCTGGCTTCACCCCGATAGCGCCGCGGAATGTTCAGGAAACGGGCCTGAATATCGGTTTCCTGACCGACCTGGCGTTGAAAGTGCTTTATTTCGAGAGCTATGTCTCCGGCCGGGATCTGGCGACGCGCATGGCGTTGCCTTTCGCGGGAGTGGTCAGTCAATGCCTGGAATTCCTCAAACGCGAGCGCCTTTGTGAGGTGCGCGGGGCGACCGGCGGCACCAGCGGACTTTCGGAATCTACCTACGAGTACGTGCTGACCGCTCGGGGACGCGAGATGGCGCGGGATGCCCTTGAACGCAGTCAGTACGCCGGGCCGGCTCCCGTGCCGCTGGACATTTACAATCAGTCGGTGCGGCGCCAGGGCCTCAAGGAGATCACCGTGAACAAACGCCAGCTGCGGCAGGCGATGTCGCACCTTGTGATCAACGAAACGACCTTCGAGCAGATCGGCCCTGCTGTCAACTCCGGACGTTCGATTTTCCTCTTCGGCGCGCCGGGCAACGGCAAAACCTCCATCGCAGAAGCCATCGGCTCCCTGCTGATGGAAGGCGATATTTTTATCCCCTTTGCCGTCGAAGTAGATGGGCAGGTGATCAAGGTCTTCGACAACGTCAACCATGTACTGGCGCCCCTGGATGCGGCGACGCAGCGCACCCTTGACACCCGCTGGATCCACATCCGGCGCCCTTTCATCGTGGTTGGCGGCGAGCTCACGTTGGAAGGGCTGGATCTGGTTTACGACGTGAACAACAAATATTACGAGTCGCCATTCCAGATGCGCGCTAACGGCGGCATCCTGTTGATTGACGACTTCGGACGTCAACAGGTCCGCCCGCGTGATCTGCTGAACCGCTGGATCGTGCCGCTGGAGAAGCGCCTGGATTATCTGACCCTGCACACGGGCCGCAAAATCGAGATTCCTTTCGAGGTGCTGATTGTCTTCTCGACCAACCTCGCCCCCAAGGACCTGGTTGACGAGGCTTTTTTGCGCCGTATCCGCCACAAAATCGAGGTCGGCGATCCCGATTGGGACGGCTACCGCGAGATTCTCAAGCGCATTTGTCAGGCGCGGGGGATCGAGTGGAGCGACGCCGCGCTGGCGTACCTGATCAAGGAACATTATATCAAGCCGCATCGCCCTCCGCGCGCCTGTCATCCCCGTGACCTGGTAGATCAGATCATTGACATTGCCCGCTATCTCAACGTGCCGCCCTCTCTCAGCCAGGAACTTCTGGATCGGGCCGCGGCGGCTTATTTTGTGGAGCTTTAACATGGCGCAATTTCCTTCAGCCTGGCCTTCCCATCGTCCTTTGATCTTTGCCCACCGGGGCGCGAGTCACGCCGCGCCGCAGAACACCCTCGTGGCCTTTCGGAAAGCCCTGGAGATGGGCGCCGATGGTGTCGAGCTGGACGTGCACCTCAGCGCGGATGGCGTGCCGGTCGTCATCCACGATGAGCGGGTGGACACGACGACTAACGGCAGCGGCGCTGTCGCCGATCTCACGCTGGCGCAGCTGCAGGCGCTGGATGCCGGCGTGCGTTTCGACCCGGCCTTTGCCGGCGAGCGAATCCCGACGTTGGAAGAGGTGCTGACGACGTTTGGGCAGCAGCTGCTCATCAACATTGAGCTCAAGGCTTTTTTGCGGCGGGATGACGCGCTGGAGGCGGCGGTGGTGGCGCTGGTGCGGCGGCTGGGGCTGACGGAGCGGGTGTGGTTTTCGTCCTTCAAGCCCTATGCTCTGGCGCAGGCCCGTGCGCTCGCGCCCGAGATCCCCTGCGGCCTGTTGTATGACCCCTTGAGCTTCGGCGCGCGGTTGTTCGGGCCTATCACGCCGCATGAAGCGCTGCATCCCCATCACGGGCTGCTCACCGAGGCGCGCATTCGGCGGGCGCACCGCCAGGGATTGTGGGTCGTCACCTGGACGGTGGATGACGTGGCCCGCGCGCGGACGCTGGCTGCCTGGGGAGTGGAGGGGCTCATTACCAACGAGCCGGATCGGCTGCTGGCGGCGCTGCGGTGAGGGGGCGGGCTATTCGCTGACGCGCCAGTAGGCGCCGCGTTGGGTCAGCTCGGTTTCGGATAGCGTCCCGCCAGCCCAGGCGGTGATGTCGGCGCCGGCGAGGCGAGCGATGTGACTGAGGCTGTGCGTTTGAGTGTGTGCTTGAAGCAGCAGGGTGACCTCGGGAGGCAGGACGCAACCGACTGCAGTGGCGCGTTGCAGGCTATCGAGGGCTTCCCATAACAGTTGAGCGCTCTCCTCTGGCGGTTCCGGTGCGGCGTAGAAAGCGGTGAGTTTCACGGTGAGGGCGTCTGTCTCCCAGGCGACTGCCGGCGAGAGATACGGCGGCAGGTCGGAAAGGACGATCTGCACACACGCCGGGACCTCAGCGACCGCCGGGGTTGCCGGAATGGCGGGGTTGAGAAGGGTGTAGCCAAGTACGCCGATCACGCCGACGTCCAGGAGCACGAGCGCCAGCACTATGGGGGTGCGCCATTTCTTCATGGCGTGAAGTATAGTACGGAAGGCGGAGAGCACAAAAGTCCGGTTCAGAGGAGAGGTCATGTCGCCTCCATCGGGCAGCCAGGAGCCACGGCGCAACCTGGGAATCTACAGCGGCCTGCTGAGCTCGTTTCTGCTCGGCTGGGCCCCCATCTTGGGGAAGCTGGCCTATCGCCAGGGTATCACCCCGCTGACGTTGGCGGCGCTGCGCACGCTGGTCGCTGCGGCCTTCCTGATGATCGTCTACTTCATCTTCTGGCGGCGTCTCTTTCTCATCCCTTGGCGGATGTTGGTGTACTGCCTGATCATTGGCGCCATCAATGGGGTGGGGTCGCTTTTCTACTACAGCGGACTGGGCCGATTGGACGCCTCGCGCGCTTCCCTGCTCAGCTCGCTGTATGCGGTGTGGGTGGCGATTTTCCTTGCCGCGTCGGGACAGGCGCTCACGCGCCTCACGGTGTTTCGACTCGCGGCCTCGCTGGTGGGGGCGGTGCTCGTGCAATCTCCCTGGGCCGTGACCAATCCCTCAGATCATCTCGGCGCGATGTTGATGATCGCTTCGGCGGCGCTCAACGGTTGGTATATGGTGATGGGGCAATGGGTCCTCGCGGATGTGCCCTCGCGCTCGGCGACGCTCTACATCATCACCGGCATGGCGATCACCGTGTCGGTGGCGCGCCTGTGGGGGAACACGCCCCTGGAGCCGGTCAATGCCGCCGGCTGGCAGGCGATCCTGGCCTTGGGGCTGACGACGGCCTTGTCGCGGTTGGCGATGTTCTTCAGCATGGAGCGCCTCGGCGGCGTGCAGACGGCGATCCTGAATCTTATGGAGATGGTCGTGAGCCTGGTGCTGGCGCTGGTGCTGCTGGGGGAGACGTTATCGCTGACGCAGTGGGCGGGCGCCGTGTTGCTGGTCGGCGGCACGTCGCTGGCGCGCCGCGATGTCCTGGGCGGCGCTGCGCCGCCGCCGTCGTTCAATCCCATGGACGACGTTTGAGCGTCTGAGGATCAGATGCAGAGGACACGGGAAGCACACTTCCCGTGTCCTCTCTTTTTGGGGATGGGCCGTCTAGTACTTTGTCAAGGTTAATTTGATGGGTAGAGGCGTCAGCTCGTTAAGAAAACCCCGAGGCGGTTTTTCCCTATATGTGGTAATCTATCAATCTGCTGTCCATACATATAGGGGGGAGACGCGCCGAGGTCGGATTACGGCGGACAGAATTTACCCCTCAATTGATGTTTGACAAAGTACTAGGGCAGCACGCCCGGCGAGGGGGCGGTCCGTTCACGGAAATCAACGGCGCAATCGTCGGTGTCTGCTGCTGCCGGATAGCGCTCCAGCGAGGAGCTCGAAGCTGTCACGCCGGGGTGGGGGAGGACGCCGGGATAGGTTGCCGTGCCCCAGACCACCACATCTACGGGCTGATTATCGGGGCCGATCAGGAGCACCTGATCGCCGGGGTTGGCCAGCGTCCAGTTGCCCGTGCCCCAGTCCGCCACACGCACCATGTCCGGTTTGTCGGTGTCGTTGATGAGCTCGAAATCGGCCTTGGGGGTCGCGGCGCCACTCACGGCGATGACGAGCACCTGCTGCGGTTGGATGACGGCCCCTGCCGGGAACTGATACATCGCTTCGTAGTCCGTCACGGCGACGGCATCGCCGAGTTTGTAAGCGCTCAGGTCAACCGGCAGCCCGGTGGGATTGTAGATTTCCACCCATTCGCGATTGGTATCGCCGGTGGCGTAGTACACCTCACTGATGAGCAGATACTGCGGCGGGAGGTAATTGTGGGCCACTAGCGGCAGGAAGAGGGGAGCGGAGCGGTACCAGTCGTTGAGGAACATCGCTTCCAGGTAGGCGTAGGCGGCGTCGCTCTGCACCTGGAGCGCCATTTCGCGATTGGCTTTGTTGGAGCTCTCGCTGCCGTTGATCGAGCCGACGTGAATGTAGCCTCCCTCGTCACGAAGGTTGACCAGCACCATCTTGCTGTGGACGCCGTAGCTGGTAGGATTCCCCATCAACACGCGGAGATCGAGGCCCTCGCTGTGTGCCAGGCGGTTGATGGCCTCGACGGTCATGCGGTTCTGCTCGAGGTCGTAGTATTCCTGGCCAAAGTCGCCGCTGTTGAGCAGGATGCGCACCCGGGCGCCCCGGCGCGCGGCGTTCACGTAGGCTTCCAGGCGCAGGTTGGGGCCGACAAGCGGCTCGCTCCCCCAGGTGGCATATTCGTAGAGTTGCTCCACGTAGACCGTGTCCCCGGCGCCGGCGCGGGCGACGAGTCCCAACAGCGCGTCGCGTTGCCGCAAGGCGGCTTCGGGGGCGGTGAAGGTCTCGAAGGCGAAAGTGCCCGTCACGATCAATGGCTCCGGTATAGTTACTGTGTAGGAGATGGCGTCCGCCGCATAAAGGTTTACGGGGCCAGTGGGCATTCCGTATTTCGAGTAGCTGCCGGTGTTCCAGCGCAAAACGTCCTGGTGATGGAGGGGGTCGCAGTCCGCAGCGAAGACGGCGGACGCGCGGGCCACGACCGAGGGCGCATCGGTCGCTACGACGACGCCGCGCGAGCCAAAAGTGCCGTTGCTCTTGTCGTCGGCGGGGATACTGGCGTTTCCGAAGTTCTGAGAGGTGATCACGGCCCAGGTGTCATCTACGACTATGAATTTGGCATGGACGAAGTTGTAGCGGCTGAAGATGCGATCTGCCGTTTCGTGGATTAGAAAATAGCATCTGCCGCCGGCGGCTTCGAGCAGCTGACACGTGTAGAGTTCCCCCTGCCAGCGCGGATCGGCTTCGCCGAGGCCCACCGGTCCGCCTTCCAGCAACACGGTGACGCTGACGCCAGCCTGCGCTTTGGCGATCAGCAGATCGGTGAGAGTGCCATGCAGCAGGGTGTACACCTCGATGTTGATGCGCTCCTGCGCCAGCGCCAGGGTGCGGGAGATGACCTCGTAGCCATTGTCGGGCGTGACGCCCACCATCAGCGTCGCTGTCTCGGTTGCCTGCGCCGGCCAGAAGAAGGGGCTGACGAAATCCCAGCCGGGATAGACAATCCGCCGCCCGTAGTTCACGTCGCCGGTGAACTGCATCCAATCGGCGAGGGTATCGGTATCGGTGAGGGGCCTGCCGGTGACCTCGTCAGGAATGCGATAGAAGATCTGCCCCTCGGCGCGTCCCACGTTGTTCTGGTAGACCTGCAACGCCTCGCCGCTCCAGCCGGCTGCGGCGACATCGCCCTGCTTTCCGAAAACCAGCGCGTCCACGGCATGGTGCTCCGCGTCGCGCAGGATGACTTCATCGCCATCGTTGGCAAGGCCGTTGCTGAGCCAGGGGGAGAGGAGGTAGTCCGCGGCGAAACCAAATGCCACATGGAATTTTGTGAGATCACGGGTGAGCCACACCTGGCCATGGGCGGGAAGGGTCATAGCAGGCAGGGGTTTGCAGGCATAGCTGCCGCTCGTGATCTTGCACAGCTCCCAACCGGAGAGTTGCGCGACGGCATCGCCGGCGTTGTACAACTGCACGGCCTCATCCGCGTCAAGTGACGCGAGGCCGTCAAAGTGGACGGCGTTGATAAGAATGGACGGCGGCGGGGGCGGTTCGACGCTCAAGGTGGTGGTCCACGCGGCGGTGTTGTTGAGCCGCGCGCTCTCGGTGACGGGGGTGTACGCGCTGAGGCGATTTACCAGGAGCGCCGGCGCGCCGACGGTGATGACGCCCGTCACCGTGAGCTGTTGATGCGCGCCGGGGGCCAGGTCGCCCAGGTCCCAGACGAGGATCTGGCCGCTTTGTCGGGTCGGCGCAGGACTTCCCGCGACGAAACTGACGCCGGAGGGCAGGGTATCGGTGAGACGCGACGCCGACGCCTGCAGCTGGCCGTCATTGTAGAGGTTCAGGCTGTAGCGCACCGTGTCTCCGACGGACGCCGTCGCCGGGCCGGTTTTGGTCGCCCGCAAATCCGCCGCTAGCGGAGGCGGCTCGACGTAAGCGGAGTTGCGCGCTTTGGGGGTGCCGTTGAGGGGAGCGCCGCTTGCATCCAGCCCGTTGCGGGTGACGCCGTCATTGCTGGCCCAGTTGTCGTCGGTATCGGCGGCGAGGGGATTGCGGCGCTCCATGGTGAGTTTGCCGGTGTCATTGCCGGCGGGCCAGGCGCCGCCGTCGCCGTTGGCAGTGTCTATCACCTGAGCGCTGGCGTCTCGGAGCGTGAGACTTTCGCCGGTATTGACCAGGCCGCCGGTGTAGATTTGATCGGCGGTGATATCGCTGACGGTTGTGTCATCGGTGCGCTCCAGCAGGAAAAATCCATGGGCCGGAATGCTGCCGCTGAGCGTGATATTGGGGCTGGTGTCGGCGCTTTTTAGCGTCCAACCGGTGAGGTCAATGTTCTGGGCTGTGATGTTGTACAGCTCGATCCACTCATCTGCTGCGTTGGCGGCCGTGCCCATCCACGCCACCTCGTTGATGACGACATCGCCTGCTGCGAGGTCGCCTTCTGCGAGGCGACGGGACGCCTGCGCTTCCAGGCGGGTGGAAAAGGGGAGGGGTGTCAGCAGGAGTAACAGGGCGGCCATCAAACCACTGATGCGGACATGGCGCTGGAATGTCATGCCTGGGCCTCCTTAATAGAGATCAGAGAGCAGAGATCAGAGATCAGAGATCAGAGATCAAAGAGCAGAGATCAGAGAGAAGACGAGAAAGCGAAAAGGCGAAAAAGCGAGTCAGCGGACAGGCGAGCCACTCACGTTCACACGTGAGCACCTTCGCACATGAGTACCTTCGCACATGAGTACGTTCGCACGTGGACACGTGGACACGTGCGAACCTTTTCACGCTTGAAAGTCCTACAGCGCGGCGATGACCTCGGCCACGAGCCGGGAGAAATCCGGGCCGGTAAAGCTCTCCCACAACGGCAGGAATTCCTCGCGGCGCTGTTGCAGTTCTACCTGCCGCGCGGTGAGGTAGGCGGCCACGCCGGGCGCGACGACCGGCTCGAGGGGCAGGGTCGCGCTTGGAGGCGGGCCCCACGTGCCCCAAACCAGAAAATCGCGCAGCAGGGCGCTGGCGACGACGGCGTCTTGCAGCTCGCCCAGGTGATCCTGAAGCAGCTTCACCTGGGTGATGAGCGTTTTGGCGGCCGGGCCGAGCACCTCGGTGAAGTATTCCAGCGTGTAGCGCAGGCGTTTGCTGGCGATGCGCAACCGGTGGAGGCGCGTGAGGGGGACGTCGGCGCCGCGCACCCACGGGTCGAAGGCACGGACCGCCGCGACCCGCTCCATGATCAGGATGGGGACGACTTCTCGCACGCGTTGCGGCAGCGCCTCGCCCCGCTCGTTGAACGGCGACGTCGGCGGCGTCCAGGGAAACTCCAGGTGCGCTGCGAAGCGCTCGCGGAAGCGCCGGTAGGCGCGGCTATCGAGGTAGGCGAGGAGCTGCTCGCGGGCCTGTTCGCGGGCCTGGCGCCAGACGGCGTACAGCGGCGTGAGATCAGGCCGATCGGCGGGATCCCGGCTCTGCAGAAAAGCCTCGGTTTTCTCCCAGAACACGTCCAGATCGCGGACCGCTCCCAGCTTATCGCCGGCGCAGCGCAGTCCTTTGAGGTAGGGCCGCAGGGTTTCGTTGTCGAGATACGCGGCGAAGACCTGCGCGGCGACCCGCATCCGCCGTGTGGCGACCCGCATCTCGTGCAGGGCCTCGGTGTCCTCGCCGAGACGGGCCTGGGGTTCCAGGAACAGCATCCGCTGGAAGTGGAAGAGGAAGGTCTTGCGCGCGGCTTCGACGAGCGGATCTTCGATGTTGATGCCAGGCGCGGCGGGCAGGCTGAACGATTCGGGCGCGAGGGCGTCCGCCGGCAAATGGAGCAGCTGCGCGAGCAGCTCAGTCGAGTTCAGGGGCGGCGTTTGGAAGCGCACCGGTTGGCTGAAGAGGCGCCCCCACAGGTCGGCCTTGAAGTTGGCGCGTTCGGCGTCGCTGCCGGCGACGGGGCCCGCAACGGTGATGACGATTTCGCCGTGTGGCGGTTGGCCTGCTTCCAGGGAGGCGATCTGCGTGCTGCCGCTATGCCGGAAGTCCAGCCCGTCCGCCAACCGCAGTAACGCCGCCAAAACCAGCGCCCGGTGTTGCTGTTCTGGCGGCAGTGTGTTGAAGCTGCTGTGATCCAGCAGCCGCTGCAGCGTTTTGGATTTGAGGCGCTGGGAATGCAGGAGCGTCGCCAGTGCGGCCAGCTGCGCTTCGGCGGCGGTGAGCTGCGCCGGCGGTTGCGCCTGGAGGCTCTCGTAGCCGGCCGTGTCATGCTGTTCTGGCGCGACGCTCAGGCCGCGCTCGTGCAGCAGCGCGATCTCGCGGAGCAGTGTGCGATCTTCGTCCGGCAGGCCGTGCCACGGCTGGAGCAGCTCGAAGAGCTTTTCGGCGAGGTCCGCCACGGCGTGCAGGTGAGCGACGTCCACGGCTTCGGCGGGCGTGTTGTTCGACGGCGGCGGTGCGCTGACGGTCCTGGCTGCCGGCGGCGCGGGGATTTTGTCCGCCGCAGTGGGAACTTCGACGGCGGGCGGCGCTGAATTAGTCGCCATCAGCACTTTTTCGGGGAAGATCCCCAGGCGTTTTTGGCGCCATTCCGCCAGCCAGTAGCGCACTCGTCGCTCGGACATGGCCACGCGCCCGGCCGTTTCCAGTTGCGTCACGCCCTCGTCGAGAAGGAGCACCGCTTGCGCGCGTCGTCCGTACATCGTGGACTGTTGCGCGATGGCCGTGAGCTGGCGGCGCTCGGTGGGGGTCAGCCGCGTTTCCGGCAGTTCGGGCATCGTGAGGTCGAAGAAAGCCAGGGCGCGTTGCAGTTTGGTCTCAGTGTCGGGCTGCAGCTGCCAGGCCTCCTGGAGGGCCTGCATGATGGCGGCGAGGTCCTGCTCCGTGCCGTCGGGCAACAGCTCCGCTTCGAGCACGAAGAACTGCGTGCGGCGCTGTTCCCCGGTCAAGGTCACCGCGTCGAGGCTCATCAGGCAGACAGCGCGCTCCCCGGCCATCACCGTGCGTTCGTGTCGCAGCTGGTGCAGGTCGAAGAGCGGTTGCAGCGGCTGTTCGCCGATCACCTCCAGCAGCTGCTCGCGGATAGCGCTGGGAGGCCAGAGGGTGGGGGGCGTCGGCTGGGGCAGGGTGAGTTCCAGTTCCTCGCGGCGTTTGACCGGCCCGGCGCCTCCCGCCAGGGCCTTGAGCGTCATCACGCAGGCGTCGCCCTTTTCGCGTAGTCGCAGGGCATAGCCCGCCTGCCAGACGGTGCGATCCGCCGTGTCCAGGTAGGTGTCGTGTAGGGGGGTCGTACCGCTCTCGCGGAGTTGAAAGGCGCCCAGCGTTTCCTGCGCCTGGAGCTGGCGGAACACCTGTTCCGAAGGGATCGCATATTTGGCTTCGATTTCCATGAGCTTTTCTTTCCGCGGCCATCAAGCGTTGCCGCATCAATGAAATTATACCCTATCCCCCGCGAGCGGACAAGTCACACCGGGCGGCGGTTGCATCGCCGTTTATTGAAGCTCGGAGCACGCTGTTGAATTTGCGGTTTGTGGACTCTTGTGCTATCATCAGCGTAGCCGGCTTTGACAGGCTGGATTTCCTATCTTCGGCGATAAGGGGCGCAGACGATGAAAGTCCTTGGTATTGACATTGGCGGCAGTGGCATCAAAGGGACCCCGGTGGAGACCAAGAGGGGGACGTTGTTGGAAGAGCGTTATCGCCTGCCGACGCCACAACCTTCCACGCCCCCGGCGGTGGCTGAAGTCGTGGCTTCGGTGGCGCGCCATTTCCAATGGCAGGGGCCGATCGGGTGTGGCTTCCCCGCCGTCGTGCAGCACGGGGTCACCATGACCGCCGCCAATGTGGACAAGGCCTGGATCGGTGCGGACGCGGCGCAGCTTTTTGCCGATGCCACCGGCTGCCAGGTCGTCGTGGTGAACGACGCCGACGCCGCCGGCATCGCGGAGATGAAATTCGGCGCGGGGAAGGGGCGCAAGGGCCTGGTGCTGATTGTCACCATCGGGACGGGATTGGGCACGGCGCTGTTCATTGATGGGCGGTTGGTGCCGAACATGGAGCTGGGGCACATCGAACTGCACGGCGAGGATGCGGAAGTCTGGGCCTCCGATGCGGCGCGACAACGCAAAGACCTCAGTTGGGAAGCCTGGGCGCCCTATTTCAACGAATATCTGACCACGCTGGAGCGGCTCATCTGGCCCGATTTGATCATCATCGGCGGCGGCGCGAGCAAGAAATTCGCGCTGTTCGCTCCTGCGCTGACCGTTAAAGCGGAAGTGGTCCCCGCGCGGTTGCGCAACGAAGCCGGCATGGTCGGCGCGGCGCTGGCGTTCCGCAAATTGTACGGCAAGTGAGCGGGCCATGTCGAAGCTCACCGACGCCGTGATCCTGATCTCGGCGCATGTCGAATGGCGCTGCGTGCGCGCGTGGTATCCCGCCGTGGAGAGCCACGCTTCCCCTTATGGCGAATGGTTCCCGCTCACCCTCCCCGTCGGCGGCAGGCCGCGCTCGTGCGTCTTTTTGCACGGCGGTTGGGGCAAGATCGCGGCTGCCGGCTCCACTCAATACGCGATTGATCGCTGGTCGCCGCGATTGCTGGTCAACCTTGGCACCTGCGGCGGATTTGCGGGCGACATCACGCCGGGGACTGTGTTGCTGGTGACCCGCACCCTCGTCTACGACATTATCGAGCAGATGGGCGATCCCCTGGAAGCGCTGGCGCACTACAACACGGAGCTGGACCTTTCGTGGCTGAAGGGCGAGCCGCCGCAGCCAGTGCGACGCGAGAAGCTGCTCTCCGCCGACCGCGATTTGGTGATGGAGGAAGTGCCCCGTCTGCGCGCGCAATTCGGCGCCGTGGCGGCGGATTGGGAATCGGGCGCGATCGCATATGTGGCGGCGCGCAATGGCGTGCGCTGTCTCATCCTGCGCGCGGTGACCGATGTCGTGGGGCCTGAGAGCGCCGAAGCGTACGATGGCACGTTGGAGCTGTTCACGGAGCGCGCGCGCGGCGCGATGCAGCTGCTGCTCGCCGCCCTGCCGGAGTGGTTGGCACTGGCGCTTTAAGCCCTTCACAGAAGGAAGATAGAACAGCGGACTCAGCGGCGTGCTTTCCAGGACGGTGCGTTGGCCCTCGCCCTGGGCAAAACTCCACTTGATGAGCCTGATATCCCCATCCGCAAGTTCGATGCCGGTGATGTCGCCGTCGGCGTAGCGACAGCAGCCCGTGTTGAAGTAACACGGCCGTGTTTTGACGCTGTCATCGCAGGGCGGATCCTTGCGTGCGCGGATTTTGATGTCTTCTCGCAGGCGCGCCGCCTTTTCCACGAAATCCGGGGGGCGCGCGGCGGGATCCAGCTCCAGAAGGCGGTGCAGCTCCGCGATCAGCTTCTCCAGATGCGTGCGCGAGCTCCACACGGGGCGATGGGTGTGCCCGGCGATGAGGAGCAGCTTCTCATGTCCACTGGCCCACCGGTAGAGCATCGTGTCATGCCGCGCGCGGAGACAGGCGTCGGTGGCGGGAGTGGTCCGTCCCTGGCCGGTGAGGATTTGGAACAGCCGGTACACATTCCGCACGAGGAATTGTGAGAGCGGAGCGATCTTGTCGCCGTCCAGCGTCCCCTGATGGCCGTGCACCAGCAAAATCTCGCCTCCCGGCCGGTCGGCGGTCTCCTTGACGGTGAAGAGCAGCCCTTCATGGAATTCGATGCCGGGGAAGAATGGTCCCAGGTATTTTTCCCGTTGATAGGCCGATTTCCACAGGGCGTCGTGATTGCCATGAATGCGCAGATAGCGGGTGGGGTAGAACTGCGCTTCGCGTTCGAAGACGCGACGGTAGGCGGAGAGCACCGCCTCGGGGCGCTCTTCCCACAGGTCCTCGGCGTCACCCATGACGATCAGCGTGAAATTCTGGTCCAGGTAATGGTCGAGCGCGGCGAGATACGTGACCTCCGCAGCGATAAAGTCGTCGGCCTCATTGCGTGCGCCCTTGTGGTGGTCGGAGAAGATCACGTAGCGCTCCTGGGGAGTCAGCAGGCGGATGCCGTGTTGCCGTTCCTGGCGCAGCACCTGGTCGAGCGCCTGATTGATCCAGCGCTGGCGCAGGGTCTGATGGGGGTCACGCGCGCCCTGCAGCGCTCGCACAAGCGCGACGCCGCCGCCAATCCCCAGACTCAGCAGCAGCGCGCCCGTCGCCCCGCGTAGATACTGACGTTTCATCGTCTCTCCGTTTCTCCGTTCCTACGTTCATACGTGCTCACGTGCTTACGTGCCCACGTGTCCACGTGCCCACGTTTCTGCAGTATATCTCCAATCCGCGTTTTGTCAGCGGCTGAATTGATGGTAAAATGATCCGTTGATTATGGCGAAGGAGACGCCAGGTGCTGGCGTACACCGTGCAAGAATGAAAATGTGAGTCGTGAGTGGTGAGTGGTGAGCAGAGGCTGCAACGACTCTCTACTCACGGTTCACTGCTCTCTATTGGCTGAGGAGTGGGTGCAATGGGGGAACAGAAACCTGTCTATGTGACGCCGCAGGGCTTGCAAGAGCTCAAAGTGGAGCTGGAGGAGCTGCTCACGGTACGTCGGCCAGCGTTGGCGAAGCGCCTGCATGCCGCGATCAAACAAGGGGACCTTTCGGAGAACGCGGATTATATCGCCGCGAAGGAAGAGCAGGGTTTTTTGGAAGGGCGCATTCTGGAGCTGCAAGCGGTGGTTCGCAACGCCGTGCTGATCGAGGCGACGGATAACACCGATGGCTATGTGCGGCTCGGCTCGCACGTCACCGTGGTGGAAGACGGCGAGGACGCTCCCGAAACCTATCATCTTGTCGGGCCGACGGAGGCCGACCCGCGCGCCGGCAAGATCTCGCATGAATCGCCGTTGGGGATGGCCTTGTTGGGACACAAGGTCGGCGATGTCGTGCAGGTGCGGGCGCCGGCGGGGACGATTCGCTTTCGCATCACGCACGTGGCTTGAAGGGCGATGTTCTTCAGGCGGAAGGGGCGAGGCGATGGAGACAGCTCCTGCCTGAAATAGTCCGCTTGTAACTGTTCAGCCATTGGCTAAAAAACGCAAGGTTTCCTGGCGACTGCTGAAGATTGAGAATCAACTCTTGCTCCCTATCCCCTGGCCCTTTCCCGCCGCGCCTTGCGCGGGGGGAAAGAGAACTTTTTTTTGTGGGATTTTGCAGGCGGGCTACGCCCGCCTGCAAAATCCCTTTATTTTTTCTCCCCCTCCCCAACTGCGCCTGCGCCATTGGGGAGGGGCTGGGGGAGGGGCAAAAGCTACCGCTTACAAAGGTTTATCCATCGCTGTCAAGCTACCTGACGCCAGGCTGAACAATTACGTCCGCTTTAGCGAACTTTGGTGATCAGTCTGGCGATTCTAGCGCCAGACTTTTGTTTTCACTCCATTTCCTTGTTTTTCTCTATGTCTTCCGTCCCTTCCGTCGTCATTCTTGAAGGAATACCAACGGCCCGGCCAGAGAAGCGCCTCTGGCCGGGCCGTAGATAGCTAAAAACAAGGAGACGGTACTCCTCAGGTCTCAGGCCTTATTGCCCTCCAACATTCCGCACGACAAGCGGTAAGTAGACAGTATGGGCTGCTCTTCCGACAGCAATGGCGTATTGCGATCCTTCGCCGCTCCACAGGCGTACTTGAATCTGCCACTGACCCAGCGGGGTGTTTTTCATCACGATGCGGGTAGCGCCTGAATCATGCACTGTGCCATCAGGGTAGGTGAGCACCAGCGTGCCACCCGCCGAGGCAAAGACAGTTGTCCCGCTGCCACCACCGAAGTAGGTGAGGGGTGGGGTCAGATCGTTGCCGTTGGCTGCGCCGAAGGTCGCCCGGACTACTTGCGCGCCTTGACCCTGAACACTCTGTTCGGCCTCTATCTGCCTCGGTGAGCGGGCTGGCGTGGTGTGGATGCTGGTGCGATGCCCGTTAGCGTCGCTGTAGCGGACGTAGGCATAGCTGCTGGAAGTCAGGTCCATCTCGCCAGAGAGATCAACATTGAAGTTCCCGGCGCTATCGGTCAAGACTGACTTATCTCTTGAACTGCCGCCTCCCTGGGAGTAAATTCTGACCAGCAACAGCGCATTTGCCGGCCCGCGGCCGGAGACGGCATCGGTGTTGATGTCTAAGGTCGCGCTCAGGTTGACCGCCGGGACGCTCATCGTGGGAGAGGACGTGACCTCAACGGTGTCGCCAGCCTTGATGTCCAACAGCTTGCCGTTGGCGTCGGTGAAGAAGGCGCTGAACCAGCCGTCCATTTTGGTCGAAGTGGTTGCCGTGGCGAGCGTGCTGCCGCCGCGTTTGAGGGTGAGGCGGGCGCTTGCATTAGGCGTGGCATACCCATCTACGATGTTGTTGACCGTGTTCACCTGTACCATGGGGGCGGAGAAGCTGATGTAAACCTGATTTCCCTCAGGGCTGGAGTGGGCGATTTCTACCCAATCTCCGGCTTCCAGGTCACACTCACCGCTGAAATTGGCGGTGAAGGCGCCAGCGGCGCCGGTGGTCACTTCGCGCCAACAGTTGTCTGTCCATACATCCAGCTGAGCATTTGCCGGACCAGTACCGGTCACTCGATCATGAGAGGGGTCGGCCTCGGCGGTGAGGGGGACGACTGGGATGGTCACAGGCTGGCTGGCTTCGATACGCACCGTGTCGTGGGGATGGATGATAAGGGGGTTGCCGGCGGCATCCAGGAAGCTGACCCAGAAATAGCCGTTGGAAGTGCTGCTGGTGGTCGTCGCGACGGCCCGTTCTGCCCCGCTGCTGCCCAGTAACCGCACGGTGACAGGCACCCCCAGGCGGACATAACCGCCAACGGAGTTGCCATGTTCGCGCACCCAGGCATAGGGCGCGGCCCAGGTCAGATAGGTGTGATGCCCGGCGCCGCTGGTGTGACGGACGTAACCGGTCGCCCCGGTCGAGAAGCCGAGATTGAAGGAGTAATGGCCGTCTGGTCCGATGGTGCCTGTGCCACCATAAGAGGATCCTCCTCCATAACCGTACTGCCAGTAGAGGCTGGCATTGGCTGGCCCACTGCCGTAGAGGACCCGGCTATCGGTGTTGGCCTGCGCGGTGAGTGCGGTCACGGTCATGGAGACCGGATCGCTGGCCGTCACTTCGATGACGTCCCCGCTTGCGATGGGGACATTGTCGCCGGCCTCATCGGTGAACGCGACGCTGAACCAACGACTGTAGCTTGTCAACGCTGTGGCTGTGGCAATGGTGCTACCCTCACGTCGCAGGGCCACGCTGGCGACAGTGTTACCCTTGCTGGCGTAACCGGAGACGCAGTTTTCGCACACGTTGGAGCCGTTCCAGCGAGCGTAGATGACAGCGTTGCCGGTGGTGGTGGCCCGGAACCGTGCATGGATCCAGTGCCCAGCGCCATTTTGATGGCGGATGTAGACGTAATCGCCGGGGTTGATGCTACCGAATGTCGCTGTGAAGTTGCCGCTGCTATCGGTGTGCACCGTCTGCAGGTTGCCATTGACATAGAGGCCCAGGGCCTGGTTGACCAGGGACGTGACGCCAGTGACGGTGTCGGCGTCGGCATCTATTTCTACCTCGATGAGGGGCACGTCAATCGTCTCCTCTGGCGAGGCGCTGACGATGACCCGGTCCCCGCCTTGAATGGCAGCCGGCAGCCCCAGGGCATTATAGAGATAGGTGCTGTAGTAACCATCCCAGGAATTGGCCACTAATTGTCGTGTGGCAAGGGTGGTAGCGCCGCGTTTAAGGGTGATGTTGACGATAGCGCGCTGCGTTGCGTAACCGCTGAGGTAGTTTTCGGCCTGATAGGCCGTGGCGCCACTGCCGCTGCCGCGCAGATAGATCACCGGCGCCACGGCGTAGAGCCAGGTCTCGTGGGAGTTCTGGTTGACATGCCGGACTTGTGCCTGTTGACCACGGGTAATATCCTGGACTCCGCTGGCATCGGCCTGCCATTTGCCTGCCGCATCGGTCATGATGGTGGCATTGAAATTGCCCACGCTGACGCCCAGGAGGGTATTCGCCGGCCCGGTGCCTGCGAGGGTGTCGGCGTCAGCGTTTACGTTCGCCGTCATTGCGGTAGCGGTCATCGTGACCACACGCCCGTTGCCGAAATCTGCGGCCAACGTGTCACCGCCCTCGATGATGGCCCGCTGACCGGTAGCATCGTAGAAATAGGCGGAGAAATAGTTAGAGGAGTCAGACTGGGTGAGACTGCGCTCCTTGACGGTCGCGCCGCTGCTGAGAGTGAGGGTAAGCGGGGCATTGGCTGCAACGCTGTAGCCCCAGGCGTAGTAGCTGTGGAGCTGCGCGTAGAGTTTGGGGCCGGCGTAAAACCGGATGTACACCGTGTGCCCGTCCTCGTTGCGGTGGCTCACCTCTATCTGATTGCCAGGCCGAATGTCGTAGATGCCTCTGAAATCCGCCTGGTAAACGCCAGCGGCGTCGGTGGCCACGCTCTGCCGTCCTGAGCCCCCCCCCACACTGACGCCCAGCAGCTCGTTGCCCGGCCCCATCCCGGAGACGATGTCTGCGGTCACATTTGCTTGTCCCGTCAGGGGCACGACGGGCACGGTGATCGTGCTTCTATCCGCCGTCTCGACGGTCACGTCGTCGCCCTCTTCGATGAGCACGGGGTTGCCGGCCAGGTCATAGAACTGGATCGAGAAGTAACCATCGGAGCTGGCGGTAGCATAGGCGGTGGCCTTGACGGTGTTGCCGGATTTGAGGGTTACCGTGACTAAGGTCTCCACGCTGGCGACAACATACCCGGAGACGTCATTGCCGTCTTTATGCACCCTGATTTCGGCTGTCTCGCGCGGAGCGACAAAGCGAGCGTAGATGCGGTTGGCATTGGCATCCACATAGCGCAGGTGACCTATCTGTCCCTCGCCCCAGTCGAGGGTTGTACTTCCCCCATCGGGATTGGCTTGATAGTAGAAGGGATTGGTGGCGGTGAATGCCCCTGTCGTCGTGACGGCGACGTGCTTGCCGTAGCCCCAATCATAAGACGAGGTAGGCCACACAGCCAGGGTTTGGGTCAGCCCATAGGTGGTGGTGACGACCTCCGCATCGGTGACGCCGGTGACGCGATCGTTGACAGGGTCGGAGGCGACATCAAAGCTCGGGACTTCCACGACCGTGGTGGCCTCTCCGAAGGTTATCTCCACCGTATCGCCAGGGCGGATATTAGCTGGGGCACTACTGGCATTGTAAAAATAGACGCCGAAGGAATGGCAGGCCCACACGTTGGTGTTCTGCGCTTTGAGCGCGCCGTGGCCGTCGCGGAGGGTGATGGCGCCATAGCCGCAGTAATTGGGGACATAGCCGCTGACGTAGTTCTCGGCTTGATAGGCGTTGTTCCCATAATATCCCCGCACGTAGACGAGGGGCTTTTCAACCTCCGCCGGAGGCGCCTGGAAGCGAGCGTAGATGCGGTTGGCATTGGCATCTACATAGCGCAGATGGCCCGCCTGCTCCGCGCCCCAGTCAAGGGTGGCGCTTCCCCAATCGGGATTGGCTTCATCATAGAAAGGATTGGTGGCGGTGAATGCCCCCGTCGTCGTGACGGCGACGTGTTTGCCGTAGTCCCAATCATAAGACGAGGTAGGCCACACAGCCAGGGTTTGGGTCAGCCCGTAGGTGGTGGTGATGACCTCCGCATCGGTGACGCCGGTGACGCGATCGTTGACATAATCAGAGACGACGTCAAAGGTTGGCACCTCTACGGTGGTTGTCACCCCCTCAGCGCTGACCTCCACCACATCGCCGCCCTGGATGTTTACCGGGTTGCCGTAGAGATCGTAGAGGTAAACGTAGTAATAACCGTAGTCATCGGTCATCCTGTAGGCGGTGGCGATCACGGTCCCGCCGCGCTTCAGGTTGAGCGTGACCAGGATGTTGCCCTGCGCCGCATAGCCGCTGACAAAATTCTCGTTGGCGTATCTGTAGGAGTATCCTCGTGCATAGACAATGGGGGCGCGGAAGTAGCGACGCACGGAATCGCCGTCTCCGGTGTAGTAGGAGATATAGCCATCGGTGCCGGGTGAGAAATCACCTACCTTGTTGGCGGTGTAGTTACCGCTGCTGTCGGTGGTGACCCATTGTTCGGGCGATGGCGAGGGGCCGTAGACATCGACCTTCAAGCCGGGCAACGTGATGTAGTTGGTGGCGGTCACCGCAATGTTGGCCGGCCCAACGCCGGTGACGGTGTTGGCTATAGGATCAGCCAGCGCGGTCAGCTCCACGACGGGTACGGTGATGACGGTTCCGTAGCTGGTAGCTATCTCCACGGTGTCGCCGGGCATGCTGCGAGCGAGATTGTTGTAGCTATCGTAGAAGTAACCGGAGAACCAGCCACCACTATAAGTATAAGCCTGCGTGACGAATTGCCCTTTGACCACGCCCGTGCCTGAGGTAAGGGTTCCTGTCACGCCAGCGCGTGGCATGCCGGCGTACCCCTCTATCCGACTGTTGTAGACCCCCACCTGCACCTCAGGCGCGCGGTAGGATAAGCGGACCCGATTGCCCTGGACATTGACGTAATTGAGATAGCCGTAAGTGTTGGGGGGACGCAGGTCAAGGGTGCCGGTGGTGGGGTTAGTGTAAGTAAAGACAGTGCTGTAGCGACCCGCAGCATCGGTAGGAATGTGCTTGGAGACTGTTCCCCACCAACAGCCGTCTCGATTGATGCCCCGGGCTTCTATAGAGAGCGCGGGCGGATTGGCAGGATTGACGCTGGAAATATTCGCCGGCGCCCGACCGGAGACGGTATTTGTGTTGCGGTCTACCAGGGCGGTCAGTTCGGGAATTTCCATGCTGAAGGGAGTCTCTCCCTCCTGCGCTACTTCCAGAACGTCGCCAGGCTCCAGCGGCACATCATACCCCACGTTATTATAGAGGTATACATAGGCATAATAATAGGAACCACTCCAATACCACCCGGAAGTAGTAGTATTAGCAGGGTCGTTTTTGAGCGTTCCAGAACTGGTGGTGAGGGTAAAGACGGTGGTGGTGGCAGTGTAGCTCCGGGCGTATAGCTGGTTGGAGTAAAGTTCCACGTTGAGGGTAGGCGTAGTGATAGCAAGGGCCTGCAGCTCTGCCGTCGTCAGGGGCATTGGCGCGCCTCTTGTGGCCCGCGTCTCCTCGATAGCCAGTTGCACTGCCTGTTCGCTATAGGGGGCAAGCGAGGCCACTTCCGGTTGCTGGCGCAGGGCGCTTAGATCGCCAGCGCCCCTTACCTGGAAAGCGCGGGCCTCGGGCAGCCATCTGTAGTCCTGCACCTCGTGGGTCTCTTTCAGCCATTCCAGATATGCTGTCAGAGCGTATTGGGCTTCACTATCAGCCTTATCCTCTCCCGAAACCGTCAGGCGCACCAGATAATCCACGCCCGCAGGCGGCATGTCTGGCGGAGGGGCAGCCGATTGTTCGGGTGAGCGCGCCTGCGCCTCTGATTCAAGCTGACGCTGCGCTCCCTGCACTGCCGCCTCCAAATGGTGCCGGAATGCGGCGTTCCCCGTCTCTGTCGCCATCGCCATCAAGGGGGGCGTAGAAAGATTGCCCAGAGGTTCAAGTTGCGCTGCAGCTTCAGCGTATGCGGTGATGCGGAAGGCATTTGCTTCTGGCAGGAGGGTGTAATCTTCTACCCACCCGCGCTCCTGCATGGCCTTTAACACCCCTTCCACCTCGGTCCATTGGCGATACAACGCCGCATGGTAGTGGCCGGGAACGTCGGCCGGCGGTGTGTTTGAGGGTATGTTTACTTCCGGCATGCCCAGTTGCAGCAGATACTGTTGAGACTCAACTTCTTGCATGACCGGGTCCGGCGATGCCACTGGCATGGATGTTGCGGTGATCCCTGAGGTCGGCATCAAGAGCATCACAATCAACAGCAAGGACAAGATCTTGGCCTTCATGTGAGAACCCTCCTTAATAAGATAATAGTAAGTTTGGATTACTTTATACATGGTGGGCAACTCTTTTTGGCTATCTATCAGCGCCTCCTTTCTGATCACGCCTTAAAATGTGAAGCTTTTTGGATCGGCGACGGTCGACGCTCACCGATGGCGGGGTAGGGTGTTTGGTAGTGGTGGTAGTGGTTAGAAAAGTAAGTGATGGTTTATAATTAGAGCTCGCTGAAAACCATATGCAGGAGGCAAATCATGATCCAAGAGACCATCACCTACCACTGCCACAAATGCGGCAGCGCCAATATTGTCAAAAATGGCACCAACAAGTGCGGCAATTGCCAATACCATTGTAAAGATTGCGGCGCCTATGGAGTGCTGAAGCCCCGCGGCCAGATCAGCGACGAACAAAAGGCCCTGATCCTGCGGGCCTATAAAGAACGGGCCAGTCTGCGTGGATGGGAACGCATCTTTGGAGTAGCGCGCCAGACGGTGATGCGCTGGCTCAAAGAGATCGTGCCAGCTTTGCCCGATTTGAAGGACACCCTCGTGCCCGCTCAGCCGGATGATGTCCTGGAACTGGATGAACTCTGGTCGTTTGTGTTGAAAAAGAGTCAAAAACGCTGGTTGTGGACCGCCATTTGTCGGCGCACCCACCAGATTGTCGCTTTTGTCATCGGCGACCGCAGCGAGAAGACCTGTCGCCGGTTGTGGAACAAAATCCCTGACGAGTATAAACGCTGCTTGACCTTCAGCGATTTCTGGGAAGCTTACCAGCAAGTTTTCCCAAAGGAAACTCACCGCTGCGTGGGCAAGGAAAGCGGCGAGACGGCCCACATGGAACGCTGGTACAACACCTTGCGGCAAAGGCTGGCGCGCTTTGTCCGTAAGACTTTGTCCTTCTCCAAATCGGATGTTTTTCATCACTTGACCACCAAGTGGTACATCGCGGAATACAATCTGGCCATATCACTTACCATGTAACCACCACCTGCCCATGCCGCCGATTCCAACAAGGTGCAGCGCCGTTCTGTCAGACTCCAGAAAGTCAAATATCTGCCGCTGCTCTCGCTGGCGACCAATCATACCTGGATTTCTGCTAGGTCGAGAGAAGAGCCCTCCTTTCCAGTACCAGTTCTGTTCGTCAACTATCTGTATGTCCCCTCCCTCCGAATGCTATTGGATGCCCTCGCTATGGGGCAGGTTGACCTTCACTACAAGCGTCATTCGGCTTTGCCAACCGTAATCCAATCCGCCGTCTGCAACATCGGCGTTTCCGCACAGAACTGTGCAACAGGACACTGCCAGCGGAATTCACAGGGGAAGCTCTGCGTCTTCCGGCAGCCGCGACGGCTCAGATGCCACAGCCCCTCATCGAATTGTAGCGGGTAATAAGGTGTACCCTCACAGGCGCTGAACCAGAGTTCCTCGATAGCATTTCGCAACACGGAGAATGGGCCCTCGAAAGGGCCTTGAACGCACCCTGTCATCACTGTAGCTGCCGCGATGTGGATATCTACCGGAATAGGCAGCTCTACCAAGCCTGTGAAGAGATTCCCACGCCAGTTGCTGTCCAATATACGCAGCCACAGCGGGCCGATCGTCGCGCCCTTGAGGAAAGGGAAGTTGTATCGCGGCGTGCGTATTGTGGCGAGGATTGTTGGGGCATGGAAATGCTGACGCTCTAAAAGAACCCGCACATCATCCTCGAAGTGTTGAACCAGTGTGATGCAGATATCACGCCAGATTTGGGCATCTTTTTCCGCCTTTTTAGAGAGGCGGTATTTCTGCATATCCTGCACCAAGCGGTCGAAATCGGCGGCAGCTACCGCATGGGGTATGTAGAGATAGGATGTTGTCGGATCGGCGATGGTCTTCCGCGAGGCCGCCCACAGGGCGTCGGCATCCCGCATGTAGTCAATGGCAACAGTGAGCGTGATGAAGTGGAGATGTTCGACCGAACCGCGTTCCACCGTATCCGGCAGAATGGCTCCGGGCATGGAGACTGCGCCCAACACGCCGTCGCCATGGAAAGCTTGATACAACGCGGCGCCAACCTGTGCCGCGCGTCGTGGATCAGTTTTTAGGGACATCGCCAACCCTCCTTTGCTGCTTGTTCGGCATACCAGTGCATGCGCGATCCCTGGCTGTAGCCTGCCAAAACGTTGATGATCTGCACCCCGCTCAAATACTGGAGATACGCTTGTCCCGCATGAGCATAGAAAAGATGGCCCTCACCCAGCCTCTGCAATTGCTCGGAAACTCGTTTGCCCCAAGCGCGCTGTTCCGCTACTGAGAGCTGTTTGAGTGTGAGGTCATAAGGCGCCAGAATCTGGTCTGGGTGTACCAGACCATGTTTGGCGCTGAGAATGTACCAAGTTTCATAGTGATTCTCGCAATAGGCCCGCGCCTTACGGAAGAGCGCGGACGCGGTGTACAGCTCCCGCGCTGGGCAGGGCTTGTCCAATTTCCGCTTGGTGCAATTGATCAAGCCGATGTTCATAATATCCTGTAGTTTCGCCATAAATAAGTAGACAGAACTATGATTTTCTGGCATGATATCCACACAATATTGCAAGTTCTAGGAGGATCCCTATGCTACCTGTTATCGAACATCCAGCTGCTTTATGGACCTTCCTAACATTATTCGATTTCAGGCTGTATCAGCCGCAGCTGCGGCATCTCTTGCAACTATTGGACACGTGATGGGTGTGTCCAGGCAAGAAGACTTTGAGCAACCTGTAGCGTCACCTGTTCCACGCCCTCGACCCTAAAACGGCTGCCGATTTCTTTCGAGAGAGTCCCTGGAAGCGGGATGCTATCAGCCTGCCGCGCAAACAGGTATTGTTGCTCAAGTTCCTGGAGTTAGCCCGGCCGCTCGGGCTCACGACCCTGGTGGTCAGCCTGGATGATAGCCTGGGGCCGAAACACAAAGATACCCGGCACTTGGAGGCCGTGGCCTACCATCACGACCACAACGCCAGTGGCCCAGGCGCCCCCGCTATGTTAACGGCTTTGTGTATGTCGCGTTGCATATCCATTTTGGCCCCTTCGGGTTCACCTTTGATACTCGCCTGTACCTGCGCGAAAAAACCGTGCGCCAGTTGAATCGGCAGCGGTCTGCGGAGACGCGGCTGCACTATCGCAGCAAATATCACCTGGCTCAAGAGATGTTAAGCAGCCTGGCGGCCCTCTTGCCGCCGGGATATCAAGTTTACGTCACCTTTGACTCGTGCGGCAGTTTATGCCCACGGCGGAGTGGGCGATCTTATAGCCGCTCTCGCCCGAGCCGTCCGCGAGACTGCGGAGCGCCCACCGTCGCTCCGCCCTGACCGCGTGCCAGGTAATGCAACTTGATATTGCGCATGAACGAATTTGATGCTTTTTTAACGTGCTTTTACGCTACTTTTGGCGAAACTACAGTACTCTACAAACAAATCGTACCTTAACCGCCAGCGCGTTGTCAACCCGAAAATTACCCATCTTCATGGGGGGAATTCCTTCCCTTCCGTATGGGTAATTTTTCCCCCTGCGTGCTGTCTCCATCCAGCCCGGCATCACGCCACCACAACGTCGCTTCGGTGCGTGAACTCGCGCCAAGCGCGTCCAACATACTTCAAAATCTGGCATGGGTCCGCATCAGTTCATAAATTGGCTCGAACTCAAACTGATCTACATGCGTTTTTGAGAAAGCAATAACGACATCACCTCTGGCAGCGACCACGGTGTATATGCGAATGCCCATTGCCTCGTGATAGAAACCAAGCGCAGGCTGTACGCCCAATGTAGTTTCTGTAGGCGCTGTCACGCCGAAATACATCACGGCCTCGTCCACATCGGTCCCAAATGGTTCTGGTGTGGTTCGTCGAACCAACCAGTCGCGTAACGTCTCATCGGTCGAGGCATTATGCGTTTCGAGGCCATAGACTACGGCGCTGATGACCGGACACTGATACCCGCACGCTTCAGGAGAATCCCAAAAGGGCGGTTGGAACGTGATACTATAGAGGCGCTCCCTCATTTCACCTGCTTCCACAATCACCCACCCCGACGGCGCAAGTAACGCGCCGTCAATGTGCGGCAGCGGGTATGCTTCCCAGGACGTTATATCTTCATACGCGCTCAGGGTATAAGATTCAGTGACTACACTCGTAAGAGTGGGAGTCGGAATAGGAGTAGAAGTAGGTACAAGTGTGTATGTAGGCGTAGGCGCGAGCTTGGAAACAGGCGTAAATATGGCAGTGGGCGTAACAGAAGGGAAAAGCGTTGGTGTTGTAGTAGGAGTCAGGTATAAAACCGTAGCGGTCAAAGGCGCAATACTTTTTGTACTTGGTGGCGCCAGAGTACAACCGCCACAAACAACAAATACTACAATAAGCCATATAAGAAAGCGCGTTTTCATACGAAGTGCCCAACACCTTAATCAAGGATACTGTAGTTTCGCCATAAATAAGTAGACAAAACTATGATTTTCTGGTATGATATCCACACAACATTGCAAGTTCTAGGAGGATCCCTATGCTACCTGTTATCGAACATCCAGCTGCTTTATGGGCCTTCCTAACATTATTCGATTTCAGGCTGTATCAGCCGCAGCTGCGGCATCTCTTGCAACTATTGGACACGTTATGG
>Ga0208198_1000392_pt1 | contig 50964 bp, 48 predicted proteins | sample AD_JPNTR2_MetaG_FD_184446 | JGI IMG/M metagenome (GOLD analysis project Ga0208198, IMG submission 184446) | Active sludge microbial communities of municipal wastewater-treating anaerobic digesters from Japan - AD_JPNTR2_MetaG (SPAdes) (version 2) | ecosystem: Engineered > Bioreactor > Anaerobic...
GACGGCAGAATCTATTTCTTGATAAAGACGATCATGGCTCTCGCGAATCTCTTTATACATATCAACTAATTTTTCATTAAAAACTTGTAACCCGCTATATTTTTCATTCAGAGTTTCAACCTCTTCCGCTAATTTACTTTTAATATTTTTGATAATCAAATCAGGGTAATTTTCAATGAAATCTTTTAATTTGTATCCTAATCCTTCGATAGCCTCAATTAGCAGTATATTTTCATATTTATCAATTGATTGTAATTTATAACCATCTTTGAAATAATCTGAACCGTGTTCCTGCAACCAATCATTAAAATTCTTCTTTAACTTTCTTACATTAAATTTAGGCCCGATTAAGGCGACAATTTCAGATTCTTCTGGACATTTACCGAGGATTTTTAAACTTTGTTGTTCATCGGCTTCCCATAAATCAAATTGAAAAGTATTGGTAAGAATCGCCGAAGCGTCACTTTTTAGCAATTGATCTAATAATGTTTTTGGCTCATAGTATATTGATAATGATTTTGGAGCAAAAAATATTCCGCAATTTTTAATCAAGTATAGAATCACCGGATTGACGCAGTTATGATCTATTCCCTTAGTAATCAGCACCTTACCACCTGCCAGTTCTTTAAGATGGCGAACAGTCGCTTTCTGGGGAATAACCAGAATATTATCAGATGATTTTGTTTTAATTTTAAAGAGCGGCTGAAAATTTTCAAATTTCTCTAAATAAATAGAATCATAGATAGAAACAAATACGAGGGCATTTTTGATGCTGGTTATTTGTTCATAAATAAGCGGGCTGTTTTGGAGGTTTTGAATAACGATATTCAAGTTCAGTTGATTATGTAATATACCTCGGATAGTATTAAAGATACGGTTAGCTTTGTTAGATGTCATCCGTTCAGGTAAATATAAAATGGCAGTATCCATTGATATTACCTTATTTTTTTGTGAGATTACTTGAAATACATTTCTCAAGAACATCCAGATCAATTGGTTTGGGAATAAAATCAACGGGTCCTATATTGATGATATCGTCAACTACCCGTTTATCCTTCACCCCAGTTAAGATAATAACTGGTAAATCGGGATATAATTTTCGAATGTGTTTAAGTACTTCAAGGCCGCTCATTCCGGGCATCAGAATATCTAATAAAACCAGATCCGGATTATTTTTTTCCAGGTAACGGAGCGCCTTGCTACCTGATCTGGCTTTGATAACTAAATAGCCTTTATCCTGCAAAAACTCCCCGAGAAATTCACAAACATTTTGTTCGTCATCCACAATTAATATTTTATACTGATTCATTATTTCCCCTCTAAATTTAAATTTAAAATCTTTATTGATAGCTAAACATTTTTCCTCTTAATTCTGAGACACGGATTAATTTGGGTGATCAGTTTCATATATTTTTTTCTTAATTATAATATATTCAAGAACAAATAGATAATCAAATAAATCTTAATTCATTATTTTCAAATATTCTTGAATGTCGGCTTCTGAAAGAAACATCACATCTATACGGCTGAGGTTTTTCAATTGTTCGAAGCTTATATCAAAGTTGTATTCGGCTCTCGCATCGGTATTTTTAAGTTGGATGACGACATTCCAACCGTTAGCCGTGACATTGATTAAAGGCTGATATTTGGCTGTAAATTGTACTTTTGAAGAAGAAATAAGATTTTTACGGTACATTATTGGCATATCAATCAGAACGCAAGCTACGGTTTCGGTGTTAGTTATAAATGTATATACTGGGTGAGTTCGATAATCGCCACGCGCGATCGCCTTAATAAAATCTTCGCTATAGGCAAACCGCTTACCGCTGAAAATATATTCGGTATATTCATCATTTTTTGTCTGAATTTCATAAGGAAAAGTTGTCAACATATCTTGAATTAGATCACGACTAAGAGCATAATTAATAAAAAAGGTAACGTTAATTATCTCATCATTTGCAGAAAGGCGCCGGAAAAGTGGATCGCTGATTTCAAGTTTATAGGGATTGCGGACGATCTGATTGATGGTATATTGAAAACTACCAGTTTGGGCAATCGCCTCTCCGAATTTGAGCGAAAGTTCATTAGTCATAGTGCCACCAAAACTTGGTTCGTATTGCGCTGACTCCGGATGAGTTTCCGAAAACTTATCAATCACCGACGAGATTGCTACACTTGCGGCAACAGCCTTCTGGGAATTATTTTTCTTCGGTTGAGATGGTGAGCTAAATTCCTGAGCGACGGAGGTTTCGGCTTTTTTTATTAAATATGGAGTAAGTACTTCAGTCGCGCCGTGATTGACAGATTCGATAATCTTTGCCATATCTGCTGATTGAATCGAGATATTCTTTTTCTGGAGAAGTCGCCAGGTATTAATGTCAATTAATTCCAAATCAACCTCGAATTTTTGATCAATTATTTTATAATTGCCAGTTAAAAGGTAGCATCTGGTAATTTCCGTTTCTGAGAGATTCTTAATTTGGTTTGGTATGGTTGCCGGGTCATTGATGCGATGGACATTAAGATCTGGATTATTACTGAAATAGTCCATCAAGAAATTAACAAAGCCTTCTTTCCACCAATCAATTTCTGGCGCGCCCTCATAATTAGTGAAGGTGAGAATGAAAAGATTAATCGGACGAGAAGTGGGCGTCTGCGCACCAACCAATCCAAATAATAAAAATGATAATATAAGAAAATATGCGATTCGTCAGCCATTTTTCATTTTAATTCCTCAGGTTTTGAAATATTCAATGGCTTTTTGCATTCGGCGCAGAACAGTTTCTTTCCCCAGAATTTCTGCTACCTGAAAAATACCGGGACTAATGCCGAAACCGGTTAAAGCCAGCCGCAGAGGATGAATCAAATCAGCGGCTTTTAATCCGGCATGTTCCGCGGTTCGTCTCAATGTTTCTTCAATAGTATTAGCCGAAAAATCTGTCAGCATTGCCAACTCTTGACTTAATTTAGCCAGATGTTCATTGGTCTCCGGTGCGTGCCAGTATTTAGCGGCAGCTTTTTCATCATAATTTTCCGGATCTTGGAAAAAATAGAAGCCCCATTCGAGGTACTGATTATAAGTTCTTACGCGACCACGTAATAACTCGATAACGGAATCAATGTACTGGATGCGGTCTTTAACTGCTTCCTGCTTGACAAGTCCGGCGACAATTAATTTAGGTATTAGAACCTGTCTAATTTTCGTGACCGGCATACGGTTAAGATGTTCACCGCTAATCCATTCTAATTTCTTTATATCAAAAACAGCCGGTTTGCGGGAAATCGCGGTCAATTGAAATTGTTGGATGATTTCGTCAATACTCAGGACTTCCTGATCATTCTGCGGTGCCCAGCCAAGTAAAGCTAAATAATTCACGACGGCTTCGGCGGGAAATCCCTGTTCGCGATATTCGTCCACGCCGGTTGCGCCATGCCTTTTACTGAGGCGCTTATTATCTGGACCAAGCAGAAGCGGCAAGTGAGCAAATTGCGGAATCGGCTGACCAAACGCACGAAACAGATTAATCTGTTTCGGCGTATTCGGAATATGGTCTTCACCCCGAATTATATGAGTAATTCGCATATCAATGTCATCCACGACAACCGCCATCTGATAGACTGGAACTCCATTCGAACGTTGAATGATAAAATCATCGAGTTCATTATTATTCACGGCAATATGTCCGTAAACCAAATCATCCCATTCGATGATTCCCGGTTCGAGTTTGATGCGGACAGTGTAAGGTTTGTTCTGTGCCATCAGTTCTTCTGATTGTTGGAGGGACAGACTACGACATTTACCACTATAACGATAAGCTTTATTCTGTTTAATTGTAGCGGCTTTTTCCGCTTCCAGTTCCTCACTACTGCAGAAACAGCGATAAGCCTTGCCGGCTTTCAACAATTCAGTAACTTTCTGTTGGTAAAGTTCGAGTCTCTGCGACTGGAATACTGGTTCTTCATCCCAATTCAATCCCAGCCATTGTAACGAATCACAAATTTGATTCACCAATTCTTTGCGGGAACGCTCGACGTCGGTATCTTCAATGCGCAAGAGAAATTTGCCACCGACCGAGCGAGCAAATAGCCAGTTGTAAATAGCTGTTCGCGCACCCCCCAGATGTAATGAACCAGTTGGACTAGGAGCAAAACGAACGCGGGTATTTTCAGTCATATATTTTCTAACATCATTTATTTTCAATCAAACTTATTTTAAATTCAGCATAAAGTTCTCTAAAAAATTATACTTAATCAAGAGTTTTGGCTCATTGATGTATTTCAGAACCCATTTTTTCAAGGAAAAGTTAATGGTTAGGGTTGATCGAGTACAGTTAATAATAACTTTCTCAGTGAAAATTAATAGAGTACAAGAATTTTAAAATATTGATTTTTGACCAGCATTTGAATAAAATACACAACCAAATGGATATTTAGAACTTTTATGCAAAATATTTCAAAATATAGAATCCTTCAAAATATTTTGCTCTTATTTTCTCTCGCATCTTTTGTTTTCGCTGATGAAGTCTGGCTCTTAATCAACCCCGAAACGCGTTACGCATCGTTAGCCGGAGCCGCCACGGCGATCGTCAACGATGTCGCGGCACTTTACTATAATCCAGCTGGTTTAGCCATTTGCGATGAATTAAGTGCCTCAGCCAATTATGGCACCTGGCTCGGCAACAGTGAAATATATTATGCCGGGGCTGTCAGAAATTTTAAACACCGTGGCGGTTTGGGAACCAGTTTATACCTGTACAATCTCGATGCGAAAATAACCGGAGACGATTACACTGCAACCGATTTTTCCTATAACTTTATCTACGTTTCCATCGGATATGGATGCAACTTTACCAGAAAAATTACTCTAGGAGCGGCAACAAAATTCATATATACCAACGCCCCGAACACTGCGAGCGATGGCATTCAATCTATTAACGGCAAGGGTTTAGCCTGCGACCTGGGTATTCAGATCAACAATCTCCTGCCATTCCTAACTATTGGAGAAAATAAAACAGGTGGATTATCCCTGGGCGCCGCATTTTGCAATCTCGGACCGGCTATTAAATACCGCAATGATTTTACCAATTATAAGTCGAAACTTGTGCCTCGCCTACGACTCGGCAGTGCTTGGCGACTGCTCAATAAAGACTTGATCAGCGCTACGATTTCCTATGATTTCATTGAAGATTATTATGATTCTCACTCTTCAAATCATTTAAAAAGTCACTTAATCGGCGGTGCTTTCAGCTTCTACAAGCGACTTTACATCCACTGCGGTCAACATATTGAAAACAATGAAAATTACATAACCTGGGGCGCGGCATACAACTTAGATAAATTTATCATTGGCTACTGCCGTTATCCATCGCAAAAAAGTAACTTCTTCAGCGTATCTTATTCCTTATAAAATAAGTTGTTAAAATTATTGGTAGGATTGAACTAAATCAATCCGGATTAAAAACATTTTACCAAAAAGAAATAAACTATAATCCGACCGGTAGGACTATTCGGTCGTAGATTGTTCTTGCGGTAGATGCCGGAAGAAAATGAACAGACTGCCCGCCAAAATCAGGAGGTCTTCCGCCACTCGCTTCCAGCTGACCAGCGAACCGGTTTTCGATAGAGTAAAGCAACCGCATTCGATATTCAGACCCCGTATAATAGCGCTGATAATCAAGCTTATAAATACAATGATCAAAATACTTAGGAGAAAAGCCGCTGTTTCCAGCCAGATTCCCAATATTAAGGTTACACCAAGCGCAATCTCCAGCCATGGTACTAGGATAGCCGTGATATTGACTAATTCAACAGGTAGAACGCGATAGTTATAAACTACCACGGCAAACTTTTCGGGGTGGATGATCTTGCCGACAGCGGCATAAATGAACAAGAAACCAATAACCAATCGGATAAATAATTCCAACCAATCCCAGAATTTGGACTTCATGGCTTGCTCCCTTTTACAATCGGTAAATCAGCCTCTACCCACTCTTTCCAGCCACCGAAATAAAACCAAACCTGCTCGAAACCCATTTCATTTAAGCGTACTGCCATATCAATACTTGACTGACAATCACTGCCGTCACAATAGGTCACGATCCGCACCTGCCGGTCTAATTCCTCAACAATGGTTGGATCGTTTTGAAATTCCGACAATGGAATCGATATTGCTCCGGCAATATGCCCGGCGAGATAGTCCTCATATTCGCGAGTATCGATAAAGATGGTACCGCCATTGGTAAAAAATTGCCAGGCTTTTTCGGTATCAAGCTCGGAAACCGGGCTGATTTCGAAACCAGTTTCCTGATTGGTCTGAGCCTTGCGATTCATAAAAAGCGGAATTTTTTGACTCTTACCTCGGACTGTAACCGTCTGATATTTAGCCACAAGCGGAATACCATTCGGTGATAACCAATTGAAAATTAATCCGATTACAATAACACCCAGACCGAGCCAGATACTACGTAAAAGAATAGTTTTAACCATTTGTTTCATCGTGATACTTAATACCATATTTAAAATATTCTAAAAAATTTGTTTTTCAAAACAAAGAATATAAATTTTTACCGTTATAATGTCGAGTAAAAATTCAATACCAGCTATCAAATTTCTAAGTTTTACCCTGATTTTATGTCTAGGCGGGCTTTCATGCAGTCCTCAGCGCTTTCTATTCAATAAAGTTTCCAACGTCTTCGACAGCGGTATCGAAATAATATATCAAGAAGGCGATTTAGAACTCGCTGAAAGATTCCTTTCGAGTAATTTGGAGACAATCGTCATTTTAGTTGCGCAGGATCCAGAGAATCCGCGTTTAAACCTGATGGCGGCTCAGGCTTTTGGAGCCTATGCAATGGCTTTTGTCGAAGACAAAGACCCTCAGCGCGCCGGTCTGCTTTATGTTCGCGGCTTAGAATATGCTTTCAAATCACTACCACCGCAAATAAGATTCTCGCGCAATATCACGCCTGCCGACCTGGAAAAGCTCCTAGTAGAAAGCCGTAAAAGCGACGTGCCGCAATTGTTCTGGGTCGGATATAATTGGGGAATGTATATTCTGCAAAATCTCGATCAGCCGCGCTTATTGGGGGACTTAGCTAAGGTTGAACTCTTGATGCGTCGAGTAGCCGAGTTGGACGCTGGCTATAATTTCGGCGGTGTGGATATATTTTACGGAACATATTATTCCGCTCGCCCACCAATGCTGGGTGGCAATCCGGAATTGGGGCGCAGTTATTATCTGAAAAATATCGAACGCAATCCGAATTTTTTAATGACGAAATTGTATTACGCTCGCTATTACGCTGTACAGGTTCAGGATAAAGAACTATTTGATAACCTTTTAACCGAGATCGAGACTTTCGACCTCGAAAGCGCTCCTGAAATTCGACTCTTTAATGCGCTTGCCAAACAAAAAGCCACCAATCTGCGCCAGAATGCCGAGTTGTTTCTCGACCTAAATGAAATATTAGAAACCAACGAAAGGTAGATTAAAAATGCGAATGAAATATATCAATGCGGTGATTCTTATAATTTTATGTACAATTCCTAACCTTGTAGCTCAAAAAGTCCATACGATAAAAGTTGCGACCGTCGCGCCGGAAGGTTCGAGCTGGATGCGACAATTCCGACAGTTTGAGAAGGAAGTGGATGCTCTAACTAACGGTCAGGTCAAATTTCGGGTTTACGCTAGTGGCGTACAGGGCGGGGAAAAAGACATTTTACGTAAAATGCAATTAGGGCAATTGGATGTCGGGACTTTCACCGGAGTCGGTTTGGGTGAAATTGTACCAGAAGTGCGCGTTTTCGATTTGCCGTTTCTTTTTCGGAATAGCGCCGAGGTTGATTACGTTTGTGACGCTCTTTTCGACGAATTTCAAACTAAATTTCTCGAGAAGGGATTTTTTTTGGCAGGTTGGGCTGAGGTAGGTTTTGTTTATCTTTTCACCAACACGCCAGTCACCAGATTAGCGGATTTTAAAAATGTCAAAATGTGGCTCTGGAAAGGCGATCCGCTTGCCAAAGCCACTTTTGACGAAATGAAAATAGCGGCGATTCCTCTCGATATCACCGATGTTCATACTGGCTTACAAACCGGGTTAATCGACGGAGTTTATATATCTCCTTACGGCGCGTTGGCAATGCAATGGCATACCAAAACTAAATATATGCTGAATTATCCCCTAACTAATTCTATTGGCGCAATCCTGATTACGACTAAAAAAATGAATACTATTCCGGAAGATTTACGAAATATTCTAATCAAAAAAACCAAGGAAAATACACGCCAGATCGTGCTGGCTGGTAGGCAGGAGAATTTAGAGTCTATCCAGATTCTTAAGGAAAATGGTATGCAACTCACAAACCTGAAAAGCGACGCGGCCGCCGAATTCATCGAGGCCGGAGTACGAACGAGAGACCGATTAGCTGGTGTTTTGTATTCTCGTGAAATGCTCGACCGGGTTCTGGCGCTTTTAGATGAATATCGCGCTGAGCATGCTGAATAAAATTAGAACTATAATCGAAAAATTTGTTACCGCCTTAGCGGTTGTCTTGATGCTATTTTTAGTTGTAATGGCTTTCCTGCAGGTAATTTTGCGCAATTTTTTTGCGATTGGGTTAAATGTTATTGATGAGTTGATGCGCAACGGAGTTTTGTGGATCGCCTTCTGTGGGGCGGCATTAACGACCTTACGTAGTAAACACATTTCGATTGACATTCTGCCGCGTATTGTAAAAGGCAAAACTCGCTTAGTATTAAACTGGATCCTCAATCTAACAGCGGCGGCGATTTGCCTATGTCTCAGCTGGTATGCCTGGCAATTCTTGCGTTTAGAAATAAGCATGAATTCGATGATTGCCGGAGTTATCCCAGCTTGGATTATCGAAATTATTCTGCCGGTTGGATTTTTCCTGCTGGCATTGACTTTTCTTCTGCGATTAATGGATAAATCCCAAAATCTCGAAAATTAATGGCTTTGTTGTTTTTAGTTCTGATAGTTGTTTTGATTTTATGCGGATTGCCGCTCTTCGCGGCAATTGGCATAACCGGCATTATTCAATTTGCCATTTCGGGAATTGATCCAACCGTTGTCATCGTCGAAATGTACCGAGTGGCTTCGGCGCCGACTCTCCTGGCAATTCCCTTATTCACGTTAGCTGGCTACGTTTTAGCTGAAAGCAGTGCACCACGAAGGCTTTTAAACTTAGCGGAGGCTTTGTTAGGTTGGATACCCGGCGGCGTTGCAATTGGCTCACTTGTAACTTGTGCTCTTTTTACCTGCTTCACCGGTGCGTCCGGGATTACTATCATCGCCTTAGGCGGTTTGATTCTACCAATTTTGCTTAAAAATAACTATTCAGAGAAATTTGCTCTGGGACTGATTACCAGTTCCGGCTCGCTCGGATTATTATTTCCCCCCAGTTTGCCTTTGATTTTATATGGTGTTGTAGCTTCGGTTTCGATCGATCAGCTATTTATTGCAGGACTGATTCCTGGAATTCTGCTAATTGTCCTGCTCTCTATTTATGCTGTCCGTAATGATGTTTTAAAAAAGAGCGAACGAATACCTTTTTCCTGGCAGAATTTAGGGCGAGCCCTCAAAGAAACGGTCTGGGAATTGCCGATACCGGTCATTATCTTGGGTGGAATTTACGGCGGATTTATAACGGCGGTGGAAGCTTCGGCTGTAACTGCTTTTTATGTATTGATAGCGGAATTCATCCTAAACCGCGATTTATCCTTCCGGCGGGATTTGATCCGCATTATGCGCGATAGTGTGCAATTGGTAGGCGGGATTTTGATTATTTTAAGTTGTTCGATGGGAGCAACGGCTTATCTAATTGACGCCGAGATTCCCCAGAAAGCTCTGCTCTGGGCTCAGCAGGTTTTTTCTTCTAAAATAACCTTTTTGTTAGTATTGAATATTTTTCTATTAATCACTGGGATGATGCTCGATATTTTCTCCGCCATTATTATTGTCGTGCCGCTGATTGTTCCGATTGCTCTCAGTTATGGCATTAACCCGGTACATCTCGGAATTATTTTTCTCACTAATCTTGAAATTGGTTACTTGACTCCGCCAATTGGATTGAATTTGTTCATTTCCAGCTATCGGTTTGATAAATCCATAACGGAACTTTATCGGATTTCTCTGCCGTTTCTATTTATTATGCTAATTGCTTTAGTATTGATTACTTATATTCCGGATTTGAGTTTATTTTTGGTCGGATTGATACAATAAATAATTCGTAGAACAGCCTTTTCAGGCAGTCTAATAAACATTACCTGTCCTTAACATAGACAGGCAAGAATGCCTGTCCTACAATTATTTTTATCAATCTAAATGGTACGAAATCGAAAAAAATACATTGCGGGTAGCGCCAGGCCAATAATAAGCATAGTATTCACCCCATTCATAACCATAGCCATAAGTCGAGTAAAGCCGGTTGAATAAGTTACTGACTTTCGCGCTGATTTCAACCCGACCGAATGAATACCTCAGCCCGACATCAGTTAACCAATAAGCCGGATTAGTTCCGGTATTGGCTTCGTCAATATATTGTTCGCCGACATAACGGATAATTGCCGAAATCGACAAATTTTTCACCGGCTTGACATCCAAACTCCCGTTAAAGAGTATACCTGGGATATTGGGTAGAGTATTACCTTTATAGGAACCACTTTCAAAAACATGGCGGCTGAAAGTGCCGTTTAGAGTCAATGCCCAGAGTGGGTTGAATTGATAGCGAACTTCCCATTCTAATCCTTCATGAATGGTCGCCGACGCCTGTGTATACACATATTCACCTTCCTGCTCGATATCAATATTCTTCAACTGTTCATTTTTATAATTTATCCGATAAAGATTCAGGTCAACATCCAGCTTTCGACCTCGATAGTTGGCGCCCAGTTCATAATCATCAATCAACTCTGCGGCGGCTTTTTGAGGTTCGCTCCAATAATCGTCGGCTTCAATTATTTGTTCATCGGCTGGTTCTTTTTGCGAGCGTCCGTAATTAGCAAAAATTGAAAAGCCATTTGATAGTTCATATATTGCTCCAAATCGAGGATTTAAGAAATCCCACTTAGCAGAAATATCATACCCAATCGCATAACCGATTTTTTTCTGATCCAGATTCCATTGCAAGTGTTGATATTGCAAATCAGTGATCAATTTCAATTTCTTTAGTGGTTCAAAAGTAAAATGGACAAAGCCGGTTGCGATTGACTTTTCACCGATATAACGATAATAGCGATACCAGCCTTTCCCAATTTGCGCGTTCAAATTCTGATCGGAAAATCGGGAAATTTCACCAAAATGATTGCCGTTATAGTATTTAAATTCCCCGCCGATATCGAGGCGATACTTAGCTTTGATAAATGTCAAAGTCGGTACGATTCCGTAATACGAATTCACAATCCATTTACGGCGGGTTAATTCCAGTGACAGGCTGTCAGCATCAGTCGGGTAATATTGATCAAGGTAGAAAGAACGCAAAAAATCCCGAAATTCATCTCGGGCAGTTGCATCATCAACAGCCAGATTATAGGCGGCTGATTTTTCTGACTCGTAATAACCGTCACCTTTCACCAGATAAGCAACATTATTGAAGTTAAGATTCTCGCTAATCCGCCAGGTGCTATTCAAGGAATAAACCTGCTGAAGAAAATTATCTATATATGATTTGTAACCGGAACGACGTTTGATCCGATCATTGATCAATTCGGCTGGAACGCCATCCCACATCAAGTTACTTTTTTGGTAACCGACCAGCGCCCGCAATTGATGAGAAGTATTCTGTCCGTTATATTCTATCCCGGCAGAACCGGAACGCTGAAAGGTTTCATGGTATTCACGATAGCCGTCTGATTCTATCTGCGAGAGACGGGCTGAAAGGCGTATCTTTCCATTGTGTAACTGCCCGGAGGAAGCACCCAGACGTATTTTCGAAGTATTATACGAACCGCCGCCTAAATCAATTGAAAACGTCGGTCGGTCGGTTCCAATCGTGGTCAAGACATTGATCGAACCACCGAAAGCCGACGATCCGTATAAGCTATTGCCGATACCGCGTTGAATCTGGACATCAGCCGCGTCAGAAAGAATATCACCGTGATCAACCCAATAAACCTGATGACTTTCATTATCATTCAGAGGAACGTTATTTAACATCACGGCAATCCGACTCTGGTCAAAGCCACGAATCTGGACGTAGGAATATCCGGTACCATTGCCGCTCTCACTATAGGAATAAACGCCGGGTTCTATAGCCAAAATCATCGGTACATCTTCTACGGTGTAGCGACTTTTGATTTCCTCAATGGATAATTCCGAAAAAGCCACCGGTGTCTTGCCTTTGACTGCCCGCGTGGCAGTAACGAAAACATACTCGCCGGTAATTACAGTCGGCTTTAAGTAAATCGTACCGCAATCTTCGGAAGTAGCTGAAAAAGATGTATCCCGGAAAGCAATGTGAGTAACAGTCACTTTTATCGGAAGAAACGATGTTTTGATGCGAAAATTGCCGTCCTTGTCCGAAAATGTACCGGAGCCATCTTCCAGTAAAATATTAGCAGATTCGACAGGCTGACCGGTTGTTTCGGATACTAATTTTCCAAAAATTAAATGTTCTTCACCGAAAGCGTTTGCCTCGGTTAAAATAAGAATGAAAAGAATGAAGAAAAATACAGGTAGGTTTTTTTGATGCATAATTACTCCCTTCGCTGGTATTATCCAGATCAGGTTCAAAGGGTAAATTCTCAGCCGCCCCGTCAAACGGGTTAGCACCCCCGGACCATCACTTGTTAAAAATCACTGGAAATTAATAACTCGAAAAATCAGACGCAACTAATTTTTGACTTTGCGGAAATGCCTGGGAGTCGAACCCAGCTTCCCGATTAAATCGGGAACGACGGTTTTGAAGACCGCGGCCCCCACCGGGGTAGCATTCATTCCCATATTCATTGTTTGACAACAATAAAATCTAAGTTATGATCTTTTTTCAATTTATTTCCAACCGCGCGCGCCTCCTCTTCCGACTTGAATGAACCAGCCAGAACCGCCGTCAACTTGCGGCCGGATTTTTCTATTTGGCGCAAAGTAACCGAATACCCCAGTTTCTCTAATTTACTTCGAAGCGCCCTAGCGTTTGCTGGATCACCAAAAACACCCATTTGTAAAGTAAAGTTGCCTTGTCCTGGCACTTCTACTTTTGGCAGAGAATAGGTTTGAGTCTCCGCCGATTTAGCGTTAGAAGATATTTGACTGCTGGTTGGTTGAGATTGTTTCTTGGGTTCGGTACTAGTAACCTTAGAAGCGATTTTGTAATCCTCAAAATGAAAATTTAGGTTAGGGTACTGAGTCGAATAATACTTATAATAATAATCAACTGAATCCCGTTTATTAAGGGCGTTAAAACTACATAATCGAAGATAAATTGCTTTGTCAATCAAATCCGATTGCGGATAGGTTTTGATCAATTCACTGGCGTATTTTTCCGTTTTAGTATACAAGCCTTTAGTAAACAAATATTCGATAATTTTCAGTAAAGCATCGTCGGCAACCGAGCTGTTGGGAAAACGACTGAGCACATCACGATAAATTAGCAAAGCCGCTTCACCATCGGTTTCAATCATTCCACTAATATAAAGCAACTCGGGATTATCGGGATATTTAGCTATTAATGCAGGCAAGAGTGTTCTGACGGAATCAACTTCGCCCGCCCGTATTTTCTGCTTCAATTCCCCGATATTTTGGGCAAATATAAAAGCCGGAATCAATATGAGAAAAACGAATCGTTTCATACGTTAGTAAAATAGGTATCAGCCAAACCGCAAACCGGACAAATCCACAGAATATCGGAACTCCGATTACCACAATTAGAGCAGATATACTCTTTCTGATCAACCATTTTTTCAATTATGTCATTTAGAATGGCTGTAGCTCGATTTAATTCGGCCTGTCCAACAAGGAGTTTAGCCAGATTAATTTTGGCGATGGACAAGCCGGGATTTTTTTCGACTAAATCTTCCAGGATAGCGATAGCTTTTTTTGCATTTCCCTTCTTTTCGTAAAAATCAGCGAGAGCAATTAAGGTTTTGGGATCATCGGGTATTCTTCGTAGGAGATTTTCATAAAAACTTTCAATATTGCCAAAATTCCCGAGATTAAATAAAATCGTCTGCAGAGGTTTAAAAATCAAATAGGCTTTGTGCGGTGCTACGTCGGTAAATTTAACCCACTCTTCGACGGCATCTTCTTCCCGATGATCCAGAACATAAGATTTACCAATATAATAATAAGCCGCCTCACAATTTGGATCAATTTTTAGCGCTTTCCGAAAAATTAAACGGGCTTCATGGTATTCACCCGCCTGGTATTTGACTAAACCTTCTTGAACTTTATAAAGGGCCAGAAGCCGATCGTTACGTTCTTTTTTTAATTCCAAAGCCATCGCCAGATATTCCGATGCTTTCTCCCAGCGTCCTAAGTCCCGGTTCAAAATATGATTCTTTTCTAAAGCCCAGATATTTTTCTTATCAATACTCAGAATGTTCTCGACATAATTTAGCGCGCGAATTTTATCACCGGCGGCGATGTAATCTTCCACTAAATTACGCAGTATTTCCAGACGTTGGATATTACTAATTTCCTGCCGATAGAGAAGCGATTCATGAATTTTTATAGCGTTTTTAGGCTTACCATTCTTGCGCATCAGAATACCCAAATTGATATAAGCGTCAATATTATCAGTGTCTGCCCGGATGACATCCCGAAACAAACGGATTGCGACATCATCCTCGCCGTGTAACATATGATTGAGCGCCATAGCATAAAGGCTGGCGGAATCTTTGGACCGGCTTAGACGACGCCGACCGGTCAGATTAATTATGATAAATCCAATAAGCGCAATGAGAACTAGCGTTAAAAGTATATCCAATAAAGACATATTAATCCCTAATTATTCGGTTTTTGAATTATCGGCTTCTGTTTCGTCAATTCCCTGATTTCGCAGTAAATCAACTTCCTTCTTCAACTTTTTATAATCGTTCGATAAAGCGCGTAGTTCATTCTTAGTGGTAAGAATTTTTACACCGGCAATTAAAAAGCCAATCACAAGTCCCAGTATAAAAGTCAAAAATACCAGAATTAGAATATCCATCTCAACTGGAGATGCTTTCCAGAAAAACTGGATTTTCACCGGTGGATTCAAATTTGAGTTCTGAATAACAAAAAACACGATTAAAAACATAATCAAAAGCGTTACAACCCAGCGTAAAAATTTCATAATCACCTCAAAATTTAAATGATTTTACCAAATAAAGACACTCCCATAGCCTTTTCGATTTGGACATTACAAAACTCACCGATTTTTGGATGTCCTTCTTTTATCACGACGATTTTATTAGATTCGGTACGGCCGATCATTTCGTCCGGATTTTTCTTACTGGTTCCGTCAATTAATACCTCTTGAACCGTACCCACTAAGGCTTTATTACGTTCCAATGTATGACTTTTCTGAAGTTGAATAACGGCTTTCAGACGACGAGATTTTTCCTCCTCCGGAACATCGTCAGTCATTTTAGCCGCTTTGGTTCCCGGACGCGGGGAATATTTGAACATAAAGGCTGAGTCGAACTTAACTATCTGCATTACCTGCAAAGTTTGCTCAAAATCATCTGCGGTTTCTCCCGGAAAACCAACAATAATATCGGTCGTAAGCGCAACCTGAGGGAGAAATTCTCTAATTAAGTCAACTACTTTCAGATAATGCGCCTGATCATAGGAACGGTTCATTAACTTCAGAATCCGGGATGAGCCAGCCTGAAGAGGCAAATGAATCTGTTTACAAATATTAGAATGAGATTGCATAACTGCTAACATTTTTTCATCAACGTCGCCGGGATGAGGCGAGGTAAAACGAATCCGACGCAAATCCGGTATAGCGGCAACTACCTCAAGCAATTCCGGAAAGCGATATGCTTCATAATGGTAGGAATTGACATTTTGTCCCAGCAAGGTTACTTCGCGGTAACCGTCATCTAACGCTTGTCGAATTTCATCGATAATGTTCTGCGGTGAACGACTGCGTTCCCTCCCGCGTACATACGGCACGATACAAAAAGTGCAAAATTTGTTACAGCCACGCATAATCGAGACCCAGGCATTGACCGCGCTATTGCGAGAAGGAATTAGCTCATCATATACTTCCGTGCGCGATAGATTCACATCCACGATAGGCATCTGTTCCTGATTCAAATATTCCGGTAAATTCCGATAGGAATCTGGGCCTAAAACTAAATCCACAAATTTGTTTTCAGTCAGGATTTCGTCATGAGCTCGCTGAGCGACACATCCGATCAGTCCGAGCAACAGCTCCGGTTTCTTTTTCTTTAGACTTTTAAATTGCGCTAATCTGGCAATCGCCCGCTTTTCCGCATTTTCTCGGACACTACAAGAATTAATGAGAATTAAATCAGCCTCCTCGGGAATAGCCGTCGGCTGATAATTAGCTCCGCGCAGTAAGCCAACAACCAACTCGGCATCAGCTTCATTCATTTGACAGCCGTAGGTTTCGATATAAAATTTTCGGGCTTCCATCGTAACTGCTGAAATTTAAAATATAAAACCGGTTTTGGAAATGAAAACTAAGAAATTTATATGAGGGAATGAATCTACGCTTAACGAATATATCCGGAGAAGAAAAAGTCAAGCGGATTTTTATTGATATTAAACTGCTTTACTTCGTAGTGCAAATGCGGTCCGGTCGTGCGGCCGGTAGTGCCGACCTCGCCAATTTTTTGGCCGCGTTTAACGGCTTCACCAGATCGAACTAATATTTTCGAAAGATGAGCATAGAGAGTTGAATATCCGTAGCCGTGATCGACTTCGACCACGTAACCATATCCACCTTGATACCCGGATTTACCGACGACTCCATCAGCCGTAACAAAAACTGGAGTCCCAGTTGGCGTCGTAATATCTAAACCATAATGGAACTCTCTCCGACCGGTAAACGGATCTCTCCGGTAACCAAAACCGTCATTGATAAAACCAGTATAAACCGGTCGAATGGACGGAGTGGACTGAATCTGATCGGAACGATTTTTGAAAGCATCATAAATCGTTTCATAACTGATGCGCTCAAATTTAATTTCCCGCGCCAGGCGATCCAGATTATTGACTAATTCCGAAACTTTTATATCACTCTCAGGCAGGAGCTGATCTAATTCGTCCGATTTGGGCATTAAACGACCACCAACACCCAGCCGGCGGATGTCCTGATCAATTACGGGGAGATCACCGTAGGTTCGTAGAGCCTTGTCTTTTTCAACCAGCATGCTAATATCCGATTCCATTTTCTGGATGCGATTATTCAGGTCGTAAAAGGTCGAAACCAAACGATTATTGTTTTTCTTAAGACGAGTTAACCTGGATTGATAAACCAGATTAGAAAACAAATTGGCGCCTAAAATAATGACAAAAATAAGGAGAAAAACTCCACCGGCAAGTATGGCAACCAACTTTCCCCAACTGAGCGAAATCGAATGCATCCGCTTTCGTGTGTTCACTACAAAAATGAGTTTGGGTGCTTTTTTCATTTTGTTAGTTTATTTTTCGCCCATATTATAAAATTCATTGTGAATTTTAAAAAATAGTTTTTATTAAGTCAATATTTTTTTTAGGGAATTATTAATTAAGTAAATCTCACTTCGGGTTTACTCAGATCATCACCATCACTTAATTGCAATTTCGGCAAGCAATTATGCCATAAATAACTTTACGAACCGACTTTTAAAATACCTATAAAAATTTGGTTAAAAATTGGATAGTTAGTCTAAAAAATCATTGCTTTTTCTTAAAATCTTTCTCATATTTTGGCCGTTGGATGTAACTGTGAATATCTGATACGAACGATTAGAGAGCGGTTTTTAGGAATAATTCTCGGAAGATATTCATTCTATAGTAAATATTTTTTAAAATTACAAATTAAGGAGGAAAGTATGAAAAAAGGTGGCTATGTTTTAATAATGATAGCGGTGCTGAGCACGATGGTGGGGGTGGGATGGGGACAGGTAAGCATTACTCAATTTGAAACTGCATACAATCAAGATTTCAATTCATTAGCTAATACTAAAACGGATAATGCCTGGACCGATAATTCCACTATCAGCGGGTGGTATTCAAACAGGACAGAGTACATCGCCGATAATGGTAGTAGTACAACTGGCGGTTTACATAGCTATGGATCGGCGGATGCCAGTGAGAGAGCATTAGGTGGACTTTCATCTAGTTCGGCTTCCCCCGCTTTTGGTATTCGTTTAGTAAATAACACTGGAAACACTATTACTTCATTTAATATTTCCTATAAAGGGGAGCAATGGAGGCAAACGGCGAATTCTCATACATTAGTTTTTTCTTATCAAGTAGATGCAACAGGAATTGAATCTGGAACATGGACATCTTTTTCAGATTTAGATTTTACAGCTTTGAAAACTGGTACCTCTAGCGCTCTTGATGGTAATGCTGAAGGTAATTACCAAAATGTATCATCAAATGTTATCATTGAAGTACCTAACGGACATGAAATATGGTTTCGTTGGCTAAAAACTGGAACTAATAGTCCTGGTTTAGCTATTGACGATTTATCTATAACAGCTTATGAAATAAAAGTACCTACTATATCGGTAAATCCTAGTAGTCTGTCAGGTTTTTCTTATGTCGTTGGTTCTGGTCCATCTGCCGAGCAGACTTTTATGGTTAGTGGAACGAATCTAACGGCAGACATATCAATTTCGGCACCAGAACACTTTGAAATTTCAAAAACAAGTGGTTCGGATTTCACCTCATCGCTTACTTTTGCTCAATCAGACGGTTCCGTGAACGAAACCATTATCTATGTGCGATTAAAAGCCGGCTTGGCAATTGGCTCATATAGTTCCGAAAATATTACCTGCTCTTCTGAGGGGGCCAGCGATCGAACTGTTACTTGCAGTGGCACTGTAACTAGTCCACCGATGCATTATCGAACTAAAACTACTGGGAATTGGGGAGCTAATTCTACCTGGGAATCATCAACGGATCAAACGACCTGGAGCAATGCATTTTTTTCTCCTACATCGAACGATTATACCATAACAATTCAAAACGGACACACGGTAACGATAGATGCTTCAGTAACCGCCGATCAAATTCTAGTCGAATCGGGCGGTCAATTATCAATCGCAAGTGGACAAATACTGACCCTTAATGATGGAACAGAAACGGATTTAGACATAAACGGCACTGTTCTTAATTCCGGCACACTGATAATTGGTACCAATGCAACATGGGCGGTTAATTCCGATGGGACATATATTCATAATACAACTTCGGGGATTTCGACACCTCTAAACTCTGCAACGCTGGATGCCGCAAGTAATTTTATTTATAGAGGAAGTAGTTCTTTAAAACCTGCTGTTTCTGTTTCTGGAAGGAAATATGGTAACCTGATTTTTCAAAGTTCATCAGGTATTTATGAACAGAGTATTCCTGGAGGTAGCGCTTTAACAATCAATGGCAACCTTACAATTAATGAAAATGTCTCACTTAATTCTTCCATGACAGGGTTAATAAATATTATGGGCAATTTTATTAACAATGGAACATATTCTGCTAATAGTACGCAGATTATTTCTTTTCAGGGAACTTCGGCACAGTCAATAAGTGGTAGTTCAACAACAACATTCTATGGATTAACCTTGAATAATTCCAGTGGCTTGACTTTAAATGTTTCTGCTGTAGTTTCAGATACACTTGCGCTTACCAGTGGCAATATTATCACTGGTTCAAATACTCTTACCTTGGGAACTAGTGATTCTTCCTGCGGTAATTTAACCAGAACATCTGGCACAGTCATTGGGAATTTTGAGAGATGGTTTACTACTGGAGCCAATTCCAATTTTCTATTTCCAGTTGGTACTGAAAGTCATTACCGTCCGGTTACTATTTCTACGACAAATATCGAGGCTGGCGGTAAAATTTTAGTATCTCATACTGATGGTTCGGGTGGAACTAACCTATCTTCAACTTTAGAAGATGGTGAGTATATTATCAACAGACGTTCGAATATGTATTGGACTCTGACTGGCGATAGCATTTCTGGCGGAACTTATGATTTATCAATAGACGCTAACGGTCAAGAAGGTATTAGCAGCCTGACTAAGATCAGATTAATTAATTCATCTGATGGAAATACATTTAGTTTAGTCGGCACTCATTCCGGTGGAAGCGGAACGGTATTTAACCGAACTGAAATAACCGTCGGAACATTTGATCATTTTTATCTCGGTTCCAATATGGCTGATAATTCACTCCCTGTTTCTCTGACTTCTTTTTCTGCCCAGTCGCGTAACCAGTCCGTGGTGCTTTCCTGGACGACCGAGTCCGAAATCGAAAATCTCGGATTTATTATCCAAAAAAGGTTACCGAAATCCGGTAACTGGTTATTGGTTGCGGACTACACAACTTGCGAGGCACTGGTTGGGCACGGCAGCACTTCTGAAGCACATGAGTATTCCTACACCGACGCGGCGGTTGTTCCAGGCGCGACTTACTCCTATCGTCTCGGCGATGTGGATTACAAAGGAAAAGTAACCTGGCATAAAGAGGTTGAGGTTAAAGTCGAGGCTGAAAATGCGCAAGTTCCACTAGTATTTGGATTGAAGCCGGCCTATCCGAACCCGTTCAACCCGAGTGTCACTATACCTTACAGCTTGGCCGAAGACGGACAGATGTCGCTGAAGATTTACAACCTGCGCGGACAGCTGGTTGAGACGCTGGTCAGCGCCTATGCTCTCAAAGGCGCTTATTCCATCAACTGGCAACCGGTGAATCTGAGCGCCGGTGTGTATCTGGTGCGCTTAGAATCCGGGAAGAAGACCAATATGCAGAAAGTGATCTTCGTGAAATAGTAATTGCGACACGGAGGAAAACAGAGAAAGCACGGAAAACACGGAGAATATTTTATACTTGTTGGGGCGTACTGCGGTACGCCCTTGTCATTTTGAACTTAGTGATAAATCAGTTGAAGCGGAAAATTGGCTTAGGTTTTTATGCTGGGCTATAGCAATTCTTCGGTCATCCCAAGTTTTATCGGGATTCATTATTGTTGAATCACTTCGCATTTCTTTGCGCGCTTAGCGGTTTTAATCGCTTTAACCGCACAGGACGCTAAGGAATCGCAAAGAATTTATTGTACTTGCAGAAACTCGTTTTGGTGTACCATACAGAAAGCGCTTCAACATCGTTGAAGCACTCCCGATTTCAGCACGACTTTGACTGACGGCAAAGCAATCCGCATAGTCGTATCATTCAATCATGCATTCATTTAACCACGCAACCCCATTTTTTTCCTTTTGACATAGACATTTAGGTTGCTATCTTATAATCGTCAAATGGCAAGTAGTCCACCTGATAACAAACTAAAAATCACCAGCGCCCACGGCGCCGGCGGAAAATATTCTCATGACTTGATCAAGCGAGTATTCCTGAAACATTTCGACAATCCTCCTTTACGCGAATTGCTGGATTCAGCAATTCTACCGGAAATACGCGGGCGATTGGTATTCACAACCGATTCGCACGTAGTTCAACCACTCTTCTTCCCCGGCGGTGACATCGGTAAACTCGCCGTTTCGGGAACGGTAAATGATTTGGCAGTCTGCGGAGCCAAGCCACTCTGGCTTTCCTGTGGAATGATAATCGAAGAAGGTCTCGAGATTGAAACGCTGGAAAAAATCGTGATTTCAATGCAAAAAACCGCCCAATTAGCCGGGGTACAGATTGTTACTGGCGATACTAAAGTCGTGGGACACGGCGAAGCCGACGGGCTTTTTATAAACACAGCCGGAATCGGCTATTTGCCCGAAAATCGCAATATCGCTAAATCGCTAATCACTCCCGGTGATAAGATTCTCCTGAATGGCTTTATCGGCGATCACGCCGCCGCAATCATAAAAGCCCGCCACCAGTTTCAGATTGACCTTGACATTATCAGTGATTGCGCGCCGCTGAATGATTTGACTGAGATTTTATACGAAAATATCACGGGCATTCGGATTATGCGCGATCCAACGCGCGGTGGTCTGGCGACTATTCTGAATGAATTTCTGGACGGCAACCGCTTCGGGATGAGAATCAGCGAGGAATCTGTCCCGATTCGCGATGTCGTGCAGGGTTTATGCGAACCGCTGGGCTTCGATCCATTTTACCTTGCTAATGAAGGAAAAGTCGTGGCTGTAGTGGCGGAAAAATCGGCTGAAAAGGCTTTGCAAACGATGCGTTCGCATCCACTCGGCCGGAATGCCGCTATAATCGGTGAAGTTATCGCTCAACCGGCTGGACACGTTCTACTTAAAACCCGTATTGGCACCGAGCGAGTTCTCGATATGCTGACCGGCGAAATGTTGCCACGGATATGTTAGATGATAACTCTCGCAAAGTCGCAGAGACACAAAGAATCTATTTTGTTTTATTTTGGTGATTTTTATAGATGAGTATTTCTTTGTATTTAATAAACAGTAAAAAACTTTGCGCCTTAGCGTCTTTGCGAGAGATTATTCTCTGCGTCCTGACGAGAGAAATTTTAAGAGGATTTTAAAATGGACGAAAATGATATTTCCAGGATCATTGTAGATTGCGCCTATCATATCCATCGCGAACTCGGGCCTGGTCTTTTAGAATCGGTTTATGAAAAAGTATTGATGTATGAACTCGAAAAGAAAGGCCTTAACATAGACAATCAGGTCGCGATTCCCGTCAGATACCATGAAATTTCGTTAGAGTTAGGATTCAGAGCCGATCTTATTATTGAAAATAAAATCATTATCGAATTAAAATCTGTCGAAGAAATCCTCCCCGTTCATAAAAAACAACTCCTAACTTATTTGAAACTAACCGGGTTGAAGCTCGGTCTTCTCATAAATTTCAATTCTAACTTAATCAAAGATGGAATTACACGGATTGTCAATAATCTTTAAAGATATCTACTTCCCTCGCAGAGACACAAAGAATCTATTTTGTTTTATTTTGGTGTTTTTTATAGATGAGTATTTCTTTGTATTTAATAAACAGTAAAAAACTTTGCGCCTTAGCGTCTTTGCGAGAGATTATTCTCTGCGTCCTGGCGAGAGAAATTTTAAGAGGATTTTAAAATGGACGAAAATGATATTTCCAGGATCATTGTAGATTGCGCCTATCATATCCATCGCGAACTCGGGCCTGGTCTTTTAGAATCGGTTTATGAAAAAGTATTGATGTATGAACTCGAAAAGAAAGGCCTTAACATAGACAATCAGGTCGCGATTCCCGTCAGATACCATGAAATTTCGTTAGAGTTAGGATTCAGAGCCGATCTTATTATTGAAAATAAAATCATTATCGAATTAAAATCTGTCGAAGAAATCCTCCCCGTTCATAAAAAACAACTCCTAACTTATTTGAAACTAACCGGGTTGAAGCTCGGTCTTCTCATAAATTTCAATTCTAACTTAATCAAAGATGGATTTGCACGGATTGTCAATAATCTTTAAAGATATCTACTTCCCTCGCAGAGACACAAAGAATCTATTTTGTTTTATTTTGGTGTTTTTTATAGATGAGTATTTCTTTATATTTAATAAACAGTAAAAAACTTTGCGCCTTAGCGTCTTTGCGAGAGATTATTCCTAACGGTTTTACGAGAAAGCAATGCATGAACTAAAAATCGCCCAAAATATAATCGCTATCGCCGCCGATGAACTGGCTCGACGTCAGATTTCCACGGCTGTCAGGGTCATCCACTTCAAAGCCGGTCAGATGCATGCCATTATTCCCGAAACACTCCTATTCAATTTCGACACCATAAAATCTGAAATTCCGCAATTCGCACACGCCGTTCTGTCTATCGAAATAATTCCGTTACGGATCAAATGCCGTCAATGTCAAAACATTTCCGAACTCGACGAACCGGTATTCGAGTGCCGGCATTGTCACGGAACCGATCTGGAAATAATCAACGGCCAAGAAATGTTCGTTGACAATATCGAGATGGAAGATGAATAGCGATAGAAGTAATTATGACACAGAGGAACACGGAGATTTTAATAATTATAAAAATTACTCCGTGAACCTCAGTGAATCCTCTGTGCGCCTCCGTGTAACCCAAAAGGATCAAATTATGGAAATCAAGATTGTACGCCACGTTCTCGAAGCCAATGACAAATTAGCCGCTGAAATCCGTCAGCGCACCGCAAATTCAAAAACATTACTCGTCAATTTAATGAGTTCACCCGGCTCCGGCAAAACCACTCTACTGGAAAAATTGATACCGATGCTCCATGCAAAAGCCTACAAAATCGGCGTGATCGAAGGCGACATCACCACCACGATGGACGCCGAACGCCTCCAGCCTCTGAACATTCCCATTGTCCAGATCAATACCGAACAATTTGGCGGCGACTGTCATCTCGGAGCGGAAGTAATTTTACCGGCACTCGACAGTCTCGACCTGGCTAAACTCGATTTCGTTTTCATCGAGAATGTCGGCAACCTGGTTTGCCCGGCGGAATTCGATACCGGCGCCGACGTCAATGTTGTTGTTCTGAGTGTGACCGAAGGTGAGGACAAGCCACTCAAATATCCACTAATGTTTCGGGTCTGTCATCTGGCATTGATTAGTAAAACCGACCTACTCCCCTACCTCAATCTGAATCTGGATTTACTGCACCAAAATATGGTGAAAATCAACCCCCAACTCACCATTTTTCCGATTTCAGCTCAGCGCGGAGACGGCCTTGCCGATCTGCGAAATTGGCTAATTGAATACAAACGCTGGATTTCAGATGTTGCAGAATAAGGTCAAGCATTTTAACTTCGAACGCTTATTAATATGAAATGAGGAAAGTAATGCCTAAGAAAATATTAGTTATAGACGACGATGTTGACCTAATAGAAGTCTTGCGTTTGATGTTGGAGAAAAATGGCTATCTCGTAATAGATGCCCAAAACGGCACCCGCGGCTATCAATTAGTCGAAAAAGAACGCCCCGATCTCATCATTCTCGACGTTATGATGGCAACCTGGGACGAGGGATTTGAAGTTGTCCAAAAAATCCGCAATAATCCCAAATTAGCCGCTACTCCCATCATTATGCTGACCGCTGTCAGTCAGCAAATGGGCATTCGATATGACAAAGACGAGGAAACCCTGCCGGTTGAGGAATTCATCGAGAAACCCGTTATGCCGGGTACCCTGCTGAACATAATTAAAAAGTATATCTAATTGAGCTACATGACAAACCAATTTCCGCCATGCCGCAAGCGGAACTAAATTGGTTTCGGCCGAAAGAAAGTTTAAGACTGAAAAAAAAGTCTAAGACTTAAGTTCTTTCTCAGCCTCAGCCTCTTTACTCAACCTCTTTTCTCTGCCTTACTTTTCTAGTCTTGGAAGAATAAACCGCCAAGTTCGCCAAGAACCGCTAAATGAGAAAAATCCCAAAACCCAAATTCCAAATAGCTAAACCAATTTCCGCAAAACTGACTCCTGCCCCTTTTCTCAGTCTTTTTACTCAGCCTCTTTACTCTGCCTCTTTACTAATGACCAATGACTAATGACCATTCGCTTCCCAGCCGGAGATGTTCTTAAGGCCGTAAGTAAATTAAACGGTCAGGTTGGGCGCTTCTCTTTACTCAACCTAAAAGAAAGACTAAGACTTAAGTTCTTTCTTAATCTCTATGATTATCTATTATCCGAATTAATCAGGATAAAATCGCCTCAATTTCCTCTTTATCCAGCACTTCTTTTTCTAAAAGCGTATTTGCCATTTTATCCAGTAATTCCCTTTTCTCAATTAACATCTCTTTGGTTTCACGGTAGCATTTATCAATAATTTCTTTGACTTCTTCGTCAATCAGTCTTTCGAGATGTTCCGAGCGCCTTTCAATTCCGGCTGATTGGTTGAGAAATCCCGGTGTTGAACGGTTAACTAGAGAATAATTCGGCAGTTTTTCGCTCATACCATACACAACGATCATATTTTTCACTAATTGAGCCACGCGTTCCAAATCATTGGAAGCGCCAGTCGAGACCTCATTAAAGACGATTTCTTCAGCGGCACGCCCGCCGAGTAATCCCTTTATTTTTCCAATAATTTCAGATTTAGTCATCAGGTAACGATCTTCGAGTGGCATTTGCAAAGTATAACCGAGCGCACCTATTCCTCTCGGCACTATGGATACTTTTTGCACCTGTTCGGCGCCTGGAGTAAAATATCCTACGATCGCATGACCCGATTCATGATAGGCGACGATTTTACGTTCTTTTTCGTTGATAATTTTATTTTTCTTTTCCAAACCGGCAATAAGACGTTCGATAGCGGCTTCAAAATCAGATTGGGTAACTTCATCGCGATTGTTTCGGGCGGCTAAAAGAGCGGCCTCGTTACATACATTGGCAATTTCAGCACCGGCAAATCCAGGCGTTTGGGCGGCTAATTGCTTTAAATCAACATTCGAGCTGAGTTTTAGATTACGAGTATGCACTTTAAATATCGCTTCTCGACCTTTCATATCGGGACGGTCAACCAGCACCTGCCGATCGAATCGTCCGGGTCTTAGGAGAGCGGGGTCAAGCACTTCCGGTCTGTTAGTAGCTCCGATAATTATTACCCCTACTCCGGGATCGAAACCGTCCATTTCAACCAGTAACTGGTTGAGCGTATTTTCACGTTCGTCGTAGCCGCCTCCGTAAGTCAGAGCATTACCACGGCTTTTCCCGATAGCATCTATTTCATCAATGAAAATAATGCAAGGAGCGGCGGCTTTGGCTTGCTTGAATAAATCTCTGACCCGAGCCGCGCCTAAGCCGACAAACATTTCCACAAAATCTGAACCGCTGAGGTTAAAAAAAGGTACTCCGGCTTCTCCCGCCACGGCTCTGGCTAGCAAAGTCTTGCCAGTCCCGGGCGGTCCCACTAGCAATAAGCCCTTCGGTAATTTGCCCCCTAATCTTGTGTATTTTTTAGGATTCTTTAAAAAATCTACAACTTCTTTAACTTCCTCAACGGCTTCATCAACGCCAGCCACGTCGGAAAATTTGACCTGATTCTCCGGCTTTTCGGCATATATTTTAGCTTTATTCCGGCCGAAATCGAGCATCGGGTTGCTACTTCCCATTCGTCTGAAAATTACCCCCCATAAACCGATAAAAAAGATAATAGGAAATACCCAGTTCAGGAAAAAATTACGAAGCGAGTTCGATTCGTACCTACCCTCGAAATTAACATCCGAGGCTTGCAATTTCGCCAGCAATTCTGGATCCGGGAGTTCCGGAATACGGCTGACGATAAATTGCCGGGCTACCTGTTTTTCGATCGAGGGCACTCTCAATCGCCACGGTGCAGTCGGGGCATGAGTAAGCGCTTGCTCTTCATTAATATCTTCGGATTTGAATTCGCCTACGATGCGATCCTCGAAAATTACGATTCGCGCTACTTTTCCGGAATCCAAAGCATTTAAAAAGTCTCTATAGCTCAAGCGGACATTAGCCGGTCTATCCGGAAAAAATAACAACTGGGTAAAAATTATCATCATTATGATTAACCAGAAGTAAATCAGTGAAAATTTTTCATTTTTCTTCATAACTGTCTCACCTCATCAGTTTTCAATTGACACTTCATTTACGAAAAATTTAAGTCATTTCCGCTTATTTTGCCATTATAATTTCTCTCGGTAACTCAGGTTCGCAAGATTAAGGAATTATGTTAGCCCGAAAACATATTTAATTGTTTCAGTAGGTATTATAAGGCTTGAATCAAACCGCATTTTCTTGAAATTACTTTGAAAATTATTAAATATCAAATTCTTACGAATATGCTGAAAATGCTAACAATTCTAAACTAAACATCTTTTTTAACTCGCGAAAATTCTTGCATTTCCAGAAATAACTCACTATAATTTATCACTTTTAAAGCGCGAATCGACAACACGGAGGAAAATTTATGTTGAAAAAGAAGAACTCTCGAATGGTTAAGATTAGTTCCGTGTATTAACATTTATCCATTCATCAAAATACCACTGGAAGCCTATCAGGGCAAAACAATGACTGAAATTGAACAAAAAGAAGGACTTCGCAAGTAAATTCAGATTTTTTAGGAATTGAAAGCTGGAATTAAAGTTGGTTTAATTTCAGCTTTCTTTTTAAATCCAATTCGATGGGTAAAAAGATAAAAATAAAATTGGTGATTTTTTCCATCTTATTATTTTGGAATTTGTTGCTTTCCCAAGAACACCAAAAATGGACAGACTACTGGGAAATACCTTTAAATTTACCAGAAAAACCCGGGGAAATATTTTCTACCAACTTATTTTCTTCTTCGGCTATAGCCTGGATTAAAATTTACCAAAAAGTGATTGCCAGTCAGGATTTACCATCGTGCGTCTTCCACCCTTCTTGTTCACGTTTCGCCTTGACCTCCATTCAGGAATTCGGCATTGTCAAGGGCGCTTTATTAGCCAGTGATCGCTTGATGCGCTGTAATCCATTCGCTATGCGCTATTATCCATTTGACGGCGAAAAATTAGCCGATCCACCTCAAAAATATCGTTTAAAATAGACCTGGGTCATTTTGAAAAAATCCATTTTATTTCTTCTGATTATTTCAATTTTAACAACTGCCAATGCTCAGTCGGAATCTTCTCTTTTTGAACCGACACACTTAAAAGAATTTGGACTTTACCTATTTCAGCAAAAAGATTACCTGCGAGCGGCAATGGAACTTGAACGTTATCGCTATTTTGTAAAAAGTGGCGATGATTCGATTACTTTTGTCATTGGGCTGTGCCATCAATTCCGCCAGCGTTATGATTTTGCCGCCGCAACTTTTCGGGAACTGGCTGAGGATGATTCCAGTAAATTTAAAGAATCTGCGCGCTTAGCTATGTTATATAATTATACAAAATTAGAAGATTGGTCTAAAATCCTGGGATTAAGTTATCAAAATGATGCCGAGTTTTATTTCTATTATTTAGCCAGCGTGAAAACAGCTCCAACTACAATTACCACTTCCTTTTTTCAAAATGTTAATGATGAAAGTCTGCGCAATCAACTTAAAGCACTTGAACAGGATCGTAATAAAATTCACCCCAAATCACCTTTTTTAGCCGGAACATTATCAACTCTTATCCCCGGATTAGGAAAAGTTTACATCAATCGGTCCGGCGATGCGCTCTTTTCGTTCGGAATGATCAATCTCTTTGCGCTTCTAACTTATAAAGCCTTTCAAGCCGAACTGCCCATAACTGGCGTTTTATCAGGTGGATTGACTCTCTCGCTTTATCTCGGAACAATCTACGGCAGTTATGTCGGGGCTGAACTTTATAATCGTAACTTAGATGCCGATTGGCAAAGTAAAATGACTGAACTGAATCCGGTTGATCGGCACCCTTATTGGTCCACATGGTAAAAAGAATAATTCTTTTACTACTTGCGATCTTCTCGGTAATTTTTTCTACGGAAAATCTCGGCGATTACTATAATGCCAAACAGCATTATTTCGAAGCCATTACTGAATATAAACGGCAACTATTTCTCGGCCAGTACGAAAGCCAAGATGAAATTTTACTAAAAATGGCAAAGGTATTCCACGCCGTTCAGCAGGATTTAGTCGCCGAAGAAATACTTTTACAAGCCATCTCCAATGATGAGGCGTCTGCTTTTGACTGGGAATGTTCACTCGAATTAGCTCGTCTGCATTGGGATAATTATAACTATTTCGAAATGCGCAATGTCTTGGATTTTATTAGTATAAATTCAGAGCAACCAGTTCAGGATACAATCAATTATATCAAAGCCTGGACTTACTTTTATGAAGCCAAGTGGGGCGAAGGTCTGGCTTTGCTGGATTCGGTCCATTTTATTGACTCAAAATCATTGCAGACGGAAATTTCCGGTGTTCATAAAATTCCTCAAAAATCGCGCACTCTGGCGCTGGTAATGTCAAATATCATCCCCGGCACCGGGCATTTGTACGCGCACGATTACCAAAATGCCCTTTACTCTTCTCTTTTGGTTGGCGGAACGATGGTTTCGATCATTTCGAATGTCATTGATCGAGCCTATTTTGTTGCCTTGATTAAATATCTATTTATCTATTCCCGTTATAATAATGGAACATTGGTTAACCTTGCCAAAAAAGTAGATAGAGATAATATTGATGCGATTGGTAATTATCTAAAAACTGTCTCGCAGAAATATCCAGCGCCTCTGGAATTGCTGGAGTGTTTGCGATGATATAAAAGCCTTTTAACCACAAAGGATCTAAAGCACGATTAATAAGGTTGAGGCTGAGAGTAGTCATTGGTTATTGGTCATTGGTCATTGGTCATTGGGCATTAGTAAAGAGGCTGAGAAAAGAGACTGAGGCTGAGAAAAAAAGCCATACTGTCACTCTGAGCCATACTGTCACTCTGAGCCTGTCGAAGAGGGACAGGATCGAATACCCTATGACTTTCGATAGGGTCATCCTTCGACAAGCTCAGGATGACAGGAAGGATGCCACTCTGAGCCTCTTCTCCTCTGCTCTTTTTCCCCAGCCTTGACCTTAACATTGGTCTGTAGTACCGCAATCAACTCAAGTCGCCTGATGCCGCCCTAAGTCAAATGCATTAACTAACGCCCCACCAGCTCCATTAGTCTTAGAGCATTATAATATATGGTGGAATTATTAAACATAACATAATTGAGTTCTTGATCACATAGGGCGAGCACTTTTTCTAATTCTTGATCGCTGAAAGTATAATTATAATCTAATCTATTCCCGATGTGTAGTCCGTGTAAACGATAATAGCGGTAATTTCCATAAAAACTGGTTTGATATAACGGATCAACACAGTGAATCAGATTCAATTCACGACATACTTTTTGGACCGTATTTTCATCCCATCTGGGATTGCGGACTTCCAGAATGAATTCGAAATCTTCACTGTCTTTTCTAATCTTCTCGAAAAAATTATACAGGTTCAGCAAATATTTCTCATCTGGAGTAAAACTTGGTGGACATTGGAATAGAATCCTGGTGCAACCCAATTTCAAGGCAAATTCTCTGGTTCTCTCCCATGCGGTAAAGACCTCATCGGTATTTTTGAATAATCCATAATTCTCTTTAGCCCCAATTTTTTCTCTCAGTCGGCGATAAGTGAACGAACCAACCGGATGAGTAATGATTTGCCAGGCTTTAATGACGAACTCGAATTTCGGATTCTGCTTTTCGGCCGCCAGACGCCATTTTTCGGCAGTGGCAATTTGAGGCAATTGATAAAAGGTAATGTTAATTTCGATACAATTGAATTCCCGGTAATATTGCTCTTTTTCGATTGGGAAGCCGCAACAACCGATTTTGAACTCTTTCATATCCCAAATGTATTCAAATCCTTACTAAAAAGTGACAAAGAATTTCTAAGTTCGCCAAAAGCCTTTTCTCTGCAAGATCACGATTTTCAAAATCCTCCTCTTAGCCGACAATGAAAATATTGGTTTTTCAGGTTAAATATTAGTAATTAATTTAACGAAAATTAATAATTAAACCTTTGTGCCTTCGTGTCTTAGTGGTAAGAAAACTTAGATTACTTCCAGGATTTTTTCTTCGATATTTTTTTTAGGTTGGGCGCCGGTAATCTGAGCCATTATTTTACCATTTTTGAAAATCAGCAGAGTCGGAATACTGCGGATGCCGAATTTCTGAGCAATTTGCGGGGAATTTTCGACATTCACTTTGCCAAATTTCACTTTGCCGTTATACTTTTGCGCCAGTTCCTCAATTACCGGCATCAGTTTCAAACAAGGAGCGCACCAGGTTGCCCAAAAATCAACCAGCACCGGTAAATCGGATTGCTCGACTTCAGCATTGAAATTTGATTGAGTGAATTCTACCATAAAACCCCGCTTTTTTACTACTTGATTATCTCAACGTTTCACGCTATAATATATTCTTAACTACTTTTAATCTCAAATCTATTTTTATCCAGTAATTTTTTATTTGGCGCGCACCCATTGCCATATTTCCGGAAATGTAGGCCGTTTGCCATAAATTAAAATTGCCACTCTGAAAATTTTCCCAGCCGCCAGCATCGCCAGCCAAACACTTACAACCAATATTCCCAACGAAGTCAAGATTTCCCAAAGCGGCGGCATCATTACACCCATTCTTAAAATCATAAAGTAGGGCGTGATGAACGGGATAAACGATAAAATTGTCGTCGTCAACGATTGTGGATTGGCAATTACATAGGAAGCAAAAAAAATCGGGACAACCGAGATCAATGAAAAAATAGAAACGGCTTGCTGAGCATCTTGTTCATTGTCAAAGAGCGAGCCGATTGCCGCAAATAGCGCCGCATAAAACAAATAACCCAAAACAAAATAGACCAGAAATAAGATGACATTTATGGAACTGAATAACTCGAGGCTTTTGAAATTCGAAATCATTATTCCGACGATTAAATAGAGCACCAATTGCGTCAAACCCAACAATCCCAACCCCAAAATTTTCCCGGACATCAGCTCTGTGGGAGACACCGAGGAAAGCAATATCTCGATTAAACGATTAGTGCGTTCGGCGAGTACACTACGCATCAATACTTGTGAAGACATAAAAATAGTGAAGAACAACATTAGCACATAGATTAAGGGAATAATAAACGAGAGGGTTTCGTCACCCAAAGTCTCTTGTCCGCTGGAAGCGACTTTGATGGTCTGGAATTCGACATTTTTCATCAGATCCTGGATTAAAGCCGGATCTAAACCGGCTTTAACCAACCGATGCTCGGCAATAATTTCATTGATCGTTTGGTTAAGTTCACTTTGATCTTTTAAGTTGCCGACATTTAAGCTATAATAAAACACACGGCTGGAATCCAGTACAACTTCTGGAATAACGAGATAAGCACTTATAACTGAAGAATTTAAAAGCTCAGCCGCTTCTCGTTTCATTCTCACAGGATCACCATTTTTTATTACGATGACTTGATATTTCGGAGTTTGATCCGCAAGAGTATATTTATCAGCCAACTTTTGTTCCAATTTCTCCGCAAACTGACCGGTTTCATCTACTACGGCAATTAGGCGCATTTCCTGATCGTCCGAGTTTAATACGACTGATGGAATAAACATCGAAGCTACCATAATCAGCGGTATGATAATCGTCGAGATTATAAACCATTTGGAACGCAAGCGCGTTAGATATTCCCAGCGGGCGATTATCATTACATTTTTCATGAATTCTCCGCCCCTCTAACTAACTCGATAAAGATTTGCTCCAGAGATGGTTCTTGCAATTCAAAACGAGTAACCTGCACGCGTTGGGTTACCGAAAGTAATAATTCATTGAGATTGCCGGTAAGGCGACAGGTAAGTCGGTTGTTAGTGATTTGCATATCAGGCAGATTAAGATCAGCCAATGTATCCGCTTTGCCATCATAATCAATCAAAAGCATTGGCTGACCATATTCTTTCTTAATCTGCCGCAAGTCGCCGTTTAGAATTGGTTTACCTTTATTTATCAAGCAAATCCGGTCGCATAGCTTCTCGACTTGTTCCATTTGGTGAGTCGAAAATATTACGGTCGCACCGCGTCCCTGTAATTCAGTAATAATTTCCTTCAATAGCAGCTGATTTACCGGATCAAGACCAGCAAAAGGTTCGTCCAGGATAAGAAGTTCCGGTTTGTGAATTACCGAAACAATGAATTGGACTTTCTGTTGATTGCCTTTGGAAAGTTCTTGAATGCGGCGATGGCTATAACCAGAGAGATCGAAACGCCGCAGGTATTCGTCCACGCATTGGTTAGCTTCTGCCAGAGATAGACCTTTGAGGCGGGCAAGATAAACGACGGTTTCCTTCAATTTCATTTTCTGGTACAATCCGCGCTCTTCCGGCAAATAACCAACTTTCAATAAATCAGACCGCTCTAGGTGTTTGCCATTATAAAGAATTTCCCCTTCATCAGGTTGAATGATATTCATTATCATCCGAATAGTGGTAGTTTTCCCGGCGCCATTGGGACCCAAAAGCCCAAAAATCGAACCGGTCGGAATCGAGAGATCGAGGTTATCAACCGCTACTGTTTTATTAAATACTTTCTTAACCTGTTTTAATTGTAACATTCAGCAATCTTCGATTTATTGAATTAAGGTGATTATTTAACGATAAATTTGAAAAACCGCCGTTTCCCGACTTTGGTTATATATTCGCCTTTATTTTGAATTGCATAATTGATATCGTTAATCTTTTCGTCGTTGATGCGTACGCCGCCCTGCTGAATTAGGCGGCGAGCTTCACCGTTAGAAGAAACCGCTCCGCACTCGGTAAGTAATTTGACTAAAGGTTTTGGTAAATCCGATGAGGGAATTATTATTTCCTCGATGTCGTCAGGGATTTCTTTCTTGCTGAAAATTTGTTCGAAATTTTGTTCAGCCTGACGGGCGGCGGACTCTGAATGATACATTTTGATAATTGCGCGGGCTAATTCCTTTTTTAGCACCATTGGATTGGTCTGCCCGTCATTTAGGCGGCGCTTTACTTCCTGAAGTTGGGCAAGCGAATAATCCGTCACCAGAGTAAAATATTTAAGAATCAGATTATCGGGAATGGACATAATTTTGCCGTACATCTCGTCCGGTTCATCATCAATGCCGATATAATTACCGAGACTTTTGCTCATTCGTTGACCACCGTCTATGCCTTCCAACACCGGCAGAGTTAATATAACTTGTGGTTCCTGACCGTATTCACGTTGGACGTCACGAGCTGTAAGCAGATTGAATTTCTGTTCGGTGGCACCGAGTTCGACATCGGCTTTGATTGCCACGGAATCGTAGCCTTGCATCAATGGATAGAAGAATTCGTGCAAACTAATCGGATTGCCTTCTTTATAACGTTTGGTAAAATCGTCTCTTTCGAGGATCCGTGCAACGGTAAATTTCGCCGCCAGATTCATAATTTCATCGAATTTCATTTTGGCGAACCATTCACCGTTATAGTGGATTTCGGTTTTACTTCTATCCAGTATTTTAAAAAATTGATTCTCGTAAGTTTCGGCATTTTTCATCAAGGTTTCATATTGCAATCTTGGTCGCGTTTCGTTCTTGCCACTCGGATCACCAACCAAGCCGGTGTAATCGCCGATAATAAGGACGATTGTATGTCCTAGTTCTTGGAACTGACGCAATTTCCGGATTCCGACCGTATGCCCAAGATGAATATCCGGTGCGGTTGGATCGAAGCCCTGCTTGATTCTGAGCGGCTGATGGGTTTTAATTGAATTCTCGAGCTTTCTGACCATTTCCTCCTCGGAAATTAGTTCCTCGACTCCTCGTCTGATGATTTCCAGTTGTTCTTTAACCGGTGGGAACATGCCTATTTTCCTTTTCTTAAACGTTCAACTTCGCGGCGCGCTTCTTTCTCAGCTAGCGCGTTCCTCTTATCGTACTGTCTTTTGCCTTTGGCTAAACCTATTTCGACTTTAACTTTCCCCTTATCTGTAATAAAAACGCGGAGCGGAATCAGGGTTACGCCTTTATTCTCGACTTCGCGTTGCAGGCGCCGAATTTCATTTCGGTGCAATAGCAGACGGCGATCGCGTTCCGGATTATGATTGTCGTATCCGCCAAAATCGTAGGGAGCAATATGACATTTCAATAAATATAATTCCTGATCAATGATTTTGGCGTAACTGTCTTTTAGATTGATGTGCCCGGCTCTAACCGACTTGACTTCGGTGCCTTTGAGTTCGATGCCAGCTTCAATTTTATCAAGAATAAAATAATCGTGGAAGGCTTTCTTATTAGTTGTTATAATTTTGACATCATCTTTTGGCATACAGAAAATTTAATTCTTTTGCCTCAACTTCCAATGTAAAACTTGGAGAACTCAGTCGGCGGTTATAAATTTTGCCGTTATTTGAAGCCCGGGTGGTGGAACTGGTAGACGCGCTAGGTTCAGGACCTAGTCTCCATTAGGAGGTGCGAGTTCAAGTCTCGCCCCGGGCACGAAGATTAAGTAACGCAAAATTATGCTCATTAACCTCTATCGGCAATAAATACCATTCGGATTCCGATTGGAATTATCTCGCTAACTCGGCAATGCCTGTTATTCGGTTGGTTGAAAAAAGTGAACTTTCAGCAATTTTTGTTCCGGAGGCAGAGAGATAATACTAGTTATTTCGATTGGAGCAATAGGCGTTATTTTCAGACCAAGCGCCAAAAACTGAGCCTCGATAGTTTTGTAATTTATAATCGAGGAATCGTAACGGAAAGTGCAAAATCCGACGTTTTGATCGAAAATGAACGATTCGATGCCCTCCGTCATTTTCATTAAATCCTGCATGTTTTTACCCGACTGCGCATCCGGTAAACCTTCGACACGAACTGTCATTAACTTACTGCTGGATGAATACTCCTGCCCAACGAAAAGCACACCGATACCAAACAGGATCATCAACGAAATCATCAAAATGCCCAAATTGCGTCGCCTCATACAAATGCTTCCTTTTAGCTACTACCCCAAAAAAAGCGATATAATTTAAGGACTTACTAACTAAAATGAAAGTAATATAACTAGCCAAGGAAGCCCAGAATTTTTTATTTTTTATTCACAACCTTTTTGCCCACTGGGACGTCTGCTCATAGTTATTCAACCTTTCCGCTATACATGGAATTTTTATCTCGTTGAACACATATAAAGTATTCCCGCATAATCGAAGAAACTACAATCACCTAACTTCTATTTATAAACATAATATTGAAGAGTTACTTCTTCCATCTCATTGCTAGGAATCTGTATCAGTTGATACATCAATTCTTTTAGTGAAGACTCAAAAGTATTACCCGTTGTGTGGAATTAAGCGAGGGCATGTTTAATATGGTTTAAGGGTTTATTATTGATAGAATTCAGGAACTGTAGCAAAGTGAAGGCGGTCACTTTCGACAAAATCCTGGTAGCCAAGCCAACAAAGATTTTGGTATAATTTATACGAATCACGAATTGATCTACCAACTGAGAAAACAAGGTTTCAATCCGTTTACGAACTTTTCGAAACAATGCCGGTTGTCTTCGATAATTCTTCTGATTGGAGCGCATAGGTGTATTTAACTGAATACCTCTCGTCTTGAATAATTCCAGTTGATATTCAGAATCGAGATAGGCTTTATTCCCTAACATCAGACAATTAGCATAATAAGGTTCAATATCTCTGAGATATTGAATATCGGCATGATTGTCTTTGGAGAGATCAAAACTGGTTATGACCCCATTAAGACTACAAACCCCATGGAATTTATACCCGAAATAATGGGAGTTTTGAGCCGCGCAATAGCCGTATTCTGGTGCTGTTTCAATAGATTCTTTGATAATTGGTTTGATACGATCGAAGGTTGATTTAAGATTGTGCATTAGTTTATCTCCTTGTATATTATTGAATTACAATATAATAATTTAAGGATTTTCAAGCCAATGCACATCTTATTTTTTAGGTTTTTATTTCACACGACGGGTATATAATATTCTTTTGCTGTCATTGAAAAATATGGTTAATGTATTGTCACTGATTTTATAAGATGTTGCATTTTGAAGTGCACTTAGGTATTTCCAATAATTTGATCTGCACAACGCTTCCGTTGAAATAATTAATCCGATGGAAAGAGAATCGTTGCCTCCAATCCAATAAGGAGCATGGTAATTGTTACAACATAAAGTATCACTTTTACCGTATATAGTACTATCACCAAAAAGCAAAAAATAATCTTCGGTAGGGGCTAATGTTATTATTTCTCCGGTGACACTTTGAAAAGACTGCACTTCCCACCATATATTCTTGAGATTTGCGGGAATGTTCTGATTCGGCGAAGTCGAGTCAGAACATGCTCCTAACGCAAGTAGTAAGGTCATAAGTATATAGTTTATATTGTGCATATTTTCTCCTTTCAAAAAATGTTATATGATACTATCAAAATTGGTTCATCACGGAATTAAACTTGCGCTGACTTACCGGAATATTGTTTGTTTGGGAGACTGAATCTCGAGACAAATCCATTCCTTTCCTACAATCCTTCCCTTCTGAGTTAGAAATAAAAAATCCTACGGTTTTCCGCTCTTCTGGTTTCATCGAAGACTCTTCTTGCTTCTGGTATAATCTATATGATGGGGGGGGGTAAAATCAAGAGTTTTTTTGTAAGATTATTTCTCCTGCCAGACGACACCGATATACTTATCGACAACATAACCTTGATTATGAGTCACAAAGGCAATCGAAGGACACTTGCCACCGGCGGTACCATCTAATGGCTGTCCATTATTTCCAAGCGTCCAGGTACTGCCGCCATCGCTGGAATGCTCAAGCCACACATGACCAGCACTGGTGTAAATCTGATGAAGCCAACGGGGATTTCCACCGGCTGAAGTCTGGATTAATTTCCGCTGACTGGTGTTAAATGCCGCGGCATCATTGGAACGATGGATACCCTTCCAGTTTGCCTGCAGGTTTTTATCGCTATCTATTATATTTTCATTGAATTAACTCTAGCTGACAGAGGTCATAATATATTTGCGATGGATAAATAAAAGGCATAATACTAATAATTACATACAAGCTATCTCCATTTGTCGTTGTAAGAGTATCAATTAACTCATAGTAATTCCAAATAGAGTCCTGAATCGTGAAATACTTTCCATTACTTCTATTTTTATTGAAGTTTACATATCCCTTACCATATCCTTGAGGATCTTTAAATTTTGCCCAAATTGATAATCTATAACGATTGCAACCTAGCGGTGCAGCTATTTTTGTTTCTAAATACATAGGTACTATTCGGTCTCCTCCATAAAGAACAACAGACCAGTTGCCTCCGAACGGTGGAACATCATTGGAAAATCCAACATCGAGAAAATTACTATGTAAAGTCCAACCGTCAATTGATTTATTGCCATTAATTTCAAATGAAGAGTTGGTAATTAAGTTTAATCCTTCTTCGGTAAGCTCTGTCGGACATTCTTTCTCACAACCAGATATAAGAATAACAAGCATAGAATATATTATAATTACCCGTTGTGTGGAATTAAGCGAGGGCATGTTTAATATGGTTTAAGGGTTTATTATTGATAGAATTCAGGAACTGTAGCAAAGTGAAGGCGGTCACTTTCGACAAAATCCTGGTAGCCAAGCCAACAAAGATTTTGGTATAATTTATACGAATCACGAATTGATCTACCAAATTAGAAAACAAGGTTTCCCGGTTGTCTTCGATAATTCTTCTGATTGGAGCGCATGATTGGCTTTAAGAGATCAAAACTGGTTATGACCCCATTAAGACTGCAAACCCATGGAATTTATACCCGAAATAATTGGAATCTTGAGCCACGCAATAGCCGTATTCTGGTGCTGTTTCAATAGATTCTTTGACAATTGGTTTGATACGCTCGAAGTTTGATTTAAGATTGTGCATTAGTTTATCTCCTTGTTTATTATTTAGTTATAATACAATAATTTAAGGATTTTTAAGCTAATGCACATCTTATTTTTTAGGTTTTTATTTCACACAACGGGTAAAATAATACGTTATAAATAAAAATTTTCTTCATTTTAATTCTCCCTAATGTTAAAAAACTATTCCGATATTTGACTGAAGATAATAGTTTGTAAAATCAATATTAATTATATCATCGTGGTATTGAGTAAGTCCTTTTAATAGTTTAACCTCAAAAGAATATGTATTACGACGAATATTGAATTTTTTATTTATCCCAATATCTAATATAAAATCAAAATCAGGAAAACTGCCTTTCATATTCTTTTCAAATCCAATATTACCAATTTCCCTATCATAAATTGTTAGGTTTGATTTTATAAGATAACCAATATCTATCCCTAATAAAATTCCTAGCTTATCAAAAATATTTAAACCCAAGTTATTCGATAATCTCAAGAAATTGTTTTTATAATTAGCATAACAAGGACTTACAGCGGCAGCTGGTGAGTATTTAACCATAGAATTTGTATAAGAAAAATAAAAATCATTTAGGAGGAAAAAATGGGTATTAAAGGTTATAGTATTTGACAAACCCATATCAAATCCCAGAGGATATAAATACTTAATCGGTTCAAGACGGGTAAAGCTTTGTTTTGTAAAATTCATCCCAACTTTAAAGCCAGGATTAAAATATTTTATATCTGCCCCAAAAGAAAAAATTTCTAAGATCATTATTAATAGTAAGACTTTAATTGGTTTTATGCTAAATCTCCTACAGTTAATTCTCATATTTTTGAATACGAAAAATAAATTTAGACGTCACTGTCTAGCAAACAACTAGATATTTGAAAAAAAAGAGAAATGGTAAGGGACAGTAAGCCCGCATAATTTTCAGGCTTATAAACCTTAAAAGGAATCCTACCACTGCTCCTAAAGTTGCCATTATTTGATTTGTTCCGATTGACCGGAATATTGTTTGTTTGGAAATCTGAATCTCGAGACAAATCCATTCCTTTCCTACAATCCTTCCCTTCTGAGTTAGAAATAAAAAATCCTACGGTTTTCCGCTCTTCTGGTTTCATCGAAGACTCTTCTTGCTTCTGGTATAATCTATATGATGGGGGGGGGTAAAATCAAGAGTTTTTTTGTAAGATTATTTCTCCTGCCAGACGACACCGATATACTTATCGACAACATAACCTTGATTATGAGTCACAAAGGCAATCGAAGGACACTTGCCACCGGCGGTACCATCTAATGGCTGTCCATTATTTCCAAGCGTCCAGGTACTGCCGCCATCGCTGGAATGCTCAAGCCACACATGACCAGCACTGGTGTAAATCTGATGAAGCCAACGGGGATTTCCACCGGCTGAAGTCTGGATTAATTTTCGCTGACTGGTGTTATCCCAAGCGGCAATGGTATTGGATTTGTGAAGGGCTTTTAGTTTTGCATTAACAGTAACATTTCCATTAATCTTTCTGTAATTACCACCAACACCATCACTCCATCCGGCAACACCGAAACCAGATGGCGGAATAGCTTTGATAGACTGTCCTATACCATTAAACGATGCTCCAACATTTATTCCATTTACTTCATACGTGCTTCCAGTACCGGAAATATCAAAATAGCTAGCGGGATTGAGTGTTATGATCCCGCCACTCTCAATAGATATTGATAGATATTGTCCCGCCCGATGAACTCAGAGTATGTCCGTTAAAATCAATTAATGCACCGGATAAGATGGTGAGGGTAATGTTAGAGTGTATAGTTTAATATCTTATATCTTGATTCGGAAGAAGATTAACTATACAAATATATTTAAGAACACCACGATTTATTCCTGAACTTATAATTCCCACAACTTTTTAGGCTAGCTTAGATTGCTTTATACTATGTAGTTTTATGCTCTAACAGGTAACGCTCAGCCACGCTGGGTGGCAAAGCATTGATCTTCTGTATATTCTTAAATCTCCTAAAAACTCGTATAACTTCATTTTAATCTAACAGCTCCCAGCGATGGCTGCAGCGAATAGTTAGAGCCAGTTTGTTATCAGTAAATAAAAACATGTCACAAAAAACGACGTGATAAATCCTTTTACATCCTCACTCAATTCCATACCGATAAACATTGCCACTCTCGCTCAATACCCATCCGTTGGAATTATTTACAAAGGAGAGGCTTACGAACTTTTCGCCTTCATCTACCCGATATTGTTCCTGCCATGAATCACCGCCATCGGATGAATAATAAATGATTTGCTCACCCATGACCCAGCCTTCATTTTTTTGGAAGTAAATCCCACTCAAACTGCTATCAGGAAGAGTAGACTTGTAATACCAGTTATTGCCGCCATCGTCAGAATGATAGACTGAGGTGTTCGAACAAAACCAGCCGTTTTGTTCATCCGTAAAATAAATGTCATTGATAGAAGAAATATAGCCACATGAGTCGGCCTCAACATGCCCTGTAGACCAGGTTGCCCCGCCATCCGTGGATAGATAAATATTATTTGCTAAATCAGCAAACCATACTTTATATCCCAGATTAGTAATAGCCGAAAAATTATTGGGGAAATAATGTGAAGATAACCAGGTGAATTTAGCGCTATTCACATTGAAAGTACAGCAGCTTACTTTAAAATAACCTGTTCCTGTTAAAGATAACAACAGGATGTTTTCTCTATCAATAAAAAATACTTTTTCAGTGCATGGCATCCAGATAGCTCCATAATTCACCAAATCAACGTAATTCCATATTTTCCCACCATCGATGGTATAATAAGCAGCCCTAAGTCCTGTTACCCAGCCGTATTGTTTGTCAATAAAATGAACAGTAACTAGATCACGGTGACCGGAGTTTTGAAGTTCCCAACTTCCGCCGCCATTACTGGTATGAAATATTTGATCAGATTCCTCAACCAGCCATCCTTCATCGGCATCGATGAAAAAAATGTCTTTATATACACCGCTATTAGGCAAGGTGCAACATAGATTCCAGGTAGGCGTCTTATCCGGCTCGGTTGGACCACAGCTAAAAAGTAACAACAAAATGAGAGGTATTGAAATAAACATTATTGACTTCATTGCATAAATCTTTCTTCGTTTTAATGTTCAATTTAGTTTATACATTTCATTCATATAAAACAACAGCACCCTATTTAACTAATACCATTTTCTTATATTCGGTGAAATCAGCGGCTCTTATTTTATACAGGTAAATACCACTGGGAACTGGCTGCTCTGAACTATTTCGACCATCCCAAATAGTTGCTTTATAACCGGCTGGCTGATATTCATTAACCAGCGTTCGAACTTCCTGACCCGAGATATTGTAAATTTTCAGGCTAACATGACAATCCTCTTTGAGTGTGTATTGGATTGTGGTAGTCGGATTAAAAGGATTAGGATAATTCTGCGAAAGACTGAATTGCATAGGGATTTTTTCTTGATGGGAAGACTGGTCTTCTTCTCCTTGTTCTTTACTCTCATCCTGTGAATGTGCGGTGCTGGCAGAACCACCGGTAGTCGCTACCCGTTTGGCCAGACTGTTAATAAAATTCGGATCCACATCTGCACAAAATGCCGCGCCAAGTTCGATCGAAGTCCCTCCATTCAGAGTGATTGAGTTTCCTGCCGTAAAAGTTACATCCGCTCCATTTTTAATAACATAGTTGGAACCAGTCGTAATCGAATTGGATGCCTGGAATTCAACCTCGATCCCTGATTTGACTTCCTCATCGGAAAAACTCAAATTAACAGGAGGATTGGCGTCAGCGTCCACTTGAAATCCAATGTAAGCGCCATCATCTGCCGGGATGGGTTTGGTGACTGTTTTCTCATTATTGGACGCGGAAAGGTAGTAGTAAACCGTATTGCCTGGCGCTTGAGGCGGAATATATGCTAAGTAATTATCAGATCCATAATGTACGAGCGGTAATTGCTGATACCCTGTTCCCGGTGAATTTGACCAGTAGAGAAATGCACTCGAAATAGCGGGTTGACTTTTCATTAAAGCTCTGATTTCATATGGTCCTGTATGATCAATATCCTCATCAGCTTTATACGCGCGTATCTTTGCATGTTCGATATAAATGGGGCTGGAAGCCCCGATTCCCATTGTGACACAATGAATGGCTCCACCAGATCCATCGAGGGCTGTGCAATTTATCGGCACGACGGTATATCCTGGCATGAGTGTCTCATAAATAGCAATCGCTTCATTATCCCTGATATGGTCATAAGTTGGCACCAAAACTAATTTATTGATTATCAGTGAATTGGTATATGATCTAAAAGTCCAACCCAGACCGTCTCCCCAATCATATAGGGTCGGAGATGGCATGGGAATGGTGTGAATTTTATATTGCCTGCCAAAGTGAGTTTCGCATTGTTTTTGTATCATAGCAATATTAGCATCAATATCATCGTTTAGACCATAGTCATTGTCTCCCTCGCTGAATCTTCCGACAAGGATTGTTTCTTCATCCAACATTTTCATGAATATATCGATATGGTCAGTATTGTAATTAGGATAAGGAAAAGGAAGCGGATTTACATCTAACCATCTGCTACTTGTTATTCCATTAAATAATTCATGGGTATTATCATATCCATCAGTAGAAAAAGCAGTGCCATGACCATCACACATGAAATTACCGCTTTCAAATTCAATATCATTATTTTCGTATCTTTGTATATTTAGATAATCTGCTAATAATTGGGGCACTTCTCCATCGCCCGTTTCACCGCCCACATTCGGATAATACTGCCAATCCATAAAACTGAAGTTATCAACATAGTTTTCATATATCGTAATTGGACCAAAATCTCTGCTCCATATTCCTCCTAATTGGGGTTCAATCAGGTATGTTATTCTCGGTGATTGAATGTTATGCTCATTTAGCAGATACTGGGCAACAGTATTACCGTTTCTGCATACAATGTAAATATTCGCATCGATTTCCTGTAAAACATGATAGATGATTTCACAAAGAACATCGTGTTGTTCATCGGAAAAAGAATCATCTCCCCAACTTAATAATACTCCCTGTTTTCTTCCCATTCTGCCATTGTCCTGGGAATAAAAGGGGGCGGCGAGCTTTCTTCCATTTTTTCAGTGTAATTATTCAACTCATTAATTAATTCTAATTGTTCTTGAGTTAAGAACTCATTCGGTAACTTGTTCCAAAATGCAGGAAGTCCCTGGGCATATAGGTTCCAGTAAAGAAGCGAGAAAAAACTAACGATAAAAACGAGCTTTCTCATATTTTGCTCCTAATCTTATTTTTACATTAATCTCTTTACTAATGCAAGACAAAAAAGGGCCGTATTAATTGCCTCCCTTTGCTATTTGACGTTCAAGCTTTTCAATCCTATCCTGCAATTCCTGTACTGCCGCCAATAAGGCTATTGTTAATTCCTGATAGTTGATTGCCTTGGTAGTTACAATTTCCGACTTTTCATTTACTTTTCCATTTTCATCTTCAATTGGTTGAGGAACATCAATTACCACTTCGGGAAATATCTTCTCTACCTCCTGGGCTACAAGTCCCATATGATATCCCTCTTTGGTATTCAAAGCCGGTAATCTTTTCCCTTGTAGTTCATCCTCAGTTAAAAACTGAAAGCGAACTGGCCTTAATTGCCCGATCTTTGAAAGCATATCTGCTCCAATTAATGGGCTTATGTTCTTTTTTATTCTTTCATCTGAAGACTGATAAGTTCCAGTAGTATAGACATTTCCGGCAAAATACCCCGCCCAGTTATTACCACCACCTGTAGCATATCCATAGATTCCATAATTGGTATATCCCGGAGAACTAGCACGACCTTGTATTCCATAATTATAAATCGCTCCTGCCGCTCCATTACTTTGGACATATAAACCTGTAAGGAGACCGGCCCCACTATAATTATTGATACGAAGCCGGTAGGATGAGGAAGGGGAAGTACCTATTGCTGTATACCCATTAATAGTAACATTACCCCCCAAAGTCGCATGACCGGAACCATCAATTGTAATTTGCGCTAACAGAGACGAAGAAATGAAAAGCATCAAACAAAATGTGAGTTTCTTAAACATGATAACCTCCTTATATTTATTGAAAATTAAATCTCTCCTCTGATCATATATTACTATTTCATCAGAACCATTTTCTGTGATTTGGTAAAATTACCGGCTTTCATCTGGCAGATATAAATTCCGCTGGGGACCGGATTCCCAGAATGATCAGTCCCATTCCAAGTAATGGATTGGTATCCAGCCGGTTGAGTCTCGTTTACAAGTGTGATTATTTCTTTGCCGAGGATATTGTAAATCTTTATCGTTACTTTTGCTTCTTCTTTCAATGCATATTTAAAGGTAGTGGTGGGGTTGAAGGGATTGGGATAGTTTTTAGATAGGCTGTAGTTTGCCTGTAGGTTATTTTGCTCAGTTTGAGCGCTGTCTTCACTGGTGTTTTCGTCATTTTCAACAATTTCATAACTATTTTGATTGGAATACGAGGCGACCTTTGCCAATCCACCGCTAAGTGATGCATCAACGTATGCATAGAATTCACCACCTAACTCCACGGTAAAACCAGGCTGTAAAATTATTTCATTATCATCGCACATAGTAACATCAGCACCACTTTCTACAGTAATCATGTTTTCACTATCGTTTATCTCACAGCATCGTAAATAGCCGATGCTTCCGTTATTAAAGTATATTCCGTACCAGTCATTTGGTGCTAAAGTCGCTGATTGTAAAACAACAGGATTAGTAGAAGTGCCCATTACATAAAGATCTCCGCTTACCGTAAGGTCAGTCCCAGTGGAGAAATTAACCGTGACCGCTGGCGCAATAATTAAATTAATCCCGTAAGGGACGATTATGTTTCCAGTGACATTAACTGTTCCATACCAGACTTCATTATGTGAGAGCGTTCCAGAAGTGGTTTGTGAGTATAACAATTCATGAGAAGAGAAATGGCTGGTAATGAGATCCAGATGTGCGCCATCATATATATTAATGTCAGCCATCGCGAACGCAGACGCTGCGTCACGTAGATCGGGTGATGAACCCCATATATAATGACTTTCAAGAAATAGTATGTCTGTAACATCCCGGCCAATATCTCCCCATATCTCCATTAAAGCTGAAGACCAAATTTGACCATCGTCATGATGCCAATCATTGTGAATCGGAAGATCTGAATATTTTAAATCCGTATCACATCTGCGAGCAGGCCAGAATATACCATTTCCACTACTTGTGATCCCGGCATCCCAAATAAATACCTGTCCCCATTCGAATCCGGATAAAGAACGAGAATAAGAAGCAGCCCAGTAATCCGAACATCCTTCTTGTAAAGAGTATGTCTCGCCCGAATATGACATTCCTCCGGGAACAAAGTTTTCTTGAAAAGAATGAGCATGTTCATGCCAGATTACATCTGCATCCTCCGCATCGTCTACATTTCCTTCGCCAAAAGCAACGTAATTTAAAACAGGATCGTAATGAGAATTGTCATCGCCACTTAACCCATGAGGATCAGCTTTGAATTGCAGTTGTTCAGGTTCTTAAAACAGGATCGTAATGAGAATTGTCATCGCCACTTAACCCATGAGGATCAGCTTTGAATTGCAGTTGTTCAGGTTCATTATATCCAAGCTCAATAAGTCTTCTTGTCGATTTATCTATATGATAATAAACCATTACAGCCTCGAATTCTTGCTGACTGCGGGTGTAATTAAAATCGCTTGAATCAGACAATTCAGGAAAAATATCACTAGGTGTTTCTTCGTCCGAAAGAACACAATACGGCCCATTTAGTTTGTATTTCCTACTGTTAGTATCGTAAGTAATATCTTTTAGTGTAACTGAAATTCTCTCTGCATTCAATTCAGATATATCATTGTCATTATTGTCTACATAGGGCGAGCCGTAGTAAGCATCCGCAGTTGTTAATGGATCTGGACTCCAAACCATGCCCCGTCCATTTGTCGTTCTATACATCATCCTGTCTTTCACGTGAATAATACGCCTATCGTTTGCATTGACAAATACTTCCCAGGAACCTAATGGTTGCGAAGCAGGAATATTAATTCGCCAGGACAGTTCAGCTCCCCGATCTTTACTTTCAAAAATCATTAGTTCTGCTTTTTCTTTACCACGCATTTTTCCTGTAACGTTTAGGTAGTCTTTTGCAATTGAAATTACGTCTGAACTATCAACTGACAGCAAGGTACTTTTCATAGACAAACCTGGCCGATAGTTATTAGTTGCAAATGTTACCGTTCCCTGTTTATTAATAGTAATAGACCCCCTCGAGTCATAGACTGGAATATCCTGTATATACTGTTGGTAGTAAACGTGCGATCCACCCGGAGTATTCTTGATATCTGTCACTTTTATCGTATTCAATTCCTCATCAATCCCAAATTGTTCCGCTTTGGCTTTTAGATATCCTGTAGCAATATCCCTGGCATCTCCAGTTAAACCACTAAAATTTTCATAATAAATAAACCTAGTTATCTCCCTTTTTTCTCCAATTTTTCCTTTGGTTTTAATTGGATTTCGCTCAACTTTCAAATTATCAATTTCCAGCGCTTTATTCTTTTCGTATGGTCGCTGAGCAAATGTTGGTAAAGCAAATATTGCCAACAAGTATGCCATGATCCATATAATTGTCTTCATCTTTTACTTCCTATTTTAGATTAGATATAGTTATCTCTGCCGAATAATCACTTGAAGTATACAAACTATCCTTATGCGGATATGGTAACACATTAATTAATGATATGTTGTAATTGTTAATTGTTGTATCTGTTCTAAAATCACAATATGTATTTAAGGTAAATTCAATTTCTTCTACTTTATTAAAAATAAATAACAGTTCGGCATTTCCTTCCCATTTGCATTCAGTTCCTATTGCACATCGAGAATCTGTTATCAATGAATCAAAAGTAATCCAAATATCTTCATCATAGTTAAATAAAGTATCTTGATATACTATTTTCAAAGTATCATTGAAAAATAAGTTGCTGATCCCATCTGAAGAAATAATACTGTTTTTATCATTCCAGCAATTTAAAAAATTAAAAATAGTGACTACACATATAGATATAATAAACAAATACTTGCTCATTTTTCTCTCCTTTCACAGTTTAAATTAATAGGGTGAAAATATGCATATTATTTTATTTCATCAGAACCATCTTCTGTGATTTATTAAAATTACCGGCTTTCATCTGGCAGATATAAGTTCCGCTGGGGACCGGATTCCCAGAATGATCAGTCCCATTCCAAGTAATGGATTGGTATCCAGCCGGTTGAGTCTCGTTTACAAGTGTGATTATTTCTTTACCAAGGATATTGTAAATCTTTATCGTTACTTTTGCTTCTTCTTTCAATGCATATTTAAAGGTAGTGGTGGGGTTGAAGGGATTGGGATAGTTTTGAGATAGACTGTAGTTTGCCGGTAGGTTATTTTGCTCAGTTTGAGCGCTGTCCTCACTGGTGTTTTCGTCATTTTCAACAATTTCATAACTATTTTGATTGGAATACGAGGCGACCTGTGCCGTTCCACTACTAAGGGATGCATCAACATACGCATAGAATTCACCACCTAACTCCACGGTAAAACCAGGCTTTAAAGTTATTTCATTATCATCGCAGAATGTAACATCTGCACCGCTTTTGATAACAGCCATGTTTTCACTGTCTTTGATTTCGCAGCATTGTAAATAACCACTGCTACCAGTTTCAAAGGAAATACCATACCATGTTCCAGAAGCCCCATCATGATCGATACAAATATTGTAAGTGTCGAATATGCCATAGACTTCGATCCGTTTATCTGTTTTAAATTTCAATGTACTATTAAAAAATTCCCAAGAACGTTCAGCAGGAACTATAAAATCCGAAGTGAAATATAAAATATCTCCACCAAGACTTATCTTATATTGACCCACAATAGCGTCCATGCGGACAGACTGACCGGTTGTAAATTCACTGTAACAGGGATCATTTGTATAATTCATATAATTGTGAATCGGATCCACTCCAGTTTGTGGACAGGTATCAGGATTTGGACTAGGGCATTCATAGTTTACTTCATGATAGGGTGTATCATCTACTTCGTCACCTGGTAGTATACAACCTCCTTGAAATGTGTGATATAGGCCCAAATAATGTCCAACTTCGTGTGTGGCAGTATATCCCCAATTAAAATTGGTGATGTGACCACCCGGCACAGAGCCATAGTGGATAACGACTCCATGTTGGCGGGAAGACTCTCCCGCATCCCAGGGCCAGGTGATAAGCCACCCTAAATAAGTGTCAGTGTTAATAACATAGAGGTTAAGCGCATGTTTAGGATCAATAGCAAGCGAATCAGTCATATTACTCTCTGCCTGAGATCCTCGATTCGCATTGTGCCATGCATCATTTTCCGTCCTGCTCACCGCAGCGAGAAAGAATCTATACCGAGTGCCGGCTCTTGTATAAGTTGTGTTGAGCGTATCCATTTGCGCTTGAATTTGCCAATCGGCTATATTACCTGTTTTAATGCTATCATATATTACATGAACAACTACAGGAATCTCAACAACGCCAGATGTAATCTTGTACAGTGCATTAGCCGGAACGGTCAGATTCGGTGTAGGTGTTCCACAGCGCTGTATTTCGGCGTATGCAAACGAGATAAATGCATGAATTGTAATAAAAAACATCAGTATCTTTGTATTCATGATGTTCTCCTTAGTTAATGATCGCGATTAGTTGAGTGCCATTTCTCTGGCAATTTTTTTCACATCCCTTAAAGCTCACTGTTTTTCTAAGATCATAAATCCAGGTCCTCTTCCACGTCTATCCTTGCTTACAAGAAGCGAACCATTGATAAAGAATGGGGAAAGATGATCCAATGGCGTACTGGTATTCTTGAATTGTATTGAATCACCAGCTAATATGAATGTTCCCATATAAGTAGTATCTATTGGTGCATAGTTAGAGCCTATGTCTTCAGGTATCAGAATATATCCCTCTACATAAAAATTCTGGAACAATCTTGCTGTAAGACTTCCACCATTTGCAAGAATATCGACTCCACCATCCAGTTGACCTGGCTCTTCAAAAACGATAGCCTTATAATCTCCTTTAATCCGGTCAATGTCATCCACCGGGGAACTCCTCTCACACGCAAAGAATAGAAAAATAAATAAAAACATCATTGCAATATTCTTCATGATGTCCTCCTTATATTAATGAATGGCTCCACCAGATCCATCGAGGGCTGTGCAATTTATCGGCACAACGGTATATCCTGGCATGAGTGTCTCATAAATAGCAATCGCTTCATTATCCCTGATATGGTCATAAGTTGGCACCAAAACTAATTTATTGATTATCAGTGAATTGGTATATGATCTAAAAGTCCAAC